>Ga0209639_1000213_pt1 | contig 91621 bp, 60 predicted proteins | sample EPASupsiteHSE605_FD_187268 | JGI IMG/M metagenome (GOLD analysis project Ga0209639, IMG submission 187268) | Bioremediated contaminated groundwater from EPA Superfund site, New Mexico - Sample HSE6-05 (SPAdes) (version 2) | ecosystem: Environmental > Aquatic > Deep subsurface > Groundwater >...
TTTTGCTATATATTCTGGTAAAGATTGAACCCTTGATGAATTCTCAATCTCGAAAAAAATACAATTGAATTTTTTACCAAAAATATCATAAATTACATCATAATATTAAGATTACATCGTAAAATTAGTCTCTATACAAGGTAGAAAATCAAGATTTCCGGAATTTCACATGGAATTTGGTAGGAAAAGTTTATTGCTTTATTTTGAGATCAAGAATATGAATAATTAACAAATCCACCCAAGACTATGTATTCATGAGAATGTGGATATCAGTGAGTGAACTCAATGAATCACCGAGTTTCAAATTTAAAAGACTTCAATTGATAATTATCAATGGGTTTTAATAATCTTTATCAAAAATTGCCTTAATATGAATACAAAGCTTGAATATATGTGGACAAAAACCATGAAATCTATGAAGGAATCATTTGTGAATATGATAAACATGGGGATGAATGGAAATTATCCCTCTTTGTTTCCCACATTAAGTGTACTTGAATAGATAATCCCAGACACATGTTCTTAACCTGTAAAATTGTATAAAAATAGAGCTCCAAACTTTACTAATTCCTGATTCCTACTCTGGGATCTTATTATTGTACAAACAGTTTCGAAGGTGCATTTTTAGTGTTTGGTGCAATATGCATTACCATGAATTGAAAATAGCTCGAATTGCAATGATGGAACAAGTTAAGACAATAATGGCTTCTGATGATGAAAAAAAAACAATAAAAGCTTGTATCGGGATTCGTGTTCTTGGTAAATTGAAACCATTTCACCTGGAAGATCTGTTAAATATGTTATCATCCATGCTTCCCTGTGAAAATGCTGTTTTTTCCAAATTTTTAACTTATATTCTCGCAAAGTTTTGCAGAAGGAATTATTTAAAAGATTTGAGTTTTATTGCAAATGAGCTTTCAAGATGTACCGAGTGGTTATCATCTAATAACGAGAACAATGAAATAGAAAACGCTCTTAATTTGCTTGAATGGTTTGCTCAGTTCGCTTCTTCTGCTCTACTTTCATCATCTCAGCAGTTTTTGGACTCATTAGAAGTAGGATTATTTCACAGAGATCTGAATGTGAGGTTTCGATCGAAAGATATCATAAATAACTTTTTGGAGAGATCAAGAAAATCCGGGCCAATTATATTAACTGTTTTCCAGACTGCACTCAGATTACTTGATGCCGAAAATATGGTTGAAAAACATGGCGCCCTTTTAGTTTTGTCAATTTATGCCGAACGGAATCCAGAATTATTCACTGAAGAAGCTGATTATTTAATGAAAACTGCACGAGAATTAATTACTCACAATGAATCTTTCATTTCGATTTCCGCTCTTCGGTTGATTGTAGCATTAGCCCCTTTGGATCCTGTAGAGTTTAGGTGCAGTCATTCTGAAATTATTACCAATTTTTTTTGGCAATCGCCTAAGCCCCAGGTCGAGATGGTTTCTTCATTGATTCGTCTTTTAAAGCACATTCCAGATGTTTTTGCAAATAATGATCACAGGATTTTTACATTATTAAGAGTTCTATTCTCCATGCACTCTGAAGATTGCGCTTCTGTAGGATTACATTTGTTAGAAACTGTGTACCAAGTACTTCCTAATATTTTTTCTACCAGATTAGTTGAAGTTTCCGGTATTATTTGCTCTTCTCCATTTATTGAATCATTTGTAATAAGAGTGACACCTCTGTTTCATTCATCATCAGCACTCTGGTCCTTGTCCCAAAAAAACATTGGTAAAAGGCTTATTACCTCTTTAAAAGAAGCAAATTGTGTAATTCCTCTACGAATAATAGCAGAATGTCCTGATTTCAATGATTCAATAGCTCAGGCACTTTTATTATTAGTGAAACCTCTCTTAAACAGCGAAGTCCCTGAAATTCGGAAACACACTCCTGCAGCATTGCTTTCATTGTTTGGTGATATATACGATGAAAAGTTTGAAGACATGGTGAATAATATATTGGCTTTGGCTGTTTCCGAAACAATAATTGATATTAGATTGTCTATTTTAGAAAGTCTTAAGGCTCCATATTCTCCTTATCTATCATTTCCTAAAGCATTAGATCTTTTAAGTGTTTTGGTTAATGATGAGAGTTTTCGAGTTAGAAAAACTACCTTAAATATACTTGGTTCACTAGTTGTATCAGATCCAGCTATTGTTTTGCCAATTTTTCGAAGGGTTTTACTTGATGCCTTGTTCATATGTGATTCATCACCTCTATTGAAACTTCAAGCTCAGACGACAAGGTGTTTCCCAATCATTCTGAATTCATGCAGTCCAATACTACCTGTTTATGTACCCGTATTTATCCCAATAGCAATGGATTATTTGAGAAATAGACTCTGCCCACGAATTGACACTTCACACGAACAAAAGCAGCAATATAGTCAACAGACTATTTTTGAACAACAATACAGTGTTCTAATTGCAGTTAATTTTATTGATTCTATTGCTTTAATGTGTCAAATTCAAACAAAACTATTGACACCATCTTTCAAGGAAATTGCTGATCTATTAATTGAGATATTAGCATCAAATACTCATAAACTTATTGCTGTATCTGCACTAACTGCACTAATGTATATTATAGATTATATGGGCACCAATGCATCTGCTCAATTTCCGTCCCTACTACAAACTCTGTTCAATATTGGGTCCAATTTTTCTTCATGGAAAGTCCATGCTGCTGTTTTTAAAGTATATGGTAGATTTGGTGCTTCTCTTCCACTAAATAATTTGATTCCAACTTCTTTGGCTCAAGAAGAACCAGCAAATTTTGACGTTTCATTAATTAATAATCAAATATCCACCAATGAATGGTCAATTTATGTGGTTTCAAATGCAATTCAGTGGATTTTAGATGATGAATTACAATCATCACTACATTTCCAGGCTTTGCAAATACTTACTGAAGCATTTCCACTCGGATCAGAGTTTTCGCGTCCATTCTTTAACCAATATATTTCTAAACTTTTTCAAATGTTAAGATTATCTGCTCCTGATGAGAAGGAACAGTACTTTCTATTATTGAAAAAGAATGTAGAAATCCATCCAACTTGGATGAAAGACTATGCACATCAATGTGCAAAATTAATTGAAGAATATAGAGAATCACAGTTTTTATCATATGCCCTTGATTTAATTCCCGTATTAAGTGAATTTTTAGAAGAAGCATTTGCTCCATACATTCCTCAAATTGTCACTAGTCTTTTAGATTCCCTATTTAACAATGAATCAGCTCATCAATACGTTGTGAAGCAGATTTTAGATTCTTTATCGAAACTATCATCATTTGCTTCTGATTTCGTCTTCATAATATTGAGGCAAACTGTAGAAATAATATTTAACCCTACAACATCCCCAACTATTGTTATAACAGCTCTTGAGGCTTTAATTCGAATGTCATTGAAATATGACTGCTCATCATACTCGTCATTACTTGTTCGTTCATGTTTTCTTTGTTTTTCCAATCAAAATGAAAATGTTCGACTGTCTTCAGTAAGACTTCTTTTGACATTGTCTAATCAGATTGGGCCTCGTTTCTCATCATATATCAGTAGAGCCGAAATTCAGCTTAAATCATCCGGGTTATATACTGATTCGATTGCAAAGCTTCTTTCTTCTCCATCTAAATTGGTGTTTTTAGAAAACAATAAGAAGCATATTTCTGAGTCATGTAAAAATAGTGTTCAACAACCATACACCATCGACAATTTTTCTATAATAACATCTGCTCTTTGTGAACCTACTTTTACAACGAGTCAATGGAAAGATTGGTGCAGAGGGCTTTCTTTGACATTGATTTCACAATCTCCATGGATGATTGTTCGAAAATGTCATGGTTTGGCCCAGTCTTGTTTTGGATTTTCCATGAAGTTATTTCATGCCGCATTTCTTTCGTGTTGGGTAAGTATTAGTGAAAGTGCCAGATATGTTTTGGGTGAATCGATTAGTCAAGCTCTTGTAAATACTGAAACACCTATGTCTGTATTAACCACTATAGTTAGCTTAGTTGAATTCATGGAAAAAAATGAGCATCATTTGAATATTCCATTTTCTAACCTTGCAAAAGCAGCCCTGAGGGCAGAAAAGATCCCATTTGCTCTTTTTTGTGCTCAGCAGGATCTATTATCCCCGAAATTATCAATAAGTGCTGTTGAGATGCTTCTGAAAATTTTCTCTCAATTGGGACTTGAAGATGATGTTAGAGGCTTAATTCACTATCTTCGAACAAATACCAATATTGAAATGACACCAAAATTTGCTGAACAACTTGGAGACTGGCAAACAGCCATACAGCTTTATACTGATAATATCAACAATAATGAAGCCTTCTTAGGTCTCTTAGCATCATATTCGATGGTTAGTAAATGGGATACAATTTCCGAGCATTTTCAGAGGTTTGAAGATCTTCCAGCCACTATTAAGGCACAAACAGCCCAAATATTTGCTGATGCTTTCTGTCATCTTGGAGATTGGACAAGATTTGAAATTGCAATAAAGCATTGCCCTCAGGATTCAATTGAATCAATAATCACACAGTGTTTAGCAAACCATAAAAGAGGTCTTCCATTCAACCACCTAATTGAACGTGGGTTCGATGAATTAGGAATGAGAGCTGGTTCTCTTTTTCCTCATGGATTTTCATCACTTATTCCATTTTTAATCCAAGCAGAACAACTTGTTGAAATTGCCGAAATTCCAAATAAACCCCTATGGTCAATGAGAACCAAAGTGCCTCATTTATCATATCAACAAGTTCAGCCACTGTTTTTATTAAGAATTCAGCTCCTTGGGGTAAATAATGCAGAAAATGAAATTCTATCAATGCTAAAATTAGCAAGGAATTCTGGTGAATGGGAGCTGCACGATGGACTTTTTGATCGCTTTTTCTCGGCATTTGATCCCCATATATCAAGCCTTCCTGTTGTTTTAGAATACTCATTATCTTTGTGGAAGAGGCAGCAAAAAAACCAGGCTGTTGAGGTTCTAACTTTGCTAGTGGATCGTCTAGATCTTGAGAATGATGATAGCTCACTTATTGAGAGAGCTCAGTTTTTGCAAGCAAGATGGTTGGTGAGGAGTGATGATTCTGAGAATGAAGTTTCAGCTTTGAAAAAAGCAGCTGATATTTGTTCAAAAGCACGTACATCACAAAAAGCCACATTACTTTGGGCATGGACGCAAACAAAACTATACAATATGAAAGAAGGTGATAGAAGCCAAGCTGCAATAAATGCAATCAAGGCGTTTATTGAATGTGCATCAGGTATTTCAGAGATGATGCAACTATGTTCAATTGCATTTAGAGCAGGAAAGTTTTCTGAAGTCTTTGATACTGTTGAGGCGGATTTGCTATCTTTGAACACCGAACTTTGGTTACATATGATACCTCAGCTATTTGCACAACTCCATAATCCTGTTGAGAAATTACGTGTCTTTGCAACAACTGTTATTAGGAAGTGTTTAATTGAGCATCATTATGCAGTAGTATTTTCCTTATTGTTTTCTATTGGCATGAATGATCAAGGCTCAGTGATATCCAAAGCTTTATTAAATGAATTTGCATTGATTAATCCAGATGTTGTTGGAGCAGCAACAATAGTTTATGGGGGCTTACTCAATGCTTGTACAACCAAAGCTGAAATGTGGCTTGAAAACCTGAATTTAGTTGTAGAGGAGTTCAAACAGGGTAATATCAATGAAATGAGGCTTTGTTTAGATAAAGTTTTTTCGAGTCTGAAAGTTATTAGCAGTGATGCAGATCTTTATTTTAATCGCTTATTTGGAGATAAGATTTCTTCCATGCAGCAACCATTCAAAAGATATTTTGTCACCAAGAATAAAAATGATTTGGTGCCTGTTTGGAATGAGTATAGGGTTTTGTGTCAAAATATTAAATCCGAAATTGAAACAATGACCTCGATTCCAATGAGATTTGTTGCCCCAAAACTTTCAGATTTGGTCGATATAGATATTGCTGTCCCCGGTAAATATCTACCTGGGTCACAGCCTATCACAATATACAAATTCTCTTCATCATTAGATGTATTTCCTTCAAAGCAAAGGCCAAAAAGATTGGCAATAATTGGATCTGATGGATGTGAGAATTGGTACCTGCTTAAAGGTCATGAGGATCTTCGTCTTGATCAACGTGTGGTTCAAGTTTTTCATCTCATCAATTCATTTATTCCAGAATCCATGCCAAAGATTATTACAAACTTTATTATGCCGCTTTCACCAAATGTGGGGTTGATACAATGGATCCCTGGCTCAGATACAATGTTTAAACTGATTAGAGAACACAGATCAGCGAGAAATGTTCCACTTGATTTAGAGTCAAAGATAATATCTCAACTTACCACTCCCAGATGTGATGATTTATTGCCTATTATGCGCCTGGAAGCATTTGGATGTATTTGTAATGAAACCCCAGACACGGTATTATCAGATATTATGTGGCTAAAAGCACCCGATGCCGAATCATGGGTTAAAAGAGTCAGCATGTTTTCTAGAACATCCGCAATCATGTCTGTTGTAGGGTATATTTTAGGATTAGGAGATCGACATCCATCGAACTTAATGATTCACAAATTTAGTGGAAGTGTAATTCATGTCGATTTTGGAGACTGTTTTGAAATTACAAAACAAAGGGTGTTATTCCCAGAATTGATTCCTTTTAGATTAACTAGATTCATGATAAGAGCTTTTGGGCCATCAGGAGTCAATGGAAGTTTTCTGAAAACCTGTCTTGATACAGTGAAATTGATCAGGAGGAAAAGAGAAGGTATTATGTCAGTATTAGAAATATTTGCACATGCGCCCCTAGTTAGAACTGGTAATCTATCGAAGCCAAACAAATATCAAGGAGATTCCAATATGTCTCTTGATACAAGCCTCCTTGAAAGCGATGTTATCAAAACAATTAATAGGATTTCTGACAAGATAAATGGCAGAGACTTTGATTTCAATTATAGATTGACACAAGGTGAACAAGTTAACCAACTGATTAATGCAGCAACAGATTCTTATAATCTTTCCCATTTATATCATGGATGGTATCCATTGTGGTAAATATAGTTTTATTCAACAATTATTTTTCCTTGTTCTTTTTGATGGTGAAATCGCCCACAAGAGCGAACTCATTAAGAGCATATTGAGCCGCAAGTTTCCTCTTCTTTTTGGCTTTTTCGATTTCTTGTGAAGAAGGACTCAATAAATCAAGTCTACTTCGACTCATGAAAGCCATTGGGCCATTTGCTCCTTGAATAAATATCTGTTCCTCAATAATATCTTCGGTTTTCTGATGTCTTCCTGCTTTATCTACGAAATTAATTTTCCATTGGTGATTTTCAGAATCATAAACAGATTGTTGTTGGATCTTTTGAAGATCTTCAGGAGGGATGAATGTATCAACAATAAGCTGCATGAGCAGCAATTCTTTTGATAAAGATCTTATATGTTGAGATTGTTCTTCTTTCTCTCTCTCAAACTGTTGTTGAATATCTTCTATTGATGATTCAAGCTGACGAATTAGTGGTTTGAGTTTGGCAATTTTTTGAGATTTTTCTGATAATTCTTCTTTAAGGCTTCCATATTTCTTTTCGGCTAAAATAATAAGCTCCTCTTGTTCTTTCTTTTGTTGATCAAGCAATTTCTGCTCCTCTTGTTGTCTCCTCATTCTGGATTCATGGGCTCGAATTTCTTCTTCTTGTTGTTTGGCTTTATCAATCAAGTTTACCCCACCAACAAGTACAGATTGCTCAAGTTGCTTGATTTTGCTTTCAAGGTCTTCACTTTCTTTTTTAAGAGATTTTTGTCTCTCATATTCTGCATCTAAAGTCATTTTCATTTTTTGTTTTTCTTCTTCGTTCATTGTCTTAGATGCCATTAGTTCCTCCATCTGTTTTTGGTGTTTTTTCTCAATTTCTTTCAAATACTCATTATCTCCAACAACTATTCCATTGCCTGCTCCTTGTGCATTCTGTTCTTCAAGTTGCTTCTTTAATTGGTTAATCTTATCTCGAAGTTGCCCTAATAAAGCATCTTTTGGATCTTCATTAATTTTTGGAGCATTTTTGATATCCCTAGCCCTAGTGGCATATAAAAGGGTTGATAAAGTCTCGTCATAATTATAGTCTGCAGGTCCTAATGTTGCAATCATAACAGTTTTAGAATTACCACCTAATGAATCTTGTAAAAGTTGAGTAAGTTTCGAATCTCTATAAGACACATGTTTTGCACCAGTTACAAGGGCAGAAATCACATTTCCTAATGAAAGAAGACTCTGGTTAATCTTGGCTCCTTCTTTAGCTTGCTTACCTGTTGCTTCAGTCTTTTTAAGCCTTTCTGATCCAGCAAGGTCAACTAAATGCAGCTTTCCCATTCTTGTTCCATTTGCTTCGCTATTCTGTTCGACTACAATAGTAAAAACTGAGTGGGATCTTGAGCTTTGAGAATTCATTGATGTTGCACTCACCGTTCTGTTATCTTTTCCTTGCATAAGTAAAGATGTAATCTCCTGAGGGGATTTAACAATATGTTGTGATAATCCCACAACAGAAATATCATGTTCTAACTGCCTTACGTGTAATTTTTTCTTGGGGTCACCTAGAAGATCGAAAACATCTTCCATATAGATCTGCAAAAAAGATGCCCTTACAAGAAACTCCCGATCCTTCACCGATGAAATGTGCGCAAATATATGGTCGAAAGCGTGCAGAATAATCCCTTTATGCTCCTGATTATCGACAACTCCTTCCATAGTATAAGTTTTGCCTGTTCCTGTCTGCCCATAAGCAAAAATTGTTCCATTAAACCCTTCAAGTACAGCATCAACAATAGGTCTACCCGCATCATCATAAATAAATTGCTGACTACTGTCCCAAGCATAAGCAGAGTTAAAAGAGAACGTCTTAGGTTCCGAATCTTCATCATTATGAACTAAATGAACTTGACCTTTGCCATTGTCAATTTGTACTATAGGTTTAAACCCATTGTCAACTTCCTTTTTGGAAAAAGGGCGGCATCTGACTACAACTTTGATATTTTCCGCTTTCTGCGCCATTAGATTTTTGTTTATTTAATCGTCTTACTAAAAGTGTCAACTGTGAAAAACCGATCAAATTACGATAATTATAAAAAAAGACTCTTCACAATTGATTGATAACATTTAATAATTTCTGTTAAATTGTTGATGTTTTTACACTATAATTATTGTCACTTTTAGATGGCTTTGGATGAGAATTTTTATCGATATTTTCCTGAAGAGGCAAACTATTCGATTGTAACATCGGGTAGACGACACGCTTTTTCTGCTGGAAATTACTGGGTTTACAATTTGCTGTTCATTCATTTGCATAGCAATAGAAATGGTGGGGCTATGTGTTTTGAAAGGGATGGTTGTATTAAAATCCTGATTGAAGATACAGCATTTACAGACTGTCGCTCATTAAATAATAGTATGGGAGGAGCGATGTATTTTGAAACAAACCCTGCTTTTGGGTTTTATATGAACAGAGTATGTGGTGTGGATTGCTATTCTGATAATTCAGGATACTACCAGTTCTTTTATATAAGAGATATAAACGGAAAAACAACGTCGATTAATGTTTCACAAGTATCTATTAGCTCAATTGTTCCACCAACACCCGCCAGAACTGTGTTTGCAGTAAGTACTTTCTGTTGCAATATCGATTATATGAATTCGTCAATGAATAATATTGCCCAATTATCTGCTGGCTTGTTTTTTATTATGAAGAATTGTTCTCTTAGGTTTAATATATATGCTGATTGTTATTCTTCTGAGAACTTTGTTTTTCAGATATATGAAGTTAAGCTATGTGAAATGGCACATACAATGTTCTCCAACCTGACTCATGGATTCAAGGATTATGATTTGGCTCCGATTCATTTTTTCAACACTGTTTTAACAATGGCTTCATGTTGCATCATTCAGGCACCACAAAATAAGGGAGAAAATGTTTTTTCGCTTTATAATGCATATCTTACTGCTATTGATTCATATATTAGTTCTCTGCAATATAAAAATAATGATGGTGGTGTAAACTTTGGGTTTAATCTCACTGCTTTGGATTTTAAAATCAGTATTTATAATAATGTGCAATGTTCTTTAGTACCAAAACCAACACCTTCGTCTCCGCCCCAAAAAAGGTGGCAAGATAGCTTCATTCTTTATATCGGATTGCCTGTTCTGATTGTCGCATTGATTGCTACAATGTTATTTGCATTACGTCGCAATCAAAAAGCAAGGCAGCTGGAAGAATCATTTATACTTACTTTGAGAATCAATGCAGATTTTGGTTAAGATAATTAATAATCTGATTCTTTATTTAGGCGTTTGCTGTAGTTCGGAAATCTCAACTTCAATTATATCAAGAGGATCGATTGGTTCTTTTCTTGCACTGAATTTGCACAGTGTTTTTTCTGCAACAGCTGTTAAATGTTTGAGATAGAGTAGTTTTATATCTATTTCCTTTTTAATAGAAGAAATATCATCACTCTCAATTCCGAAAGTATCAAAGAGCTCTGTAATCATTGCCTTTTCATTATCAAGGGTTTGGAGAACAAAATCCATGTGTTCTTGTGTTTTATGATCGATTTCATTCTTAACATATGATAACAAAGAAATTAATGGTTTTGCTTCAATAACATTCGTTGCAGATTGGTATTCTGCTTCAAAATTCGCAAATGCTTGTGCAAACAATGAATGTGAATTGACGAATTTGGAAAAACAATAAGATACATTCAGATATTTCTGGATGTTTTCTTCAAATTCTTTGAGATTTTGCTTTTTTTGTTCTAAAACAGATTTTAGTTTCTCTTTTTCCTCATATAGAACAGAATCAAAATCCATTGATAAAGCTCCCCTTGGTTTTGGTTCTTCTCCTGATTTGATTGCATTAATTGCTTCGATTTGTGATTTTAAGTTCAAAATTTCAAGTGACTGTCCCACAATAGTCTGATTATTTGACTGATTCTTGTTATACTTTTGAGAAATAAACTGAGCTGCTGTAGGTGATAACAAAGCTATATATTTTGACTTTGCTGCCTCTCTTTTTTCTGCTAATAATCGCTTTGCTACTTCTATTCTCTGATTCAATTGATGGTCTGCATTAACAAGTCTTTCATGTCTTTTTTCGGCACGCAACAACCTAGAACGTGATTGAAAATACTCATTCATCATATTCTCATCAGGTGCCTTAAAATGAGTCTGAGATAATTGCATTTGATTATTCCACCCTTTAAAACTCTTCAAATTAATATTCCTCCTTTCTATTAGGTGAATCGCCTCCTTTAGGATCCCCATTTTCTTTTCAAGAAGGTCTATTGACTCTTGATGAATTGTCTCTGTCACTTGATCAACATTGATGGTCTCCATTTATTTAATTAGAAAATCAATTTAGACATCAAGTTAATTGATTTCTAAATTAAATAAATGAAATGGATTCTGTTTCTTTTTTCCGTTTCATTGGTAGTTTTGTTGCTTTGCTTATTAACTCGTTCTTGGATATTTCGTACCATAAAGAAAAAACTTAGAGTTAAATATGAACAAAATCTCGAATTGAAGAGTGGATCAAATACTTTATCGATCAGATCACTGAATGGGGTTGGTTCTGGCGGGAAAATTTCCCTAATTAACCTTAATATAAGAATTCATCCATTTGGTTTTTTTAGAACTCAGAACAAACCATTATTTGAGATTTCTGCAGATAAACTTCATTTAGATGTGAATATACTGAAAAAAGAAAGGGTATATGACTCTCCAAGAAAGAATCTGGAAAAATGGATTATTAAAAAACTTGGAACATTTGTAACAGCTTTTCTTATCAGATCTGCAAGCATAATAATTCATGACCTGAGTATATCAGTTAAGGGCTATACATTTAAGATGGAGTCTTTCGAAGCAATATATAATAGAGGATCTGAAACATATTTCTTTGATTTAGTCCTAAGTGAGCTTGTTTTTATTAAAAATGTTCCTTCAATTAGGGCACCAATGATTTCCTTTAGAATTACTTCAACAATTGATTCAATAAGATATATGTTGACCAATTCATTCCATTTATTCACTTTTAACATATCAGGTGTATCAATATTGTATGAGAATGGAAAACTGAAGATTCTCGAATGCAGAGCTGGGATAAGTATTGAAAATGACCCTTTAGTGAGAGCTGAATTGATTATACCTGCTTCGAATATTGTTTTGCCTGTTTTTGATGTGATTACACAGAATTTGTTAATGACTATCAAAGACATTAGCATATCTAAAAATCGCATTGAAGCAAAACATTTTAATATCGTAAGAATGTCTCAAACAATATTAGCTGCATCATATTTTCTATTTAAAAAGAAAAAGATTATTTGTGAACCCATCGAAATGTGTATTCCTTCCACAATGATTATGGATATTGGGCTTTTAAGTAGGTTTATCAAGGAGAAAATTGGACCAAGAGAAATTAAAATCAGGGATAATCGGGTATCATCTGCTAGGCAGATAGTTGGGTTTTCTCCCTTGATTAAAGTCCGAATATTGTTATCAGATAAACACATATTGAAATTAGAATTATCCAAAGTAAATCTCAAAGAAATGGTTCTTTCATCCAAAACTATTACATGTGATATTGTTTTTGGTTCTCAGCTTGTTAAATTATTCGAATTTCGCAAAGCCCACTTTCATATTGAGCCACCAAAAGTTGATCTAAAGATTCGTAACGTTAAGATTATTCTCTCAAATGATTTTGCGGAAAACTGTTACTTTCAGGATTTGCTTGTAATATATAAGTTTATCCAACAGCACCTTAGGGGAAATGATTTCGAAAAAAGGAAAGAAATGCCACCCATGAGAGTGGATTTTTGTGCCCAATTTCAAGAATGTACCATTCATATGGAAAGATCACCAATTACGAATGAAATTATTAAGCAAAATGAAGCAAAGAGAGCTGCTTCTGAAGCCCTTAGAGTCCGCCAAAGAAAAGCTGTGGAAATTATAGAAGCAAATGATTCAAGTAGTTTCAATCAAGGAGCTTTTGATTCTGCGTCTTCATCTGTGTTCTTGAAATTGTATAAAGAAGCATTGAAAATAATTCCAGATATTGAAACGGACATATGTACTTGTGTGTTTAAAGGTTTAGAGTTTGGAGTTAATGGTTTTACGATACCTAATAGAGATGCTGCTATCAAGAGGCTTCTTGAAATATCTCCAGGATTTGATCCATTAATAATAGGTAAGATTGGAGGGGGATCATTCTTTTTTTCTGCTGCATCATTAGCGATTTCAATTCCGTGTTTTGGTCCTGTCATTACGCTTATTAAGTTTGATTGGAAAGGTCAATACTTTACTGTTCATAAAAAGGGGCATGTTGCCAAAGATTTCTTTGATTTGAAAATTAAATGTGATAATGGAACGAATGAATTCTCTATTCCCCAAGTAGCATCGAGATCTGTTATATTCTTAGATATTCATTCCTTATTTGAAGAATTTGGAGTAAGATTCTCTCCATCAATTCTTGAGTTTACTCAAGATTTCAAATTTGCAACAAGTTTATTCAGAATTAGGAAGTTCAAAATTAAGCACATGCAATTCATCGATTTGTGTAGATTTAGATTAAGAGTTAAAGCAGAAATGAAAGCAAATCATTTACGAATTGGCATAAACACAAATATGGATCCGTATAGAGAGTTCTCATCTATGGAGCTTGATTTTTGCCAAGCAAAATTCTTATATGATGGTCAGTCATTTTTATTGGAATCAGACTCTCTTCAGGTATCAACATTTAATAGGATTCCTAATAAGCCCTTTATTACCCTTTATTCTCCGCAGTTTTTGATTAAATTTTCTTCTCATAATCCTGTCGGCTCTAATTATCCAAGACCATTGTTTATACCAGTTGATTCTTCCCGGATATTGGATTCATCATATGATCCATTTGAACTTTATAGGACTCATACTTTTTCATTTGATATCAAAGCCAGTTTTGCTGATATTCCTTCTCTTGTAGATATTGACCAGTTTCAATATGTGATTGATCTTTTTTTGGCAAAAAAGAGGACTATTGAATTATATCAGAGGCCTGCAATATTTGCAAAGAGATTTACTCCCTGGCCCAAATTCTCGCATATTAACTTATCGATGCAAGTTCCTCAACTCTCAATGACAATGAGCAACTGTTCCATTAGCATTAAAGTTGTTGGACAACCAATATCGATTTTGTATAATGGATCCGATCAAATTTTGTGTATTGAAAGTAAGTCAATTATTATCCCATCATTGATCAACTCGCGCCCCTTCTTTTCAGTGTCTATGAATGATTTCTCTTTGAAGAAAAATCCATCGATTCTTCAGATATCAGCTTCTGATTCTGTCATAGATATTACTCAAACTTTTTTCCAAAAGTGTCCAGAATTTGTTTTCCAATTTCCCAAGAAACAAAATCTTTCTGAATTGGGCGTTTTTGAAAACAATAATGATTTATATACACATTTTGTTAATACTATTATGAGTGTGGTTTTTAGATCAATAACATTTAGGATTATGTTTACTGAAGAAAACAAAATGTTACAAGGGCTATTAAAAAATCTTATATTAGAAACAAGACATAATGATCAAAAGTTGGCCCTTCATACCATTGTAATGAACTATGCTGAAATCAAATCAGATTCATCTATTCCTTTGATCAAACTTGAAGGCCCACAAATATGCTTATCAACAGCAATTAATCGAACAATCTCAACCTTTACCATTACCCATGTTGATATGAACATTAGTCAAGAAGAAAACGAGTTTTTCACCCCATTAATAAAGAAAATATTGAAAGGATCAAAACCAAAATCCCCCGAAAGGAATCCTGCATTGTTTTTCCTTCTAAACATATCAAAACTTCACATCAAACTTCTTCAGCATGATCGATCACCCATGTTATCTGCAGGAGTTGAAGACATTAATGCGATGGTGAATAGACAAATCGACCAAAGCGATATATTCAAAATTGTCATCAAAAAACTGAATGCAATACAAGATCATGCAAACGATATATACCATGATCTCTTTGAAGTTAAGAAATCTACTTTTCCATTGTTCTCTCTTCAGATGAGCAGGACAAAACCAATAATGAGATGTCCTGTATTTGATAGAATTGAAGCGAAGATATCTCCATTTATAATCAAAGTTTCCATACCATTTCTTAAAGAAGTCGGACTGTTCTTTAAGTCCACAGATGATTTGCATGTTTTAGACATAGAAGAAATGGAAATTGAGAATGCTCAACTTAATTCCGAGCCAATTCTTCAAGTACCTGAAGGAGATCAGAATAATGAAGGATTATTCTTTTGTCGTTTCTTCAAGATACAGCCATTTGAAGCAGATCTTAGTATTAGATTTCCAAAAGATAGTATGTTCACTGAATTCATTGATAGACCTTTCAGTTATAAAGGTCTGGAGTTTGAAGATTTGTTCGGAACCAAGCATCAAATGGTTGCAATGATTAAGAAGAATATCAAGTGGACAGTAATAACATCACTTCCAAAGATATTATTCCAAAAACAAAGAAAAGAATAAATTGTTATTTCTCTTTATCTGATTCTCCGTCGGATTCAAGATCATCAATGAATTGTTCAACATCTTCATCATCTGTATTCTTCGGTGCAACATATTGAATAGATGATTTCCGTTTTGACTTAGTTCTACATTTTTCAGCAATAATAATCCCCGAATAATCAAGGCGCTTCAATCTCTTTTCAGCTTCATCAATGAAAGATCCAGAACGAAGATCATAGCAATTAATAATATCCCCCTCATTAATCCTATTCCCAAGATATGTCCTAACAATCACCCTATCTTGATATGTATCTTCATCTGTTATCTCCACATCACAAATTTCTGGGAAGCTCCCAACATTTTCTTTGCTTATTACAACAAATTTCTTCATTTGATCATATGTCATTAATGGAAAGAAAGGCTTATTCCAATACATTTTGGAATCAATTATAATGCGAATACCAGTAAATGGGTCAACAAGCCTTATCTTCTTAGTATGTCTCTCACACAATGCAACTATAGACTTGTGTCCACTTGCTTCAATTAGATGTGGCGGTAATATAAATAAATCTTGTCTGGATAATGGAGGGATCTTGAGTGAATAAGAAAACCTGGTATCATATACCATTGATTGGAAATCTTGGCTTTTAACCTGATTTGAAGTCTTAAAATCGATTGGGAGTTTTGATTTTAAAAAAGATACTAATTTATCAGCTTGTGATCTATCCACAAACTGAAAATCAAGCCCTTCCGGCTTCCTCTCAATGGCGCATGCTTCAAGATGAGCCTTATGCAAAATCAACTGCTGCTCAATCCAAAATATTGTTCTTTTGTTCTTGGTATGCTGTCTTAACTGTACTAATGCTTTCCAATGATCTCTGTTAGTCGCCAGTTCACAACAAGTTTTACATTGCATTGCCTTAATATGAAACTGAACAATACAACTTTGTTGAAGGATAGCCCCATTAAACTGTTCTTTTTGAAATGTCAAAGATATCTTAATTCTGCGAGAATGGGGCTCGGTCCAAATAAAATTAGCATTTATAACTTTCAATTGATTAAACTCTGGTATTTTTTTCAATAAAAGCTGCAAAAGCTCTGGTGATTCTAGCTCTGCATGAATCCAATGTGTCAGAGTTGCCTGATATCTTCCACAATCACGACAATAATTAACATCCAACTTCTGTGGAACAATAGATACGATATCTGCATCATTTTTAAGGCAATCAAAGCACATATTGCTTGGATTTGCCTCGATTAGTATTCCACATAAACAACAAGGTATCTTAACAGTTGTTTCAGAAAACATAAATGAAAAAAAATACAATTTAATATCTATTAGAAAGAAAATAGTCGATTATGTCATCGAATACACAAAAATATTGTACATTATGGTAATAATGAGTAAAAATACATAACATAGAGCTCTTCACCTCGTGATAATGTCTTAAGCCCATTTTTAGGATAAAAAATGGAGCCTGGCTCGATTTTAAAGGCACAAAAAGAAATAATTGCATTTCCAATCAGAAATGAGGCGAAAAATACTTTGATGGTCTTGAAATAGACTCCTACAACTAATGAAGCTGCTTGAATAATCCAAAAAAAGACAGGGAAATAAATATTTGATTTCTCCCTATTCCGATTATCCTTGATATAAACTTTAATTTCTTCATCATCCACTACTGAATCATTTTCAAATCCATAAATACCAACAATCCCAACTAAATCCCTATCAAAAACCCCATTTTTCGCCAGTAACTCAACAACTTCACACGCTTTCACAATATCAGGGACAGATTCCAGTATAATTTTCCTCTGAGGATTCCAATCAAGTCGAACAACAATTTTTCGAACCATTTTCGAAATACCAGGTAAGGGAAATAAATTTGGCCTTTTTATTCGAGTAAATGAGTGAGAATAAAAACCCAATTATTGAGTTATTATCGAGGCCATCGGAGCCAACAGCATTGGATAGTGTAATTAATCGCATTGAAAAAAAGGGTGACAGTATGCAAGAAACCCTTAATCCAGTAATTGTGCTAGATGAAACCAACAACGATGACAGTGCGCCTATTAGCTTGTCGCACAGACAACCATCGTTTTCAAGCCTACATGGACACATTATTATGAAAGGGGGCGAAGAAATATCAGATAGTTTGCCCGCTGTTGAAGAGATTAGCGTTAACAATTCATCAGAGAACGAAGAGATTTCTATTGATTTAAGCGATAGGCAGCCATCATTTAGTTCTTTTGGGCAAGGCAAAATGGTACCGAAAGGTGGAGATAAGATTTCCAAATTTAAGTCTTTCTCTTGCAAAGATATTCAGCATTCTATTGAAGCCATTCCAGAAAATGAAGAGGAGGATACTGATCCTCAAGTTATAGTTGTCAAGCAACTGAAAGCAAAGAATTATAATAGATGGATGGATATGGGATATGAGCCTCCAAAGGACCTAATTCCTCTTGCAAGAGCGCATTCTCAAGCGCAACTTTCTTTGCTGAATTCAATAAGTTCAGATATGCAGTCAGTTGCAAGTATCACATCATTTATCAAAGAGAGAGAACACAAATTGACAACACTAACAATACAAGAAGAGTCATCTCAGTCATCAAATCTTCAAAGCGGGATGAGAAGGAAGCGTAGTAGTAGCTTTGGGATGAAGCTTGGTGAAGCCTCCTCATCAACAACCCTTATGAAATCGGTAATCAATGAGAATCCCAATACAGTCGAAATGCCTATTGAAGAATATGGGGAATCGTGTGTTGAAGAAGATTGTATTTCTCAAATAGTTGAAGAAGGGTTTGATGAAGAAGAGATTAATGAAGAAGAAGAGTTTTTCGAAGAAGAAGATTTAATTGTTGAAGAATTGTTCGGGAGACTTGGTGAAATTGTTCATGAATATAGAGATCCGGAATTATATCATGTTTTGCAGAATGGATTTATTGAATCCAACATGTCAGTGCTAACAATAAGACAAAAACTTAAGGATTTATTGAAAGAGACTTCTTATCGACTTTGGGTTGAAGAATCGGAATTTGTTCTCTCGATATTAAATAAATTTTCTTCTCCCAAAGCTTCAAGAACCGCATGGAGTCCCAGATCATCGATTCATCTTGTTTCTCCCCTTGAAGAGCAATTACACTCTTTCAAGACTGAAGCTCAACAAAGAATTGATGATATTAATGATAAAATGCAGAAAGCACTTGATTTGATTGACCAAGAGTATTTAAGCCAAGTTCAAAAACTTGATGAAAAATGGTCTTCGGAGAGCTGTATCTCATCATATAATAAGCCATCTAAAGACATATTGAACCTGAGAGAGAGAGCCCAGAAACTCCTTATGAAAGGTGATGCTAATGCTGCGAAACAATTAATAACAGAGATAAAAGCCAAGGAAGAAAAGGAAGCCAAGGTGAAGAGCGAAGAAATGAGAAAGGCTTATCATGCCGCTGATATACAGTTAAAGCAACAATATGCCAATAAAAGATACAATAGCATCACCAAGTACAAATTGCAAATCTCAAAAATAGAAAATGACCTGAAACAGCGTGAGCAAAGACTGAAGCAACAAATATCGCTTCATTTATCAACGAAAAAGATATAAAATTGTCTGCCTATCACCTGTTTTTATTTCTTATTCTTAGATTGGTGAAATATGTCCGAATTTGTTTTTCATTTAGTCCCGTTGTTTTGACCAAAATGATCATTGAAATCTTACCAACATAAGGATTCTGTTTATTCTCCTCAAACCATTTCATCAAAATTGCTTTTTGCTCATAGGTAAACCTTTTTGGGTTTTTTCCCACATCATTATTCTTCTCTGGAGGATAAAAGTCACTAAATTCCCAAAAATCATACTCATACTCCATGTTCAATACTGATGGGGTGACTCATTTAGTTAGAAAAAAAATAATCCGGAATCGAACCTGTCACCCCAATTTTTCTAATGAGTACGATTCTCCCTATAACGGAACATGTTCTGGATCCTGTTCAAATCAGCATTGATCAATTTCTAGATTGTGCTCAGGCCTTGATTCATACAATATTATTTTACAGAGGAATTGAGTCTCAATGCGAACCTAAGAGTATTATCATGAATGGCTTAGACATTGCGTATGTTACATCCGAATCATCTGAGAATAGCGAAAGTATAAGAAGAAGGCTGATACCAATGGAAGAAATGGTGTTCCAAGGATTTCCAGACGCTTGGGTTATCCTTACCCTATCATATAATACCTCAAAAAAGGGATGGTTTAGGGATGTTCAAACAGCAGATATATGGGAAAGGTGGTGTTTTACGTTCTCCTTCTCTGTGATGACGGCTAGAGAAATGAGAGAAACAATGTTACATGCTATTACACAGATAACACAGAAGGCTAATAGTTGTGAAATCCCAAAGAAAACCGGCCCTAATGCTGTATTTCAATATTCACTCAGTCTTCCTTCGGACAAAGACTGGGAATCTTCAAAAGAAATTGTTAAACTTTTCCACAAAGTTGTTAAGACACCTGCAACTGTGTTTCAATAAACCTACTATTCAGTTGTTGACTCTAATAGGGAATCTTCATCATCTTTATGAGAACTTTTTATAAATGACAGTATAAGTGCAAAAACTGAGGCTGCAATTAAAGAGATTCCGGAATACAGTACTGGGTAATTGTTTTCGGAATTGCGAGTTATCCATGTGATTATGCATGAAAATATGGAAACTGGTATCCTCGTAAGACTCATCAGATACCCCCTAAGATTATCTGGATAATTAATCTTTCTCAAAATTAACAATGATGGATCGAGAGAATGATGCAAGAAAAAAACAAAGAAGTCACAAATAAAAACTAGAGTTTTCTGATCTGCATATAGAAATGACAATGATATCAGTATTCCTTGAATAAGTAGACCAAAAAAGAGATACAATTCTTTCGAAAATAATGTAGATAAGGATTCAGAAAACAGAGCCCCGATAAGGCCTGCAATTCCAAATGACCCTGAAATAAATGATAAGGAGGGTTTAGAATTCATTTTGCTAAATTGGCCATATATCCTCCTCATCCATAAAAAATTGGATAACATAAGTGATATATCAAGCACTGTCATTATAAGAGATCCTTTTGATGAAGAAAGTACTTTAAAAATGGACTTAATATCACTCTTTGAGCTGTTTCTTGCGATATTGAACTGAAACTTATTAAGATATACTAAAACAAACAGTATAGATATCAAGAAAATTATTGGGCATATGCGGAAAATGAATAATGTACCCCATTTATGGCTAGAAAAACCACTAATTGGAGTAATGGCAATATGCAGCATCATGTTTAAAAATGAATGATTCTCATTAAAAATGAAATGGCTTTTTTCTTTGTCATATAATAAAGATTCTGCTCTTAACCACCAATCACTAAGAACCATAATAATACTTGGCATAGAAAAACTCATTATGCAACTGGATACTGCTATTAAGAAATAACTGCTAAACTGTTTTAAAGCGGATGAAAATGACAGTTGCAAACATAATAAAGATAAAAATTTGGCATGGCCAAGTTTTTTAAGCAAAAAACCTGCAAAAACTGAAAAAACTGCTGTTGATGCATAAGAATAGACATGAATCATAGCAATTTTTTCATGTGAAAACCCGCATTCTATATATCTTTGATATATATATGGCTGCTGAATCAAACCTCCGATATGAATTATGCTATATGGAATTAAATAACTTTTTTGTATGTGATTCAAGCCATGAACAGTATCAAATGAAGATATTTTCCTCTTCAACACCATCCATATAATACCAATGATCATATTAATCGAAAATGTGAAATAAACAACTTGGTTAAACCAGGGTACCATTTACTTTACTCTTATTCCAAAACCAGAATCTCGCCATCTTGAGGAATTAAAAGCCTTTCCTGATCATACCCATGATCCATTGAGTACTTTCGAAGCATTGATCTTGTTGTGACACAGTGGTCAAGGGCTTCCATATGAATTGCTATTACTTTTGCATTAGGCAAAATATCCATTACTCGAGTTGTCTCTTCTTCGCTCATGATGATCGGAGTGGTTTCATATCCTGGGAAAGTTGCTTTGCCTGAATGAGTAATTACATAATCAGGCTTGTATAATTTTAGGGTATTAATAACTTCATCATTTAATACACTATCACCAACCCAATAAACTGTGGGGTAATTATTAGCTTTCAAAATGAAACCAGATACAAGCCCCATATATTGAAGAATTGGCCCCCTTCCATGTTGTCCAGGTGTTCTAATAAAAGTAGTTCCATTAATAGTAATTTTTGGTCTTGGAGTGGAAACATCAGTAAAATTGTACCCTTTTATAATACTTTCATCACATGGTTGGCACAGAATTGGTATATCCCTTCTTAAATTATTAATTGACCACATATCAAAATGATCGAGATGAGTATGAGTAACTAAGCAAATATCAGCTCCATATACAATATCTTCGGCTCTCTTTGGTAATTCAACAGTTGGGTTCCTTGCAATTCCAACAAATGGATCATAAGTTCCTTTTGGTGCAAGCATCGGATCAGCTAATATAACCATTCCATTATATGTTATCCTCATTGTAGCACTCCGTATGAGTTGTAAGGTTATCATAAAAATGAGTTTAGTTAACTGAGAAAATTGTGAGAAAAATTGGAATCTGACAGCTAATATACTGATTCAAATGATTTTTGTTGACTGTAATAAGATTTGAGAGACAAAAATGAGTAATTTCTTAAAAACCTTGGTGCAGATCAACATCGGTAAGAATATATACAAAATTCAAATCAGCAATGTTCTTACTTATCAAGAATAATTAAAAGGATTCAAAATGTTTCACAAAGTAACAAATGGAAATACAAACCAAATGTAAGGGAAACAATTCTTAACACTAATGTTTTTTCTTTATAGGCTTCACATTGGTTAATGAGAGTGATGAAATGTGTCGTAGTTGGGATAGAATGTGATGTTCCTGGAGAAACAGAAGAATGAAAATAACAGTCTAAAAATGATAAAGTTGCTCCATTATGGGTTGTAAAACTAGAATAGATATTAAACATAAAGATAGTGTTGGAAAATATAATTTGTTGTGGATGTATATAGTCATAGATAAAAGCATAAGAGCCAATAGATTTGGTGTTGTTGACAATATTGGTAAAATCAATCCCAGCTAGCTTATTAGTTGCAAAATCGAAAATGATATCACAATAATTCTGATGAATGTGAAGATGGCTAAGCGAATTATTGGTTGCAGTATAAAGCCACATCAATGTGAAAGTATTTGGGGAGCATCTAGAAAAATTATTAACTTCAAAGAAAATGTTAGAATCTTTGATTTCAATTGTTCTGCAGGATCCAGAATTCTTTTTCGGACAAAAGCTAAAAGTTGACTGAGTCAAATAAGTAGTTGAATCTGTTTTCATCATTAAGTATAAAGCCTGTCCGACTGATGATGCAGAACACCCAAAAAAGCAGCATTTCTCCATATTAATTGTTGAAAGTCCGTTGGAATATATAGCTCCACCATTTCCGCCCGAATAACAATCATGGAACGTGCACAGAACCAAAAAACATTCCTGATTTGCCCCATTCAGAGAAATGCAACCACCACTAGAAGATGACGTGCTTCCCAAAAATCCCACCATGTGCAACAATATGATCCCTGGAGAACAATTTGGACTTATTGAAGATGTGAGGTTGGTATTATGTGAATAGTAACAAGTTGTCATTTTGAAAATGTAAATTTTTTATTCTTTCAATAAATTCAGAAAAAAAAACCTGAATGGCAAAAAACTCAATTATTAGCGTTAGACTTTTAACAAACATTAATTATCATCAATCATTCTGTCTAATGAAAGAGATTTTTTGATATTACTATCAATTCTATTGCTGAATGGTGTTGGAAACACATAAAGAGTGCCATTATTTGTTATTACTAAGATTGAATCGTGGCTTGTTAGGTAAGATATTGATTTTGTAGGGGAATCCAATGATCCAATTTTTTGAATATTATTGAGATAATAGGTTTCGAAAAAGAAAAGATCGTTTTTGGTATCCGAAAAGACAGTGTAATCAAATCCTTCGGAAGAACATAATGAAATTAATTGAACAATATTGTGATTGATATCTTGGGTTTTAAGTTTTTCTCCATTAATTGTATATAATTCAAACTTATATCCATAGTGTCCCTCAACACTTGTTCTTAAAGAAACAAGAACAAATCCCCATAATGGGGATATATTTATATTTTGGGGAACAGAGTCGTTTAATTCAACTACACGAATGATTGATTTAGAATTCATTGAACAGAATAATAAAAATGAATCAGAAGTTCCTGCAATAATTGTATGAAAATCTGAGCTGATAGCACATGACTTAATGCTGGACCTGAAAGATCTTATGGAATAATGTACATTCGAAAAATAACCATTTTTAAACTCATGTATTGATGAATCCTCATCACAAATAATATAATTAGTTTTATCACTTGCAACTGATGTTATTCGGCATGGATGTGTTAGAACCCTACCTACACTCCCATTTTTAATCCTCAGAAGATATATTGTCTTTCTATCTGATGAAATAACTAATAAACCATTTTTGCCCAAGTCAGAAGTTATAGTTTTTGATCGCATCATTGTGTCACTAATAAGATCCCAGCCACTGAGTTTGTTTTCAGAAATTACAACTCCTGGGATTAGTCCTGCTTCATTTTGTTTATCCGAAATAAGATCATCAAATCTATATTGCATGACTCTGCCAATTCCTTTCTCATTAATGCATGAAACAATTATTTGCTTATTAACTTCAATTATTGCTGATGCAATTATACAATAATGAGCAATTTTTCCCTTACATATATATGATAGGTCATTATTGAAGGGCTTGCCTGGATTTCTTTGCGGATGCGGACCATTAAACAGCTGCTCTGGAATCTGACCAACATTTTGGAGTATTGCATCTATCACTTCTTTTGGAGTACTTGTATTACTATCCCTAATTTCAGGATACATTTCAGAAGGATATAAATTCTTGATCATTGTTCTATCTATGGTTTTATTTCGGTCCCCCCAAAATAGATCAAACCACTCATGGATATGCGATGAAGTGAAGCTGGATTCGAGAGCTTTTCTATGAAGATAAATAAAGTCAAAAGAATCATGAGCCCAAGGTGGAATAATCACATCATCAATAGTCTCTCCATTAATACTCCCTAGATTAAACCTATTATCGTTCTGTAAGAACTCTGATGAATAAAAAAACTCTGGTATTAGCTCGTGAAAATCATTCTTTTTATATGTTTCACTGATCGAATAAAAAATATTCTTTGGTTCATCAAAAACTTTACCTGCTTGTTGATCTATATGGAGAGTGGTAAAAGGCTCAATTCTAATCATCCAATTGCAAACAGCTCTTGGGTAAACTGGACCATAACTAAAACAATAGGGAGACATTTTTGCAATGAGCAAATGTTGAGAAAGAGATTGAAGAGAATCCATTTTTTCTGAGTCTTGAAAACCAATGGGTTTAGAAAAATCACGATAAACTTTAGGGTTAGTGAGTTCCAAAATTTTGGATTCGTAATCAACTAAAACCCATGGGAAAATTGGATAAAGACAAAGAGCATTATAACTTCTACCACTATATAAATTAAGCATACAAATATATTGAAATGTACTTATCTTCCTTTTGACCCATAATTCAGTAACTTCTTGTTTGATAAAGAACTTGAGAAAATCTTCGTTTTGTATTTTTTTGGCAAAAGGCATGGATTTTATTGGGAGACTTCTTAGTATATCAAGAGATTTCATTTCAGTGAAATTAATGAAGAATGTACTACCATCAACACAAAAGATTTCAATCGCAGTTTTTTGGTGGTTCCAAGTTCTGAGAAGAACTTGAGAAACATTAACAAGCTTAATAGTTTTTGGAGCATATTCTGGACGAGAAATTGATATAAAATCGTCGTTAATTGAAAATAGCGCTTCCAATATTCGGGTAATGGTAATTAATTGGCAGGGACAATCTTCGAATGTGCCCTTTCTATTATCTTCGTTTTCCTTTTTGTTCAGTGGCTTTGTTATCGCTTTGGGTGCCATGAAAGGCTTTTTGGGGTCATTTTTCTTAACATTTGATGATCCAGCATCTCTTGCTTCGGCTGCATTTTTATGATCTATGTATCTATAGTTCCTCCTCATTTTAATTGGAATAAGTGAAACACATAAAACATGATCTCTCTTAAATCGTGGTTTTTGATCTGATGAGCTGGATATTGCATTATTCCAAGGAGCTTTATCAATTGTCAAAACTTGCCAAAACTTATTCCAAATCTTACAATTGATTTTCTTTTCGCGTTCAATAGAATCGATAAACTTATATGATGATCGAGCAGAAATTCCGGCAAAATCTTCAGAGAAAGACTTCACAAGTTTGTCTGCTAAAACTGATGATGATTCATAGTATTTGATTATCTCCTCAACATAATTCTCATAGGATCCTTCAATTTGCGCCGAAAAGGATTCAAAAAATTCATTCATTTGAACAAATGAAGAGAGACCATTCAGAGAATGGTTCTTTTTCCATGTTAAATATGATGATATTGGTACTGATTCCTGATTTGCATGTCCAAGGTATGCTTTAAAAACTAGATTCACATTTTGCCCGATTTGCAATGAATGAGATTTAATAATATCATAACACTTTTGGGCAAGGTTTTGATCAATCCATTCCCCATCAGATGATACTCTTAAACCAAACCTCATTTGTTTAAACAAAGGTTTACAAACACGAAACATCGACTCAAATGATGGCTCTTTTGGTTCTAGTGAAACATATTCAGAAATTTTTTGATATACAATCGAAGAAAAAGATAAAGGCTTTGATGGAATACCTTTTCGAATTCGAATCTTTCGATGGCTCCCATTCAGCCTCGATACAACTTTTTCTACGAATAGTGGGGAATTGTCTTGATCATTAGGTTTGAATGAACAAAAATTATCAATTGAGCAACCATATAGAGAATACAATGTATCAAAAAAAGAATTCTCGAATGAAATCCTCCTAAAAAACAAAAAATGGATAACAACATGAGAAAATATATTATGTTTTTCAATGCTCATTCCGTCTGAACAATTAGGTATATACTCAATTAAAACCCGAATGTAAGATTCAAATATCATGTTAATATCAATATTAAAAGAAATTCCAATTGAATGAATTAGAACTAGGTGCTTATCCCATTTTTCCATTTCAGATTTGAAAAGGAATTGGGTACATTGATCTATAAATTCAATAGAATTGCTCTTTGTTGATGCAATAATGATCCAAACTGGCCAAACACATGAGTTACAGAATTTTCCCGAAGGTTTCAATTGCGATAGTAAAGACCCCACTAGTTCGATATTAATATTCAAAGCAATTATTATGCAAATTGGTAAAAGTTCAGACAAACCCCCAATTAATTCTTTTGATAAGCATTCAAAAAGCCCTATTGACCCGAACTTTGGAGGGAGTTGTGGAATAATAATCTGAATGTGCTGTTCTAGTGTAAAAGAGTTAATAAAGCCATTACAATGAACAAAAATGAGCAATTTAAAAAAGGATTTGTTAATATCCTCATCATTAATGAATAATAAATATTGGAAACTGATTATACCTTGCAAATATGACATATCATTTTGACTCTTTTCTTCCTTTGAGATACCCACGACCATTTTGCAAATCAATTCAATTAACTCCCTAGTATTTCGAATCTCTGATGATGTAAGAACATTAATACATAAAGATCGAAAAACTGATGGAGAGACTTTTCGTTTTGACATATGAAGGATAATCTCAAAAAGATGATTTCGTATTGATCCTTTCAAAAAATCATCGTTATCAGCATTCTCACATGATATAAAACCATTTTCAACAGGTGAATACCATAAATACACCCTAATGAATGATATCAAAGATGACAATGTTACAACTCTTTCAGATATACTACATAAATATGGAAACAAAGAGCTTTTCCAATGATTCACAACTTCATTCAAAACCACGAGACCTTGGCGTGCCCATAAATCGAAATTAACAAGTATGGAACTAATTAATTGGTGTCTACAATTCTCATTAGTTAACTTTAAAAACATATAGAACTGTAAATAATTATTATAATCTAACCTTTTGTATGAATTTAGATGGTGTGAAATAATTTGAAAAGAATTATTGGTTTCAAAGTCTTTAGTTGAAGATATAGGGTCAATACAGAATAATTGATAAAACATATTGATTACCATTGATAAAAAGTTGGTTTCATTACTTATTTGAAAACTACCATACATTGAATAAGAAAAAAGGGGAAGTAATAGAGAGATTCCTGATCTACCAAATAATACTGACAAAAAATCTTGTTCAATAAATGATATTACTGGTGTAAAAACAATTTCGACACCACTCTTTGATTTGGAATCAATAATAATCTTTTGATCCTCCTTCTTTGGTATCATGCTGAGTATAACACCATCCATCAAAGAGATTTCGTTTGGAGGTTCTGATAATACTTTTTCAATTGTGGACTTATTATTATCTAATACAGAAACTTTACCAATATAAACAATGTCATCTTTAAAATCATTTTCAAATGTAGGATTTCCGATAACAAACTCAATTTGTCCCTTGGATAAATGAAAACCATCAATTTTGTACTCAGATGAATCGCCATTCTTAAGTGATAGAACCAAATGTGAAGAATTATTCTCGATTTTATATAATATAACCAGCTGAACCCACGAATTGGTTCTGATTGCTAGAATATTGTTTGCTTGTTTGGGATACTGTCCACTATTTTCATAAATACTAATTGAAGAGCTTTCATATACTACTTGTAAATAATTACCTTCTTGATCTCCAAATGAAACCAATGAACATTTATCTGATTCCAATATGGATTTTGCGTTAAGCCACACAATTATGGTAAAAGGTAACAAAAACCTGTCCGAGCTCCATCCAATGATGTTTATTGTTGATTTCGAGTTTATCGGATAATGGACATACGGTGAATTGAAATATTCACTAATTAACTTGAATAAGTAATTAAAGGAAAGCAAATTATAATTTGAGGATTCTTTTTTACATAGAAAAGAGATAAAACTATTAACTGTGGTCAATGTCGAAAATGAGTTAGAAATCTGCTCAAGAACACATAACAAAAGCTGAGATATATTATTTGGTATATTCTCATCGCTATTAATCAAAGATATGATATCAATATCGACTTTTGATTGATTCAAGATTTTCCTGTTTTTGGGATATTTATCATTTGATGCTTGCAAAAATTCTAAAAATGATTCGAAAAAGTCTGTCTTAAATAAAAATGACAAACCAAAACTAACAACATGAGGGTTAATAATCAAGATTCCCTCTTTTATATTGATTAGAATTTTTCCTGCAATCAAATGTGTGATTGAATGATATAGTTGTTGGCTACACTCAGATATATTTTTTGATATTGATTCCTCCAATACTTTCAATTCTGGTTCGCTAATTGGTTTTTCGAAATTATAATTAACGATAATTTTGATAGCAAAGATTATTATTTTTTGAGTGAAAGGCCCGGGAACCAAACCCATCAATTTTTTATGTAGGGGCTTTAAGCATTCAATATAATCATCAAATTTCTCCTGGTTAGCCAATGATAACCAAGAATTTAATAGATCTTCAATAAAAACCATTCCCTCGTCACTATTAGGAGAACACAGTATTACATTGATCATTTGTTTTAACTGTGATGACAAAAAATCAGAATTGGTAGAAGAAAGTACAGTGCACATAATATTAAGAACATGATCACGAATCTCTTCCTCATATGCCAATGTGGAGAACATTGATACAAACTCAACATCATCAAATACTCGAATATACCTTTCATTTAAGATAACAGAATTAATAAAGCACAAAATAGAAGATCTCGCCCTGTTGATACTAATAATTTGTTCTTTTGAAGATTTCAAAGACATTGATTGATAATAAAACATAAATTGTATCAATGAAACAGGAATATCAGATATATCGCTTCTAAAAAGCTTATTATCGCATATCCGATAAAGAACCTCTGCAAATATATCCGGATATTCAATTCTATTCCTCAAAAACTCTATTAAGTGATCAGACCAATTCTTTGTTACTAAAAGCCTGTCAATAGATATATTACGAAGACCTCCTAACATCTGTACAGTGAGATTGCTATTCCAAAAATGTATTTTGTTGTCAAAAAGGCTTGATTGACATAAAAATATTGGGAGATCATTTGGGCCTGCTAAATCCCATAAATCTTCAATAATAAACATTAGTGAAGCTATTATATCAAATATGTATGGATTCTCTGTGGGAATGCATGCATTATGGGCGCATGACGTGAGAAATGTATGAGCAAAAATCTCGCTTTTCATGCATAAGTCTGCAATAAGTGATAACTTTTGTCTAAGTTCGTCAGGAATTAAATCTTTGAATTGTTTATGATTGAATATGCCATCAGGGATAATGAATGGAGTATTGTTGGAAAACATAGTATTTCTAAGAATCTCTTGTGCACACTTGACTTCTTTGAATGGTTCAAGTTTACATACATTTCCTGTGTTAAGAGGATATGGATTTATCGGATTTGGCCTTGATTCAATAATCTTAACAATTGCTTCTGGAAACTTTGCAATAGTATAAACTGTTGTTGTAGGACTCAATGATTGAATAAACCGAGAACAAAACTTTAAAGCTTCGTCATCAAGCGCCAGCAAGCTATTCTGAATAATCATTTGAAGAGAAACTAACACACTTTGAGGAAAGATATCTTTTAAATGCTCAATTATTTTTCCAAGCCTTGATAAAAACATCGCTCCTGTTTCAGTAATCGTAAAAGAGCCAGGATCAATCAAACTTCCGGCAATTTTAACTAATAAATCATATGAATGAGGAGGGAGATCAGTATTCAGCGAGTAGAATACATCTAGTGGTTTAATACAACTCACAATATTACTTTCAGGAAACTCAGATACAAAATATGCCATTGATTCATAAAAAGCACTGACAACAGTCAAACGACAGTTGAAAATCCCATAAAAATCCTCATATCGAAGTATTAGGTTGAATGCTCTTAAGATGGAAGATATACACTCAAGATTTTGGTTTGACGAAGTACTAATAATCCATGATAAAAAAGAATGCAATACAAATCCAACAAAAAATTTAGATGATACTTTGGATATTTTTTTTAAAACAGAAATCTGTTCAAAAATTTCTCTATAGAAAACAAAATTATACCCATTACTCACAAGTTCCTTCGAAATATCAACATATCTACTCGCTTTTGTCCGAATTTCTCTCAATATTTCTTCATCATATTTTGGAAACACAATTGAATTCAATATCTCGGAAAAATCTGGAATACTATGATCAAAATTTACACTTTCCTTGATATCTAGGGATAAAATTTCCGAACAAAGTCTAATCCCTGATAGAAATTCCAACATTTGATTTTTGGATTTTGACAAATCTGTCACGACGATAAATAAACAAAACAATTTTATTCATAGGCACCTTTCTCTAATAGAAGATCCCTTATTTCTGGGTTCATTGCAAAAAAGAGAGGTCTTTGATTTCGGTTATTCAACACATTCACATTGATACTTGGGTGTGAAAGAAGAAGCCTAACTATCCTAATATGGCTTGCTCTTGTTGAATAGTGTAATGGTGTCCACCCATCTTTATCTTGTTCATTAGGATCAGCCTCGCCTGATGAGAGCAATACTTCACAAATGGTATACTGATTATTTTGAGCTGCAATATGAATTGGAGTTAGCCCTCTTGAATCTCCTAATGATAGTTTTTTCAGTCCAGATTCTGAGAAGAATGACAGAAGAAGTGTGTTTCCTTGTTGGCATAGAATATGAAGAGGAGTTTGATAAAAAATATGTTATCAGAAAATAAATAGAAACTCCATTTTTTGTGACTATCGATAAGTCCAGGTCTTTCCTAGAAAACAACATTTTCGCAATTTCTTGATTCCCATTTTGGGCTATTATGTGTATTGGCGCCATGTTATTATTATCTGTACAATTCACATCGATATTTGGATCGGATAACAAAAGTCTTGATATTTCTATATTTTGATCTTTTGCCGCTAACAATAAAGGGGTAGCACCGTAATATTCATAAGAATAGTATAATACTCGAATTGATATTAATAATTCAAAAAGAACATCTCTGGTGTTTATACTTACTCCATCAGTTTCAAGAAGACATTCTAAAATATCTAATCTATTTGAATCTACAGCAATATGGAGGTATGTATGATAAAAACTAAAGAAATCCCACACAATAAAAAAAATGAGCATAGAAAGGGAAAAAATAACATTCGATTCATATATATTCACATATTCATTTCTGAGAAAAAAACTGACAACATCAGGCCCGCCGTTCCTCACAGCACATAAAAATGGGGTGTTTCCCTTTCTATCTTTGGTATTTATGTCAAAAGTATTCTCACTATTGGCAGATTCGACATCTTCGATATCTGGATTGACCATATAATAATTTAGAGTCATGAAAAATTAATATAAATAACATCATTAAAGATTAAAAAAACCAAATCTGACTGTTGTTCTGAATGCCAGCTTTATTTAGTATCGATTGTACCATGTCAATATCCCTTTTTTCTGAAGCAAAATGAAGAGGGGTTTGATAAGCTTCAACAAAACTCCATTAATGTTCTCCAACATGATTTCAATTCCACTTGCATCCAAGAATTCATTTACAATGTTAAGATTCCCATGAAGTGAAGCGAGGTGAAGAGGTGTGTTACCATTATTATCTCTCGAATTAACATCAATTCTATTCAATGAAATCAAATATTTCACAATCTCTGTATCGCCTCCCATTGCTGCTGAATGCAATAGAGTTGAGCTAAAACTGTCCTTGGTTGATGGATCAAGTCTAAGCTCGTTAATCAAATATTTTAATACACATATATCACCCATTCCCGATGCAAGGTGCAGAGTTCCATTAAAATCTACACCATAATCACACAGAATACGTATAACAAACACATGTGCTCCTGCAACAGCAAAATGCGCTACCGTACGATTTTGTGTATCAGTGTTTTTAATATCTGCGCCGTTTTCTAATAAATGATTTAAGCATTGAAGAGATCCAAAATATGCTGCTGTTGATAATAATGGTGGATTATCTTTCAGAATCGGAGGACAATTCGAAATATCTGAAGGAAACCTATAAGAATTATAATGATTTCTTTTTATAAACTTAACGAAATCATCAAAATCATCATTCATTATTATAGAAAAATACCTAGAATCCATATTTTGTATATTTTAAACGTAAATTTAAAACCGTTTATTACCTCTACTCAGTCTTCGTAGTAAATGACTCCCATAGCCTCATCATCAATATTGATACCAATCCTCCACCGAATATAAGGGTTGTGATATCATTTGCTTTCACTCTCATATGAATTAAGCCTTTCTTCCATAGCCCTCGATACCTTGATTCACAAACTTGTCCATTTAAGGCCATTCTTGTGAACCATGAAACTTTGGCTGAAGGTTCTGTACTATGAATAGTAGATGAGCAGTCTTTCTTTTTGTTGGTAATAAGCAATATTGGGAGCTCAGTGGTGTTAATCCTTGCCATTCTAAGTGGGCCTTTCGCTTCATTACCACTGGACCAGCCTAGTGATACATCTTTGCAATGTTCTTTCGAGAGTTTGTACAGCATTGCTTGTCTTTCAGGATCAATATATCCCCATTCGAAAAAGATGGCTGTTTTTCTTATTCGGTTTTCATCAATCCATTCAGAATACGAATATCTATGCATATATCCAAATCGATTCTCATTGACAAAAGCCGCGATTTCAGGTTTTGTTCTGATACCATCAAACTTTTGAACGCAAAATGGAGATCTATAAGCATATATCTCAGTACTTGCGATAGAATAATTTAATCTATAAGTGAAAGTATCATTGAACACAATATAGCGCTTGACAATATCTTTCATGATTCCAAGGGTAGGATCAGATATAGATGATGCTTCTATGTGAAATGTTGTTCCTCCGTTTGCTGTCTTAGCAATTGCATGGTTCAAATCACTTTCGGAGCTTATTTCTTCAATATCATATTGCAAATAGTGCTTAATAAAACTCTCCCAGTCTGTGTTATTTGGGGATCGCATTCTTGGCCAATATATAGAATTTTCTCCAACTACCAATACATATTGGGGAATTTCTTTAAGTCCAAAACGGTCACAATTACCAGAAATATCGCAATTAACGCTAGTAAAAGTAATATCTGTCCTGTTAGGCTGAGTTTCAGAGTATTCTCTAATGGCCTCTGGTAATCCGTGACAATGAGAACAGGAAGGAGCATGGCACAATGCAAATATAGGATTTTTATGGGAATTTCGTATCTTTTCGCTAAAAATATGCTTATTATAATCCCACCACAATGAGACTCCGTGAACGAAAAACACAGACAACATTTGAAATGAGTGACTATTTTATTGGAAACAAGAATTCATTTCCAATTCCAATTTAAGATGATCTTCATACGTTAAAAATATGAGATCTTTACCATATGTTTCGGCACCCAGTGAGCTCATTCGGGAGAATATTGAGCTTATACAGAGTCAAATTCGCTTTGTGATTGATGCTAGGGGGCCAACAAAATTTTTAGTCAAGCCTATTGGTACCAAAGAACAATTTATGGTAAGCATTGGTTTTGAACAGAGGTGTACATGTGAATCCAAAGAAATTTGCATTCATATATTATATATTATGATTAGATACTTTGGAGTTCCCACAGATTGTGATCTACTTTGGCAGAGATCTCTAACAGAGAATGAAATTGGTCGGATTTTAGATAGAAAAATTAAAATCAATGCTCCAACAAAACCACCTGTGGTCTATAGAACCAAATCTGGCAAAACCAAAGTGAAAAGGTTAACTATATCTGAGGAAGATGTATGTCCAATTTGCTATGACACCCTTCATGGATGTCCTAAAGAAAAAATTGCCTGGTGTAGAACTGGATGCGGTGGTAATTTTCATAGAAAATGTGTAAAAGAATGGATTGCATCTCGTAGGAATCATGGCGAAGACCCTACATGTCCAATTTGCCGATCTGTTTTAGATACAATAGGAATAAATGCACCTCCAAAACCAAAGGTTCCAGATTCGCAACCGCCTAATCTAACTGAAGCCGAAATAAGGGAACTCATGAGTCGGGATATAACACCAGATGATTATGCAGTACTATTGCGGCTAGATGAACACAGGCACAATCCACAAACAAGGCCTACTTTAAGAAAAAAGAATGCTAGAACGAATGCCGCAGCAGCAATTCTATCTAATCCAAGGACTCCTCCCATGCCATCTCCTGAGTTTTGTCTTACCAATAGCTCTACTCACAACATCGATAACACAAACAGTTTGAATCAAGCAGCACAACAAAGAGTGTTTCATCGTCATCCTATTGTTCAAAAGAGGGTTCATACTACAATGGAACCACAATCTCTTGACTTTTCCATTAAAGGGACAACCCTGATTGAGAATGAACCCATGAATCCACCAAAATCCGAAATTTCTAGTATACGAAATGAGCCTCAGTGTACCGAGAATAGATTTGTTCTTTGGGGTAATAACCCGAGTTCTGAAGTGTCTGTCCAAAAAAGAAAACCATTAAGACCTCAGAAGATGGTTAGAGACAAACAAAAACCTTCTAGTATGAGTGAGATTAACTTATTTGTATCAAATTTTGCTTCTTTTGATTGACCTTCTGTAATAAATGTATATTAATCAACATGTTTTTAGTCCTAAAATACCATTATTTGCTCTTAGTGTTTCGATTGTCTTAATAATGCTATTCCTCAGCTCTAAATTGCCATCCTTGAGTTTTCTATGTTCAGATACTTTACTCTTGTATATCATTTTTACATCTCTTAATTTCTTCATAAGAACATTAACTGATTGGTATGGTATTGATCTAAGAATGATATCATCATGGTACCATTTTTCAAGAATTGTGTAATACTTCTCAAGTTTATCGAGATCAGCATGTAGCATTTGTCTATTTCGGATAATAACTGCTGATTCCATATTAGTCTTCTCAATTGTATCACTGACATTATCCAAGGAGAGTCTAGGATCTGTCTCTGAGGTGATGGGTTCTTTCGGTAAATAAGTAAGCTCGTTTCGATATATCTCAATATTCTTTTCTGATTCTGCTATTTTTGTAGATAATTTCAATAATTCATCAACTAAAATGCCATATTCAGCGGTGCTTGTAACAGAACACTCCTGATTCATCTTAATAATTCGGTTTTCAGATGTTTTCAGATTTCTTGATTTGTTTTGGATCTTTATATGTACTATTTTGGTTATTTTTTTAGCAACTTGAACTAAAGAATCATTGATTTGGGTATTATTTTCTTGTTTGGATATAATATCTTTAATAAAGGAAATTTCATCGTTAAATTTGGCATTTTCGCACTCTTTCTCCTCAATAATTGCACGAAAATTCTCACATTTTGAATCCAATATTGATAATTCTGATTCTAGTTCAGAAATTCGATTTTTCGTTTTCCAAACAGCTTCTTTTAACCCCTCTGATATTTTGGAATTATTATTACTTGCATTTATGTTTTTCTTGTACATTTTTGAGGATTGTTTTTTTAATCCCTCGGATTTCTTCAATAGAATCCGGTTTTGTATATCTTTTATTTGTTTCATCTCCGAAGAAATCTTATCTTTCATTTCTGCGAGAATTCCTTTTTTATCCATGTACAATTTGTGCAGCTTCGAAATAAAACTGTATCTCACCAACAATGTCTCTCACAGATTTAAAGGGAGAAAGACATAATAAATTCATCCTTGACTTAAATGGTTTCTCTATTTGTGGTTTTATTCTTAAAATTAGGTAAAGAGCGCATAATGACATGTGAAACTGAATCCCTTCTTCCTGAGAAACCAAATCGGTGGGTACTAAAAGGTACATATCGGACTGAAGATTAGAGAATTCAGATATTATATCTGCAATTACACAACCGATATCATTGTTGGGAAGGGCAAAAACATTTGATCTAATTAATGATAAAAACTCTTTGTGTAGCTCATGTTTAGATTTGCTCAGAGTATCAACAACAATTTTGCTTGATTGATGACTCTTGATATTCATTAAAGCAAATATAATCTTAGGTAACAAAATCTTTGGCAAAAACTCAATAGATGAATATGCTAATGTATAATCATTTTGCTTTGCTCTTGTTTGAATAACATGCACTAATGAATCGATTAGCGATGCTTCAGGTTTGTCCATGATAATCAAGCACTCAGATCGGATATGAACATCTTTAGAACTCAATAACTCCATTAGAATTTTTTCATTAGGTATATAACTTGGGTTGATTCTTTTAAGTTCTTGAATGAGAGATACTTTTGAGTAATCCTTAAGCTTTAAAACATTCTTTTCAAGCTCTTTAATAATTGAAATACTAATCTCATGAGATTTTCCAAGCCTGACAGCAATTGGTACGGAAACAATGACAAATTTGCTTGAAGAAATCCTTGTTTTGATATATGGTGTTGCAATGTTTAACAAATCATTATTTATTGTGTTCAAAAAAGATTTAATAATTTTGGTGTACAATATAAAGCTACATGTTTCGATTTCTGCAACTAGATAGCGAAGATAGTGATTAAACTCGCTTGTTTCATTTTGTAACTCAATGATAATTGAAACTGCTTGAAGTCTCACATCTTCATCAAACAAAGCCCTCAAAATCATTTTTTTCATGATACCAGAAGCTCTTTTATCTTTGCAGTAACAAGCATATGCTATACTTATACACAATCTCTTATTCACCACTGACTCTTCCAAAAATATCCGTTCAATATCTTGAAAGAGAAAATCGAGCAAATCCATTGTAGTCGATTGTGAAAGCATCCTAAGAATCATAGTTTTTGTCGATTCCTTCAGGAGCAAATCCTTCATTATAAAAAAAGAATTTTTCATTAATAAAGAATGGCTTTGATACACATATGATGCAATCGTAATAGCTTTGCTTACAATTCTCAAATCCGAATCGAAAAATAGCCTTTCTAATCGATTAATCAAAAATGACATATCTATACAACGAGCAGAAAATCCAAGAACCCGGTTCATCATTTCGTTGGTTATTGGATGCCTAAAATCGAAAAATGCAGAGAAAAGCACTTTGTCCTCTTCACTAAACATAACAAAATAAATTATGTGCACTTTACTCCTTACCAGCCTTCTTTGGACGAATCTTGGTGCAGTGTCCACATCTCTTGTGGCGGCATTGTTCAGCACGGGCAGAAAGACGAGCGTAACACTTGCGGCAAATCCTACGATTAAGATTGGTTTTCTCGGCTAAAAGACGAAGGGATGGTTCGTAACTGTCTTTGCCACCACCACGAAGACGAAGAACAAGATGGAGTGTGGAATCCTTCTGAATTGAATAATCTTGAAGGGTATTGCCATCTTCGAGTTGCTTACCAGCAAAGATCAAACGTTGCTGATCTGGTGGGATTCCTTCCTTGTCTTGAATCTTAGCCTTAACATCCTCAATACGATCGGTGGGTTCGACTTCAAGGGTGATGTGCTTACCTGTCAAGGTCTTCACGAAGATCTGCATTAAAAGGATCGACCATAACCGTCGTAAAGTTCAGAATTTAAAAGTGAAGTAATTGTACGTTAGGTGAAGGAAAATGAGGATTTCGGCGAGTTCCCGGCGAGTAAGAGAGATTAGCCGAAGGGAGCTGGAGGATCTTCTTCTTGAGATTGATATTGAAATTGGGGAGAGATGTGGGATTATTGATAGGCTTCAAGGACAGGTTAAAGAACTTCAAACTAAAGTTAGGATTTTTGAGGAAAAAGCGATGAATAATACACTTGAATTCGTTTCTTCGCCAGAAATTCGGATTTCTCTACCTTCTGTGAAGAATTATTCTTCGATATCAGGGGCATATAATCCGTATATGGCTGGAAACAAAGCAATTGTTTCTAAAAGGTATAGAATAATGGAACTAAATAATCAAATGGCAGATATTGAGGATGAAATGAAGGAAATGTATAATGAAATTAATTTGATGAAAAAGAAGCTTATAACCAGAGAGGTTCCCATAAGCAGCCCTTTTAATCGGCATTCACCGAAAAGCATAAAGAAAAATGAAAAAGGATATGCCTCTTTTGAGCAATGTTCAAAAATTGCAGATAAATTAATGATTTCAACTAAGGATGCAGCGCAATTTGAGCTACTTCAGTGTGTTTTCTGGCTTATTAATGGCTCTGATAAGAATGCTCTAAGAGTTTACAACAAACTTTCATCAGGAATGAAAGGACCTGAAGAAATAGCTGAGTTAAATGCGCTTTTTGATGATAGAAATGCCCAAGCAACCATTTTGCATGAACAATATAAACATTTCTATGAGATGCATCAGAAATCTATGAGAGAGTATCACGGATTGGTTGAGCAAATGAAAAACCATGTTGTAGATAATGATTATATATTAATAAATCTAAAGAATCAGATTCAGGAATTGGACAAAAAAATTGCTCAGATTCCGATACTACATGATATGATTGGACAGCTTACATCAGATAGAGAACTCCTCTATGAAGAAATTGAACAGAAAAAAAAGGAAACATATGGCATTGTTGATAATGAGGCATCCATGAAAACAAAAGTATCAGAGCAAAAGAAGATACTAGCAGGATTAATAGTTCAAAAAGAACAACTTTATGAACAATCAAAAATTCTAAAAGCAAAAGAAGAACAAGTCCGATCCCAAATTAAAGGAGTTGAATCTTCTTTACAGGAGGAAAAATCTAGCTTTAGTGAAATCAAGGGTCAGATGGATCTAAATGGACAGAGGCTGGGTCTCTTTAGCCGAGCTGGAATTAATCATCCTGATTCGGTTGTCATTACATATTCTCTATTGACATTGGAGTCTCCTCAGAATATAAAAAGCATTCACAGGGGCCTGTTTAATACATACAAAGAAAAGAAGGCTAATGTAGAAGATACTACAAATTCCTGTTTAGAGCTCAAAGAAATGATTGCAACACTGAACACAAATATTAGGAGACTTGAAGATAGGCTCAGGCATGGTAGAGAAGCCCTTCAATCATCAAGAATGGATGATGGGCTGTCTTTTCAAAGCGATATTGTTATTTAAAATACATTTTTATTGAATAGTGTGTGTCCTTTTTGCGAGTGATGTTTTTGCCCTTTGGGAGATTTGAACAGTTTTTATACATGGCGAAATAGTACCTATCTTTTTTTCAGAAAACATACTATTGAGTTTGGCATCAGCCTTTTGTTGTTCTTTCATGAGGTTTTCGATTCGGGTTTCCATTTCGTCTCTTTTTGCGATAAGTTTCCGAAGACGCTCTTTTTGTATTATGCATTCTTCACATTCCTTGTTTTCTAGGTAGACTATCTCAGAACTTAATTCATTTGCTTCTTTTTGAAGCTGATCTCTTTCAGCATTCAGTTCTGCAATTAATTGCAAGAATTGGATCTTATTTTGTTCAATCCTTTTCTCATATTCATTTTTCAAATCATTTATCTTGGTTTGGCATCTGGATTTTGCTTCGCTTAATTCATCATCCATTAACTTAATTCGATTATTATGAGATTCCTTCATAATTTGGGTTCTGGCTTCAAATTCTGATTTAAGTTCAAATTCTGCTTCTTCAAGCATGTTCTCCCTTTCTTTCAGTAAAAGTTCTGTTATTTTTTCTGTTGCTGCTCTTGCAGCAATAAGTTGGTCTTGGAGAGTCCTAATTTGTGCTGTTAGCCGGAATCTGATCTCTTCCATCTCATTTTGAAACTCAAGTGGGCTTTGTTTGGCAATTTCAAGACTTGATTCATATTCTTGAGTAGTAATCTGTTCAAACTCATTCTTTTGTGAATCATATGAATTCTCAAAAACATTAACTTCTTCTTCTTTTTGATTTGCCATTGTAGTAAGCTGATTAATCTGTACAGTTTGTTGATACAATTGCCCTGCAATTTGTTGCTGGCGAACATTCACATTTCTGGTTTCTTTCTGAAGATGTGCCTTACTTGCAGAATACTGGTGTTCCATTTGTGTCAATCTTCGTTCAAAGCTATCTTGCAAAGTTTGAATATTCTTTTTGAGATCATCTGCTTCATGTAAAACGATACCCTTCCGACGATGAACCTCTTGAGTCTCATTCATCAATCTTTCTTTGATGTTTTGAATAGAAGATTTTTGTGATTCTCCTTCTTTTTGAATAGTTAGCAAATCATTTCTGAGCTCATTGTCTTTGTCTTCAAGGTATTGTTCATATCTATCATTGTGAATTTTCATCAATCCTTGAATTTTCAAATTCAAAACATCAATTCTCCCTTTAACATCATGAATCCGTGCTTGAAGTGTGGATACATTACCATGATGACGCTGATTTTCAGCCTCAATTGATTGATTTAACTTCTCTTCGGTATCTTTCTGTATGTCAGATTCTATCTTTCGAAGAATCATGATTTTTCTTGTTTCATGGTCTTGTTTCATTCTCATTATCTCATCAGCCTTCCTTTTATCCCTGCTTTCTACGCTCCTTTTATGAAGTTCAGAAAGTTTCTTTTGTTGCTCATCAAATAGTTTCATAAGTGTTGAAACTTGATCTGATTGCTTTTTCTCCTTTTCTTCTACTATTTGCAAAGAACTTCCTACTTCTTTTTGTCTCATGTGCTTGACATTTTCTAGATCAATTTCCATCTCATTCAATACATTCCGCAATTTAGTCTTTTGCTCAGAAAGTTGTTTGTTCAAAGCAGCAATCTCTTCCAATTGAGTTTTGGTAATCTCGTTTATATATTTTTCTGCATTTTCTATGGAACTACTGGACTCCTTCCGGATTTTTTCGATAATCCCATTTCTTTTTGCTTCTTCTTCAGCAATTAACTTATGTATTGATTCAATTTTTGGCATGAACTCTGCTTCAACATCTGATTTAATTTTGGCTATCATTGCATCTCTTTCATCTTGTTCTTCTTTATTCTTAACATCGTATTCGAGCTTAAGTGCTCTAAGTCTTGTAGATTGATCAATTTCCATTTGATCAAATTCTTCTTGTTTCTTTTTAAGCTCAGTCAGAAGATTATCAGCAATAGAATTCATTTCTGCAAGCTTCTCAGATTGTTGGTCTTCAATTTTTTTCCTCTCTTGATTCATTAAACTTTCCAATCTTACCAAGCGAGATCTTGAATTATCATTTTCCATTTTAATCAAAACTTTAATCTCAGATATTTGTTCTGTAAGCGATCTTTTCCCTTCTTCAGCTTTAACTTTTCTCTCTTGAAACTCACGAGATATCTTTTCATGTTCGGCTGCCATTTTTCTCTCCTCTGAAGAAAGAGTGTCATTTTTAACTCTATTTTGTTGATGCTTCTCATGAATCTTATTTTGTAAAGAAAGCTGCGACTTATTAATATCCTCATCCATCTGTTTCAACTGCTGTGTGAACTTTTTTGAAAGCTCAGTCATCTGATTTGCTAGATCTTTTTCTATTTCCTGGTAAACAGTCTTTTCCTCTTCTAAAAGAGAAAGCCTTTCTTTTTCCCAAAGGGCTTCTTGATCCTTAAGAGAATCCAAATCTTTCTTCATCGAATTATCCAAAACCACTTGATGTATAGAAGATATTCTATCCATCATATTGCGATACTTCCCCTCTTGTTCATCTGTTTTCTCTTGAATATTGTGCATCTTTTCCGTTATATCCTTAAATGTCTCTTCCATTTTGTGGATAAAATTGGTTTCTTTTTCCTCCATTATTATTTCAAATTTAGAGAGATCCTTAAAAACTAAATCCTTTGGGTCTTTCCCAGTCCGACTAATAACAATTGTACTTAACAATGACGCTGCCTGATCTAAAACATCCGGAACATCATTAGTCGAACTAATAGAACCATTCTCACGCATTTTTTCTGATATTTCCCGAATGGAATTGCATTCATTAATGACTAGCTGAATGGGATTCAACATTCGTTATTTTTTAACTTTTCTCCAATTTTCTCTTTTAGAGCTTTCTTTGGCTAATCAGTAAAAAATTAATTCGAATTTAATTTTAAATGTCTTTTCCGATCTTTCTCTTTCCTTCAATAGTAGAGAGGGTAGCGAATAGGAACTGGTCTGCAAATGAAGCGCATGTGAAACAGCCACCAATAATCGCGCAAACACTGGTGATGAACTTCCAAAGAGAATATGCAGATTCTTTGGAAACAACAGAGATTGGAGCAATATTATAGTTAATATATATACCTGGCATGCCACGAACTACTTTTTCGGTGAGGTTCTTTTGGCTAATCATTGGTTGGAATTTGTATGTATTAACTACAAAGTTACGGCGAGATATCCATTTTGTTGGGACAACATTTAAATTGTATGAATAAACCATGTGTCCTTGATTCTCTTGATTGACTTGAACATCATCAAGTGGGTTGATTGATCCTGGGATCTTGGGACCAAACTCTAAATAGAAAATTCTATGTGAAAAATTAATAGACTTTGATATTCTTGAGATATCATGCATCTTTTTCTCGCCAGGCTTGACATCACCAAGTGCAAAATAAAGAGTGCCAGACACTCTTTGAACACGGATAACACCGAATGTTAAGCAGCTTTCGTTGCCCAAATTCGCATATCCTTCTTCAATGCACTGTTGCCATCTGTCAATACCATTGATACTCCATCCTTTAGCCTTGAAAGCATCAATTACATCATCACAAGAATTACAACATTGTCCTTTAGCGCCAGCACCATAGCATGATCCGCAATAATCCTTGCTTCTCTGCTTCTCAATGGCCTTCTTTTCTCTTCCTTTCTTTTCCTTCTTTTTAACAGATAACCATTTCTTATCCTCTATTCCGTATCCATTTTCATCGACTCTAACTTGTCTTAAATCGTGCTTAGTATCAGCTTGTTGATTTCCTTCAAAATCATACGCATCAACATGAATTTTGGCACAAGGCATATTAATTGATATGTTAAAATTAATTGGCATCGTCCTTTGTAATCCTACTCGAGATGTGTCAACTACAACTTCTTCAAAAATTCTGGGTTTAACAAAACGGAAGAATTCATGGAAAAATAATACAACCATTGCAGATATGGTACAAATACTAAGAATTGCTCCAGTAGTTGTCTTTAGTCTAATATCTGGATCATTATATTTTGGAAAAATATCAAATTTCTTCAGTATCATCGCGACCAAATGACTTTATTTTTTGAATTAGTGTGGTTGAAATGATTTTTGACTTGCTCTGGTTGCAAAATCAGAATAAAAAACAATTGTTTATTATCAAAGCCAGGGCACACAAAAATGGGTTGATAGTTGTTGAGAGGAGTTGATAAGATTATCTATAGATTTTTGAACAGCATCAGAGCCAGATGTTCTTAACGAATATATTTGAGCTACTGATTCAGCTTCAATTGTTTCATCGAATGAAACATCTAGAATCGATGATAGGTATAGTTTAATCCTTTGTGAATGAAGAGACACTGCATCAGCTGCCGAAATTAAACCATGTCTAAATGGACCATTCAAAACACACTGATCAATAAATTGGCCAATAGCTCCATGAAGCCTTGGAACAACATTATTCTTGTCCCCTTTTTCAAATTTCGATACAATAATTGAACAATTCTTTTCATCGATCCGGATATCTAGTGGATTCGGCATTATAGAATTTGTGATTATTTGGAGAATAGAAAGAGCTGCGTATCTTGATCCAAGAATTGAAAACCATTGACAAAAATCTGCAGATGCCAGTATATGATTAGGGAAATGCTTAACTTCATGGATTAATTGTGTGTTTATCTTACTCTCTACTAACTTTTCAAAAGCTGTCAAGTTATGAAGTGGATGAGATGTTGTCTTACTTAGGTAGAAATCATTTCCAATATCAATCGAATGTACTGGATTCAAAAGTTGTCCTCTTGAATTACTTCCTGGAGATTTTTTCAATAATGAAGAAAAAAGATGATTCATAAGAGATAGCCTTAAATTCAATGTTTGATATGGAGAGATTGTATAATATGTACGTTCCCCAGAATTGAGTACAATAAAAAAAGAAATTTCTGTTTTCATCGGATCTGATGAAAAAAACGATACTGAATGTGTAGTAACAGTATTCCTCTCTTCTAATGGAGGGTGGAAAGATGAAAGATGAAAAGTTTCACCTGGTCCATTAGCACCAGATTTCAAATAATCCAAAATCTTGTGGCACCTTGATTGAAAGTCTTTAGAAAATGAAGATTTTGTTCCACGATAAACAGCTACACATTTTTCCGTTAATGATCTGGCCTTTTTCAAGTTAGAGGCGAACTCTGAACCCATAATTTCATCTAATACTGATACAAATAATGATGAATGATTGATAAAATCTATTGGGACTTCAACTCCCATTTGAAGAAGACTAATATAAAACCCAGGATGTATCTTTTGCTGTAAGGCTTTCAATGAATCATGTTTTTGTGAAAGACTCAAAACAAAATTAGACCATTGAAATGGAACAAACCCAGAATTTGATATGATTTTTAATGCAAATGAATCCATATGTTTAAAAAATCTAAAAAGAACCGAGAGTACAATATCACTATTCGGCTTTTGCTTTGAACACAATAATATTGCTTGCTCGAGTGCCTTTAAAGTTGAATTTGATGGCTGTTGAGCAGACAATGCAACAATAATGGAATTAAGATTCTGGGATATTGTTGATGCGTCATGGGTTAATGATGAAAATGAAGGTCTGTGTTGATAAAACTCATTATGATATAAGAGGGATCTCGAAAACCTTTTATCATGGTCCTTAATAGATTGATTGATACCTTCAATAGATAATACTTGAATTGCAGTATCTCGAAGTTTTTTATAAAAAACATGAAGTGATGGTGGCAAAACAGATCCAAGTTTAATATAAAAAGGTCCCTTTTTAGATGATTTCTTTTGAGAACCTACAATATATCTTTTAATTTCATAAACTAATATATACTCTAATAAATTATGTGATGTAACAAACTCACTAGATCGAGAAATACTTTCCACAAATGCTGCCCGGTTGGCCTCCGATACAGATTCACCAGAAACACATGTTATGACACCCAAATCTCCGAAATCTAAGTGGGATAATATATCTCTACCAATGGTATGAGAAATGTGATCATTAGATTCAACAAGAGATTTCATTGAACGCTGAATCATCCCATGTTTAAAAAGAAGAATTGGTTCTGAGATCTTAGGCTTCAATGAGTCCTCTAGATCAGGGTATTGATCAAGATTATTGATAGAACGCTCTCGAAGATGTTTGCATAAATACTGTATTGTTTTTACACCAACACGAATCTGAATAGATCTATCTCCTTGATGCTCGAGAATCTCATCGAAATTGGTCAGATCAAATTGATTGTTAATCTCGGATGAAACATTAACTATCAATTGAAGAAAAGAGGATGGAGAAATTGATCCATCGTAAAATGATGACAATAAAATAGATAATGGAATGGAATTATTATTGATATATTGACTTTCTTCAATTATTGACTGTGTAGTAAACTGAAATACCTTGGTTATAGCAGATGGGAAAAGATAGTTAATTCGACTTGATGCAAATATAAAGATTGATGTGTCTGGAAGCAAGGCAAGGTTATTCTCATTTATTAAACCAATATAATGAGAAAAGAACTGCTTTGAAACCATGGGGGTGTTCAAAAACGAGAGAAACCTCTCTTTAACAATGGGGGAAATATCTGATGATATTGATAATTTAAGTACTCTCATTGATGAGTTCAGTACACTTTCATCAAAAACTCCAGAGCAACATTGATGTAAATAATTACTCAAAATCTCCATTGAATAGTCAGTAGGGCTGTTAAGCAATGATAAAACTGCAGTCTCGACAAGAGGAGCTTTTGCGACCTCCTCTTTTTTATTATTCTGTGATAAACCTAAGGCAAAAGGTATTAATGTAACCATTCTATTGGAGTTAGTTTCATAAATCTCCCAAAACAAAGGGAAAGATCTATGAAGATGGTCATGATGGAGAAGAGTATTAATTTTATCCCTAATTTTATCTTTCCATGTTGAATTGCATAAATTATATAATGCAATTAATGCATTTGGCCAATTAATCTCGTCCTTACTCATCACAACACTGATTAAATAATCAGTGATAGAATCATTATAATGATTGGATCCTGTATTGGAAATCGCATCTATCAAATCTGGTAACCCCTCAAATATATTCTCCCTAAAAAGGCCAATTTCGAAAATCCCTGTAGTTGGTTGGGTGCTATTCTTAATTTTCTCAGATATGTTTTGCAAAATTGTGATTAATTCTGAAGCAAATTCAGCATGTGCTGGAAAAAGCTTGGCTAATTTTGATACACTTTTTATAAATCCTGATCGTATTTTCTGAAACTGTTCTGGTTGCTCGTTTAATTGCTTCACGATCTTGAAACCAGTTCTTACAAGATGAGAACCTACTGCACTCAATTTGGTTGGTTCATCTAATAACTCAGTAATATAAACGAAAGCTTGTACAGCTTGAAATAGGAAATTCTTCTTGTGTAAGCTATTGATATAAATTAAGTGGTCTTGAATGTGTGGCATAAAAACTTTAATGGGACTTTGAAATCTCTCTTTGTTTCTAGATATAAGTGACAGAATTAATGATATCACTTGATTATTCCTTGAATAAAAAGACATAGCTTCCAAAATCAAGTGCGATACAATTATAATATCAGCAGATTGTGGTATTTCTAGTCCTTCTAATATATTTCGGATTCTTGAATCGAGATGGATTCCTAAAAACGAAAACAAGATTTGAAACAGTGTGCAAAAGTCGTCATCAATTTTAGAATTCATCCAGTATGTAAGTACCATGACTCTTGAATCATCATTTTTGCATTCTTTATATAAATCCAAAGGAGGGTAGTCAGCTTTATTAAACTCAATTGATTTTTCGATAAGAGTATTCAAAAAATATACTAAAGAATACACTTCCTGCTTTTGTACAAGATTATTAATAAAATGCTGTACTAAATCTCCTCGATTTTCTAATATTGATATCACTATAGATGAATGAAATCGACACACAACTTTATAATTTTGAGATATTGGAATTCCACAAATATTATTCGCATTAAGATAATTATAATCAAAATGATTTCTCATAATTAAAATACAATGCTTAATCAAAAGTGGATTGCCAATTTCACATGATACAATGCATGATTGTAAAAACTTAAGAGGAAGCTCCTTGGCAAAATATTTGGAAAATAAATAAAAGACTGATGTATTAAAATTAACAAACTGAGTTTTGAAAGTTAAAATGTGGGAACTATAAAGTTTGAACATAATATCAACGAGAGGTTTGTAATTACTTATTGAATTAAAATTGGTCAAAAATGAAGCAATAAGGTAATGTTTGGGCTCGGGCTTTGATGATATTGTTATTTTATCGGTAATTATTGATATGTGGTTATTAATATACTCTTCCAAGATGTTAAAGAGAATACTATCATTGATCAAAACAAAAAATGTCTCGAAACAATTACCAGTTTCTATAGAATCGATAAACATTTCACAAAACCCTGTGGGGGATGAAGAAAAAAACTTCGATAATGGAGATAAGACTCTAAACCTTGGTAAAACTTGAAGTGTATATATAACAGATAAAACATGCTTTCCAACCAAAGGATAAAGTTTTCTCTTGATGATATTACCGCTTACTAATCCACTTGACATAACTTCGAATAATGATACTAAATAGTCGATGAACTCAGATGGGTTGTTTCTTTGAATATTTGCTAACTTTAAACTATCAGGTAATCTTTCAAGATAATTAATAATAACATCAACATAATGATCTGTCATTATGTATAAACAAGAAAACTGTGTTTGTTGAATACTCAGCCAGTTCAGGTTGATAAAATCCTTAGAAATATGATCTGGAAGTGGAAAATTCGCATCTTTCATTGATTGCAACAAATACTTATGAATTTCGGAACGAATTTCGGAATCTCCCTTTTCATAGAACTTTTTTATCACAAGTTGTGCTTGGCACTTAAGGTAACTAGTTTGATGTTTGAAAAATGATAGAGCAATTTGAATCACAGATGAGAAATCGGAGACATGATAGCTACTCAAATCTAGAATAGGAACCATTATCACAAGAAAAGTCCCTTGAAGCTTGGTACTAAGTGATTGCAAATCTTTCATCGATTTATCAATGTGCTTCCTAATTCTGGTTTGAAACTTTGGAAATAGTGTGGGGAATGATCTTAGTAGTGGACCGATCACCCTGTAAAAAGAAAACTCATGTTGAAGAGACGAATCACTAATCACATCGTTCAAAAAATCAGAGACTTCTTGAGTTGGCTCACAATTACTTAATAACTCGGCAATTGTTATATTGGACAAAAATTGGGAAGCTGCTCTAGAGGTATTCAATAATTGGCTAATATTAGAGTTATTTTCACTTAATAGTCCTTTAGCAAATAGTACAAGAGTTTGAATAGATTCTGGAAGAAAATTCAATTCAATAAAATTCATCTTTTCATCGCATTGTTGTTTTTCCTTCCATACTGGAAATGATGAAGATATAATAATAAAATGAACATATAAACAAAATGAAACAGGGTCTATTGACTCTTTTGGTACATGTGACATTATCAAAAGGGCAATTTTTTCGAGAATAACAGGCGATTGAAGCAATTTCATATTGTGAATTTGAGTTATTGAATTCAAAAAATCTTTAAAGTGCAAAGCAGAGGTGAATTTGGATAGAATTAATGAAACTAAATTAATTTGCGGTGGATTAGTATAACTAATAATGGCTGATAATAAACAACCTGCAAACTCAGGGTACTTCTCTGAGTAAACCAGATCAATTAGCCGAATCAGCACATTTTCAATATTTGGAAACCTTTCTGATGATTTCAGAAATCCACATATTAACCGATATTGCAAAGACAACCATTCTGGTGCTGAATACTCATGATTGATAAGCTCTTTAGTACAATTTATATAGATTTCCCATAAATCTATATTTTTGGGAGAAGTTTTCATTGCAGTAAATAGTCCCATGAAAAATGAATCAAGAGGAAAAGAAATCTCATAATCCCCTTTTAAAAAAGAAATGGTTTTTTGGTTCTCAAATATATCTGGTGTGGTAATTGAAGGAAGAAGAGCATTCTTTGGGATCCTATGGAAAAACTTTAAAATAATATTTCTAATATTTGGTTTTGCATTATCTAATTTCGATGCGATCACTTTGTAAAAATGATGTATCAAAGGCTGGGAAAAGAACTGTACTGGGTCGTTCTTAAAAGAAGCTTTGAGTAGAGGAAGGACATTGTTTTCGTCATACTCTAAACATTTAAACAAAGATGAGATCACTATTTGTGATTTGATAAAACCTATATCTTTCTTGGCAAAAAATGATATAAAACTACTGATTTCTAATCCATTCGATTGGGAAATTTGAATACTATTTAATGTTTCAGACAGAGTATTCCCTTTCAATAGGGCAAGAGAAAATGATTCAGATTTAACCACATGATCAATTAGTTTTGAAAGACTTAAAACAATTCCTGGAATGTTTGGACTGGATCCTGAATTATTTATGAATTGAGGTAATGATGACAAAAACTTCAGAGAAATGGTAGTTAGTTTGGTTTGAAAATCACTATCTTTAAAGTTGATTTGAAGATTTGTGAGTTTTTCAAATAAAACAATGCAAATTTGAACTATCCTTATAGATTTGACCCCATGTGGAAGCCTTTCAAGTAAAAATGTATATAGGTTACGAAGAAAACTAATAAATACCGATGATGTGTCAATAAGGGTGGATCTAAAAACACTGGTATCAAAGGGAACATCTTGATTGTTATCAAAATATTCCACATAAAATGAATACCATATATTATCAATCATTGATTCAGGGAAATGAGAAAAACAATTGATTATCGAGTGAGCATTTGAAATATGTTGTTTCCCGATTTGTTCACATATCCTGTGTTGTTTATAAAACATTAGAATTTGTTTCATGTTATCTTTAAACGAAGAAGATGGTGTGTAAAAATGGAACCATTCTGACTCAATATTAATAATAGATCTATTAATGAATAATAACATTAACATCTGAGTGAATAGGACCTTTATGGATTCAGTACCTAATAAAGATAAAGAAAAGTCAAACGAATAATAAAACGGTCTCGATTTTATCTGATCTGTACTGGTTGAAGATTTTAGTAAAACTTCTAAATACTTAACGCTCCGAGAAAAATACTCCAATATAGATAGATGCTCTCTTAGAACTGCAAATATCCCAGATGGCAATGTATTTGATACGCTACTCGATAGTTTCTTGAGCAAATACTCAAAATCGGAAACTTGAAGACGAACACTATAAAACAATATTTCTAAATGAGAAATTCGAACATTAGGATTTTCGCTAGGAATCTTAATATATGTCAGCATGCTATAAAACCTCCCATTCCTTTGTGAAAGTGGCAATACTTCAGCATGTAATATCCCACAAACATATGTGCAAAAAACAGTAAAATATGATGAATTAAATTTGTTGGCTTTGGATAACTTTTCAACAAGTCCGCTTATAAAGCCAAAATAATTTGTAAATGATTCATTTGTGTAGTTTGAGAAATCAAGCAAAAAAAACAAGATTGTAGAAAATGATTCGATCTTATCTGTTTCAGTGGTGAGAATGGTGAGCATATTGTGTGATATTTCATCTAGAATAGTGTTGAAGGATGGAGGGCAATAACGAATGATCTCTACTATTGTCATACATACCTTTTGGATATTGATATCCTTATAAAACTTTATAATACCAGATCCTAATAAAGTAAAGCATGACTTTGACATAAGATATAAAAAAGAAGACTGGTGTGCTAACCCGATATTTTCTGGGAAATTAGTCGAAATAGCGCTATCCATTGCTTTAATAACACTGCAATAATCTCCAGTTATCTTTTCTGAATATTTTAAACAAATATTTAGTATTGGTATTAATGAATGTAATGACATTAGCTCAAGCATGCTAATGGTTGTAATATGAGATAGAGAAGAAATCACTTTAGAACAAGATCCTGGAAAGAAATCAACCACATTATAAGAAAAAAATTTATCAACTTCTGGGTCAGGATACTCTAATGAATTTCTTAAAAATCTTACAAACGAATTAAAATCTGTAATACCACCTAAAACCATTTGTTTGAAGACATATGAAGTTTTTTCATTAATGGTGGCCGAATGCTGTATCTTAAAACCGGTAAAAGATAATAAATTGAATATTTTCGACCGAAACTGAGAAAGTTGATATGTATCTTGTGATTTTTGAGAATTGGCATTCGTATATAGATTAAAAAGCACTTTGATGAGCTCGGTAGATACTAATTTAGAAAATTTATCAAAATCACCAGGTGGAGAGTCGAATAAAGCATCTTTTATTTGATCAAAAATGCTAAAATCAGTTAACCCACATGTTGGGATAACTTTAATCAAAGAGGATATGGTTTCATCATTAGTATTATTAATTCTATTTTCAGTCATCAAAATATGAAGAAGGGGAACACTTTACCTCAGTCTCAGAGCTCAATGATCACAAAAGACGCAATTAATAATAAGCAAGATTTTATATGTTGCTTGGGAAAAGCATTACGCGAACCTGTTTGCCAAGCATCTGTGGTGGAAGGTTACGGTCAAACTTTGCACGAACAACGCCGCTGTTTCCATGTTCTTGTGTAACAATACCCCAGTTTACACGCTCTTCTCCCTTTTGCTCGCCCTTAACAATGGAAGCAACCTTCTTTCCAATGTACCATTGAGCCTCCTCTTTTGAGTTTACGCCTTGGATTTCGAGAAGGGCTTGGTTAGGATTGATACTACGCTTGCTTCTGCGAAATGATACGAAAGTGGCAGGGACAAAAAGCTTTGGCTCGGACATTCGAAAGGTCGGCCACCACTTCAAAAAATTCAATAAGTCTGGTTGTCAAACCGTAGAATGATTTGGTTTACAAAACTTACAAGTATTATTCCTTTTTCTCTGGTTGTACATCTTGCTGTTCTTTTGCCTCCTTTTTGTCTGATGATTCAAGAGTACTTTCTATTTTCATTGTCGATGCTGGGGATGAATTGTTTGAAGCTGGTCCGGATTTTAATTTTGGTAATGATGAGAGTGTCTCTTTTGTGTCGACTTTTTGTCTCAATTCATCAATATCAAGGTTAAACCTTTTGGCCAGAGCCTCGATATCTGGTTCTCCTCCTTGAGAAAGAATCTCTCTAAATTCAGAAAGGGCTGTTTGTTTCTTAAATATTGATTGGATCATAGCTTCTTTCCTCTTTTGCCCCAATCTTCTCTTGAGGTCAACTTTGGCAAGTGCCTTGGCTTCTCTTTCTTCTTTCTCCAAAATCTTGTCTTCCAGCATGATTTCTTTTTGTTTTTGCAAGAATTTGGCATTTTCTTCAGTAATCTGAGTCTTTAGCCTGGTCGTTGCTGCTTTCTTTAGGATCTCAATTTCATGTTCTTTTTTGACAAGATTAACTCTCTCTGTGTCTTCATCATATTTCTTCAGGAGTTTTTCTTGTATTGCAGCTTGCTCTTTCAGAGCTTGTTCTCTCTTTTCGATAACTTCTCTAATCCTCTTTTCTTCTTCTTCTTGGGCTTGTATGATTTTCTGTTTCTTCATTTCTTGAAGCTTAGCCAATTTTTCATAATGCTTTTCTTGTTTTTCCAGTATCGATTCCCGTTTGTTCTCCATATCTTGTTTGAGTTTCTCCGCAATCTTATGGTGTTTCTCAGAATCATCGTAATTCTTCTTCTTAGAACTCTCGATGGTTTGTCTCTTTTTATTCTGGAAAAGATCTAATCTCTCCTTGGCTTTCATTTCTTTTTCAAAAATCTTGTTCCTCTTTTCTTCTAAAAGCTGTCTCTCTCTTAATGTATTATGTTCTGCTCGCTTTTTTCCTTCGGACATTCTTTTTATAATTTGGGTCTTATGTTCCTCTTGTTCTTTTTGGTTTTGCATCACTCTGTCTTCCTCTCTCTTCTTAATTTCTAATTCCTTCAAAGCAGCCTTTGCTTGTTCTTCTTTAAGTTGTTTTTCAAGTTGCATTTTCATGTTATCAATCTTCTTCAGCCTTTCAATTTCCGCTTGATTAGCTAATATTCGTCTTTGTCTTTGTTCCTCTTGTTCTGCTTTCTTTCTTGTTTCCGCTTCTGATTCTCTTTGTTGTTGTTTTTCAACAATTTCTTTCTCTCTTTGTTCAATTCTTTCAAGGACCTTAAGCTCTTTTTCTTTCCTTCTTTTAACTTCCTCGTTGATTTTGGACATATGCTCTTCTTTTCTTTTAGAAATCGCTTGTTGGACGGATTCGATTCTTTCTTGTTCTTGCTTGATCATTTTTTGTCTCATTAATTCGGATATAATTAATGATTCTATTTCTTTTTGTTGGAGTTTTATCAACCTTGATTCATCCCTTTCTTCCATTTCTTTAAGGGCATGGTTGATTTTTTCAGAAACAGGTCTATTTGTATCCAGATCTTGATGAGACTTCCTTTTAATAATTAAATTTCTAACATTGCTTATTAGCTGTATTTTTTTGTTGCGCCTTTCAAGTAGTTGTGTCTCCACATGCTTTCTTACCTCGGCTACATCAGGGAATCCTGCATAATCTCCATCAGAGGGATATTTAAGTTCATCAGCAGTAATTCCAAGCTTTTTCATCGCAGAAATTGTCTCCTCCTCAGTAAAAACCGGAATACCTGTTGGATACAAGCTCTGAAAATTTTCAATCGAAACAACTCCTTCTATTTTAGGTTTTTCGGGTTCAGAATCACTAATTAGGTTTTTCGAGCGACCTTCAGTCAAAAAAACTAGATTTGTTTCTGTTTGTTTTTCTCCTTCTGTCATTTAGTATAAATAACGAATGAAACGTGTCTAGTAAAGCTTTGAAATTATGGTTTACAAAATTTATTTATTTAATCGGTGAAAAACCCATTGATGTTGTTATTTTTCTCCCTTTTTCTCAGAAAAGATGGTCGTTTTGGAGAAGAACATCGGGGAAATAGAGGGGATTATCCGAAGAACCATGAAAAAATAGTACCTGATAAAATAAAAAATGTGGACCGAAGGTCAAAATGTGTTGAAGGATATAAAAATGATGGTTCTTTTGATAAAAAAGGGTGCTGGAGGTGCGAAAATAGTTGTGCGAATGATGAATCTTGTGAGTATCCTGGTATATGCAGATCTGTGGTACCTAGAATTTCTGGAGTTTCATTGCGTAAGCATTTTTTCACTTCAAATTCTGACAGAATAGTAGTTTTTTATGAACATAAAGCTATACATAAGGATAATGTGCCAAAAAAAGCTTTTTGTAAGTTTAATGGGAACTCATCTTTAGCTGTGAAGATTTCTTACCACGCTATTGTCTGTGAAATTCCGCCATATCCCTTTAAAGATGTTTCTGTTTCTTTTGATGGTCAGAATTGGTCTTTATCCGAGTCAGCTTCAAATACTGGACTTGATCTCCATTTTATAATGCATGTAATAGGTTTTGCTCTTTGTATTGTTTGCTTTATTGTTATTGTCCGTCATTTCAGATCAAGTAGGAACTACAATGGAATGAAATCTCAAAAAGATAAACCAATTGCAATATTTCCAGCAATCACAAATAATGATCCCACAACGTGAAAATAAAATTGTTAAATACACAAGTTTAATAATCAATATATATGTAATTGGAATTATATATGATACTTTTTGACGAAGGCTGAACAAAAAAATTGTGGATCAGTGAATTACCAATGAACTTTCCACTAACTTGATTCTCAATTTCTAAAAGCAAAAGCTTGCTCAAAACCCACCATGCTGCAACAAATAAACAACACAAAAATACACAAATCAGAAGAATTCCAACAATTCCTATTCTTTCTTCCTCTCTCATTGGAGTTCGGATATCAAACTTAGATTCCTCCTTGAAAGAACTTTTAATAGGAAGAAGGTTCTCGCTATCAGAAATGTCTAAAGGGCTTTGGATTCCATTTTTAACCCATGGAACAGATGGATAAACAACTGGTGACATGCTAAACCTGACCTTTTTCTCAAATGAATTTGCAATATTATTATTATTCGTTAACGAGATTAAGCTACTATTCTCGGAAGACTCATCGATTGACATTAAACTGAATGGAATATCCCGTGGGATTATCCCAGGATCTGATAAAATGTAAACTAGGGTTATTTATTATGAAACTCCTTATTATCGTTTAGGCGAACATTCTTTTCGCCTTCAACAATGCCATCATTTTCAAATAGGTTCCTCTTAAGAATCAATGAACATGGAACATGGTCGCTAAAATCCCCTTTTTCAATAAAACAATCATGAATTAAATCATCAGAAATCTGATTCTGATACTTAATAAAATAATCAATTCTCCAACCTTTTCCTCTTGCTTTTGCGTTCCCGATATAAGTAAAATACGTGAATTCTCTAGATTCTGGATGAAGTTGTCTAAAAATATCAACATAACCAGTATTCAAGAATTGGTCGAACCATGTCCTTTCTTGTGGGGTGAAACCAGCAGATTTGTCATGTCCTTTCGGTTTAAATATATCTATGTCCTTATGAGCCACATTAAGATCTCCCGTCCAAATCACAGGCTTGCTATTCTTAAGTTCATTTATATAGGCAGCAAATCTTGGATTCCATTCTTTGATTTTGTAGTCGAGGCGCTCCAGTTTTTGGCCGGCGTTAGGTACATAAGTATTTATCAGATAAAACTTATCAAATTCCATTGTAATAGCTCTTCCTTCTTCATCAGGAATGCTGATTAGAACAGATTGAGGTTTGAATCTGGTGTAAATCGATGTTCCAGCATATCCTGCTTTCTTTGAATCGAAAAAATATCCGTGGTAACCCTCCAAAATAAATGTTTCAATGCCAGGAGACGCTTTGGGATGTAATTTAGTTTCTTGAACACAAATGATATCAGGGCATGAGGATTTCACCCAATCTCTAAAACCTTTCTTCCAAGCGGCACGAATCGATGCTACATTGGTGGTACTAATCTTAACAAGATCCTTTTCCATCATGAGGATTTTTGCTCTGATTTACATTATTAATACATGAGAGAAGGAAATGCTGGATATTGATGATTTATCTATATATTATCATTGTAGGAGGTTATTTTGTCGATGAAAAATATTGCGACTGCATTCGATGATATATTGCAAAGGGAGGAATTTCAGCAGTCTACACTGGGGATACATATATCAAAGAATGGTGTTTCATATTGTATTCATCCTGCTCATCAAGATGTTTCATCATCATTTATTAAAGAAACATCCGGATGTTTTTCAAAACAACAAATTCTTGTTGAATTAAACGATTGGGACATAATGCTCAAAGAATATTTGCCAAAAATCAATATATTAGCCACCACAGTGTCTTTTCCGGGACCAATTGATGGTGAAAATGCTGAGATACCAAACTGGTGGTCCACTGGTGAAAATAGATTCTCTAAAAGTGAGTTTTCGAAATTTAGATTCGGAAAACATCGACTTGACTTCATTAATGAGATTCAATCTCTTGGTCATGGCCTTCTATCAACCGATGAATTCTATGGTCTAGAGGATGATTTTATGTGTTTGTGGAAACCCCCCGCTTTAGAAGTGATGCCAACTCTCTACCCCTTGTATTTATGCAGTGACCCTGCCGCAGTTCTTCAGGTTTCACATGGTTTAGGAGCTGCATTTTTGATACCAATTGATTCTAGTGATTCATATCGTGTTATAGCTTCAGAATGGGGGCATTCATTTGTTCAACTATGTGGACCAGAAGAAACTGGATATGATGAAGAGTTCGATCTTGTAAGCTTTATTGGGAAAAAATCTGGATCTGCTGTTGAATGGGAAGATATTTGTAGTTTGAGAGGCCTTGTCAATTGTTTTATGTTTGTATCAAAAACAAATATGAAGGCTGACCAGATCATTGATACTATTAGGAAAGACCCTACTGGGTTCCATTCATCCAAAGCCCTATCAATTCACTTTAAATTCTTAATGAGATTTGCACGTATGTGTGCCATTTCTTTTACATGTAAGTCTGTTTTTCTGACATACAATGTTTTTGAGGGTGGAAACAAAGCTTTAATGAAACACATTACCCAATGTCGTGATGAATTTATGCATTTTACGAAAAGTGAGTGGGTTTCAAGTGTTTCTGTTTTTATTCAAACCAGTAATAAGAATATTTCTGCTGAAGGCGTCATGTATCATGCATTTTTAAGACTTGCACGAAGCGAAGGGGAAGAAATTGCTGCAGTCGATGGGGATGGAGATAATACCAATGAAGGGATGTAACACTAGAATTAAATTAACATTTATTATTTTTTTGTAACAATTCAGTCTGGAGATCTAAAATAACACTCTGTAATTCCCTTACAGTATTCTCTAATGAGGATATCCTGTGATCGATACTAGAATCATTATTATATTGTTCCTTTATGCAAAAACTAAAGACGTACTCTAAAACAAGTATCTTCCTATGATTTTCATTAATCCCCTGATTATGCAATGCTAAATTATATAGATCTAAATCAGTAAAATCAAGGGATGCTGCTCTTTCTAATTCTAAAAATGATTGGGTCTGTAAAAAATCATCATTTGAATATGGTATTAATGTTGTTGTATTTGGAGAAGAAGGAGATGGTGCTAAAACACTATGGTTATTAATTTCTTCTTTGGTAACCATTCTTGTTACACTTCCAGCTCTTCTTTTGGGAATTGGTATATGAGATGAAGATCCCTTCAATGGTTTTGGTGTTTTTGTTATTTCTTGATCTACAACATGAGGATTTGGATCAAATTTCTCAAGTTTTTGAATATGCTTGAGCAGTCTATCAATGTTGGGAATACACTTCTTTTTAAACTCTAATAAATGTCTTTCATTGAGGACCATCTGCAGTTTTGGAATAGCTTGGGGCTTAATAGACTCAATTTCTGCATTTTTCATCAAGGATTCAACAATTTCATGTAATTTTTTTCTTTCATTTTCTTTTAAATCGACTTTATGGTTAATTTTCCATCGTGAAAAATTGTATATATGCATAAAACTAGCTAAATATATAATTGCATCATCAATTTTTGATAGTCTGGAATTATCTTTCAGCATTAGTGCTTCTTGTCTTTTTTTTAAAAGCATATTCTTCAGTGGAAAATGTGTTAGTGGATCTATTAACGAGGAATCAAGGTTATCTATAAGCTTTTCAGCAATCTGATCAATTGTTCGAGTCCTTTGCATTTAATGAACGTTTAAAATATTTTTGAGAACATTCAGGGCTGTGTTATATTTATCACACTAGAATGATCCCAGTTCACAAAAATACATTTTAGAAGAAAATCAGATTTCAAAAAGGAAAATTGGTTCTTTGAATTTTAAAAATGAATTGGCTTGGGCAAATATGCTCAAATATAATTGTCCGAGGAATTAAATAGCACCCTTTATTCCTATCTCTTCAGTGTCGTTTTTGAATATCAGATTAGACAGTCTCCTCTATTCTTTGTTTGTTCTTCTTCTTTACTCTTGAGGAATTTTACAATATTTGATTTCCTTTTCTTTAAATTTTCTGAGCCATTATTACTATTTTCACATGCTAGTCCTAAAGGGGTTATACCATCTTTGTTTTTTGCATTAATATCAGCTTTTTGATTAACTAGATATTCAACAACACTAAGATGGCCATTAGCAGCAGCTCTATGAAGAGGAGTCCATTCATCTTCAGTTTTTGCATTTATATCAGCTTTTTGATTAACCAGATATTCAACAACACTAAGATGACCCTTTTCAGCAGAAATATGAAGAGGAGTTCCATTTGGATATCTTTTACTTTTTTCATTTATATCAGCTTTTTGATTAACTAGATATTCAACAACACTAAGATGACCATTTTCAGCAGCTAAATGAAGAGGAGTGGTATTAAAAATAAAAACTCAAACCAATTATTTGTTGCATTTATATCAGCTTTTTGATTAACCAGATACTCAACAACACTAAGATGACCATTTTGAGCTGCTAAATGAAGAGGAGTCATATCAAATTAAAAAACCCAATCCTATCATTTTCTGCATTAATATCAGCTTTTTGATTAACTAGATATTCAACAACACTAAGATGACCATTTTCAGCAGCCAAATGAAGAGGAGTATTATGAAATATAAATACTCAACCCATAAATCTATTGAATTTATATCAGCTTTTTGATTAACGAGACATTCAACAACACTAAGATAACCTTTTGTAGCAGCTATATGAAAAGGAGTCCTTTTAAATAATAATACCCAAAACCAATATTCTTTGCATTTATATCAACATTTTGATTAACCAGACATTCAACAACACCAAGATGACCATATTCAGCAGCCAAATGAAGAGGGGTTAGACTAAATATCAAAACTCAACATTATTATCTTTTGCATTTATATCAGCTTTTTGATTAACTAGATATTCAACAACACTAAGATGACCTTTTTCTGCAGCTAAATGAAGAGGAGTCCAATCAAATACAAAAAATCAATCCAAGTATTTGTTGCATTTATATCAGCTTTTTGATTAACCAGACATTCAACAACACCAAGATGACCATTTTCAGCAGCCAAATGAAGAGGAGTATTATCAAATACAAAAACCCAGAATCTTGGAAAATTGCAATTCTGTCAGCTCCATTTTCTATCATGAAAACTAACAATGGTAGATGGAAAAACTCAGAAGCTTTGCAAACACTCACATGGGATAAAAACTGCTGGCCTTGGCATAAATGGAATATTTCAAAACAACCACTGCACACCACCATTGATAGAACTTTAGCTTTGATCTCGAATCCTTTCATTAATAAATGCTTAAAACACTTGATTGAGCCAAAAAATCCAGAAAAGGATAACAAATCAAGATATTCTGGTTTTTTACTCCATTCAAAAGGACTCCACTTTGCTTTTTGATTTAAATCATTTATATTTAATAAATAATCAATGTCATCATATTTGAGACAATACTCAATACTGGTAGGAAGAAATCCATACTCGATCAATTTATCTATGTTACTTATATTTTCGAAGAATGATTTATCTAAACCAAAAGGTATTATCTTTTTTTTAATAAATCCTTCAAAATCATTGATCTCCTTTCGAAAATAATAACTGAGTAAGAAAGAATTACACAAAAATGGTTGAATTTCTCTAAAAGCAATGACACCTTTTTTGTGCAATTGGTATATCAAAACTTGGCACTCATAACATTTTTCTAGAAGTTTTTGACGAAAACCAGCTAATTTGCAATACTCAATTGATAAATATACTGCTTTTTCAAGTTGATGAGGCCGAATCTTGGGCAACATAACAATTCGATCAACACAAAACTCCATATCATCAATCATAATTTCATTTCCGTCTCCAAAAAGAAATTTCTCAAACATAATCTTTTCTTCCATCTGAAAAAAATGGCAAAATAATGTCACCCTTTTTACTGTGTAAAAACTTTGTTTCGATTTTTCTCAAGGTTGGAATAGAATTAATAGAAAATAATTATCATTAATCATAAATAGCTGTCTATATTTTATGTTTTCCTCTTCAGAACAATACATTCTTTGCCTGATAATTCTAACAATTGTTCCCAATTATTTTCTTGCTGAGGCTTCCTAGGAGGGTAGAAACAATTTCACATAACAAGAATACTACCAATGAATCTTCTTATTTTGCTCAAACATTTACTCGTACTATGGAATTAAAACTCTAAAGGTATTCAATTATGACTTGTTGTTAATAATTTGTATAGGGATGTTAATTGGGGTATAAAAAATCAATTTTGGGGACATTTTTTTAAAAATGGGGTTCAAGTTTCTGACATAACAAAAAATTTTTTTCCGATGATTTTTTGGAATGCTCTCCCCGCTCACCATTAAAATACAACAATTTTTTGTAATATTTTTTATCTTTGAAATCCAATAATCACGGAGAAATACATACTTTTTGGATTGATCATGAATAAATTCATTATCGTTTTCTTCAGAATTAGTCCCATAACAAACAATTACTTGACCCTTCCAATTAAGAGCTTTGACCCCCAAGCCCCCAAACCAATATGACCCCAAAAACATGAATTAACAGTTCTCAAAGATTTTTTTGGTACCCAAAGAATAACAAAATGAAAGAGATGAGACCAATGCGTTTTCTCTGTTATGGTGTTTTATACAAAAAAAGATTGGATGATCATCATTCATAAAAACTGAATCTTGTATCAAAAACCCTTTTGAAATATTCTCCATATTGAAGGTATGGTATTCTAGAAAACGAACAGATAAAGGCCAACAAGCTTTTTAATGACTCATGTTATAATTCTTATTTAAAACAATTTGATCATGTTTTAAAGAAGCATTACCTATGGATGATTTCTAATATGAATTAAATAATGCTACAACAATTGTGATGCCTATCTAGTCATTAAATCTATATTTTGTGATTGGTTCCAAATAGTTGAGAGCATTATGAATATGATGATGAAAAAAAGGTTTTATATACAAACAATTCATAGAAAAAAACATGTAATTTGGGATAAAATTTAAAAATATTGGCACTATTAAGAGGGTGACTTTAAAAGCTTATTCAATGAGGTTTTATGATCTTTTTCCAATTAAGTGTTCCAAAAACTAAGAGAATGTCTCTTCTGAGTATGAATTGCTAATAAAAGCCACAAATCATATTGATATTTATGCTTGAAAGACCAAATTCTAGTTATGAGTTGGAAAATGTTTAAAATAACAGATTGATCTTTGAATTTACCAGGCTAATTAAGCAACCTATATACTCTGGACTGCCCAAGTATTAAAGAATTGTTGATAAATTAGTATTTTCCTCTTATCATTAGAGTTAATAGTTTAAATAACAATTTTATTTGAAAAGAATCAATTCTTTCAATATTTCTTTTTCAGGTTGATGAGGCTAAATCCCAGTCTTCAAGAATCTTAGGATTCCTTTTGTCATCACAATTCGACATCAGACCTAATTTATAAGTGTTTTTTATGAAATCACGACATTTGAATTGTTTGGGCAGATGGAGGATCATGAGTTTTTCTGGAAAATGGAAATTCTAATTCATCCTGTAAACCAGCTTTAAAAAGATATCCATGTGGTTCATAAAATCTTATATTTTCCAAAATTTGATGGAAGTGTTTTGGGCAATTTCTTCATCCAGTATTATTACACAATCATATAATTTCGAGTTTTCATTTAAAAATTTTAGGAGATTCAAATTTTATTGCCCATATATAAATATGTTTTAAACAATGAGAGAGTTCCCTGTTAGATCAAAAGAATCATCTTTCTTGAAGAAAAGATAGAGAACAAATACGATTATCAAAATGATACTGCAGCCAGAAGCTATTTTGAAAGCACTTGAAGCAAAGAATGATTTGTTTGAGTTGTTTGGGAAAGATGATTGTGTTGGGCTTTGTGTTTCAATGGGTGTTGGTGGTAATTGGGTTTCAGTTGGGAAAAGTGTAATTGGTGGTGATGATGGATTTGCTGTTTGATCAGGGAGCTTAATGATTGTATAATTAACTCGAATTCCGCTTCTGTAAGACATACTTGTTTTTTCTCCAATTTCAAGAGCAGTGTCGAATAAGTAATTTGATTTATGGATCTCTTCACCTCGGATTTCTGTGTAATCCATTATTGAAGGATCCATTTGGGCAAACTCAATTAAGAGGGATGTTTTATCATTTTTCCCATTATAATATGATCCAGAATATGTTGAAACATTAACTATAATTACAATTTTCTTTGGATGATTATCAATATATAAACTTGGTGTTTTTGATAGACAGTCAATAATTTGACCATTGTATAAGTTTGTTCCAATTTCTAAAACATTATTTGACAGATCCACTTCAAACAGCTGTATTTGCGAGCCTGTTTTCATTGAAACAATAGAATCAATGAATAAAACATTGTTAAATTTTGAATAGGCATTTGGTAAAAACTGAACATTTAAAAGTTGAATTGGTGATCCCATTCCTGTTGATAGATAGACTAATTTAAAACCAAATGTAAATGACTCAAGATAGACAGGACAGTCTTTTTGGTTGAAAGTTATTGAGGTTTCTTGGCTAATTCCATCACTATGATATGAGAATGGACCAAATGTATAATTAGATATTGCACATCCATCTATCTTATTGATATCAATATTCATTGTCAACATATCTGATATTGTGCTACCTAAACAAACCGGAATAATCCATGATTTAGTTTGAATAATCATATTTATGTACCCTTCTAGCATTATGGCCTGGTCTTTTAATGAATCCCAACTATCATCAACCAAAACTGTAATAGATTTATAGCCCCTATATGCTTTTAATTGGATTGGATAAATTAATTGTGCATTTTTGGTTATACTCAAAGTGACGGAATCAATCAAATCAACTAATATGGTCGGGATTGTATCTGAATGAAATAGTACAATACTGTTAATAGTCCAGTTGTTTTGATTGTAAGAAACTGATAATGATTGATCTGCATAAATAATCAAATTGATACCTTGTGATACTTTAGATAAATGACTCAAAAAGAGTTTGGTTATTGAACACCTTGACATATTAACTGATGTCAAGAAAACAGTATCATTTGAAGTATCAACTGTTGAAACTTGAACATTCCCTTGTACATCAAAATTCCCTTTTCCGAATGCCAATATTGAAACATTTTCATTTGCAACTCCATCAAGATGAATCAATCTCTCAGATATATCCCCAAAGATTTGGACCTCAACATTATGAACACTCCCTTCTCCAATAGAAATCATAACGTTTTCACTCATATCTTCAACAACTTTAATGATTAACTCCGAGCAACTACTCACCTCACACAGTTTTAACAAGCTTGAACAATTAGTCTTTGTGATGTTAGTATCTTCACTATTACAACCACTGGAACTACCTTCATGGTAACATAACTTCAACTGAAGAACAGCAAAAATGATGAACATAAAAGAAATGACTTGTTTATTCATTCAAATAACTATTTCTTTGAAAAACATTCATTTTTTCTGAGATTATATTTCCAATACAACGATTATTTACTCATAATCCAAGAGGTCACAGTAAGTTTTACATTGACTTGATTTGATATAATCAGAAACTATGATAACATTAACTTGGTTGTTTTTCATCACTAAAATTAAATGATATAGGGATGCCAAATAGGTGACATTTTTGATCTTTTGGGATCAATTCTTCCCAATAAGCAAATAGGTTATTTGACTAATGAAAAAGTATGTTAGTGAATACTCCATCTATCGCTGTTTCAAAAAACACCACCAGAAAAATCGGTTTTTTGTCGATTTTCAACATCTTCTATTCCTTCAAGAGGAACAATTGTACATAATTCTGCTGCACAAATAATATCCCAAAAAAATGATCGTTTCATGATACTTTTATTATTTTTAAACACGAAAATGAGGGTTTTGTTCTCCAAAACGAGCAAATTGTTTTAAACGGGTATCATCGAGAGTATTTTGGAATTGTTGATAGTTTTCGTTTTCGTCTTTGTTGTCAAGAGAAAGATGGAATTGTTGTTTATAATGGAGACAAGTATGAAGTTAATATTGGATGTTTGTTGTTTCATAGTGTAGTTTTTCGAGAATTCTACAAGAATAGTTGTGGAATGGTTTTTAACTTTGATTCATCATATTCTAGAGAATCATTTGAAGTGTTTCTAGATCTGGTTCATAATCGAATCAGTTATCCAAGTGTTGAAAAAGCAGGTGATGTTTATGATATTTGCAATTGTCTTCATTGTGATTCTCTTTGTCAACTTCTTAATGATGATTCATCTGAGAGAGTCCTCTCTCTCCTAATACAAAACCAAGATCAAAACCATAATGATAACATAGATTTCTCCAAATATGAAAGATCAATTACTCAAAAGATAGAAACATATTTGAAGAATCCAAGCTTCTGTTTGGTTTCTCTTCCATCATTATGTCGCATCTTTGCTCATTCAAATCAGACTTTCTCTTTATCTTCTTTAGAACAATTCTTGATTGGATGTATGAAACATCATGGAACTGGTGCTCAGTGTATTCTAAACAAGATCAAATATCAAAAGACTTCAGATCTCTCTGAGCTGAATAGATTGCTCCATATCATGCATATTGAAGACACAAATGATATCCATGATAACACTAATCATTCTTTATCGTCCTTCCAAAGAGAGTTTGAATCATTAAGAATTGAAAACAGGCAATTATATGAGAATATTCAGCAAATTGTTTCTTAGATGAATAGTCGGAAAGAAAATCAAGATATTACTATACAATAATTGAAATCAGAGATCATCTCTGCTAAAGATAGAATTGGAGAACATAATAACAAACTCAGAGAAAAGAATTTATGTTAGAGGAGAAAAACTTATTGATACAAGCCAAAGATGACCAATTATTTCAAAATATGAAATCCAATGAAAGAAACGAATATACTTTGAAGTCAGATCTGTTTATGGGAATCTTTTATGGTTTAACTAAGATATTTGGAAGGAATTTGGCTGATTCTGGGGATATTGATGTGACTGAATCTAGTAATAGTTCAAAAAGTCCTAAAAATGTTTTGAATAATGATAGTAGTATCTGGCACAGTCAAAATCTCCCTGATTCAGGTATTCAGTTTGATTTTTAACAAAGAAAATTATTTATTACATCCTACTCTATAAATGATAGAAATAGAGTCGAGTCATGGAAAGTTGAAAGATCAACCTTCGAAATCATTGATAACAAAGTAGTTACTACTGATTTCCAGAATGGAGACTTATATTTACATAAATCTAATGATAATTAAGAATGAAGGACTAAAAAGACATGATCACAAAAGTGCAGAAATTTATACATTGTGGCGGGAAAAATTTATCAAAGGAACATTTCATTTCCAATTAATGGAATCTGCTTTTCGTGACTCTTTAATGGCTTTTTTACATTAGAGTTTTCAAATAGCCTTATTGGCTAATTGAGATCAGAAAACCTTGTCTTGATCAAACAAGGTTTTCTGTCTTTAATACCGGAGATACTCTTTCAATTTCTATTATTAGCAAAAATTTCCGGTAATACATTGTTATTCCTCTACATATTTTTAAACTTATTTACCATTTCCCCTAACTTCTTTTGTTCCATTTCTCACCACCATATCCTCCAAAAAGAATTTTACCCAAAACTTCAAATTCTTATTAATTTTTCGCAGTATTACATTTCCCGCTTATCCTCTAACTTAAACCCTTCACATATTCATCAAATATAGCTTTCCTTTATGAAATCTCTAATTTTCTCGATCAATGTTCCCTTCAAAACCAGTGCTTGAATACATATTCAAAAAAATCTAATGAATGTGGTTTTTAATCCTCTTCGACTTATTGTCCTCCTTTCCTCTTGAGGAATTCTACAACATTCGATTGCCTATTTTCGATAGCATATGTCAATGGTGTTTCCCCATTTTCATTTTTTGCATTTATATCAGCTTTTTGATTAACTAGATATTCAACAACACTAAGATGACCATAATAAGCAGCATGATGAAGAGGAGTCTCATTATATAAAAAAACTCAACCCATTTATCTTTTTCATTTATATCAACTTTTTGATTAACTAGATATTCAACAACACTAAGATGACCATTCCAAGCAGCTAAATGAAGAGGAGTCCTATCATATGTTTTTTTTGCATTTATATCAGCTTTTTGATTAACTAGATATTCAACAACACTAAGATGACCTTTTTCTGCAGCAGAATGAAGAGGAGTCCGATCATTTTTATCTTTTGCATTTATATCAGCTTTTTGATTAACTAGATATTCAACAACACTAAGATGACCATTATTAGCAGCATGATGAAGAGGAGTCCAACCAAATAAAAAAACTCAACCCATTTATCTTTTTCATTTATATCAACTTTTTGATTAACTAGATATTCAACAACACTAAGATGACCATTCCAAGCAGCTAAATGAAGAGGAGTCCTATCATATGTTTTTTTTGCATTTATATCAGCTTTTTGATTAACTAGATATTCAACAACACTAAGATTGCCATTAGCAGCAGCTCTATGAAGAGGAGTCCATTCATCTTCATCTTTTGCATTTATATCAGCTTTTTGATTAACTAGATATTCAACAACACTAAGATGACCTTTTTCTGCAGCTAAATGAAGAGGAGTCCTATTAAATATAAAAAAAACTCAACATATTTATCTTTTGCATTTATATCACCTTTTCGATTAACTAGATATTCAACAACACTAAGATGACCTTTTTGAGCAGCCCAATGAAGAGGAGTCCAATCAAATATAATAACTCAACATATTTATCGTTTGCATTTATATCAGCTTTTCGATTAACTAGATATTCAACAACACTAAGATGACCTTCTCTGGCAGCATAATGAAGAGGAGTCTCTTTAAATATAAAAATTCAACATCACTATCTTTTGAATTTATATCAGCTTTTTGATTAACTAGATATTCAACAACACTAAGATGACCTTCTCTGGCAGCATAATGAAGAGGAGTCATATTAAATATAAAAACTCTACATATTTATCTTTTGCAATAATATCAGCTCCATTTTCAATCATGAAATCTAACAAAGAAAGGTGGAAAAACTCAGATACTTTACAAACAAGATTTGGGGTTAAGAAATCTTGTCCTTGACATATATGAAAGAGATCAAAACAACCACCACATACAACCATTGATAACACATTCTCGTTGATCTCGAATCCTTTCAAAAGAAAATGCTTAAAACACTTGATGGAGCCAAAAAATCCAGCAAAGGATAACAAATCAAGATACTCTGGCTTATTACTCCACTCAAAGGGACTCCATTTAGCTTCTTGATTTAAATTATCAATATTTAATAGATCATCAATTACATCATACTTGAGAGAATACTCAATACTGGAAGGAAGAAAACCATTTTCAATCAATTGATCCATATCATTTTCATTGTCAAAGAATGATTCATCAATACCATAGGGTTTGGACTTATTTTTAATAAAACTATAAAAATCTTTGATCTCTTTCCGAAAATAGTAGCTTAACAAGAAAGTGTCTCTCGAACACAAGAAAGGTTCGATTTCTCCAAATACAAAAACACCTCTTTTGTATAATTGATATATCAAAACTGGGCATTCATTAGATTTTTCTAATAGTTTTCGCCTGAAATCAGCGATCTGGCAATACTCAATAGATAATCTCACTGCTTTGTCAAGTTGATGTGGCCGAATCTTTGGTAACATAACAATTCGATCAACACAAAACTCAATATCATTTATTCTAATTTCATTTCCTTCTCCAAAAAGAAAATCCTCAAATGAAATCTTCTCTTCCATCTCATAAAAAATGGCATTTTTATTTTACGATCAAGATGAAGTGTATTAATTCCTTGCACACAATCCAAAAAAAGAGAGAAGGTTTCTTCAGAGTCATGACAGAAATCATCTCGTCTGATGAAAATTTAATTTGAGAGAAAAAAAACTGAGATAAAGTAGGAAAAGTCCGCAATTTCACTGGATATTGATGTCCATTGTGAATAATGGTATGATCAAACTCGGATTTTACTTGACTTATCTGATCATCAATGATATCTGGGCAATCCCAGTCTTCCAAAAGTTTAATAAGATTAGGATTCCTTTTTTCTTTGCAATATCTCGAATTTTCTAACAATTTCTAGAAATCCGAGAAACATTGTTGTGAATGTGGTCTTTCCCTATAAAAATCTTTTCCATTTTCATAATGATCAGGCAAGAATCCTGCTTTCATCATAGTCCGCCTGAGGATTTCACGTTTAACTCCATTATAAATCAGAGTCACTTTGGTTTCTCCATTTGTTCAACTTGTAGAATTCTCGAAAAATGTCACTATGAAACTATATTCACTACCTGTTCTTCTCAATAATAAGCAATAGTTCCATCATGCTTTTGAGTACAAAAACGAAAACACTCTACTATTCCAAAATGCAAATCCTATTCTCCCAACAGACAAAGAATCCCAATTTGATCATTTCTATCACTAAGAATACATCCTGATACCATAAAATTAATTAAATGGCAAAGAATAACAAAATTAGACGAATCAATTAATACCATTCTATCAATTCGTATTACAATCCTCTCATTTGTCGAAAATTCATCAAATTTCTTTTTATAGAACGCAACAAAACATCTTTTTATACATGTAATAGTTTTTTCTAGAGAGAACTCCTCCAATTTATCTCATGAAGATAATAACTCAAAAAAATATTTCTATTTAAACATGTTCCAAAAACTGGTAAACTCCGAGAAATTGGTAAACTCATATCAATAAATTGAAAAACAAAACAATTATTAACTTTTAATGAAACTTCAACTTTAAATCAACATAAAGGACAGAAATTATGACTGGTTTTCCCAAACAAGCCAAGTCTCATTACCCTCAAAAAAGCACCTCTTGATTCATACAAATGGTTATTTTGAAAACCTTTTTCTTCATCAAAACAAGTATTTAATTCAATTTCTCAATCATTATCAAATCCAATGAACTCCTCAATTAGATTTTCAGTGAATGCATCCATTTAATCAATTGAACCGTCAAGCAAAATTGAGAGTTTACCACATTATTGGATCTTCTATACAATCCATCAACAGCTCTATAATTAAGAGAATCAGTTTTCTAGGGTTCAATTAAAAAAGTTAGATTATAGAGAATTGATGGTCTCCACCATTCTTTCATGATAGGATATGTATCAAATCATTTTTTACGAAATATTTGATTAACAATATCCCTTAATAGATTACTTAAATTAGGAAAGATTTAATTTTACATATTATCTTAGTAAGGAGAGATATAAATGTCCTTGTATAAAATTGAATTCGGGAAAAAATTATTGAAAAGGTGGTTTTTCGACAAAACAAATGGATTTCGAAAGTGACATATTCACTGCTGCTTCTAATGGGAAACTATCAAGTGTTGTTTATTTGTTAGAACAAGGTACTTTGGTTAATTCTATGAATTCATCAGTTAAGTCTTCGTGTTTAATGAGAATCCTCTTCATTTAGCTTCTTTGAATGGTCATATGAGTGTTGTTGAATATCTTGTTAATCAAAAAGTTGATATGAATGCAAAAGGTAAATATGATTGGACTCCTCTTCATTATGCCTCTTATAATGGCCATCTTAGTGTTGTTGAATATCTTGTTAATCAAAAAGCTGATATAAATTCGAAAGATAATTGTGTTACGTTTTAGCATTTAACTATACTCCTCTTCATTATGCTGCTCAAAATGGTCATCTTTGTGTTGTTGAATATCTAGTTAATCAAAGAGCTGATATAAATGCAAAAAGTATTAATGTTGAGTTTTTATATTTGATATGACTCCTCTTCATTATGCTGCTCAAGAGGGCCACCTGAGTGTTGTAGAGTATCTAGTTCATCAAAAAGCGGATTTAAAGGCAGAAGATTATTATGGACATACACCTTTGATATTAGCTAGTGAAAATGGTAAATCGAATGTTGTTGAATTCCTCGAGATCAATGGATGACAGTAAATCAAAAGAAGTTAAAAACTACTTCATTAATTTTTTGAAATTATTATGATTCTCAGGTTTAAAAGAGAGAATTCGTCTGAAAAAGCAAAATAGAAGTATGGGAGGAAATTTTTTTATAATGGTTAGGAAAAGGTGAGATTTATTAGAACTTTGGAGAGAATTAGGAAAAAGAAATAATTAATAATTATTTATATAACAATCCTGAGATAAGGAGAAATGAGAAAAACATTCGAAAAATTACATTTTTTTATTGGAGTCAACCCGGGATGCTTAAATATACTCGAGCATACACAATGCAAGAAAATTTTACTAAGTCGTGCTTGCTCTAGAATGAGTGAAAAAACTCGAGCATGCATGTAAAGCAACCCTGCTGAGTCAATAATAATAATTATTATTCTTGCATAACATATGATATTGATTTGAAATACTCAAGTATAATTGGACTTAGAGAAGTGAAAAAACATTGAAGATCAGAGATAAGGCAAGAGGCAGAAAATAGAATCTCCATACATACATATGCGATGTATGCTTTCATTAAAACAAATACATTGAATGAATGGTGCTAATTAGAAAACTGCAAGTGTTGTTAATGATTACTTTGAATTTTATTATTGAAAAAATACTTGACAAGTATGTACCGCACCCCATTATTTCGGTATTGTATCAAATGTAAATTGATTAAATAACATTCCTCAATAGGTGACAGCAACTATAAATTTTCTTGTGAATAAACTTCTTTGTTTTATTAATTGGATGAATAATCGTCATCAACTAAATTTTTCATTTTTTATGGATTTTTTTAAGGATATTCCTGCAGGGCTTGCGAAGTTGATTAAAATTCAAGATGGATTCTCTGATATGGATGTTGATATGAGTTTTGTTATAAATGAAATGGCCGCTGATGATTTTTTTATTAATGAAATTGTCGAGTATCCATCAATAAGGCCATTTTCTCTTCCGTTTATAACAAATCTATGCATTTATTATCCGTCTGATCACGAATCGTTGAAATCATTTCGGGCAAAATTATTGAAAAAAGCACTAAAATTATGCCCAGTGATTATATGGAAGCTTTTTAATGAAGGGTTTTATAATATTGACGAAATTAAGGATGAAATCCAAAAATTGGAGTCAACACTTGCGGCACTATACTTTTGGAGGAACATTCCTACCCTACCACAGTTTGTATTTAGCTTTCCAGATTCAGATCGATATCAAGAGATTCAGTTTACTATTTCCAATAATGACAACCATTCCCTTGATCAATTAATTGAATATGGGGCTCAAATGAATAGTTTTTATTATTGCTTGAAGTATGACGAGCTTAGTACCATTAACAACATGTTGGAAGACCCATCTATTGAATTGCCTTCAGAGTTAGAATGGAGTGACTTTGAGTGGACTAAGAAGCCCTGTTCGCTTGATATTTTATCAATTTCGGCATACTTTGGATCATTAGGTGTTTTCAAATTTTTAATGATGAACAAATTTAGAATTACCACATCTTGCATGAAATGCGCAGTTTCAAGTGGGAATCTTGAATTGATTCATTTATGCAATTCTAGTTTTCCAGATATTTATATTTTTTCATCAGATGCTGCCTTTTATCAGAGATTTGATGTTTTTGAATGGATATATTCACAGTCAAGAAAGTATGCTCCAGAGTCTGTGAATACCAGAAATATTAGGCTTCTATATATAATTCTTGAGAATGGAGGGAATTTGAATCAGATTGATACTGTTCCTATATATTTTTTGAAGTATTTTTTCAATTTTTGGAAGAACCCCATTACATTTCGCATGTGAAAGAGGCAACATTGATCTTGTTGAGTATTTGCTTGGAAAGAATCCAGATATTAACTCTCTAGATAATGTCGAACTGTTATTTATAACATAAGCATTTGTTTTTTAATTATTCTCCAATTATGATTGCATCAATGAATGGACATCATAGAATAGTTCAGTTATTAATATTGAAGGGGGCTGAATTGCATCCTTTGGATTCTAATCTATATCATATCCATCTAGCATCTATTAATGGTTATCATCGAGTTATTGAAATTCTTTTAGAACAAGGAGTCGAAATCAACATTAAGGACGCAGTTTGCTTGCTTTTTATAAAGATAAATAGCTTTTTTTGGAAATACCCCATTGATCCTGGCAGCCGAGAATGGTAATCTTCAATGTATAGAAATTCTTCTTCAACATGGTGCCGATCCAAATATTTCGAATAATAATGTAAATTGAAATATCATTTGTTTTCTCCATTACATCTGTCATCAAAATATGGTTATTATGAAATTGTATGTTTACTTGTTAGTAAAGGAGCCAATGTAAACTCAAAAACATTCGAATTTTTTTAATAATACATAACAAAACCCCATTGATATATGGCTCTTATTATAAGCATTACAATGTTGTTAATTTCTTGTTATCGAATGCAGCTGATTGTAACATGAAATGTAGAGTTATTCATATTTTTAGTTAGTTGATATTTCAGATATAATAATAGCCCACTTCATAATGCTTCATTGACAGGATCAAAAACAATCGTTGAGTCTCTTATATGTCATGGTGCAGATATAAATTCCACCAATAATGATCCATTTTTGTTTTTCAGATCATTTTTTAGCATGTGGAGTGACACCTTTATATAATGCCTGCCAATCCAAACATGAAGATATCATTAGAATTCTTATTGAGCACCAAGCAAATCCTAACATTTCAAACAATTTATTATCAATTTGATTAATAATAATAGCCCACTTCACATTGCATCAAGAGGATCAAGCCTCGAAATTATCCAACTGTTGGTTGAGAATGGAGCAAATGTTAATGCCCAAACAGGTATTGTTTTAAGCTAACTTCCAATGAAAGTCCACTTCACTATGCATGTCACAATGAGAATCCCAACATAGTCTCATATCTTCTTTCAAAAGGAGCTGTCATTGATGCAAGGAATAATGTTCATTTATATTCCACAAATTCATTGTTGATGATATTTTGAAACGCCCCTTCATATTGCTGCCTATTGCGAAAACTTAGAAGCAGTTAAGATGCTAATCACGAATGGCGCTGATGTTAATTCCAGAAGTAAAGTTCAGTTATGGTCAATAATCTTTCATTTTCCACTATGGACAAACTCCACTTCACATTGCCGCTTTCCGTAATAACCAAGAGATTGTGGAATATCTCATATATTCTGGAGCCCACACATCTGTTTTTGACAATCTCAAGACATCCCCAGCAATGCTTACAAGGAATAAAGGAATCAAAGAAATATTGAAGAGAAAACAGTAAACACCAACCACTAAACATTCTTTCAATGTTTGTTGTAATTGCTACAGTTCTATGCTTTTTTGAGTTTCTTGATCCACAAGATCCTTGGATAAATGGCACATACGAACTCCCCGCGTTCGAATCGTGGACAGAAGGGGACGGGACTCAAGATGGTAATGTGATTATTGTCCCCCCGAATACCGTTGCTAGCAAGGGATGGAGATTATATAGGAACTTTAAAAACATTGATAGTGATGTTTATACACATTTTTATAATTATTGTCCCTCTGATTCAACTCCAATTGCCAAAGCATGTTGTTACGTCGATTTAGTCGAAGGAAACGAAGCAATTCAATACGGTGCTAATGCTAATCATGGGTCTTGGGCATCTTATCCTTTGAAAAAAATGATTAACAAAAATATGACTTTCAACATTTATCTTGAGAATCGAAACGCCACCCATAGTGCTAGGTTTTTGCTTCCTCAAGTTTTTCCATACAAATTAAAGAAACAGACATTTCCAGAGAACAGAGTATCTAAATCTCCAATTATGCAAAATGTTAATAGGTATGAATTGTCTTTTAACACAGTTAATGAAGAGATTGAAGTCCTAACAAAGAGTCTTAGTGATCCTCATCCTTTACCTAAAATGCTGAGTAGTGAAAACAATGCTTTCAATCCTGGTGATGATAGGCAATACCCACTCATATCTCCTTTGGTTTTACTTTGTAACAAATCTCATATTGTTGGTGTTGATGTATCTACCATTGAGTTCTGGCATACATGGAAATCAAATTCATATTCATTCTTTTCAATGCATTTGAAAGTTCGCAGGCCATTTAAATTGTCTTTAATTGTTATCGAAAAGGTAACTGAGTCATATTTAGATGCAATCGAGCATTGGCATTCTACTTTCAGAGATATTTATTCACCCGCAAACGATCTACCAGGAGGCTTATGGATGCCATTTGCAGATTTAAACACATGCTTCAAGAATAATACTGAAGAAAGGGATGTATTTTTGGCTCAAAACAAATGGGGATCTAGTACAAAAACCAAAACGTATCTACCTGTTTTCAAATATTATGAAGTCCTTGCGGAACATCTAACTGTACCTTATAATGAAACATTTGATGAAGCATTTAAAGCATGCCGTAATAATGAAGGCTCTTACTGCCAAAGAATATGGAATACAGCCGCACGTAACGCCAAAGGACGTATCATTGCAAGGTCAGAAGATGAAGCCTGGAATGTTGGAAGCTTTGTCTATGTAAATTTTGCTGGTAGTAGATATCAAGAAGCTCTTAATGATTCAACAAATCCCAAGGTTGTAGATGTTTATAATGGAACCGGGTCAGATTCATTTTCAATAACATATCTTGATTACAAAACAAATGATCATGATATTGATGAAGTTCAGCCATTTTACCTCGTGGATAAGGTTGATAAGCAGCTTTTCGGTCCAATTATGGCTACTCACTTCAAGTTTTTCCAAATGTTTAATCGAACAGCTAAAAGAGGAATAATGACGAACAGCGCATTTGTAATGCCTCAACTTGCAAAGTATATTCGCAGTGCTGGTTTTGAAATTCGGCTTGCTCAACCATATCTCAAATATTCTCAGTATTATAGAAATACTTTTTGGCAGCAGCGTTTTCAAGTTGGATCACACACAATGAGCATGCTGGAAAACTCAGAGAGAGCAATCAGCCTCGAATATGCTGAAGGCGAGTTCTCAATACAACTCTCACTTGGAAGCTTCCCAAGCTATTTCTCATATAATGCTGCAACTGACAATTTCTGGTCCAATTGTAATGATTTGGCGCAAATGAAGCCAATATTTACAAGATGGAACAATGTACTGAAAACCACACTTGGCGAAACCGAGTTTTTTGCAAACTGCATGGGATTAGTTAAGCAGTACATTCCAACTGAAGGCCAAAACCCTGCATTGACAACAACCAATGAAATCAATGACTTTAGCATGTTCTGCGAGAAACCCGAAAAAGTAATTAACGGGAAAAGGGCATGCTATGTAAATATTCTTCTTGGATACTCAGGAGATCACAGTGTAGGTAGCGCATTCGTCAGGAAAGCAGTATACTCATTCGCCAAAACACCAACAGTATTCTTTACCGCACAAGATTTAACAGCCACTGTCCAAGGAAACAATGTGACACTCGAAATGAAAGGACTCTCACAGTACCACACATACAGGGCAGCATCAATAAAAATCGTCCTGGGAGACGACGATAAATCAGGTAATAGCACAGTTCTTTACATAATCGGTGGTGTAACCATTGCATCGTTAACAGGTGCTGCGATTTTCTTCCTTTACAGAAAACCCTCTGAAATCGATCCGATAATGTCAGTTTCTCTGTAAATCCTCATAAAGACGATTATTTCGTAAATAAACCGTAAATTTTGAATGTGTTAACTTTTTCATTTTAATGTTTTTTTCTTTGTTCCAGGTGCTAAGTTCGAGTATTGTTTATCTTTTCGTTAATAAGACTCAGCAGATCAACATTACAACGTATAATTATGAGACGGTTCGACTTTATTTGCAAGGTCCTAATATCAGTGTTGTACTACCAACTTTTGATGGAATATCTACAGCAGCAGTCTATAAGCCTAATGGCGAATTGTATTTTTATATGACGAAAGAAGAATCGACAGTTATTAGTCCAGTTGAGTATTACATTGATTTTCATCCTTCGAAGTCACAATTTAAGCTTGTTGCATACATTTTCAAAATGAATGCAAATTACTATTGCAATGATTTGTACTTTTCTACTAGCTCATTTATTCCTTTTAAACTCTCTTCATATAATTCAAATCAGACAATGTCAAACAATATGAAAGTTTGCTTATTTATGGCCCAAGGTGGAATTGGCTCAATGTATCTTCAGTACGATATTGAATCCAATTATGATTATTCTACAATTTTTACTAACTCCCGTGTATATACACAGACTGGTCGGGGAGGTATGTCATTTAGTTTTCTCAATATGTCTATGTTTCATTTTTCAAGCGATTACTCGAATCCATCTGGTAATATCCAGATTAATTCAACAACACCTTTCAAACCCCCCCATTCAGATCTCCGTGGTGAATATCATTTAGTTGGAACATATTCTACTCCAAGACTCGTCAGAATGACCAATTATTCGACATCTTCTCCAAGTCAATCTAGGACTGCAACACCTCCAACTCAATACTATACCGTAACAAGGTATCCATCACCATCACGTTCTCGTTCTCAATCAATTATAACCAGTTATTATACCAATTCTCAACCAATGACATATACACCTGATACCACCTCTTATACTGCCACAACATATTCATATGATGATTCTGATATGTCATCAGCAGCATTTGGGATTGTCATGTCAGCAATTGTTCTAGCTATCATTTTCATTTGTGGTTGCTCTTGTATTCTCTTTAGCAAGAAATTAGATCATCCTGCTGATACAACAGTTCATATGCTTCGCGATGAAGAGAATGAACAGAATGTTCCACCTCCACCTCAATTCTATCAACCACCTCCACCACAATACCCCGTTTATCAAGCACCTCCAAGTTTCGGAACAGGCGCTGGATATGGAGCTTATCCACCTCCACCACCAGGTTCATATCCTGCTGTTCCACCTGCTTACCCACCCGCCCCTTATGGTTATGCTCCATACCCAGCTTTTAATCCATATCCTGCATTCCAACCACAACAGTATCAACCAATGCCACCTCCACCACCTCCACATCAACAACAGTATCAGCCAATGCCACCCCCACCACCTCCACATCAGCAACAGTATCAGCCAATGCCACCCCCACCACCTCCAACAAATCAGAATCCAGCCCCACAAGGAAATGCACCTGTTTATGTCGCGTACCCAGCACCATCACAAAACCAAAAAAACGATGCCTAAAAATGAATGAAATTTAATCAATTTTTAGAAACCAGAACCCAGTGTTGGACCAGAACCACGAGGTTGCTGGGCTTTTCCGTATCCCTTAGGACCTCCTTTGAGATCAAGATCTACAAGGTCATCAAATCCGCTCATGCCAGACTTGGGAGGCTGTGACTTCATTGGTTGCCCTCTAATTGGTTGAGGATTAATGTTCTGTGGTGTAACTGGAGCTGGTTTTGGTGATGAGGTAAAATCTAAAAAGTCATCTGGATTTGTTTGATGCTTTGGAGCAGGTGGGTTAGATGGTGCAAATGGATCAAATCCACCACCTGTTGTTGGTTTGGCAGGCTTTGGAGCTCCAAATGGATCAAATCCTCCTCCAGAAGTTGGCTTGGCAGGTGCTGGAGCCGGTGCAAATGGATCAAATCCACCACCCGTTGTTGGTTTAGCTGGTGCTGGAGCCGGAGCAAATGGATCAAAACCACCACCTGTCGTTGGTTTGGCAGGCTTAGGAGCACCAAATGGATCAAATCCACCACCTGTCGTTGGTTTGGCAGGCTTTGGAGCACCAAATGGATCAAATCCTCCACCAGATGTGGGCTTTGTTGGAGCTGGAGTTTGTGCAAATGGATCAAACCCTCCACCAGATGTTGGCTTAGCTGGTGGCTGTCCAAAAGGATCAAATGTATTTTCTTTTACAGGTGCAGGTGCTGGCTTTGGAGCTGATTTGACGTTAGCCCTTGGATTAAAGTTCAATTCCTCATCTTCTTCCTCAGAAGGCTCTTTAGTAAATCTAGAATTGTTATTAGTCTTTGTTGAAGGCATTTCATACTTGTCAAAATTATCCATGCCAGTGGAAAATCCGTCATTTGTGTTTCCAGAAACAGCAGTAACAGCACCAGTGAGCTTTTTAGCCTTTTCTCTTTCCATTTGATATATTTCATTATCATTTACCATTTGAATAATATCCGCAGCTTTTTTCCTAATAACTGCTTCCAAAGCAGCTTCCTCGCCTGTTTCATATCTCTGCAACGATGTCAAAGATTGAATCTGCCCTAACATCATCCTTGTATCCCCTCTTAAAGACTCAGCACCATTCCTCAATAAATATTCAAGAAGCAAAAGTGATTTCTGAACATGCCTGATCTCATCAACATCACCGAGTTGCTCCCACATAGCTTTTTTAACATTATCATACTCGTTATAATCATATGTTTTTCTGGCAATTTCTTGCATCTGGCTATTAGCAGGACCCCAGGGATCATCATTAGTCGCTTCATAAACTAGTTTTTCAGTATCACTTTTACCCGAAATAAAATACCCTGCAGCTCTTGTCTTCTCTTTTGTCCACCTCCAGAGACCCGTCATCAGATCGATAATGAACAGACGGTTTCATTTAATTTTCAGTACAACCGTTTATTATTTGACGATAATTTCGGCTTTTTTTTCCTTTTCTCTCCATTTATTGGCCTAGCCAAAAATGGGTAAATTTAGCACCGGACGATTAAAGTCATTTGGGATGTACGTTTAGAAATTTATATGTCTCAGCACACTCTGTTTGCCTATTTTGAGCAGAAGTCCAAGCAGACACCGTTGTCTTCTCCTGTTGCAAAAAAGCAGACCGCCATTCGGTCTTTGAAGAAATTGCAGAAAGAAGAAGACGACGATTTTAAGCTTGAGCTATCTGAGGATGGAGACTCTGATGAAGCAGAGTTTAAGAAAGTTGTCGAAGAGAAGAAAATGATGAAAGCGAATGTTCCCAAAAAAGAAAAACCAAAGTTTATTTCCGAATCCGAGAGCGAGGAAGAGGTTATTAAGCCGAAGTCCAAGAAAACATCTTCAAAAGCAGTGAAAACATCGGAATCTATACCTGAGATATCGGCAAGCACATCTGTCGACGAAGTTTCGATTCCTAATTGGCTAACTACAAATCTTAGGGATGGAGAGAAGCGAAAACCAAGTGATCCTCACTATGATCCTTCTACTGTCTACATTCCACCATCAGAAGAGGCATCATTTACTCCTTTTCAAAAACAATTTTGGGAGATTAAGAAGCAGAATTTTGATGCAATTGTAATGATTAGGAAAGGAAAATTCTATGAAATGTTTAGTCTTGATGCACTGTTTGCGCGTGATACATTGAAACTTCGGCTCACAAATCGTGGAAAAGAACCCATGTGTGGAATTCCAGAGAAGTCTTTTGGGGAGTGGGCGCTGAAAATTATCAATGCGGGAAAGAGAGTTTGCAAAGTTGAACAAATGGAAACAGCTGTAGATCAAAAGAATCGAAAAGGGGGCGACAAAGCCATTATCCGTGAACTGGTTCAAGTTTACAGTCTTGGAACCATTGATGACTTTGAAATGTTGGAAAGCTCTCAACCATCTTATCTTTTATCATTGAAATCTTCAGGAAGATCCCATATCGGACTGTGTCTTGTTGACTGTTCAATTGGCTGTTTTCATTTAGGTACTGTCAAGGAAGATGATCTTTCAGATGTATTAATCCGATTTGAACCTGTGGAAGTTATATATCATTCTGATACTATATGCTCTGAACATCTTTCAATTGTGAAGCATTACTGTGGGAGTGCTTCAACAAGAGCTAAGAGTGGTTCCGAGAATTGGGATGGCCAACTTGTGATGAATGCAATTCAAAAAATTGCTGGTTGGGAAATAATCCCAGATGCACTCGAAAGATTCCCTAAAGAGTCTATAGCAGCATTTGGAGGATGTGTTGCTTACCTTAATGATCACAAGATTGCAAAGTCTATTCTTGCTTTGCAAAGGTTTTCTACATTGGAAGAAGCCGGAGGATCAAGATTTCTAGTTCTTGATTCTAGTGCTCTCACAAATCTTCAAATAATTGGAAAAGATGAGCACAGTCTTGTTAAAATGTTAGATAAGTGTTCAACTGCTTTCGGAAAGAGAAAATTGCGTTTTTGGATTATGCACCCTCTCAGATCCATCAATCAGATTGAACAAAGGCTTGACGCAGTTGAGGAGCTAATGAAAATCGAGTTTGTTAATCTATCTAAAAGACTTCAGTCAATTCCTGATTTGGAAAGAATTCTATCAAGAGTTTATTCAAACAGATGTTCAGTTCGTGTGTTTCTTGATTGTTTAAATGCTCTTAAAGCAGCTTCTCAATTTCTAACATTTCTTGAAGACAAAGTAACATCACCATTGCTCAAGTCTTTATGCCCTTCTAACAAGGGAAAGATTCTTGAACAACATGTGAATGCAATTTTCTCCCAAATAGAACCACAAAAATCTTTAGAAATTAATGAATTTGTTGTGAAAAGCGGAGTGATGCCAAAACTAGATAAACTTGAGAGAGATATCAAATCAATTGATGACGAATTACACAATGAATTAGCCAAAGTCAAGAAAGAGCTTAAATGTAAAGAAATAGAGTTTGTTCATCAGCAGTCTGAAAGGTATCAAATCCAGATACCTGTTGATTATACATATGATTTAGATCCCAAGTTTATTTTGATGTCACAAACCAAAGCAGTCAAGAGATATCATACATCTGAAATTCAGGATTTACTTAAAACTTTGGAAAACATTGAGAATGATAGACTCAAAGAACGAAATGGAGTTCAAACCCATTTTGTTCATAAGTTCACGGAAGAAAGCGGATTATGGGATTCAACTGTGGAGGCAATTGCTGAAATTGATTGCCTGTTTTCCATTGCCCAAGCATCTTTGAAATGGAAGGCTGCAGGTTTTTGCAGACCGACATTTGTTGAGAAAAATTCAAACATTGCAAAAGGCAAATCAATGCTTAAACTTACCAAAATGCGCCATCCATGCTTACCAGGTGAATGTTTCCCCAACGATGTATTGATTAATGATAAGAATATTCTGCTAATCACTGGTCCGAATGCTAGTGGTAAATCAACATATGCCAGAATGTGTTGCGTTTCTATTGTATTGGCCCAAATTGGATGTTATCTTCCAGGTGAATCCGCAACCTTAACATTATTTGATCAAATATTTACCAGAATTGGTGCTGGAGATAGACTGTTTAGTGGCCAGTCAACATTTGCAGTCGAACTAGCAGAAACAGCTAGGTTAATGAAAAACGCTACATCTGATTCATTTGTGGTTCTTGATGAATTGGGAAGAGGCACATCGACATTTGATGGTATTGCAATTGCAAGTGCCGTTTTGGAGCATTTTATTCAAAATGTTAGATGCCCTCTAGTGTTTTGTACACATTATCATGTGCTTGCAGAGCAGTTTGATGGGCATCCACTTGTGAGAAATGCTTCAATGAAATATGAGATCAAAGGGAAATTAATACTTCTTTATGAACTTGTTGATGGCATGTGCTCTTCTTCATTCGGTTGTAGTGTTGCTGCTCTTTGTGGATTACCTAAATCATTAACAGCTGAAGCACAAAAGGTTGCTGATGATTTTGAAGCACGACATAATGCCCTACATGTCTCTAAAGGTGATTGCAAAATCGATGTGAAGGAGTTTAGGCCTGAGCTCAAGGATTTAGTTGAAGGAATTAAAGCAGCAATCTCTGGAAAATCAGATCCATTATCAAAGTACCTCTCATTAGGCCCAATTGTTATGGGACCACTGAAGAAAGTTGACCTTGGCTAAAATAGAATTCATTTTTATCGATTAGATTTTAGGAAATGTTTGGGAAATTGTGGAATAAGTTTCAGGCTTTCCCGGAGTATAATGATTTAATTAATACAATAGAGGAACTTCAGAGGCAAGAGCAGAGTATTCTTGCTGGATTAACACTGGCTTTTGGATCCAATTTTGCAGATTATGCCAGACAATATGAAGGTTCTTTTAGAGCGGGTTTGCTGTCGATTCAAGACGCGTGTAATAGTGAAGTAATTATATTGCGAAAATTATTCACATCAATAGCATCAATGCCATCAGATTTGAAGCAATTGAGCACATTTCATGACGAAATAGTAAGAACACGTAAGGGCTTAGATCAAATGAAGAGCAATTTGGCGAAAGCTGATAGATTGGCTTCGGAAACATTAAAATATCTCGATGATCAGAGAAAATCGCATTCATCAGTCAGTGAGAAATCAAAAGCTCAAATACAATATGAAGAAGCCATATCAAACAAGCAAGTTTTGACTGAGCAATTCAACAGATACAAAGAAGACGTTGATTCGCAAGAGACTCAGTACAAAAACACAGTAATGCAAACACTTATAGCTGCCTTCGAATCATACTCAACTGCACAATATAGAGCAATGGTAGAACTGTCCCAATGCGCTCAGGCTATCATCGAAAAAACCTCAACACTGGAGCCACCAGATGACCCCTCTATCCAGGAGCTGGAGACAAGACTAAACCTTCTCAAAAATGAGGCTGCCAATTTTAACGATTAAATAAATATTACACCTGTCAATTATTGACCAAACACCTCCGAATTGACTGAACAAATGTTCCATTTTTTGAATACAAGTAGATCGTTGTCCTCATTAAAATGGATTTTCTTGAAATCAAAGACAATCCGTTTTTGAATATATCCGTTGCTTCTTATGAGCTATTATGTGGGATTCAAGTTGTTTATGAGTGGTATAATAGTGGATCACTCAGTGTTGAAGAAAAGAAAGGGTATTTTCGGACTGTTTTGGGAAACGCGTACAGGGATGGTGAGACTGTTGTTGGTGCGAATATTAAGTCTTCTGTGTGTCACATTATATCGGAGAATCGATATCAAGTTCTAACGACTTTTTCTGTTAATATTGGTGGAAGAATTGTTCATTATTGCCTTTCTTTTCTCTCCGAATGCTGTGATATTCAAAAATTTTCTTTAGTAAGCGAATATTTAAGATCAGAATGCAATTATGCATCATCATTTGTGAGAAATTGCATTGTTCACAAAGAAAGCTTTGCCAAAATTAAAAATATTATAGTCGGATCCGCAAATTATATGTCTAATTTAATTAATTCTGGAATTATTGTATCATCAAGCATTCCAAACTTACAGGGAAAAGAGAAAGTGTTTTATGCTTCTGCTCTTTCTTCCCATCTACAGACGCAGATGACCACAATTATTGAAGCGGATAATATCGAAGACGCTCTTCCGATTGCGCATTTTCTTTCTAATTTTATGTTGCCATTTCAACTTTCAATGTCTTCTTACCAGCACTTCGACACACCTGTAAGAGGGCTCTACCTTCAATGTGTGAAGAAAGTTGATCAATTACCAACGGAGAGTCTGAAATTATTTGACAGGCCTTGGACTTGGGTCAGAGTGCAATATAATCAGGTGTTTCATCTTGTCGAGTTCTCTCATCAAGCTGAAATTTCCAAGGATTTTTACGAAAAAATTAGGATTAATACCGATTTATCATCAGAAGATCATGTTAATTTGAAACAGAAGTATCAAAAGTACTATAGACAAGATATTATCAAGCATATAAGTAATCCTAAGTCAATGGAAATATTGAATAATATTCTTAAGACACCTGTTCAACTCCAGCAATTTATGTGTCAGCAAATCATGCGAGAACATATTGAAAAATCATTGTTGTTTATTGAAATGATCGACCGAAAATTATTGGTTGAAAATAATCCTTTCTTAGGTGTTAACCATATTCGAGAAATATCTTCAAAACTAGGCGTTTTAGATATTGATGGAATTCGAACCCTGATATCTTTCGCACAGTTTTTCGAAAGAAGAACATTTAGGAGAGTTCTTGGCGGTAGAAAAGAACTTCTTAATGAATTAATCTCGGCTGTTTAATAAATGTTAATTGTTTTGAAAAATAATATGATTAATATTACAAACATATTTATTCCTGATTTTGGCTTTCTTCCATTTCTATTTTATCATCTTGCTTTTCTGCAATTTGTATAGGTTTAGCATCATCATCAGAGCTTGATATGGAAATGAGTTCTGTTTCGGAACTTGATTGAATGATTGGGGGCCTTACTGATGGCATGGAAGTAGTTGAATCAATTGAAGGATCATGAAGTGTTGGAAGAACAATATTTGAATCGTACCTAGATAATGTTCTTCTTGTTCCGAATTGTGAGGTACCCATAAATGGTGCTGGTTTCCAAACCATGCTTAAATCTCCAAAACCTCTGGGACAGACAACCATCTGTACCAAAAATGCAGATGCAACAATAATAGAGAAGCATCCTGCTACAAAGTACGACATATAAATAAAAACACTACTACTACCAAGCGCTCCTGTTGAGCATAGAACTAAAGACCTAGACCCATTAAACATGGATGTTGGATAGCTCATTCTAATAGAAACATTATAATTCCCGGCTGGGAGCGTGCAATTCTTGCACATACTATATAGTTTCAAAAAATTTGGCATTGCTGCAGATCTCATCCATACAATGAAGTGCTCGTTAGTTGTTGCACCGGGAAAATCTGTATAATCTTCAAGCCATTTATTGTTTCCAGTGTAGCTGGTATTGATTGGCTTATATAACATTTCTCTGTCGCTTTCTAAAGAAATATTAACTTCGCTAAACCCAACATCATCAGATATCTCATAAGAATCATTAAAAAATGCTCTTGGCATTAATCCACACGGTAAATGGATATCTTTTGTTAGTGTTGAATCATTAACAGATATGTATGGTGAACATGAAGACAGGTCTTCATACTCTAAAAAATTACCTCCTAACTGTGAAAAAGAACGAGATTCATGAATTCGACGATGATTCTGAAAATAACCCCTAAGTTTATACAGAAGTGCAAAATTTCCACTAATCTGCTGGCTCAAATTAAAACTAATGATACAATTAGCTTCATTTTTGCAAATTTCATCATATCGAATTTCCTGAAGCAAAAAATCAGATGTCATTAGGAAAAAAACAACCCCAAGACCAACAAGAGCAAAACCAATCAAATAAAGCAGGAAAACAACCCGCCGTGGAGTAATCAGAGTCCTCCAGTGGTTTATTCGACTGGTCTCGTTCTGGATTGTCATGTTATTGGGGACGCAATTCTCACTCATATTATAAAGGGTAAAATTTTACCTAATTGTTGGTCTTTTATTGGGTTTCTTCAGCTGGCTTACGGTTATTAAATTGACGGCGTGGTGGTCTGTCGTTACCGAACTTCTTTGGTGGGCGTTGGTTCCTGTTCAAAGTTTCGGCGTTAGCTGGGAGATGAGACAATGGGGCAACATCTGCAGGAATGCCGAAAAGACCACGGATGTATTCGACTCCCTTTTCATTAAGGGTATAGTATGCTGTTCTCCAGGCGTATGTCTTCTTGCACATTCCCTTTGAAACCATTGAGCGACCAATTTGGTATGGATAAATATTAAGGCAATCAAGTTCCTCATGATGGCCTGTCTGGATATCAGAAACTGCAAGAACACCGTTTTCGAAAAGATGTTGAAGAATCCTTCTGCGAATAGCTGCGGGCATCCACATTTGAAAAAGGTCGGCCAAAACCGCCAGACCTCAGAAAAATGTTGGGTTTCGGCTTTCAATTATTGTCAACTATACATATCGTAAAGTCGATACTAAAGTTCTACTTTACGCCTCCTTAATTCCGCTGGGTGATCTTGGCTTTGGGGATTGGAGACTAGGGCTATTTCATCGGATTTTTCCTTTTTGGTTCTTTTTTGCTTGGTGAGGAAATAGAATCCAACGTATATTGATGAGAGGATGAGGAAGATGATTGAACGTTTTGTGAAATTTCGCGCTTTGCGGACAAATATAGGTTTTTTGGGCTGCTTTGATGGTATTGGCTCGATTTTTTTGCCTTCAACCGGTTCAAAATCAAGAGAATCAGACCATTTGGATCCATCAATTGAGATTTGGACTTGGGTTTTTGTCTTGATATTTTCTGGAATAAAAGCTGCAATAGAGTTGTTGGATGATATAAACGCTCGGGTTTTGGAATCACCAAATTTGATATAACCATTAAATGGCAGGAATGATGTTGATAATGTATAATATACTGTTAATAAATGCGGTAATATATCACCTTTGTTTGGGAGCTTGAGAGATATGCTAGTTGGTGTTGGGATGGCGCATTCCGTTGTGCCATCTCCAAGAAGTCCGTACTGGCAAGAGCAATTACCTGGATAATTGCAGGATGCATAATGGTGGCATTTGGCAGAGCAGCTCCAACAGCCCCTATCTGTAACAGGTTGATCACCAAAAAAGCCCTCCATGCAAATGCACGTATTATCATAATTTGCACGGGTATTTGGTTGCGTACAATTAACAATGGGCTTCATTTCATCCATCATTCCCCTATGATGAAATCTATCCATCATCTCATGGTCATGTCTCGGACCCTTCGGTAATTTATCGTCTTCAAACACAATCCTTTTATTTTCAACATTGTCATATTGATTATCTCGCACATTTTGAGGTTTCCGATTTTCATCATTAAAAACAATTCTTTCATGTTCTTTATGAATCTTATTCTCTAAAACAATTCTAGTTGGCTCAGAACCACAAAATCCAAAGTAGATAAGAGAAAAAATGAGAAACTGTCCCATGAAAAAAATATTTTTTCCCTATTTAGGGTAAAACTGAGATTTAACAACAGCCCTTTGACTCGGGTTTTTTATCCTGGTCGAATAAGATGCTGTCTGAAGGTGGTGGAATCACAAAGGACCCAGATTCGGCTCTCTGGTCGATAATAGTTACACAAGAGATTATTGCGCTGTATACATTATCTCCTGTTTTAGCAGAAGCTTCAAAGTAGTGTAAATTGTGCAACTTAGCAAACTCCTCGGCTTCTTCTCGAGAAACTTGCCTTTCTGATGTTAAATCACTCTTGTTGCCAATCAGAATTCGAACAACATCGTTCTTTGCTCCTTCGTTAATATCTTGAAGCCACCTATTAATACTTTCGAAGCTAGTCCTGCTGGTTAAATCAAATACTAAAAATGCTCCTGCAGAGCCACGATAATAGCCTTTGGTTACAGATCTGAACAATTCTTGCCCAGCTGTATCCCACAACTGAAGTTCAATTCGATGTTTTTGAGTTTCAACTGTCTTTGTCAAGAATTCAACTCCAAGAGTAGGCTGACTAACTTCCTCAAATCTTTCACGAATAAACCTCAGAAGAAGGCAAGTTTTGCCTACACCTGAATCCCCAACAACAACAGTCTTTACAGAAAAATCAAAATTTCGAGAATTCATAATTATTTAAAAGTGACATTTTGTAAAATATTATTTCTGTGGTTTACATTAAAAAAACTCATGAATAAATGTCTCCTTTTTCTATCGGTATTGGGTTTATTAACATTTATTTTGTGCCCTGAGTTATAAGGGACCATCAAGGCCTATTTGAATTTTCAAAAAAAGCCAAAATTACAAATTTAGAATCCCTAAAGTAATTATATTTTGTCACAATTTTTTTTACACAAATAAAAAATGAACTCTGGTTCATGCGACTTTGTTAGTAGATTATATTTATTGATAAATATGATTAACTACGTATCTTACGGTTGTTTGAATGAAAAAATTGCTGTTGGGAGATCTTATAATCAAAAGAACATCAATATTTCTGACTGTTTCTTTTCTAGAATGTCTCAGTTTTCTGAGAATGGAGGTGTTATTTATGTAGATGGAGGATCTTTTTCGATGAAACTCAGTTATTCAATGTTTTTCAACTGCTCAGCATATAATGGAGGCGCAATATACTTCTCATCTTTAAATTCTAAAATTGAATTGGTTTGTGCAAGTAGATGTTGTTGTGGATATCATAGCCATTTTGCTTATCTATGTTCCTCTGTTGATAATCAAGTAGATTATCTTTCAATATCTTTATGTTCACCTTTTTTGTCATTATATCATCCGATATTATTATATACTGGTTATCAAAAGGCTAATAATAACAATTGTTCGTTGAATTGTGCCCAATATCATTCTGGATTCAGTTTTCAGTTATCAAATTCATTCTCAAGTTCATTTTGTACATTTTCCAATAATAAGGCATCAGACTATATTTGAATATATTTTTTATCAATCTCTGGTACAATGTGCTATTCGAACATCATACAAAATAATAGTCCTTCTTCTTATGGAGTGATATATTCAGAGGTAGGATCTCTAAAAATTCATTATTGTATTTTTAACATGAATCAAAACACTCTCATTTCAGTTAGTACAGGGACACTAGAATTATCACATTGTCATATTTCTCATTCTGGATTTGTATCAACAGGAATAGACAATTCATTAACAAAGAAGCAAACATATCAAATTTGGTTCTTTAATTCTCAGTATTGTAAAGCAGATCTCCCAATAAACATTCAAATTCCAATAAGGACCCTAGAATTAACCCCAAAGAAGTCGGGTGATTCATCAATACTTATTACTATGAATAATAGACATTTCTTAGAAAATCTCAATAAGGGTGAAATTTGTATAATAATGACTTATACATTTCTGTTACCATTATGATTAATAAGGGGTTTCAATATATTAGATTATTATTAAATATTCTTTTTATTGCTTCTGAATATACATTACTATGTTCAAGAATCATTAACATAAGAATGATATGTATAAATGAGAAGGAAGTTAATATATATTTAGAATTCTTTGGGTATTATGAGAGAGAAATGCTGATTCCGATGTTTTTTAAATCAAATGGAATCCGAATCAATCTCTTTTTCTTGGATGATTCGCTGATCTTCTCCAATTTTTTTGAAAACAGAGAACAGTCAAACTAAGATATCAAATTGATCAAGAATTCTAACATTATCCTATTTGTAGTAAATAAACTCTTAAAAATCTTTTTATCCATTTATAAAAACACCATATGGATTCAATTAAATCCAAATGAAAGAATATGGTAATATTTGGAGGGTTAGTTTGGGGAAAAATGAAATTATTGATCAAGGAAGGTCAAATATGGATATTAGTATTAATGTTTCCCATTGTTTCTTTTCAAGAAATACTCAATACCCTTGAGATAGTGTGATACGAATGTTTATGGTGGTTTTAACTCAACGTTCTATTACTGTGCCTGTTCTGAGAGAGGAGAAGTTATCGGCATCAGCTCTTTTTGTTCATTTCTCAGAATGATATGTGCCAATAGATTTTTTTATATGTAGCTGGTCTCTCATCAACAAACATTTTGAAAAGGTCATTGTGGTGTTTTTGACTATCTTATTTGTTAAAAACCGATTATATATTAAGAGCTGCATGATTGAACTCATCTTCATTATGCTGTACATCGAGATCATTTTTTGCTTTATTAAACCATGATGGGAATGAAAAAGTTATTTGCTACAAGATTCAATATTGAATATCACTCATATCATTTGAGAATATTGATTCTATCTATTACTTGGAATGAATCAAAAAAAATTGTATAATTGAATTTTAAACTTGATCATTTTAAATTTGCATTGGAGCAAATCTATTCCGAGGCATATGTCACATTTTTTATTTCTTTAAAATTGATATGTTTGGAGAATATTAGGATAATTATTTCCAAATTATCCCTAATAATCATATGTGATTGAACTTGATCTTTTTTTTTCAGAGTTGAGAAAGGCTTTTTTTGAGCATTTTTGCCAGAGCTTACTTGAGAATCAACAGATTAAATTATTACTTACTTTGTATCGAATCCAATTACTGATTAAAAAAGAGAAACTGGAGACTTATTTTGAGATAAAGTTGGCATTTTTTTTGTTGATGCCAGAAGTTGTGTTTCAGTGTCAGGATAAGACAAAACATGTTGAAAAGAGATTTTTGTTGTGTTTAAACAAGTATCTAGATGAATATACGACAAAAGATCGGATTGTTTTGAGTGATTCGTGTGATTTTGATGTTTTTTGTCATTTCATTGATTTTCTTGTCTCAGGAGTTATTCCTAGTGATAGAAATGATCAGATTGGAGTGATAAATCTGTTGAGAGAATGGGAATCGCATTTTGGAATTGTTGATGGTTTTCGTTTTCGTCTTTGTTGTCAAGAGAAAGATGGAATTGTTGTTTATAATGGAGACAAATATGAGGTGAATATTGGATGTTTGTTGTTTCATAGTTTAGTTTTTCGAGAATTCTACAAGAATAGTTGTGGAATGGTTTTTAACTTTGATTCATCATATTCTAGAGAATCATTTGAAGTGTTTCTAGATCTGATTCATAATCGAATCAGTTATCCAAGTGTTGAAAAAGCAGGTG
>Ga0209639_1000215_pt1 | contig 91310 bp, 62 predicted proteins | sample EPASupsiteHSE605_FD_187268 | JGI IMG/M metagenome (GOLD analysis project Ga0209639, IMG submission 187268) | Bioremediated contaminated groundwater from EPA Superfund site, New Mexico - Sample HSE6-05 (SPAdes) (version 2) | ecosystem: Environmental > Aquatic > Deep subsurface > Groundwater >...
ACCATGTGAATCAGGTTTTGTATCCAAACATCTAATTGATTGGAAAATAATAACTATGTTAAGCATGTTTTGCATTCTTTGTTAGATAATTGATATATTGATCAATTAGTAATATGAAATGCACCATCATAAAAGATCACATAGTAAAAAATTCCAAAAAACCATTTCTTTGTTTACTTTTGTTTTGAATCACATTTCTTTCTCTGTTCTTCTTGTTTCTGAATTGTCTTATAATGCTCTTTTTGATCATCATTGGGTTTTCACAGTACCTAGAATCATCTTCCAAACATAAAAACAATTGATATGTCCCCTGATCACCATGACCCAAATATCGACCCTGGATGATTCATTTCCATTATACTGTGTGAGTTTCAATCTTATCATGTCAGTTATATTGTGGATTCTTTCCGTTTTTAGATGTTGTTTTCATAATTGGATCATGATGTTAGACTCCAGATATCAAATAATCCTCAAACTCTCTCCTTTGTTTGTTCGATTTGATTATAAAAGTCTCTGTTTTAACAATATTATCACATGGAATATGAATACAAACACTCATTGTTTTATTCCAATATAACACGACTGTTTCTAATATAGATTGAGAATCTTCATTATATCAATAAAATGTTGGCACACAAGAAGAGGTTAACATTAAGAAACCAAATTTCATGAGCTCAAAATAAATTGAAGAAATCCTGCATTTTCCAAATGTTCGTTTCCATATAATAAGCATTTGCAGATCATCTATTGGTTGATTCTTCTTGTTATAATAATCAACTTTAAAAACCAGGTTGTAAGAAAACTGACACATCTGTTTTTATATCACAAGTCAATTGAACAACAACATGAATCAATATCAGTATCCACCAGATAATGAGCCAGTTAGTCAATTTGAACTTGCAGCTCTTGCATTTGCAGATTTAATTCAAAGCGAAATTGAAGGAAGTAGTAGCTTTAAAGTCAGTCCGCAAGTTGAGCCGTTTGAGAAAGTTCGCTGTATTTGTGGTAAAAACGAAGCTTATGGTAAACAAATCCAGTGTTCAAGTTGCCATTGTTATCTTCATAAAGATTGTATTGAGTTCAACAGCAAGAAGGGGTCACCATACCAATGTCCATTTTGTCGTCTTCAAATTGATGGAATTGATCCATTTATGGAATTGAAGAAATGGATAGAAATGAAAGATTCTGAGATCAAATCACTTCGTGTTCTTATTGAGGATTATGTATCCAGTGAGACACATCAAACAAATTTTGGTTTTCCAATTTCTAATGAATATGGTCTTCCCAAGAATCCTGGTATGAATATGCGTCCTCAATATAAGAAAGCTCATGATATCATTGAGAAACTTCTTTCTTTCATGAACTCTTGATACCTAACACTAAATGTCCCCTACTATTAATGAATGTTTTTATTTAAATTGAGATATTCCATGACTAATTTGGAAAACATGAAATTATTTATCCTTGGTCCATTCTACAATGTGAGAAATGATTAACCTATTTCATGTTGAAGTATTATTTTTTATCTATTGCTTTTTTAAAAACCAAAAATGAATCAGATAACTCCCCTTTTAATAAAAAAGTTACATTATAACTCTGTTTTATCACTATTCCCTCATACTTGGTGCTTCCTAACCGATTCGGTTAATTTGTTTTATATCAATTTTGTATTAATCTCAATTTTCTGAAACTGTATCCATAAATTTCATTAGGATTAATGATTGTCAACCCAATAATGGTGTTCCAAACAATGAGAGTTTTTTCTTCATCATTTAGTGAGTATTTCCCAGGTGATCCACTTTTCCTTAAGTTGGATTCCGTTAAACAACCTCCTTTGCCTTATAATTACTTTTACAAAGATTGTTCATTTTCCAACATGGTTTCAAGGCCTGTATCATACTATTCGGATATAGAAATTAAGATAATGTTTGAGAATTGTCTATTTTATAACTGTACGGCGAATAACAAACAAGTAGGTGGGGCTTTTTACATAAATATTCCAAATGGAGGGTGTGTGTTTCTTCGAACATGTGCTTCATGCTGCCAAACTGAAAGTTCATACCAGCTTGGATATGTATATGCTCATCCCGATTGCCATAATAATTTCGTTTTCTCTTCATTTGAGAAGTGTTCCATTGATTTAGTTGGTTATCCTTATTCTCTTTCTTTGAATTCTGGTATGCAATCTATTAACAATATGAATTCATCGAAGAATACTGGATCCCAAATGTCTGGTTTTTATTCTTCATCTCCTAATCCATTAATGTTTAAATATAATACAATTTCAAATATAAATAATACTAATGGTTACTCTGTATATATAACTGGTAATACTGGGTTCCTAAAATACTCAAATTTTGTTGACTTCAAAATCCCTACCTCTGTATTATACACAATTTATTTGTCTGGTGGATATGTTATGGAGTATTGTATTATTAAGTCATGGCAGAATTTTGCGATTTATGGTGGAACAAGTCTTATTGTTCGATTCTGTTACTTTGATAAAACTGTTAATCAAACCACCGGATCATTTGTATTTCAGAATTCATATCCCAATACCGCCACTTATGTTCTAGAACACTTTTCAACAGCAATGTGTATCGCTCAAAATCCAGCTTATCCACCACAAACTCCTCATCCTTCAGCAACTCAATTCAATCAGAATCCAGAGAATATATGTCAAACACTTCCTCCGCCACCAACACCTGCTCAAACAATTCCACAAGACAACACACTTAGTGGTGCCAGTTTAACATCACTTGGATCAATAATGAGGATATTTGCGGTATCATTCATTCATATAATATACTTTTAAAAAAACATCAAATAGTTTCATACAGGTAAACAAGGATTAATTATATTATTTGGGTTTTATTTATTTAAATGATATTTCTCACATAGTTAAATGCTGAGATAGTTAATCAAGCTGAATGAATCTGGAAAGAAAACTTGTAAACATAACTTAGGGATAGGAACAGTAATTATGTGGTGTATTGAAGAAAAAAACATGCAATAATTCATTTTATTATAGCTCTACAGGTAAACATAGCAAATTGCCTTGGCATTTAATTTCGCCTTTTTCTTCATCAAAATCAACAATTTCAAACCCTTGTCTCTCAAACACTGCCCGGATATGGTTGGCATCTTGAGAACTAAAACTTAAAAACACAAAAGCATTTTTGAGATCATCGTGAGGTATATCATGGGCCTCTGGAAGCAAAGAAATTATTTGGTCATTAACAATAGCAGACACTTTGATAATCTTGCGAATGCTTGATGATACAAAAGAAAGAGATATAAAACCTCGCTTAAATGCAATTATTCCAGTTTTTGTTGTATCAGAATCGAATGAATCCTTAGGTATGAAAACCAATCCATCATTATATCTCTGTTCTTGTTCATTTTCATTATCAAGAGGTATTTGTGGAAACAAAAACGAAGAAGGCGATGCAATTGAAACAATAGGAGAACCGTATGGTTCCTTTGGAGACCCGGAATTGAGGGTTGTGGCTGAACTATCTTTACGGAAAGTAAAAGGCTGAAAAACATATGGAGTCTTCGACTTTTGAGGCTCCCCCTTTTCAACCAACCCTTTGAGGTAAATTGGCTTCAATGGTTTCTTATATGATATTGTCTCGGCCTCATGTGCTGCGATAGAAAGCCTACTAGACTCAATTGCACCAAATGGCTGATTCTTACTTTCAGATGGGATGGGGGCGATTGCTTTTTTTGTCCAATCATAGTGCCATGGTGGAACATCTTTTGTTGGAGTGGCTTGAGTACCTCGAAATCCAGTTCTTTGCATTGTCGACACCTGTGTTGTTGTGGTCCCTCCTGTTGTGCTTGTAGGTATATTTGGCTTATTAATACCTCCACCCATTACATAATCATAATACCTAAGTTGCTCAACAGTGAGATCTTGAAACATTCCGAAAAAGGAAATATGCAAAATCTCAAATTCAATTTCAACATTGCTATTTGCAGTAATATCTCTTTGCGGTACTGGCGCATATGGAATGCCAATTGATGTTGGGAGATTCAACTGTGTTGTTAATCTGCTTGTACTTGATGAAAATGAGGACGTAATTGGTTTGGATTGATCAAAACCACGAGACGCTGTGTATGCAGGACCCCATGCTGTACCAGTAGTTGATGACGACTTAAAAGTGGAATAACTGTTGGTTGAACTAGTCATTCCTGTTCTGCTTTGAGTAGTCGTATTATTTCGACTAGAATTATTATTTATCCACGATCCAGATGTTGAAGATGTGCTAGAAGTTCTATTATTGCTATTGGACCAACTCATGATCTTTTAAAGTACGATAAAAGTGACAAAGAACCAAATTGTAAAGTTAATAATAATTGTTTATAATTTGTTTTTGTAGTTGAGTAGATTTGATACAGTTGAGGTGAATCGATCAAAGTTGAGAGTTTTGAGGCTTTTTAGCTCGTCATTCATTTTAATAACGGTATTTTGCTGCTCAATTTTTTGATTTCCGAGAGATATGCCATTTTGAACTCTGAGAAGTTCTTCTTTGAATCCTTCAATTCTGGATTTAAGAATATCTTTTTGATTAATTGTGAATTCAAGTCTTGCTCTGAGCTCTGCCTGTTGCTGGCACGCTCTTAATAATGATTCTTCTGCATTTTCTCTTTCAATTTTTGATTGGCTCAAATCTGAGGCGACTTTTGAAAGAATACTTGGCATTTCGGCAATTTTTGACCGCAGTTTTTCAAGTGTTGATTTGGTAATTTTATTCTTGATTCTGGCTTTACTCACAAGAACATCAAGCATATCCTTTTGAGCTTCGATAACAGTCAGATCTGATCGAGAAACTCCGTTTCCGGTTTTTGGAGATTCCTCATGATTACAGTTAGGAAGATATTTTGAAAGGAGTTTCAACTCGTTTGATGCTCGATTTATATCCTCAGATGTCCTTTTATTATTTTCGAATAACTTTTCTGCCTTTTCTTTGAGAAAATCTATTGACCTTTTCACATCCTCACCTATTATTCGCATTTTCTCCATCTTATGTTTTGCCATTATCCAATCTTGAGATATATCGACATTTTGTATAATCAAAGCAGATTCATTCTCTTTGGACCCTAAGGCTCTTTTTTTGGCTCTCTCACTGGCTTCTTTAATATCATTAACATATTTTTCTATAGATTCTCTTATATGATTGTTTGATCTCAACTTCATGTTGTTCAGTTGCTTTTTGTACAGTATCAGATCAATGTCTGATTGAATATGTGATGCTTCGGTAACGAGAGGGATTAAATCAACCTCATCTACCTTATTATATCTAGCAGGTTCAATATCTGATACAGATTTATCAATTCGACCTTGCATTGTATTAATTGAATCATCTCGTTCTTTTGCACTTTGCTTTAGGGATTCAACAGCACATTTTCTCCCTTCGTATGCAGCCTGTATTTTTTGAAGCTTTTGAGTAAAGGGAAACAGTCTGTTTTCGCATGTCTTTGTAACATTATCAAATGCATCTTGAAGCCTGTGCAACTCGTATTGTGCAGCATTAATATTTGTCGTATCGTTGCGTGATAAAACTTCTCTCACAGCATTGAGCTCACTCTCCTTAGCTTGAATCTGGTTTTGTAAATCAATAACACTCCTTTTAGAATTTTCACCCTGAGAAGCAATCGGATTAACTTTTTTTATAACATTTGCATTCTTTTTAGATATTTTAACTTTTCTTGGGTTACTGGATGTATCAAATTCTTCTCTTTGTTTCATTTAAACGTACGTTTAAAATTCAGTTTTAGAAAACATAAGGGCTGTTATTATTGGGATGAGAAAGACTTTCTGTTTTCTCTTGATTCCAGTGATTCTTTTCATTAATCTTGGTGTGATTTGATGATGAAAGAGAATGAGAAGACTTTTCTCTTCTCTTTGATTTTCCTTGAATAATGATTAGGACAATGAGTAGTATGATTATTACTGAAACCCCAGCATTGGAGATGGTGAGAATTTGGCTATTCTGATTCTCAACACTTGTTTTTGTGACTGTTTGGGATGGTGAATCCTTTGGAGTTGATTCGACAAAATCATTACTAACAGAATAGCAAATAACATTGCATGATTCGATTTGAGGAAGAATCCCAAATACCATTATGGGATTGGAATTTGAAGAAAGAGACCATTGAAAAACATTACTCCCTGCAATAAAAGAAAATACATCATTCTTAAGCTCTGTTCTTGTGGATAAGTCAAAAACTTGAAGAGTGTTGTTCCACCTCAAAGTAAAAATGTTTCTTGATGGATGCATAACAGCAGCATCAGCCTTGATCTTGAAGCGGTTAAGACTGTTTCGGTCCTTTAAATCGACAATTACCACATTTTTCTCAAATTCTGAATTCTCAAGAATACACAAATATCTATCACTCGATAATGCAGTATTTGAAATAGTTGCAAAATTGGGGTCAACACCAATCTGACGAAATGTCAGTATATCATTAACGTTGATAGGTGAAGCCATAAAAAATAGTGATTTTATTCCAAGAATGCAACGCAAAAACCAAGAGTAGGTTTCTTAAGAGAACTCATCTCTGTCAGAAACCACCAAATCTGATGAACATTAAAGTAGAAAATTTCCTCGAAATAATTGGACATTGATGCCCGCTGTGAATAGTGGGCATGTTAAAACTAGTATTTAACTTGACATAACAACAACAATTATCCTTGGTCATTCATTGTGTAAGAGACTGTTAATTCTAGAGGAATCATGTTTTTAGTGTTAATCTAACTTATTCGGAAGGTTTAATGGGTGATTCTGTTTAATTCAAGCCCATGGAAACGCTTCCTCACATTTTTTCAATTTTTCGGCTAACTCGACTATATTTTTATTATTTTAACAGTTTTATTAGGAATATTGTTTCTATTTTAGAATATTTATGAATAAATGTCTTAATCATGAATGAATCGTCAAATTACTCTCAAATGAGCCAAGTATCAATCCGATTTTTCTTTAAAGTATCTAAAACCCCTTATTGTTTTCGAAGGATAGATAATAATATCAATTTAAAAGAATTCTCATCAAAACAAAGCAATTTGTTTTCCTTGTTCGAGAAATTTTATGTGATTTGGCCCAAAATAATAAGAATTAGATGGTAAACGATGTTAAAAATCCAAAATCCGTTGAGAAAACCAGAATTATTGTTTATTTCTTCTTTTTAAGTATTCTGATCTGGTAACGATGAAGCTATTTAAATCATTCGTTAGTTTTTTTCTCAGGTTGTTGAAATACCGCAAAGATTTTTCGTAGTCAGAACAGTTATCACATGATTTAGTGATTCATTTTTTAAGATTTTTCTCTCCCTTTTTTGTCTAATTTTGATTTTGCTTTATCACTTCATTAAATGGGAAGCTGTTGCAGTGTTTGTGGTGGTTCTTATAGTAATAGGGTTTATCCTGAGCCTATTATTAACACCAGAGAAAACGCAAGTGGACAAGAACAAAAGGCGGATAGTATTAGTGAATCAAAAGAGAAAGAAATTGGAAATATTGTTCTATACAATGAAGAAGAAAAAGAAAAGAAAGATGTTGTGTTACTTAATGAAGCAGAAAAGGAAAAGAAAGTTGATTTTTCTTCTATAGATGAAACCGAAAGTGAAGATATTTCTATTAACTTAGAAGGAAATGAAAATGAAGATAATTTTGCTTCAATGGATGAAAACGAAAGTGAAGACATTTCTATTAACCTAGAAGGAAATGAAAATGAAGATAATTTTTCTTCTATGGATGAAAATGAAAGTGAAGATGATACTATATTCATTGAAGGAAACCAAAGTTTATTTATGACTGAAGAAAAGAGACTGTTTATGAAATCAATAGCTTTAGAAAGAGGAGAAAAGGTTTATATATGTGGAGATATTGAAGGAAATTATTTGAGACTATTAAAAGTTTTTGAACACATATATGGAAGCACAAATATTTTCCAAGATGGTTACACATTGCTTCCATTTCCTCCAGGAGTTCGAATTATTTTTCTTGGTGATTTATTAACAAGATTGAAAATAATAAAGAGAAAAAAGGAAAATAGAAATACTCAGAAAATCCTCTCTTTTATTAATGCCAACTTTGATCTTTTTCATCATGTCCAATATTCTGATGGAAAAATTGAAGATATATTAGATGAGATTAAGGAAAAGATATTTTCAAGCTTTATTATTCCAGACGCTAAAATATTTGTCATTGAAGGTAATCATGATTTGGAATATTTCAATGTCATATCTGATCAAAATAAGTATTCTGAAGAAATTAAATCATGTCCATTACTTAGTAATCTAAAGTATTCGCATCTGATCAAATTTATCAGTTTATTGGATCAGACAACAATTCAAATTTTGCACAAAACTCAAGAAAAACCAAAGTATCTTTTCAGTCATTATCCCCCATATAAACAAATTCCTGGTAAGACTGATAAAATGATACTTTTCAAAAGATCTTTTGGTTTAATTCCATCAACTATTGATTTCAAGACACATCAAATCATTCATGGTCATTCACTACAACACAAAATAATTTATCTTGATAAATTACAATTCGATCCTATATCTTATGACTACTCTTATCAGAAGGAATTCTTTATATGCCTTTTAGATAGTTCCAAAAAAGGCATTACAATGAACAAAGTAGATCTCTCCATTAGAAATCCTCCTGTATTACAGTCCAAAAAAGGCATTACAATGAACAAAGTAGATCTCTCCATTAGAAGTCCTCCTGTATTACTGTCCAAAAAAGCTCAGAAAAAAAATAAGAAAAACCAGAAAAAAAATTATAAATCCAGGAAACAACGAAAAGAACAAAATCCTTAAATAAACACATTTTCTGATTTTTGGTTTTTAATTATCATTAATCCTGTTTCAGGTGGAAAAGATGATTGGAATGATGATGTATTATTCAATGCTGACATTGAACCATAGCCCAATATAGTTCCTTGATGAGAAATAACACAATTCTCAACATTGAGAGTTCCACAGTTAAAAAAAGAATTCCATGAAATATTCATTCTCTTATTCTACATGTATTTTGATTTATAATGACAGCGGTTTCCAAAGGACTATTATTGCACATTGTGTTGCTATTTCTGATATTAATACTAATAGTTGTTAAGTATATGCAATTTCCTCCTGATGCAATATTGTTATTTATTGACAAAATGAAATTAACAGATTGCTGGAATCCAAGCACTGATATCCAACATGATACTTTGCCTGATTCATTGAACTGTTTAAAGAATTGGTATCAATATAATAAAAATTAACTAAACGGAATTGATGCCTCGAAACTGAATACCGAGAGCATTTCACTACTGATGATAAAGAATCAGCGTGGTTCTTACTCGATGATCTGATAAACAATCAAAATGCCCATATGAGCTAGCAGAATGCGTATTATCTCCACAATTGCAATCAAAAACACATGAGTTGTTCACTGAATTCGAACCCACTGTTCCACAATTGAAGTATATTCCTCCACTTTTGTATCCAGAAGCGACTCTGCAAAAGGTAAAACATTGTTTTAGATATCCCCATAAACACCAAAATTGATGATTCAATTGAAACAACACCTCCATTCCTACTCAATGCCGAATTCCTCTGGAATGAACAATCAATAATTTCAACCACATTCATCGCTGTCGTATATGACCTTCCAACATTAACATTCTGATCAACACATGCATTTCTAATAATCCTTGATCTGGAAACATGAAGAACAAGTTGGACTAACAACATCATGTTTTGTGAATGACCAAAATTCTTTTATTAACAGATGTGTCACAGTATTCTGTTCTCAATCAACAATTTATCACAAAAAAATGGGATTTTTGATAACAAATTGAGCAAAATGTATCTGAATACAACAACATGAAGCCAATCAATCCCTTTTTTTATTGGATGTTCAACAGAATACCATTATTTAAATTAATCAAATTGCCACAAAACTATAATAAATAACTATTGTTAGAATGCAAATGATTGATGAAAACCTTTAACTATTCATAACTTGTTTAAAATAAAGAAATGAGGGTTTGGGATGTTTACTCAAGTACTCTATTTGAAAAGCTTTCTCAGGGTTGGAAATACAGCATTCACTTGCTTCTTGTACTCGATGAATTCATCACCAAATCGCTTGAGGAGTTCTTCTTCTTCATAGGTTACTAAGTATCTCAGCATGCCATAAATGATGAATGGTGCTGGGAGAACAATATAAGACCTAAACATGATTAGAATTCCAGTTAAAACATGGAAAATCCCTGAGTAAATCGGATTCCTGACGATTCCATATGCTCCTGAAGTGTTCAATGTATTTGTCTCTATTGATTCAAATATCTTAAACGCTGAAGAGCACCACAAAAAGAGACCAACAACAATAAAAACAGCTGAAACAGCTGAAGCAACCCAAACACTTAACCATCTGATCAAATATTTCTCTTTGTTTGCTAAATGTATCCAAACTAGAGCACCAGATAATATGAGCGCCAAACAACCAAACAAAGGTCCAACGCCTGTCTTAGACATCTTTGGCTCATCCATTTTAATAAATTGAATTAATTTTATAACAGGGTTTTATTTGTTACCTGAACTGTTTTTATGATATCTGTGAGTTTTTGTAATACGCTGATGATGTTTTCGTCTGCTTTTTCATTAAGGGGGATGCTGATTCCATAATTCTTCAGAGTCTCAATCAGGGAAATCCTCAGTTCATTATCAGTGTCCTTGGGCTCTGGGATAGCAGTTAGCTGATCAATATATAGGGATTTGCGAGGATAGTAGCAAGCCATCTTGAATTCTTTCTCCAATTCGTTCGAAGGCAGCAGGTACTCAGTGATTTCATAAGATTCAACCAGACGAATGAACTCTTCAACAGTTGGGAGCTGATCAGGCACATCCCATCCTTTTTCCAGTAATGAACCGGCCACAATCGGGTAATGAGATGCAATTTTTCTCTCTTCTACTGTTACTAATTCGTTATTAATCTCTAAAAGACGGGGTCCAATCAGAACAACCAACGCGATTCGGAAATTAGGCCTTTGTGATAAAGGAGTTCCCGTAAAATCAACCCTTTTTAGAGCTTTTTGTTTCATAATCCCTGAATAAGACTCGATTTGAGTATTCGCGGCTCTCAAAGATATCATGTTTGGCTGGTAATCTAAATTTTCGAGGCTTTTGACGGTCGATTTTTCTCCAATCCGAAAAAACTTCATCAATTTCAGCGACCCAACTTTCTCCAGCTCTGAGTCTCCCACAGATTCACCGTCCAAAAAGAGATAATTCTTAATAGACAGCTGCCGCGATTGTTCAGATATTTGTAGTCGAATCGTTTTTTCTTTCTCCATCCAGGTAAAATAGAATCAACAAGTAGTAATGGAGCACTTGGATGAATTAGGCAGGATATTAGCAAAAATCTCAATGGGTTGTTGTTGTAGTAATGAAATAAAAGAGGATGAGAGACACTTACCCAAAGTACAAATTGCTGAACAATCCGATGATCTATCAAGCAGTTCTGATAAGCAACTCCCGAATGTGAAAACAAATATTATTCCATTATTGGATGGACCCTCACCATTGTCATTTGAGAAACTGAGTTCTTCATCCGATTCATCTTCAATTGAAGTTCATATGGAGAAAATCGAACAACTCCTTCAAACAGATCGAATTGATGAAGCTATGAGAGCAATTACCGAAGAAGAATCAGGTTTCGAAACTTTCGATGATAAATAATTTTTGTTAAACTCAATTTCATAAATATTAACATTTTAGAACCAAGAAAATGCTGAATATGGTACAGATTGAGGATTAATGGAGTTCTCCAAAAGGGAATTAAGGGAGTCAAACCATGTTTCTGATATTTCTATAGATGTATCGATTGCAACAGGTGGAGAAAGCGACAAAAACCTTTCTTCTCTCGATTCTCTTTCAGGTAGTACTAGTGAGCAATCTGATGTGGATTCCATTACAAATTCTTCAAAATAGGGTCTGAGCGCTTCAAGATTCTCTGTCAAAGCTCTTGCCGTGGCAGAAACTCCTATGCGTATATCTTCACAATAATACTTTCCAAAAAATGTCGCAATGTTTGGAGATAGTCTAAGGTGTGGCTGTATGTCGCTTTTGTCAATTTCGATCTTTGTTGTTAGCAAAGAAAATGAACACGCTTCAGGATAAAACACAATTTCTTGCATATTTGGATAACCAAATTGGAAAACATGCCTTATTAGAGACATTGTAGAATATGAACTGAGCATTATTGATTTGTATTTAATATGTTGCTCTTTGGAGTACTGAGAGACAAACATTTTTAATAGAGAATACTTGTATTGATCATCATGCGGCACAGAAAAACTAGCTTGACTTGATACTATCCCAAAGTGCTTTCTAAAAGCATGCTCAAGCGATAATCCTTGTGATGGAAGAGGAAACATTATATAGGATTCACCCACTTCATAAATAGGAGGCGAAATTATTTGTGATTGTCGACTGTTAGTTGAATATGAATTAGTAAGGATGGCTTTAACTTGTTGTAATGAGTTTGACATTAACAAAATATTGGTTTTCTTCTGGTTGTCAGTAGGACTCTTAAAAACGATAAATGTACTCGAAGAATCATTGGTAGTTGATGATGAAATCAAAATGGTATCTTCAGATATAGACACTATTTTCGGACTAATAAACAATAGAGATACCATCTGAGTACCATTTAAAGGCTGAAGGGAAATTGGCAGATGCAAGGAGATGTCATTGATAGCAGAATGAATGGAATCAATAGTTGAACTAAACATTGAGTATCCAAAAACAGTGTCAACCAGTGAAGCAGTATTTAAATTAGAATCAGATACTGATCTAATAAAAGATGGAATATCAGCAACACAATCAACTTCAGATTGTAGCAATGAATGACTTTGAGCAAATCTATAAAACAAACCTATTAACTCATTCTCATTTTCAGAATATTCTGAATGAATTCTTATATCATTCATGAATTCCTTTAAAACAGAGCCCCTTTGATACGAGAAAACATCATTCGAGAACAATACATCAAACATTACAGATAAGTTGTGTTTTTCATTCATTTTGTTCCGATTCTTGAGTAAATCTATATCTTTTATATAAGAATCAGGAATATTTCCTCCGAAATAGCATATATCTGGTAGTATTTGAGCAATTAGGTCAGATGATAATGCAAGAAATGAATCGTTTTTCAACAGTTTAATTAGTTGATATGACCAAGGCTTCCATAAAGAAATATTATAGACAGAAAAAAGATTCTGAGTATCACGAACTAAATCAATAAGTGCCATATTATCGAGCTCATAGGCGAATTGTACCAAAAGAAGAAGCCTAAGTATAACCTCTTGATCAATTAGCCGAGAATTTCTTTTTTGATATGATAAAATCTTATTATATGATGTGAAAGATGGAGAAAACATACTTACATTATCCTGAATTAAAAACATATTGTAACAAAATGAAGCAAAATGTCTCCAATCAGTAACAAGCATTTGTTCTGATGATACTCTCATTGATACTAATTTGAAATAATCATCAATATCACTTCTAGAAACAGAAACCAAACCATTTGAAGAAAAGCCAGAGTGATGATCAAGAATTTTGGTAAAGCTGGGCATTAGTTGTACTGCTGAAACACATGACATCATCGGTAGAGTATTTCTAACTGAATTACCAGTTACACACTTTTTAATAGATTCAACAACACCAAAAACTATTGGATTAAGATACTGGGAATACTCATCAGTAGACACTGAATCTTTTAGGATGGTACTCAATATTAAGGATATCCCAACGATTTTTTGGATATCGTTTTTATCAAGACTCATTTTTGATTTAACGAAACTCACAATACCGTGGTATATCATTTCTGTATCATTCTTATAATCATACATCTCTCTTCTTATTTTCATCTCAATCAAACGGGACATCCCCTCGTTAATACATTTATAATCTTCTCCCAAGCTCAGTAAAGACATACTATGTGATGCTTCATTTGATGATGATAGAAAAGATACTATACTTGTTAATGATTCATTAACATGTATTATATATGGATTTTCAATTTCATACTGAGAGAATACAGATGTGGCTGCAGAATACTGAGAAAGACGAACTAAAGAAAGTCCGATTTCATCTAATTTGCTGGGATTATCCAAAGAATGGCAAGTATATTCAATTTTATGAATATCGGAAAACGGCAAAATGGGGAATACATTAATCTCAGAGTAGAATGATAAATAATGGGGGTATGATGAATGATTTGCAATACTGGACATAAATTGATATGGATATTTTATCCCAATAGTTTCAAATGCTATGATTGATCCATTGAATAATGATTGATACATTCCATAAGGCTTTTCACAAACTATGTTATTTAAAAGTGACACCAATAAATTACAATTCTCTGCATTGATATATCTACTAAAAACATCCACTAAAAGTCTCTCTCCAACCTTTTTTATTCTTGGTCCAAGAGAAAATATGGAATACCAAGAATTCGAACGAGGATAAAATAATGAAGTGATTGTGATTATAAACCTATCCTCCCATAATGTCAAAGGCAAAGTCTCAAGTAGCTGTTCAAGAGCAAGCTCAAAATCTGTTGGAAGCAATGCAAGAATAAAATCTGTGGCTCTTAATCTCTCAGCAAATCCATCTTGGGATGCAATAATAAGGTAAAGAGGAATTAGTTCTGATGAAATACTAGATGAGAACAATTGGTGTTGATTCATAATACTATTAGCCAAAATTTCAAACTCAGAGATTGAGCCTTCAAAAGGATTTGATGCCAAATATAAAATGACTTGGTGTTTGACAGAAGGAGTAATTAATGTAGATTTAACAAATTCATAAGATAATCTGAGCAAAATAGATTTATTTTCCTTTACATCGGAAATCTTAGAAACAAATGTAGAAAAATATTCTATTTGATATTGGTATGGTACATATAGTAAATGCTTCATAGCGAATTCAAAACATTGTGATTTCCTATAACTATCGGAGGGTCGTATTTGTGTATAAAACGATTCAACATGATTTAGAATATAATGAAAACCATCTAAATACTGACAACCTAATATTTTCTTACAAAGAAATGAAGATAATTCTCCTAAAAGATGGAAACATTTCTCAAAAGTTTGGTAAATCAATCGCTGGGTTTTGAAAAAGGCTTCAGAGGAAGAAAACAAAGAGTTAAATATTCTTTCTATGTAAAGTTGAAGCTTTGGCATATCTCCCATTAGAACAAATCCTATTGCATTTTCAACGAGTGTCATATTTCGACTAATAACATATAATGGATCAAAATATATTGCGCTAGCAATGAGAATAAAATTATTCAGTGTGACAGATGCGTTAATATCTTCAATACACTCGAATGGGAAAGTGTCTTTTGATCCAAAATCAAGTATAAACATTCCAAAGTAGTTCAAAACATCAATCCGTTTTTTAGAGGAGTTTTTGTCTCGTAACAAACGATATATGAAAAAGACCAAGCTATCGATTTCGGGTTTTAAGCAGGGGATACATTTACAAAAATTATATGTTAGAATAATAATTTCATCCACTTCAGGATTTTCAAAACGTGGCTCAAGAAGGGATAATACATAAGTAACGAATGAAAATGGAAGATATTTGAGAATCTGTGGTACAGAAGTCAATATAAGAGTCAATTTCTGAAGATCTTTGCTCATAGATAATTTATCATGGAAAAAGAAAGACAAAACTTCAATTGATTCATTAGGTAAGCAATCTAAATACTGAGGTTTGGATTTCAAAATAGATATGAGATGTTTGACGTACGGAGGATCGGTAAACTTATTATATGTAAACATTTGGTTAAATACAGAGTAAAAAATAATTGGCGGAAGCAGATCTTTTTGTGCAAGAGCATTAATGAGTTTCAAAGCATACACATATGATGATATATCAGAAGACGATAGTGCAATCTCGATATACTTATACAAATCTTTGAGAACAGAATTTGATGGTAGACACTTTTCAAGTAAGTGCTGTGAAGTGTGGAGTCCAATGTGCAAGCAGTTCGAATACTCAAGAATCTTAAGTACAATATCCCATAGGTTATTCGATGCATTTTCATCTATTGACTGTAGTGCTTTGAATGAATGTGGGAGAATTACTTCGCAAAGTTTAACCAATTTCCCAATAGCTTTATATGACATAATCATCATTTTTTTAAGCAAAGGTGTCTTTAACTGAGCAACGAGATGCTTAACATAAATTACATTAACATCAGATCCCATAAAATATGATATTTTAAATATTTGGGAGAATTTTAGAATCTGTGCTACATCAGACGAATGTTTGTAAATATTAATCAAAGACAAGGCAACATGAGTGATGTTCGAATACTGAAAATCTCCAATTTTATTAAAATCAAGGCAAATTTTGAAAAGTAATGCAAATGCTTGCTCGAGAAATGCGTTCAAAACATCCATTTTGGCGAATCTGGGCAACTCGGACAATCTTTTAAAGAAAACAAAGTTACAAGGATTAGATAAATGGAAATCTGGTATATTACCCACAACATTGATTACCGAGCGAAAAACGATATCGGAATCATCAGTAGTAATTATTTCATATAAAAGAGACAGAGCAGAAGGTCCACAATTATTCTTAAAAATAGCTTCACTGGCTTCTTTATGGAAAACTTTGAAAAATCTCAATAAAAACCTTTTCGATAATAGTAACAAGGGAATATCAGGTAAAAATAATAACAATGAATATGTTCTGATAATAAAAGTGATATAGTCGGCATCCCTATATGGCCTATTCATATAACTTTTCGTACTTTCCAATGACATGAATTGTTCAATTGAGAGAGCTTCGATAATTTGCAAAATAAAAGATGATGCTATCAGCTTCTCATCATCCTTCTTTTGTAGTATTTCAAATAAAATATTGCAAAGATAGTCAATTGTTTCTAGGGGAACCTTTTTAGGCATTAATTTCATTAGCCTAATATAATAAGGACCAATCTCAGGATTCTGATTCATCACAAACCCTTTTGAAGGTGTAGCAAGAAGAGACTCAATATTATCAATGAGTTGTATACCACCACCATATTTTTCAAGGAAAGTCCTCACAATCTTTTTACCAAAACGACGAATGGCAGCAAATCTTACATTAAGAGCATAATTAACAAACGTTATTATTTGCTTTGATGCATTCTCGTTTGCGCAAAATGATTGAAAAGCTTGTTTGTTTTGAATAAGAGCCCAACAGAATACTATCGCTCTCGATAATTGGTCAATTAAATGAAGAGACTCGTCCTTCTTCTTCACAAAATCGACGGTCCTAACCCTTATCGAGTCAGTAATTGGAATCTCAAATGATACTCCACACAATAGAGCAAGAGTAAACCTCTGAAAAAACAATGGTATATTCTGTGTTTCAAGATCAGCTAATGATCTAATAGGAAGTGGAATGCCCAAGCTCTTTGCTCTTTTATTTAAAACCCATCTAACACATGCTGATGACCCATTTATTAATTCATATATAGTTCCAAGAAGATCATTTTTTTCTTCAGGATTGCAATTCTTGATATATGTCTTTAAAACAGAGTTAAGAACAGTGGGAAAGAATAAATCAAAAGGATGGATATCGGATGATGTCGATATAATTAGCCTAATATGGCAAAGCTTAATTGATGATGGATATTGAATAATAAACATGGAAACCATCGTGAGATAAGATACTTGCCTCGATTTCGTTTGGAAAAACGAATATCCATCGTTAATCGTTTGTTGAATATACCTTTCTGAAGTTTTAGACTCATTTATCAATGAATTAGATAAACTAATCAAAGGTTGCACACCTTTCGATTTATTTAAACCAATATTATCAAAAAGACATAAAAGAAAAACATTAGAGTCTTCTTTGCTAAACCTACTCCCAAAAACTCTGATTAACTCATTTTGGAATGAAACTAATTGATCATTCAAAGTTTGATAGGAAAATAAATATGAAAATATGGAAAATAAGTTAGATAATAATGATCTGATATTGTCATTTAACTGAAGAGGAACCATAAATAATTTACTGAAAGCAATAGATAGAAAAGAAAAATAGTAAAAAGCTTCTTCTTTTTGAAATTTCATGGAAGTTAAAACACTGAGAGATAGTTCATTCAAATCCACAGGTATATCATCGAGCAAAACCACCCCTACATCAGTCATTGTTGGAGAAATGGGCTGAATAATTAATGGGAAGAATGATGATAATCTATTAATGAATGATTGAATAATCTGATCATCACCAAAATGAAGAGTATTCATACATAAATGAAACAGAGGATGAAGAATTTCATATGAAATTTCAGAAATTTCATTGTCCGAGAAAGCCATCAACATTAAAGATAATGAAGATACTATATTTCGTTCATCATTACTCATAAGTCCTGTTTCTAGTACCGGAATCATCCATTGGACTTTCGAGAAAAACTGTTCTTGAAAGATATGTTCAATAATCAGAGACACAACATCATTTTGAGATGGCTTTTTCAAATCATCAATTTGCATCATTCTTTGTTTAATTATTTTAAGCTTTGGGTTGGATTTTACAGGATATTCAACAAATTTGGAAATAATATTAGAAAATAGTTGAACGGTTTTCCAAGCATATAACTGAATAGAAAACCTTTTCATTCCTGAGACTATTGTAGAAATCATAAGTCGAGCATATAGAACAAGTACTTGTGAAAAAGGGGAGTTTTTTGATAAAAACTGCATAGATAAGGCTAAACGAATTATGAAAACAAACCATTCATATGATAGCTTCGCTTCAGATATTGAGTGATCAACAAAACCGAAACCCTTTAAAAAGGGAAGTTCCACCATGCTATTTAAAATGTGGAAGAGTAAACTATTCTTTCCGTTAATGGAATTTGGCTTTTCTTTAACAATGTTGCATAATGCTTCAATCAAATTAACACTCAGTTTTCCTGATTTTAAGGTATCGTAAAGATTTCTCGAGATAACTCTGGATACTTCAGGATAAAAATCGCATGGTAGAGAATCAATAATATCAAAACTCCGGAAATAGAGGCGATGTAGATCTTCTGATTTCTTATTACTATTTATCATCAAAAAAGTATTCGGGGGAAGAGAAGAGAAATCGAAAGGCTTTGAAAACACGACAGAAATAACGCACTGTGCATAGGTTGTCGAAGATAACATATTAATGAAATCTGTTGCTAATAAAGATACAAAATGCCAGTATGTGGATATATCATTTGACTTTTCATGAATCCTTTTAACTATCTCTGGGAGTAATGATTTCATAAAAATCTCTTGGAATGATACAACAGTAAAGAACCGTTTTTTAACAAGTTCCCATGATCTAACAGTGGAATCAATGTCATTATAACATGCGTTTAAATCGGAAAATATCTTCTCTTTGATAATAGTTTTAAGATCATTATCATATTCCTCGTAAAAGTCAAAATAACCAACTTGCTCGCGAAAAGACACCTGCGTATCAATCATTTGAAGCTTTGACCGCTTTAGTGAAAACTCATCAAATGCATTTGAAGAATGAATAGAAAAGCTTTGAAGAGAAATCGCTCTTGAAGTAGAACTGATATGCTCAAGTAATGAATATAGTTTCCATGAAGATCCAGTGGTATGCATTTTAACAACACTGCTCGCAAAGGTTTCATTAATTGAGTTCCTTTTTGTGTTAGATTCAATACTTATGACTGTTCTAATTGAATGGCATATGGCAATAAGCATATGATGAATCTGATCCTCAGAGCTCAAATATGAAAACAAATAAAAAGCTAAAAACCATTGAAAGGATCTATGCAGCTCATGATGTCTAGATTGGAATGCTTTATCAAAAAGAAGCACAACAGCTGCAGTCTGATCATTATTTTCGCTTTTATATTGAGGACTCTCGAATTGTTTCGAAAAAAACAACCATTGTGGAAAAAAATGAGACAAAATGATGGAAGGTGGAGCATTGCTTCGAGAAAAGAGAATAGTAAATAACTTAAAGAAGTCTAAATTGAAGTGCTGCTTATTATCATTAAAAACCTTCTTGAGCACAATGATGAGCTCAGAGAGATAGAGTATGAATGAGTATGATGTTGACTTGGGAATGATTTCTTGTGCCTTAATGATAGTTTGGCTTAGTGAATTAACATATTCAGGATCAATAAGCATATTATCAATCATTTTAGGGATCTGAGTAAGGTAGAAAAGACTTGGAATTGAATAAAAAGATCCTTTTTCGGTATATACCCTTGTATCAGAAAAAACATCAGAAAATATCGGCATCAGTGCATCACAATACTTTTTTGAATCCAATTTCTTACTAAGAAGAGTTAAAGAACAATTAAATAGCGGACCATAATCAAATTCACTCAAGTTAACGTCTTCATATTTAACATCTACATTAAAAGCAATTAAAAAAGTGATTAAAATGCACTTGAGCCTATTATATTCGGCTTTAGAGATATTGTCTGGTGACTTAGATAGTATCTCAAAAACAATTGGCATTGGGTTTTGAACCGAGTCTTTTGGCATTAAAAGGGAGTTAATTTGGATGTTCCGCAGTTTCAAAGCAATTTCGGCCAAGGAAACATCTTTGGAATTATATATATAGTCTTTAAGTTCATTCATTTAATACTAACGATTAATTATGATTCAATTCTCTCATGACTTTCTGGGGTGTTTGTTTTTACCTGGAGACTCATAAATGAATTCATCATCATTGAATAAATCCATTGATGCTCTCATTTTCTTTCTGAGTCCATTTAATTCCTCTTCAAGGGCAGCCTTCCTTTCTTGTAAATGGTCCCTTAACTCCTTTTGGATTTGGGTCAATCTTGATGATATATCTTTTGTTTCTTCTTCAAGATTATTCAAAGTTTGATGAATTGAAGATTCTTTCCTTTTGAATTGTTGAATATTGTTTTGGAACTTTTGCTTTGCAGAGTCAAGTTGTTTGATCGATGATGTTTCTCTATCTTTTACTGCAGTTCTCAGATTCTCTTTAAACACATTAATTTTGTTGATGATGTTGGAGGAAAGAACATCAACAGCCTCAAGACGTGTTTTTGCTAATGTATCAAGCCCCATATTCAATGCAGAGTCTACTTTTTCAAATGGTCCAGCTAATGGTTGTTCAAATACCATCGATTTGGTTTCTTCTCCATTATACTCGATTTCAGGAGGGGGAGGAATTAATGAATCCGACTGGGGTTCTGATATACATTGATCATCATCAAATGAAGAAATATCCATATTCTGCTCAGAATTTAAAGATCGGGTCAAATCATTGTGTGGTTTCGGATTTCTGATTGGTGTATTTGCATTTGGAATAAACATTGCAATTGATGATTTGGGGTTATTTGTTCTTTTAGGATTGCTTTGTTTTGCACTTTCAACCTTTTTTACTTCAGTCTTAACAATTTGTGATGCTGGTTGAGATTCTCCTTTTGAAATTCTGGCAAAAATCAAGTCAATATCTGTAGGTGCCATTTCTGAAGAGAACTTTATTTCAATTGATTTGCCGACAGTCAAACCCAAAGAAGGAATAGGTTTTCGAAATGTAATAATGATATTAGACCCATCAGAATTCAGCCCGTCCACATCATCAAAGAGCAATGATGTAACCGAATCATTGAAACAAATCAACATATCATCAAATCCAATATCAAGCCATCCTTCACAAGAGAGATCATTTTCATCAAGTCGAATCCATTGAAATGAAAAAACTAAAAGCCCTTCTTTTTGATCTGGATTTATTTCTGATAAATAATGATGAGCTTGGTTAATAAAACCTTGTGATTCAATTCCTTCGAAGTTCATTGAATCCGTTTTAATCTTGGTTCTCCAAAACAATTCCAGAAACTGAAGTTGAATCCTTGGAAATTTCGATTCTGTTATTGCAAGATGCAAGGAAGTGATATTCTTTTGAATTTCTTTCTTAACATCATCAATCTCAATTAATAAAAACAACAGAGACAATGCTTTGCTTATTAAATTTATGGGCTCTCTTTTGTTTATCAGGACGCTTATAATACTAGCTGCAACATCATTAGCTAAATTTATCTTGAATAGTTGACATGAATCAAAGAGCTTATGCAAAGCATCGAAAAAATTGCAATTCCTTTGAACATTTTCTCCATTTTTCTCAATTATTGCAGTGGTTAAAGAGGCAAATGCTTGGAATAATTTGGTATCATTTTCGTTAAAATTAGTTGAAAGACCAGTATTTATGGCTATCTGATTAATGAACAAGAGAACTGTGTCAATATATGAGTTTTTTCCAATAGTGGAACATGCATATCTTATTGAAGCAACTAGATTCTGCTTGCACTTCACATTGAATTTAACATCATGAATCTCTTCACATGCCAACACACTTTCCAATGATTTCCAAAAACCACTTGTATCAATCCTTGGAGATGATGAAAAAAGCTGAGTCAAAGTTAGCTTACTCATAACAAAAAATGATTAAAAAATCAATTTAATGATATAACCAATCAATAAACTCAGACATTTAATCGACATATATATGGTAGTATTATATATTCTTAGGAGATGTAGTAACAAATTGCCAATATCTGATGAAGTTGTGTAATTAGTTTTTTCCCGGATCGATGCATTGTAAATGTAATAATTTTGTGATTTAGATAGTTTTTATGGTTATTTTGACAAGATAAGAATGCTGGTCAAAGGAGATCATTAGACTATTAGGATTTGGGTATTAATGTTAGAGTATTGTTGAGGATTTTTCTATATTATGGATCTAAATCGGTGGTATTTGTTGATATATATGCAATATAAGATACAGTTTCCATATGATGGTGTAACAAATCACTGAGATTATGCCAGAATCTCATATATTCTAAAAGATTTATCATATTGAAATCTAATTTGCAAAGAAATAAGTATATTGAAGGGGATTATCTTTCATTATCCACTTGTTTAAGATCTTGAATTGGAGATTTCTCAGTATTTTCAAGGGCTTAAGTGAGTATTGATCTTCATTTTTATGTATTTATTGTGTATCCCCTAATGAATTAGGATCCTATTGCTGTTTCCATCTCTTCCAAAACAAATGGTTTTCCAGAGGATATTTATTAAATCTTTATTAGATCTTATGGAATATTAATGAGAAATGTTATTGTATGAACTCTGTTAGCATTTACACTATATATGAATTAAATAATTCAGACCTATATGAAGAAGGATGATTCATGCAATGTTTATATATGCAGTTTTAAAGATTTTTTTTCGAATGTTTTTAATGTGAATGCGGAGATCATTCTAAAAAACATCACAACATTTTCTCTTATCAAAAAATACGATTCATTCACATAAATTTGCTTAATTGAGCTTAAATATTTCTTCAGTTTTAATCAATGCATATAAATAAAAGAAAGAATAATTCTCAGATGGGTCAGCATATGGAGATCAATTCAACATAGTAATACCTCGAAACACGTGCCAAAAATCCATGAAAAAGAAATTCTGCTATTCATTTTCTTTATTTTCTTTCACTCATATCAGACCCATAATTAACAGAGTTCATACAATAATTACCAAAAAATACTTTAACTCGAGATTAATTGGAAAATAGCAACATGTTTGAACTTTTATCCATTGTTCTAATAATAATTTTAATACTGTTTCAGCAATTAGCATGTGTTTCCACATGTTTCAACATATTCAAAACTAAAAGAGGGAATTCATTTGTTTTATGGAATCATAATTCGAAAACGAAATGAAATTTAGAGATTAATTCATAAATATTTTCCATATTTTATGATGAATTAGATCATAAATAAACACAATCATGAAATTGTTCCTTTTTTCTATTTTCAGTAGATTCATATGCACAAAAATCCTTTTTGAAATAGTTCCAAAGGATTGTCAGCAGATTCGGATCTATTATTGATCAAAATATATGCAGAGTTTCATCAAGTTTTGGTCGTCTAACTTCCTTGTTCAAGTCTTTTCGAAGATTATTAGCTTTGTTTCGAACCAATTGTTAGTTAGATTGCTTTCTCCATCATTATTTGGGCTATGGAGTGTGAGGCTATCATTAATTTCTGATACAATTGTGTTTTGGTCAAGAGATGGAGTAAGAAAATCAGCAATAAGATCTAAAAATGCTAGAAAGTATTCCATAATTCCATTACTTATAGGATTAACTGTTTTTCCTTTTGTCTTATTCTTTTCATTCAGATCTTCTCCTGATATAAAAGGATTAAAAACGGCCTCAGTTTTGACAAGTATTGGGTCTTTATTAGAATTAATAGGAGAAATATGGGCAATTCCACAATTAGCTTTAATGGAAGGGAAAATACTGGCCAAAGTAACATGCCCAGCCTTTTTATTGCGAAGTTTCTCTGCTGTGATCCTCACCAGATTTTTACATAAATCAGAGTTTGAAACATTCCCTTTGATGTTGGGCTTTGGGCTTTCTAATATAGTTTTTGGGTTAAGTATTGTTGGAGGGTATATATACTATTGTGGATATCCAAACATTGAGTTACCTACAAAAGATGAATTTATAAAACTGAAACCATTTGCTTTCCAAACTGTTCTACAATGGTTGTTTTCTCAAGGTGAAAGAATGGTTTTAATTGCTTCAAGTTCACAAGAACAAATTGGGGTATACGGATTAGTAAGCGATTTAGGATCCTTATTCGCGCGAATCATTTTTGCTCCTGTCGAATCATCTGTTTTATCGCTTTGTGCATCAAGTTCTTCTCCTCCAATAGAGGTATTATCATATGCTGCAAGGTTTGTTGTATATGTAGGTTTGGCCGCTGCTACATTTGGCCCCCCTCTTGCTCCAAAAGTGTTGTCAATAGTCTATGGTGCAAGATGGGCACTTTCAGACTCGCAAAATGCACTATCAGCATATTTTCGGGTAATGCCTGTTATGGCTTTTAATGGTGTCACAGAAGCATTTTCCAATGCTCGTCTATCACAGAACTCATTGTTTTATTATAATATTCTACTATCTTTTGTAACTGTTTTATACTTTGCTTTGCTATATTATTTTGGTAAAATTTATGGTATAGTCGGTTCAATATCATCAAATGCCGTTAATATGTCTCTTCGTTCAATCATGGCTATTTCCGTTATTTTCTCGGAATGCGGCGTTGTTTTTGATCTTTTTCCCAAGGCAATTCCAGTTGTTTCCTCTCTTATTATCATTTTTTCTATATCAAAGATTACATTCTCGAGATATTTTATTATAATCCCAGTCTATGGGTTATTGCTGCTGTACAGTGAGCGAAAGCTAATTGGTTATGTATATAAAACTTTAATTAATAAAAAAGAGAAATAAAAAGCTGAACAAATTCTGTTTTAATGATGCATAATCGATGAAAATCCCCAAGATCCATCAAGGTCTAGTGTTTCGAATTTAAATACGAGTTCAGATGTACTAGATAATGAAAACGAGGCTTGAGATTTAAAGCCAAAATGTGTGAGGGCGCCAGTAAAAACACCAGAAAAGAAAGAAGCATAGGATCTAAACCAGAAATTTTCAGATTTAGATGATTTACCATCTAAATTTGATAAAAACTTAAACCAAAATGGAAAAGGGGCTTTAAACTGAACTACAAGTACGTTTTTGTTTACCTCATATCTTGCTCTAGAATTAAATAATTTCTGACTTAAATTCGTTGCAATAAACTTTCCAGCCTCTTCAATGTTCAGCACGTCTTGACCTTCAGAACATAACTGTGATGCAATTGCAAAACCTGGTTTAAGCCCCATTTCAAATATATGGGCTTCAATATGAAAATCCTTATCGTTAGATTTCTCGAAGTATTTTTCCATCTCTCGAACAGCTTCAGTCACTAAAAGCTGCGTCAAGTCAGAAGAAATCGACTCCATTAATTTACATTGTAAACAGAAAGTAAAATGGACGAGGAGCTACTAGCGCCAAATGGTATGAATATTGAAGATTGGGACCATAGCGAACACAGCAAAACGGGTAAAAAACCCAAAAGTTATGGGTTCAGTATTTTTACAACTGTTATTGTAGGTTTGGGCATGGGTTATATGACATTCCTTAATTGCATAGATGCTTCAGTATCAATTATATGCGGCATCGTTTATGGTATGGAGGCTTTATTGATATGGGTATTATCAATAGGAACAAAGAAAACAGAAAGTTACATCCCCTTGCTCCTGATTTCTGCATTTTTTGCTGTGGCAGGCATTAGCACTGTATTGCCTAATTATATATTATCCTCAAGATAAACAGTAGTTTTTGTAATTTTAGCCACCTCAGAAAAAGGGTTTTCAATTTTTTTCATAACACTTTTTCTGATATTTTGGAATCATTTTTTTCAGTGTTTGCATGGAGCAACGAAACGAAAGGCATGTGTCTTGTATTATAGAACTACAAGGGTTACTTGGGGATATTAGCAATAGTAATTTCTCTGATGTTATCTGTCAGATTGAAAAAATGGGTTGGAATTGTCCATCAAGGTTCCATTCTTTGTTATGTATTATTTTGAAAATGATTAAATATCGCTCAGAGTCTATTCCTTTATATGTTGATGCCATTATTCAGATTATGCCTGAAGATAAGGTGATAAGTGGCAGACTTGTTCTAAAAGTGATATTTAATGAAATGATTCATCGGAAAATCGTTGTTATTCCCACATATTTGTATTTTCTATACCTTTGTACCATCAAAGGTGTTGTGTCAACACATGATGTCATTACGAAGTTTAGTAAATGGTGGATTAATCATGCAGAACGAAGGGTGTTTCTATGGATGTTTTTCTTGTGGTTTGGTCCAGATATGGATTTGTCTACATTTAATCTATTTAAGCTTTTGGACTTCAAAGATAAGAGGATTATTTCCACCTCATTATTTGTAAAAGATTTTATCAAATTGAATGAAATGCATATATCACAATCATATAATTGGTCCAGTATTATTGAATTAAGGAACCAAAAAATGGACACAGATAGAATTTTTTACTATTTAAAGTATGATATGATGGAAGACCTTGTCTCATTATTAAATCATTACCCTAGGTATAACCTTCAAACCACTTATCCTTCATCCGTTTTTTGTCCCCATCCAGTTTTGCAGTATAATCCTTCGCTTGTTGATATTGCAGCATATTTTGGATCAAATAGATGTCTTAGGTTTTTATTAATTAATAAAGTTAAAATAAATGTTGCTGATAATTATGGGCGAAATACACTTGATTTCGCTATATGTGGAGGGAATATTGATGGATATAATATATGTAAACAGTTTGGTGCTTCATCAATTAATGAGCTTCACAATGCAGCCCTCTTTTACCGAAAAGATTTTCTTCAAACATTTATGTTGGATTACCCAAATGATCCAGATTTAGATGCCGAGTATCCAGAATTGTTTTCTGCTGCAAAATCCGGATTTATCGAATGCCTTGACATCATGATATCTTCAGGTTGTGATATTAGGTCAATAAGCAAGAATGGAATGAATTTGGTACATTATGCTGCTTCAAAAGGTAATTCATCGATTTTATTCTATATTTGGTCACGTATCTCGGATAGCATTGATTTGAAGGATACCAAAGGCGTTTTTTTATATTTTATAGAACACCAATTATGTATGCGGCAAAAAAGGGAAGATTCACAACATTTTATATGCTATTTTCTAGTCAAAAAGTTAATTCTCATAATACTGATGCAAATAATGTTTCTTTGTTGTTTTTACTAATATCCTCCATTTTGCCATGATGGGATCATCACAAATTGTCAAAATATTACTAAGACAAAAGTTATTTAGTATCAACTCTTTAGATAATAATGGTTTCACACCTGCACACTTTGCAGTCGCCACCAAGTCCACGAAGTCTTTGAAATTGATTATGTCCTGTCCAGATTTTCAACTCAACATTAAGAATAATAGAGGATGGACGCCAGTTCAGCTTGCAGCAATTGAGGGGTTCTTTAGTATGATCGTAATGATGTCCAAACATGACCAGTTTAGTTATTATCATGATTTACCTCAAGGAACCAGAAGTCCTTTGAGTTATGCTCTTCAATATGCAAATATGAATATTGTCAAGTATTTATACAATATTGGTATGAGAGAATGAAAATGTCTTTTAAGTCTTCCCAAAACAAATTATATTTTATTTAATCCAAAGAATTAAACTCAATAAGGTCTTCTAAAACGATTTCTACCTCTTAAAATAATATTTTGAGATGTGATTCTATATCTAAACCCCAAAAAACTCATTAATAAACATTTCTTGTTCGAAGTTTTGTGTTTTTTAACATGAAAACGAAGTAATCTTTTCATTGTTCTTTGATTGCTTTTAAGGGAATTAATCGCTTCCTCAAGATGATCAACACATTGAAATCTAAAAAACTGTCATTTTTTTTGTAAGATGGAAGGGAAGATTTCATTTGAGAGTTCTCTTTTTGGAGATGAAAATGAAATTGTAATTGATGATATGGAGTTTTGTATCAATCGAATTGTTATGTTACCTAAGATTCGGCCTCATCAACTTGATAAGGCAGTGAGTTTATCAGTTGAGTATTGCAAATTGGTTGATTTCCGGCAAAAGATTTTAGAAAAGTTTTATGAATGCCCTGTTTTAATATATAGATTGTATAAAAGTGGTATTTTTGAATTTGTAGATATAGAACCTTTTTTAGGAAATAACAACACTTTCTTGTTAAGTTATTATTTTAGGAAAGAGATCAATGATTTTGAGAATTATATCAAAAGTAAGCGCCAACCTTATAATCTTGATGGATCATTCTTCGAGAATGAAAATGATATGGATCAATGGATTGAATATGGTTTTCCTCCATCAAGTACTGAGTATTGTATCAAATATGATGTGATTGATGATTTAGTTATTATCAACGATTTGAAACAAACAGCAAGATGGAGCCCTTTTGAGTGGAGTTTTCGGCCAGAATATCTTGATTTGTTATCCTTTGCCGGTTTTTTTGGATCTATTAAGTGTTTTAAATATTTATTTATGAAAGGATTTGAGATCAATGGACAAACTGTTTCAATGGTTGTTTGCTGTGGTTCTTTGGATCTCTTCCATTTGTGTCAGGGACCACAATTTATTTCACCCCAACTTGTTTGTAAAGCATCTGAATTTTCCCACCTTCCATTGTTAGTTTTCATGATAGAGCATAATGTTGATATCAATGCAAAAGATAATTGTTATGGTTTTTTTAATTTAACAATACTCCTCTTCATAAAGCTGCCCAAAATGGTCATCTTAGTGTTGTTGATTATCTAATAAATCAAAATGCAGATGTCAATGCAAAAGATGAATATGCTGCGTTTTTATAATTACTTATACTCCACTTCATTTAGCTGCTGAAAATGGTCATCTTAGTGTTGTTGAATATCTAGTTTATCAAAAAGCTGATATAAATGCAAACAATGATTATATTGAGTTGTGATATTTAATTATTCTCCTCTTCATTATGCGGCTATTAATGGTCATCTTAGTGTTGTTGAATATCTAGTTAATCAAAAAGCTGATATAAATGCAAAAAATAAAAGAATTGGGTTTTTATGTTTAATATGACTCCTCTTCATTATGCTGCTTATAATGGTCATCTTAGTGTTGTTGAATATCTAGTTAATCAAAAAGCTGATATAAATGCAAAAACCGGAGTTTTTAAGTTTGTATGTTTAATTATACTCCTCTTCATTTAGCTTCTCAAAATGGTCATCTTAGTGTTGTTGAGTATCTAGTTAATCAAAAAAGTGATACTAATACTAAAGATAATTATGTTGAGTTTTTATTTTTGATTGGATTCCTCTTCATTTTGCTGCTAGATATGGTCATCTAAGTGTTGTTGAGTATCTAGTTAATCAAAAAGCTGATATAAATGCCAAAGATAGTAGTGTAAAGTATAAATATTTAATTGCACTCCTCTTCATCATGCTTCTCAAGGAGGTCATTTTAGTGTTGTTGAATATCTAGTTAATCATAAAGCTGATATAAATGCAAAAAATAATAGTGTTGAGCCTTAATAAATAATCAGACTCCTCTTCATATTGCTTCTAGTAGGGGTCATCTTAGTGTTGTTGAGTATCTAGTTGATCAAAAAGCTGATGTAAATGCAAAAGATATTTATGTTGAGTTTCTATTTTTGATTGGAATCCTCTTCATTTAGCTACTGCTTCTGGTCATCATAGGATTGTTGAATATCTTGTTAATCGAAAAGCTGATTTAAATTCAAAAGACAGTTTTGTTGATATTTAAGCGACTCAACTTCAATGGCAAAACTTAAAGAGGAGTAGTTTTATGGAAGAATACATATTCATATCAGAGATAGTATTCCTGAATGCACCTGATCAACAATTCTGTTTTTTACAGAACAAAATTCTAATTCTGAGCAGTGAATGACACGCTCTTCAGAATGTAATCTTAACTATGATACATTGATATCCTGTTAACAATATATTTAACTCCATATCAATGACATTTCATACATCCAAACTATATAGGTTCTAAATAGGAGATAATGAGAAAGTCTGATTTGAAAAAACAAAAATGCCATATAATGATGGAAGAGCAACTAAACAGAAGTTTGGATTCATCAAATATGTGGATATCTGTTGAGTAATTGATCTTTTCGATTTGGAGAAATCTATGCTATCATTTTGTTCTTTGATGAAGACTCTCTCTTCAGATTAATCATCAATAAGAAATTGGCAAAAAGAATTGCATTTATCATAAACATAGTATGCTTTTTTAACACTTAGATACTGATTTTATTATAAATCAGTTTCAAAGAATCTTCAAATGATTCTCATAAATATGAAAGATTTTAATTAAAAAAGAATTAATCATGAAAATGAATACAACGAACCTTATGTGTATATATCACATTAAAAGTGACTTGCACAACCGATTTACTCTTTGTCTCGTTAATAATTACCAAAAAATAGTCCATTAATTCTCATCATTCATTGGTTTTATAAAAAGCTATTTCTCCCTAATGATCTCCAATTTCCAAACAGATTGAATACCTAATTCCAAATGCTTCGGGCATGAAAACAAATATACACCATCTATAAAGGATTAGGGTCTTAATGATTCTCACACAAGACAATTTAATTCAGATCGAATTCGGGTCTAAAAGTGCCAGATATATTTATGTTTCTTTTGCTTCTTTCTCTGTTCCCTATTTCTATAAAATGTGAAACCAATAAATCTGTCTATGTTCAATCAGAAGAAATGATAAATGGGTTGGAGGGATTGATTATTGCATTTGCGACTTTTATATTATGGGTTGTTGTTGTTCCAATAGTCATAAAATATGCTTGGTGTACCAATACTAAAAAAGAAGATGAAATCCCAATTGCGAGATCAGAATAGAGATTTCTGAGTTTATTTGAATAAAAAACATGTTTTTGGTTTTTTAGGCATTTGTTTTAATCTATTGTGCCTATTCTATTTTTAAACCACCAAAATAGATGAAAGCTCGTTCTACCATCGTATTAATTGATAACTCCAAAGAGACAATAAATGGTGACTTTTATCCTGATAGGCTTGCTGCACAAAGAATTTGCGTAGAAAGATTATTCGATAATCAGCTATCTGTTAATAAAGATTGTGAATTAGGAATAATTACCATGTCAAGCCCAGAGAACGGAATTCGTATATCTTTATCCGAAAACAAAATGAAAATTTTGAGTGTTTTAGGATCAATTTCCAGAGGAGACCACTTAATCGACATAACCAAATCAATCAAATGCGCTATAATTGCTTTATCTCATTCTCGAAAGCCGAGAAATGAACGAAGAATCCTAGTATTTGTGGCTTCCCCTCATTTATTATCAATAGAAGAGAAAAATGAGCTTAGGATTCTGTTGAAAGAATCGTCAGTAATCTTGGATGTTGTCATTATAAGCGAGTTTGTTAATGATACCAAAAATCTAAGGGATTTGTCCCGTTCTAGTAGTAATGCTACATTTTTGGAACTTTTGCAATGCCATTCTGTAATAAGTGATTATGTTTTAGCATCCCATATTGGCGTCTTTAAAGAAGAAACGCATCATACAGCCAAAAAGAAGGCAAAAAGAGAACCTTTTTTAATGAAAATCATAGAATCTAACCCAGCTATTCCAATGAGTTCTGCATTTGGGGCGATTTTCGATATGTGTGAAAATGTTGGTGAGAGGTATATGTTACCCATTCCAAAGAAAGAACCAACAACGAAGAAAAAAACGATTGACTCAAAAGAACCCCCAAGGAGAAATCCCAGAAGAAATGAAGGAAAACCCAAGGATCCAAAAACTCAATAAGAGCCAAAGGGCGCCTTGATGGGAAACCCAACAATAGCTTCATTATCAAAATCAATATATTTCGACCTGCTAATAGAGATAATGGAGATATTCGAAAATAAAGATTTTCCTCGATTGTTTGTCTTTTATAAAGGAATTGAATTATCATATAAACAATTTTTAAGAATTATTGAGAAGCACAAGGACAAAAAGGAATCATTTTGGGATCTATTAGCATTTATTTCATTCGATTTAGGAGATTTGGAAAATAATTCCAATATACAAAAACACTCATTTATTATACGAATTTTTGGTATAATATCCCAAAAAGATATTGTAATGAATGAAGTTTTATTGGTCCTAGCCGAATTAGATAGTAATGATGAAATCACAAAATCAATTGGAGGGTTTTTAATAGTTTTGTTACTTTTACATTGCAATAAATATTTAAATGAAGAAAATCTCAGCAAAATCTTATCAATTATTATGGATAGAATTGAAGAAAGGTATTTTTGTCCCCAATGGAGTGTTATTATATGTATTGAGGTTCTTATAGTGATTTATAGGCATCAATTTTCCTTTTTAATTAATAGAATATTTTCAAATATGTTTAGTTTTATATGTTCAATCGAATACTCTAAAATCGATGATGAAATTAATCATGTTTTTAACATAATTAGAGAGTTTTCATTGAAACTAAATCCTAAAGCATTGTCTTTATTGTATTATATTGCAGACTTTAATGTTTCTAATGTGATATTAAGTACATTTATCGATCTTGGACAAGTAATAATTGAAGAGTTAGATGAGTGTACTAAATCAAAAGAGTTTCAAGATCTGCTGAATGAAGAAGGAACTTCATATGTATTGTATGAGTATAATATTTCTTCTATTGATGAGTATGATCCTTGCCAGATTACTAATACAGATGAGAACTGGGATTACATTTCAATATTATCCACTAAAGAACTTGAACTACTTGGGCTTATACAGCCAATCATGCAAATATCTAACAAAGATGTCGTGAGTCATTTTTTTGAAGAATTAATTCAGTTTAGTAGAAAATATGGAATGCCAAACAGACTGTGTTTTGTGATATTAAGGTTGATTAAGTTGTATCATGGTTTGCCATTCACATCTGATATTCTTTTTTATCTCAAGAATTCTTATTTTGTCAATATTGATTCCTCAATTTTTCAAAATTATCATCAATATTTATATTTTTTAAGAAATAGCACCTTTGAGATTATTATTCAAAGTTCTCAGGAAATTATAAAAAGTTTGATCATTGAGGCAGAGACTCGCCCATTTGTAATGGCAGAAGTATTTATGAGGATGCACTATAAAAAATCATGTATAAATATCATTGAAATTCTTTCAAACGATGTAATTGTTTCCATCGTACATGCTCTTTCACTATTGTCGAACATGGAGAATCCAAAAAAAGAGTCCCAAAGAGCATTTTCTACCATTTTTAGTGTTATCCATTCAATGATTGATGATAATTCTGTTCTTATTCATTGTTTTTCTAATTCTGTATTTTTTTCTTCTTTTATAAGGAATATACATTCCAAACCATTAGAAAATATTGTTATCTCTGTGTTTAGTAACTATCTATCTATTGTCAAAGCCGATAATCCATCACTAAATGAAATTTCTATGTATATTTCTACATATTTTATCAAAGAAGCATTAAATGGAGGGAATTCTCTTCAATCTATTACGGTTCTATGGGGTTGTTTGATAAATTCACTGTCTTATAGAACTGAAATAGTTTCATATTTTTCTCCAATAGCTTTTCAAGTGTTATCTATGACTTATCAGTGTTTTCCCAAAAGTATTTTTTTAACATTCTTAAATTTTTTATCTTTAGTGCTTCTTCATGATGATGTTATCGAGCTTGGGGTAATGCAAATCAAAGAATTATATGATTTTGTATCATTTTTTAAAGAAGAGACGCAAACCGATGCAATTCTCGCAGTTTTATCATCAATGATTGCGAATACACGAGCCATTAACCCAGGAGCAGTTTTTTTAATCCAAAGGCCACAGATGCTGCTTCTTTATCTTTGTTTTTCTGGAAACAATGGAATAACTTATCTGAATCGCCTATGCTATGAATCATATTTTAACTGCATTCAATGTCATAAAGGAAATATTGATCTTTTGCTCATAGAATTTATTCTCAACTACCCCCAAAAGTTTTTTTTTCAGGGATTAGAGTTTTATTTTGATTTATCTCAAGATGAGGTGATTGATATTATTTTTCCATTGATTATCCAAATATCAATGTTTTATTCATCTCTTCCAGTAATTGAAAAACTTGTGAGTATAGCTATACCCAGAAAAAGCCAGAGCTTTACGAAGTTTTCTCAAGCTGCATTGTGTTCTATAAATCATGTTATGACTCAGCTTTCTGTTAATCCCAAGCCTCTTTATTCATATACTGATAAATCAATACCGCTTATCCATAAGATAAGAGATTATAATCCTATATCCAAAGGGTTCACATTTGTCTTTTGGTTTATTATCGATACTCATTGTTCAGTCCAAAAAAGTTCGCCTTTATTAGTTTTTAGTATTACTGACGGACAAAATGATTTTTTTTCCATATTTATCCAAGGAATTACTTTGTTTTGCTCCATTGTTTCTGAAGATGGAGTGTCCACAGTTCCGCTCTCTTCAAGTTTATTAACCACCATATGGACCACTGGATCGGTTTCTTTGATCCCAAAAGATCGAATAACATCTCACTTATACTATTGCATTGGTGATGATGTTCATTCTCTGGCCGTAATTCGGAATCCTATGCTTCCCAACCAAGAGCTATTTTTCAGAATTGGTGGTCCATATAAGGAAGAAAGAATTAGATCAGACTTTCCCTTCTTAATGCTCGGACCTTTTAGGATTATTAAAGGATATCCTACTCATTCGAAAGTTGTAGATATACTTAGGGATTTTTCTTTGATAAATGAAGAATTTGAAGACATATATCTTGGTGACACACTAATTGATGATAGGACATTTATTTATCCAATATCTTCAGTAATGAATGATAATGGATTTCAAAGATCTCTAATACCATTTATTTCTTTTATAGATTTGCTTATCCCACATTCCATTGATCGTATTGTTGATATTATTTATAAGATACCCAAATTTTCTTTGTATCAAGAGATTATTGATTCCTTGATTCTTATGCCACCTGTAATTCTTACATATAATTTGTATCTGAGGTTTTACTCGATATATCGTAATACCAATAATTCAATTCTTTTGAGATCAGTTTTATTTTCGATGGATTTTTGGCTCAAATCTACAGGACTTACAATAAACAGAGTATTTCAGCATTGGATACAAGCGTTAGTTCCAGAGAATATCCAACATTTAATAGTTTTAGTACCATTCGAACAAGTTTTGTCAAAAATGGAATTGTTTTTATGGTTTGATCCCAAGTATTCATCTACCAATGATTTATTATTTGAAAGGGCATCAGAAATTGATGTCGATTCTTTGAGGAATAATGTTAATAGGATTCTTTACATGTATTGTGCACACTGCTTCAAACCAAAATGGGTGATGAATATATTATCATCATTGATTACCATTAAAGAGACAAGACAGGTTATATCATTGTTGGAGCTTCTTTGTTTAATATGTGATTATGTTGATAATAAAGTTTATGTTATATCTTTGCTTCAAAATCTACTATTCAAGGGAGATGATTCTGTTTTTATTATGACAATCAAGACAATTCATGTTTTTGCCAAGAATGATAATAAAAGAGGGGAAATATTCAGTAATATATTGTTTCAACTTACAACATATCATCAAAATAAAAACATGTACGGTTTTTTATTCGAATTGGTTGATTCAATACCAGAAGTTTGTATCATTATTGCTTTCGTCTCTCTCAAACTAGATAAAAATTATAGGGAGAAGATAATTGATATATTAGTCAGGTTAACCACAATTTCGGAAATCTCTAAGCAAGTATCCAATATTGATAAATGGTATATCTGGCCAGCATTGTGTGTTTTCGATCTTGATCCAGATTATGTCGAAATATCTATTAATTTTTTCTTTCAAGTTATTTCTATCAATGGGAACATAAAATTAATTGAAGAATTATTTGTTTTCATCCGATCAATAGGATTTCCATGTTATTCTCTTTTTGTGTCCAAGTTTTTATCCAAGTTTTTTCAAAATTTAGTTGAAGAGTCATCAGTTGAGACTATATTATATTTTTTACACCAGTGTGCATTTTTAGATTTTTTCGGAATCAATAATAATTTTAACACCAATTCTCAATTAAAAGATTTTTCAAAATATAAGCCTGAGTCTTATAATTCAATTAATAAATTAATCAAAAGAAAAATCGATATGAATATGTATTTCTATATCAGCATCAACCAGGAACATTCTCCTTTGTTTCAGACACAAATGTTATTTCTAAAGAAGATAAAAAATTCTCTGAAAGAAAATACTTGTTTCATAACTATATATGAATTATATAAGTATCTATATCATATCCCATTTAAATCTATACACAAGAAATTACATATTTTAAAGAAACTAAATTCTTTTATACCTTCATTTTCTAACATCATGGAGATATCATATTTACAGAATTATTATAATGTGTTATCCAATCTAAGTCATTATATTGAAAAGAGAGAATCAATTATTTGCAAGATAACAGGACTTATTTCTGCCGATTTAGTAAGTTTAGATCCAAATTGTACACAATCAATAATTGAATCAATAGTAAATAATTACAAAGAAACAGAGTTAAGAGCATTTAATCAAAATTTATTATATTACAATGAAGTATCAATATGGGGTTTTTTATTTAGTCATTCATGGAATTATCATATTAAACGTAATTTCAACAGTGATGGTATTTTACTCAAAAATCGGCTTTATAGATCTAAAAAGAATACAAATATAGCTGAAAAGCATCAATTTTCTATTATACAATCATCAGTATGTCAATTCAATGCTATTCTTGTGAAATTTTGCAAGCTGCAAAATATTGTTGTTTCTTTATCATCTTCTGGAATAATTATCAAAAAGTTGAATAAAAAACGTGATATTGGGAATAAGAAAATTTATGAAATCCTTTATCGTAAGAAGTCTTCGTTGAGCCTAATTGAAATTTTTACTCATGATAATGAATCATATCTTATTGACCTATTTCCATTTGGTAATGAACCTTTGAAGTCAATTATGTTTAAAAGCGGTCTAGTAGTGACTAATACGGAAGTTTATCTAAAATGCCAGATTGAAAATATTTCAAAATGCTGGTACAATCGAGAAATCTCTAATTTTCAATTTATAAATTTATTGAATAGGTACTCAGGAAGATCTTTGAATGATATTAAATTATACCCACTTTTTCCAAATATTCATTCCAAAACAAAGAGTTTTGATCAGACTATTACTATTAACTCTAGTGAGTGGAACAGCTTTCTGAAGTATTTTGATTTTGAAGGCGGCATAAATGAAAACGAGAAAGAATATATAAATGAGGTTGTTAAAAAACATTTGGATTTTTGTATTATTGTTCCAATAGAGTTATATAATTCTCCAGAAAGCCTTTATGGGATGAGGCTTTATCCCAGTTTACCTGAGTGTTATCAATATGTATATAGTAATCGAAAGATGTTAGAATCTGAGGAATACTCTGTTGATATGTCAAAGTGGATAGATAATGTTTTTGGAGCGAGTCCAACTTTATGTTTTGACGAGGAGAGTTACCCCATATTCCCCATACTTTCAAGTCCTGTAGGAACCAAAATTAAAAGGAAAAGAAACGAATGCCATGTTTCCACAATTGATCTTATTCCAAAATATCGAATTATCAAAAGCAGTATTTTTATTAATCCATCAGTGGTTCAGGTCTCTGTTTTAGGAAAAGAAGGAATCATTGATTTCTTCATCAATATTGAAATGAATAGTTATTATTCATCTTTTTCATCAATTAGTGGTAAGCAGGGATTTCATATTCTGAATAATGGGAATCATTTTTTTAAAGAAGAAGCTAATTTAATGACATCATCTGATAATGATATTACATTCTTGGATAATCAAGGGTATATAAGCATCCAAAATAGCAAAGGAAAATCTTTATCCAGGTTCAAAATTTCTCCATTGACTCCGTCATCAATTTTCACATGTTTGAAATACAAAACGTGTATAATAGGTACATTTGAGAAAAAAATTATTGCTTTCTCGTCTTCAAATGGAAAAATAAGATGGGTGTATGAAACAACAAATGGAATTCCATTGTCTCTTTTGGTTACAAAAGGATGGGGGTTCGTTTTTGTTCTTTTCTCAAGATCTTTTATCTTATTAAGTATTAATGGCTGCATGCTATATGAGTATGAGTTCAGCTACAAAATAAGTTGCTTTTCTTCGTGGACATGTTCCTCAGGATTCGACTACATTGTTTTTTCTAATGATCACAATGAAGTTTATGTTCTAGAACCATTTGGTGTCCGACTGAGCCCAGTACTCTTCATCAGCTCATCACCAATAGTATCATTGCAGTATTCTCCCGATCACGAGGCTATTATTATATTGTCAAGTGATATGCGACTCACTAGAATCCCTTATCTTAGTTAATAAAAATGTTTTTAGAGTAAAAATGAATATTGAGGAAAAGGTTTGCTGTTTAGAGGCCATAAAGAACATTAAAGAGTCCGAAATAGGAAAATATGCCATAAAAATACTTGAAAATCTAGCTGAGAAAAGGAAGGATAGTATTGGAATCGTTAGTATTGAACAGAAGCTGAAATCAAATTTATTCTCTTCTTTCAACGATTTTTATGCCGAAATAAAAGGTTTGATAGTAGACTCAGCAAAAATAATGGGTTTATCGACACAAAAAGGCATCATTCTTCAGACAGTATTGTTTAAATTAGATGAAGAGCTTATATCAATAAATCAACCAAAAAAGAATAAAATGGAAAGTAAAATTCAGCGTGTGAGCGATTTATTGAATCATGCGATAGAATTTGCACCAGATTCTTTGAAAGAAATCAAATCCAGCTTTGTAATGTCACAAAATAGTTTACCTATGAAAGAAACCGAGTACGATCAATCAAAATACCCCGAATATAGTCAGTCAGAGATAGCCTCAATTTTTGATGATATTATGAAAGTGAATCGGGACGAAATTGTCCGTGATATATATCACATTATTAGAACATACGAGAAAGGAATATCTCCATCAAGAGGAATAGTGTCATTTGACCTTGTCAAGCTATCTCCATATACATTATCTTTGATTAAAACAAGAGTTAAAGACAGCATAATCGAATAATAAGTAGTTTAAAGTACATGTTACTTAAATCTCGTTAGAAAATCATCAAGACACAATGCCCTATCTGGAGCAGGTAATATTGTCTCGGAAATTGACCCATCAGAAGGATCCCTCTTGATTGAGTCTTCACTCATTGAGTATCTTCTGAGAATCGGAAGCGTTGATAAACTTTTATGACATTGTATTTCCTTATTGTCTGAATTTTCTTGTGATTGTGGGATTGGATTAATTATCAATGATGGAACCGAATATCTTGGTTGATATAGGGGGATTGTTCTAATAGGTTGCAGTATTAATGGTGCTCTCAATGTACTGGGAGTTATTAACATATTTGGGTAGTCTTTCATAATTTGGTGGTAATGGTACCTGCATTGTACATCGGAACGATTCCCTAAGTATGAGGCAACTTTAGTCCAAGCTTTATCCCCAAATTGTTGAACTAATTGAACCAAAAGCATATCTTCAGATGAATCCCATACATCTTTACATATTCGAGGATTTAACCCCCTTGTCCACCTTTGAGCACATTGAGCTCTTGACCTTTTATTACCAACAAACTTGGATATTGGAGCCCAATTGTCGATTCCATACCGATATATACCAGCAAGTAATCTGTTATCTTCGGCTATTGTCCAATTCCTCATTTTTCTTCTGCCATTTGCTAATCCGTCTTCTTCATCGTTAGTGAAAATTAAAGGATCATCTCCAAGAGTAATTACGCTCCTTATTTTATCAAGAACATCAGTGTTTCCACAAATTGATACAAAAGCAGGATATATCTGTTCATAACTACTCTTCTGCTTGAGATAATCCCCAAGAAGGCTTTTAACTTGATTCCTACTATCTATAGATAACTTGCCATAATTATGTTCTATTAATAATGCACCATACTCAAGCAGGACAGCATCTCCTGCATGACATTTGTTCATGTGATTTCTTCAATGTTCTCAATTTTGAATGAATTTCTCTCCATGTAAAAAAATTTCTTAAAAAAGTCCTGACTGGCTTCTCAAAAAACACGAAAATAATCGAGGAATCGAAAAATTGTTCTTTACGTAATGTAAACGGATTAAACCGTCATATTTCTATCAAAAGTTGAAGGATTTCATAAAATTTTATTTAACCGAAGTATTGAATCTTTGCCAACGTCAAGAACATTGGAAATGTGATTTAAAAAACAGAATGGACTTATCGTATAAAAACACCGTCATTGCCAAGTGTCGATTGGAGGAGGGCGATTCTCATGATGAGGGGACAGTTGAAGAGTTAGTTTATGATTCTAGCAAATTATTTGATACAATTAATCAGTTTTTAGAGTTTCCGAGTGATGAAGCTCTTGATTCTTTGATATTTTTCGCTCATCGAACTGATTTTTGTGAGAGCATAATTGATTTTTATAGTGATTTTCCTGTTTTAAAAGCTGCTTTAGGTTTATTGAACGGAATTGAGTTTAATCCAAGAGTTTTGAAGTTGATGGAACTAATTAGCAATATTCCGCGAGGAATCAGGGCTTTACATCAAGAAAAACTTATAGAACAAATCGAAATGGTGGTTACTCCAAACATCAAATTGCCAATTGAGCTCAAAACAGATTATGGGCTAAAAAGCTTGGTTAAAATTAATAACCAAAAAGAAGAAAACATAACAACAGTTAAATATTCCGAAGATGAGGAGGAAGAAGCAAAGAATTTTCATCAGATGATTGTTTCCGATTTCCCCGACAAATTGGTAATGATATATGATTTCCTCGGGAAATTTTTATTGAGAGCGAGAGATAACAACATTATTATCGTTTATAGTCGAAAGCTATTAGAGACAGTCTTTCTATCAATCACATGTGGCAATGATTCTTTGATTGAAGATGCAATGTCATTCATGTGCTCTTTAATGGAAACAGATCACACTTATAAGAGAATATTCATCATGATGGATGCAATGGAGTATATAGTCCCATTTTTCCTTGATAATGGAATACATTTCCAAGCGTCTGTAAGAGTATTAGCTGCTTTGAACCGAGAGTATTATCGAGATATTCCATTGCTCCCTCCCCAATGGTTAGATATTGTGTTATCAAATCTTGAGTTAGCAGATGATGACACCAGGATCGATCTTTTTAGACTTGTTGATAAAGTTATTGAATCAATAGGAGCAAAATTAACATTACCAAATGAAGCTTTACTCAAGATAATTGAGCTAGAGGCCAATTCATCATTTAATGTTCGTATAGCAGCAATAACTCCTGTAATACATTACCTATCCTCAAGAGATAAAGACTTAGATTGCCTAGAATTCCTCGAATCCATGGAATCATTCGACTTATTTTGTCCATATCTTGAGGTGAATAATCTGCTTCTAAATAAGGAAATATTGGATGCAATTATTAGAGTCAATAGATTTTCTCGTGATTTCTCTAGAGGAGTACCCAAAACATTTTTAATCTTAGATAACTCTCCAAACATTCTAGATTATTGTGAAGAAAACATGGATAGAGGCCATATTCAACTTCAGGAGTATTGCGCTTTTATCATAACCGAACACCAAGGCAACACATACCATTATAACGAGTATATGTCAAAATAACGATGTTTTTTTCATAACATGAATAAAATCTTCAAATGATACTTTGTTTTCTCCATTAGGACATGCAACTCTGATCATTGCCATAATTTCATCATCGTTAAGATTCTCTCCAAGTTCAGCATTTAAAGTTTTTAGGTTCTCAAAAGTAATATATCCCGCTTTGTCGTTGTCAAAAAGGGAAAAAGCTTTCTTAATCTCTTCATCTGTCGTTTGGTCTTCCATTTTTTTCATCATTATATGAAGAAATTGGCCATATTGCACGAACCCACTACCACTAGTATCAATATCAGATATAATACGCTTCATTTCTTCCTTAGATGGTTCAAATCCTAAATCTTTCATTGCATTCTTTAATTCTTTTAACTCAATAACGCCATTGCCTTCAAGATCAAATTTATCAAATGCTTCACGTATCTTTTCAAGCTGCTTTTCATTCACTTCCTTTTTAACAGTGTTGGAAGTCATTCGTTTATTTGTAATGTTACTTGTTCAATATCAAAGAACCAATCATAGAAATCCTCGGCTTTCATTGATATTTCATGATTTTCAGAATCTATCAAGCAGTATAGAACCTCTTCTACTCTTGATTCAATGAAATAGTTTTTTAGATTTTGGTTTTGTGCTTGAGAAATTAGGCACTTCATGTTTTCTAGAATTGATTCAACAGCTTCCACATCTTCAGTTTCAAGAAATTCAACAATGACCGAAACAACTTCTTGATTAAATACAGATTCATCATTATTCAAAGCTATTGAAAACAGAAGCTCTATCGAAGGGAGTCGGTTGTTAAATGGACCATAGTTTATAATAGAAATCATGGTGGGCAATAGTACATCATGGATTCGGCGGTTGATTTTTTCTTTATTGATATCCACATTATGAAAAAGAATTCTATCCAAAGCACACGAAGCATTATGAATGTGCTCTGACTCAGTATATATTAGACTAAAGTAGAATTCAATTATATCCATAGATTCAATTTCATCAAACTCTAAACCATATTCAATTAACAGGGTTAAAAGAGGAACAAATTGACCAGACACATCATCATCAGTAATGGATACGTAATAAGAAAGGCGCTGATAAAATGATGATTGAGAAATAAAATGGGTCCATTTCAAATACTTATCAGCTATTAGAATAAATAATAAATGAAACGAATCAGCTAAAACTTTAAAGTCACCCGAATTTATGGCATCGCAGACAATTTTCAACGGATCAGAAAAGTCAGGGTCAATAAATTGCAGTCCATTGGACATATAGTCATCGAAATGATTAATATCGAAAATGCCTTGTTTAAGAAAAAAGTTTTCGAATTCATCTTTATCCGAATCATCATAGAGTGTTTCCGAATCAGGAATGATTTTTTTAATTGGCCCAAGCTTAACATACTCTGTAATGATCAATATACACAATCTCATTAGATGTGTTTCAGTTGGATTCTCATGCAAATACATTGCCATTCTAGCAAAAAACCCTGTAGAAAATATTAGACCCCTATTTAATACGGAAATACGAGCAAGAGAACACAATAAAAGGTTAGTATCTTCGTTATACGACTCAATAAAATTATTAGAAAAAAGATAGCCAAATAAGCCTTCTCTTAAAGCATAAATTGAGCATTGTTCATAATTTATAAGCTTTTTGAGAATTTTAATGATATATTGTCGATAAGAATCAGATTGTAAAGAAATCAAATTATGAAAAAGACTTGTTTCGAATAAAAATCTTCGTAGGTTGTTTTCATCATCTTTGCAACATTTAATATAATATAAAATTTGGTTCAGAGACAGAATAATCTCTGTTTCAGATCCATTCGTTAATGTCCATGTTATCCTTTCAGGAGTATACTCTTCATCATATTTATTAGCATTTTTTGATGATTCTTCATCAGAATCATACATAATTTCCATTCTGTCAAGTGTTTTAATAAACACATTGGTGTCTTTGTATTGGATCATTATGCTTGACCAGAATCAATAACAATCTATCTCTATCAATATTTATTCATCATCTGAATCAGGTTTAGCATCAAGATCAAGTTCTATGTCACTGTCGAGTTCAATTTCGTTGTCCTTCATATGCTGCACAGGTTCTTTAATAATATCAACACTCATTTCAACAGTATTTTGTAGAGGCCTTATAATGGGTTCAATTCTTTTAGGTTGAACAGGAACAGATGTTTTTGGGCCATCACATTGAACAATAATTGACTTGTATTGAGGATTGACTTGCGAAAATGCATCTTTTTTCACAATTTCCGGAATCTTCATTGAAGTTCTCATTGGGTGAAGCAATGGAGGCATTTTTGGTTCGAGTATCTGTTTCAATAAACACATATTTTCAGTGCTAAAATTCTTATATTTGTTTTGTAGAACAGTGGAACTAATGTAAGAAGATAATGATGGGGATGAAGACATCAAATACATTATTAAAACTCTCTGAATGCCTTTGTTAAATGGTTTCGCTTCAAGTTGTGCCAGAATCTCTTTCTGAGCAATTAATTGTAACTCTTGTGATAAAAACATGGCATAGGGTGCAACAACTTCCAAATATTTCAAACCAGTAGTTCGAATCGAGAAAACCCAATCGGTAAAAACATGAGAAACCATTTTTCTGATACAGGAAATTCCAAAAACTTTCAATATACTAGATAAGTATGAAGGATGTAAATTCCCTGATTTTGCTTGAATTAATGCAGAATCATACATAGAAAACCGATGAAAAGCTGAAGGATTCATGTCCATAACAGTGCTGAGGAGTTTTTGGGCCTCCAAAGCTGTTGTAGTTTCAATTGCATTACTAGGAATAAGGGATAGAGTGCTTATTAAGGAATTATAATATTCTGAAGCTGATACTGGGTTATTAGACAAGCATTGCGCAACAATGATGAGTCCACGAGTTAGTGTGTGTTTCGGATCAGGGATCTCTAGCTTTTCAACACCTGATGGAGGAGCTTTGGAAATGGTAGCCAAAACCCTCTTCAAGAAATTCATGGGACTCTTTGCCGATCGTGCAATTCCTGCAGCGGCATGGCGCTGAATATGCAGAGACCTACATTGTAATAGCTGCCACAGTTGAGGAAGCGCATTCGAGTATGTAGGAAGTGCTACAATATTATAAATATAAGAGGCATATTCAGGGTTAGTAGGAAACTTCATACTTCGAGCCCATTTATATGAATCATTCTGCCCAACAGTGTCTGCCACTCTTAATAGATGTGCAGATGCAAATGCAGCAGCCAAAGAATCGCTTCTCCTATGAATTGTTACTCGCGAGATATTTTCTATCTGAGCCTTAAGAGATTCTGGAGAGCACAAACGAATGTTTCGCGAAAGAAGCCACATATCTTCATCCCTGAAAGTATTTTGGAGTTTTTCAACCAATTCTTTGACTTTTTCGACAGTTCCGGTTCTAGTTGTGGTAATTTCAATGAGTTGGTTCATCTGCTGAGTCTGTGATTGCACTTTTGCATACGATTATGTAAACTTAAGCTCATGAAGCTGACAGTTAAAAGTGTCTTTCCAATCAATCCCACTTTTTGATAAGACTATTTGTAATTCTTTGAATAGTTTTATATTTGATAACCTAAACGTTAGTTTTTGATAAGATTATTGTTTGGGCAGAAACAACATTTTAATGGAAGAATTTGTTCCTGGTGTATCAAAGATCGGCCATTATCTTTTTGAAAAGCAACTTGGAAGTGGGGCGTTTGCTACTGTGTGGCTTGCAAGGCATCTTGTTTTAAACGTACAAGTGGCCGTGAAAGTCATAAGCAAAAGCTCTCTTAATGATGAAGATTCTGTAATTAGGTTCGAAAGAGAGGTAAAAATCCTTAAGAGTATGGATCATGATTTAATTGCGGAGTTTTTCGAGCACATCGAAGATGATGTCAATCATTACCTTGTTATGGAGTTTGCAGCTAAGGGGACCCTTCTTGATTTCGTTAACAATAATGAGGGTCTTTCTGAGATCAAAGCTAGAAAGTATTTTGCACAGCTCATATCGGTTCTTTCTTATTTGCATAATGTATGGCATATTGCACACCGCGACTTAAAGCCTGAAAATGTACTTTTAGATCGGTATGACAATATTAGAATTATCGACTTTGGCCTCAGTAAGAATTACAACGCGGATGATCCAAACCTTAGTACACAATGTGGATCTCCCGCTTATGCTCCTCCAGAAATGATCAAAGGAGAACCTTATACCAATGCTGCCGATATTTGGAGCGCTGGTGTTCTTTTATTCTCGATTGTTACCTTAGAGCTCCCATTCGATGGAGTCAACGCACCTGCAATGATGAAAAAAATCGTATTCTCACAACCAGTATTCCCATCTCAAATGTCTCCACTGCTCGTAGATCTCTTATCAGGAATGCTTAAAAAGAATCCTGATAATCGAATCACACTTGAAGAAATACAAAATCATAAATGGTTCTTACAAAAGGAGTTCGAAAACTTCAATCCTTCAAAGTATGCGGGTCCATCATCTCCAAAGAAGATTGTTGAAAAAGATATAGTTCAAACTCTCTCAACAAAAGGAGTTGATGTTAAACAACTTCAGCAAGATATGAACTCTGGTAAGTTCTCAGGTGCTTCTTCAATGTATAGGATACTTCTCAAGGAAAAGAGAATCGAACTTCTGAAGCACCTCTCCCCCTCAAAGACCAATTAATAGTAAACCTATTAAATTGAACTTTTTTATTGAATTAAATAATAAACGCAGTATTCTTAAGTTTATTAGAAACCTAATTCAATTTTCATAAAAGGTTATTTTATCAGAACAAGGCTTTACACTAACAAAAACATGATAGTTGCTGAAGAGATCTTTCAAGCCTTTTTGGCATATTCAAAGGAGAAGAATTCGATTAATTCTTCTCCTCCAGTTTTTTTGCAAGAATCTCTCTCGCAGTTATGCTCACTATCATGTGAAATTCTTTCTAAAGAGCCAACGTTATTAGATATTCAGACACCTACTGTTATTGTAGGTGATTTACATGGCAATCTTCGTGATTTAATGATGCTATTAGAAGTTTTCAAAGCTCCACCAGATACCAACTATTTATTTTTAGGAGATTATGTTGATCGTGGTGAAAGATCTACACACGTCCTTGTTTTATTACTTTGTTTAATGTGTATGTATCCAACAAAGGTGTTTTTAATCAGAGGTAATCATGAATTTTGCCACATTAACAAGGTATATGGTTTTTTTACCGAAGTTATATCTTTAGGGTATACTGAATCTCTTTGGGAAGATTTCCAAACTGTTTTTTCGTATTTGCCACTCGCTGCAGTGGTATTTAACAGCATATTTTGTGTTCATGGTGGAATATCACCACATTTGCTTGATCTATCAACAATAAGTTCAATTCCAAGACCAATAACCAACTATTTTGGCACTCCCCTTATATCAGATATAGTGTGGTCAGATCCAACTGACATACACCAAGAATTTTCTCCTAACCAGAGAGGATCTGGTGTTCTATTTGGCTACCCTGCTGTAAATAAGTTTTTAGCAGAAAATCATCTGAAACTTTTGGTTAGAGCACACCAATGTACAGCAAACGGTATTGACTTTTTTGCGAATAATCTGGGAGTAACTGTGTTTTCTTGCTCGGATTATGCAGGCATTGAGAGAAACAAATGTGGTGTAATGCAAGTCAATGAAGTTAATGATATTACATTGCATTATTTTAACACCGAAAGAGGGATTTTTAGCCAAGAAAAACGCCAGATGACCCTTATGCCAGATAGAATGGGCCTTCACAGCCTCATTTTAAGAAGGCCTCAGATATCTCATCAGCAATCACAACCATATACAAGAAAAAACCGGATGCTTTCCAAATCTGATGTTACAAGCGATACTAATTTCCCCAAAGTTAAGCAGAATAACCCGCCAAAGTATCGACTGCCATTGATTCATGACTCATCACAACCTGTTCTTACTATTAGTAGAAGCCAGGAGAGCTTGAAAAATGAAGAAGTATCATTTTTACCCCAATATAAAACTCCTCAAAAAGAATGGAAGAAAGCTAATCAAAGTTCATACACAACAATACATGAAAGGAGATCATCCCACCCAAGAGTACCCAAAAAAGTGACTCTTTAAATAAACTGTTTCGTAATCTAGAGACCATTAATTACCCTTTTCCCCCTCCAATTTTACAATTTACCGATTATGCCGATAAGTTTCACATTTGAAGATGTTCAATGTTCATATAACCAACATCAGTGAAGCAGCCCAGTTTCCATCGTTGGAGGGATGCGTAGCATTGAGGGATAAGATATATGGATATCGTGGAAATACTATATATATGCTTAAGAACGGAGAAATTGTTCATTCGGAAATCGTTTTTAATCAAATTTTGTCAATAGGAGTTTCTGAATTATTTGATTCTCTTATAGTTTTTGTTCCCGAAGGTATTTTTTTGATGAACGATGATTTTGAGCCTTTGCATTCGTGTTCAGGATTAAGTTTTGGAGTTTTATCTCAGGGAGGAGATTTGGCCCTTATATCAGATCACTGCGGAGTACAAGTTATTGATTTAGACACCAAAAAATCAATAGAATTACTTGAACAGGAGACACAAATAATGGCATCCGCTTTTCGCGCAGACAATAAGTATTTGGCCATTGCCACAGATTCCTATGTAGCTACGTATAGTAATGATGGAAAAATAGAAGGAAAGATTGAAATTCAAGGGGTGAACTCAATGAGCTGGAACCCCAAGGGTACATGGCTGGCCGTTACGACTGGAAATACTGTTGAGTTTTTCGAAAAGAACTGTTGCAAGAGACAGAGCTATAGTTTTAGTACCCAATTAATGAGTGTTGATTGGAGTGCTTTATTCGAAGTTATTTCTGTTTTAGATATCGATGGATTGGTCCACATACTCACAATGAATAATAGGAAATGGGTTAAAAAGAATATTGTTTCCATTTTCAATCCAATTGGAAGGGTTTTTTGGGGAAATAATTTATCTTTTTGTGTTTTTTCCATGGATGGTTTAGTGAAAAATGTTAGGTTGAATCAATACATTGATTGCAACCCACAATCTGTGTTTGTTATTGATGGAAATATTCTGCAAGTATCGCATTGGGGTAAATCACTAATCCCTCCTCCCCTCTTCCATGAAAAAATTGAATTTGATTCTCAAATTACCACAATTGCTGTATCTGATACATCTGTTGCTGTGTTTACATTGAATTCTCTTTACATTTATCCATCAAGACAGGGAATAAGTCTTCCATGCAAAGATGTTTATACATCCTGCTTCGATCATGATGGGGTTTTACATTTTAGCTCAGAAAATCATATGTATTGTTTCCAAAATGATCAATTCAATGAAGTTTTAGATAAAGATGGATATATTAGTTTTATAACGCCAAATCATATAGTTACTAATTGTTCATCAGTAGATGATACACATCTCAAAGTATCTTCACAAGTCTCCATTACTGTTCAAAATGGTGATGATTTGTATATCTTAATGGATAATGGTGATTTAACGTGTAATGGCACTTTGATTTCTAAGAACGTTCACTCATTTATTGCTAATGGTTCTCTCCTTTCCTATGTTCATGATATTTCCAAGCTCTATATTAAATTTGACGGAAGTGAAAGCAAGAGAGATGTTGAGCCATATACATCTGTGCTTTTTTATGCCAAAAAGCTCTTTTCAATTATTCTTCAGATGACAAGAGGTAACACTGAAACCATTTCACCACACATTGTTGTTGAATCTGAATTGAAGGAACTAATAACATCTTCCAATTTTTCTACAGCACTCAATATTTCTAAAAGATACCAAGTCCCATTTTCTAGGTTTATCGAGCTTGGAACAATAAGCATACCCAAACTTTTTGAAGAGATTTCTGATTCTCGATTGAGGCCATTTCTATCTGTTTTGCAGCCACTTGCGAGCAAAAGAGATCTTGATTTTATTTTACAAATGCTCAGCTTTCTCTTTGATGGGAATGTATTATACACTGCTGAGAGTAAAGAAATTAAACTGCCACAATATGACCAATCAAGCGCTAAGATACATAATTTTTATAGTGTAATATGTATGAGTTTTGTTTTATTGGATTCTCCTGTAACCTCTATTGTGTTTGCTTGCAAATTATCTGATTCTGGAATATCCAAAGATGCTATACAGTTTTTGTTGACATTGTTTGATAACGATAGATTATTTGACATATCAATGAAATCATATGATACAAGGTGTATTGCCACAGTTGGTTTGGTAACAATGAAAGAACCCTCATCATATGTGCCCTTAATGAAAGAATTAAATGAAATGCCCGAAAATTTGATGAAAGCTACCATTGATGATATCGTTTCTGATCACAAATCTGCCCTGTTACATTACTCTCTTTGTGGATCTGATTACAATAAGAAATGTTTTGATATCATTCAAAACGAAAAGCTCTTTGACCTTGGTCTTAGTTTATTTGCTCCAAAATCAAATGAATGGCAACAAATCATTGATTTGAAAATTAAACATCTATCAACAACAAAGCAATCAAAAGAATTGGCACAAACTGCTCTTCTATCCGAAAGAACCGATGTAATTTTAGCAAATATCAGAATAATTATTCAGCAAAAAATGTGGAAATTTGCTATCTCTAGACTCGGGGACAAGCATTATCAAACAATAATGAAAACTCTTGAGACAACAGGTAACCTCAAAGATGCTGCATATGTTGCTCATCATATGATAAAAGACAAAGAAGAAGCCATACGATTATACATCAAAGCATCAGATTGGATGTCAGCAATAGAATGTGGCGCACCTCCACTTGATATAGCAAATACTGCTTTCAACACAACCAAAAAAGATATGATTACCCAAATTAAAGAAGCTTCATCATTAAAGGAAAGATTTGTCAATATCGAAAATGCCCAAAAAGCCCATCCAGAAGCATCAAAAAGATCAGGCAAACAAAAAGAAAAAAGAGGATTACCTCCTATTGTTTCAAGGCTGCAAAATCTTCTCCCCTCCAAAGAGTTATTAGAAGAGTTTGAGCAACTCCTTTCCTTACTCAATATAGTAGGTATGCAGTCTCAAGCAAATGAGCTAAGTCAACTTATTACAGAGCTCATCAAAGCCATCTGGCCAATCCCAAGGCTCCCTGATAATGAAGAATTGTTAATCCCAGAGCACTTAAAGTCTATTATACATTAAACTATATATGGAGTAGAATTATTTTAGTTGGGTTAGTGTAAATGGACGAAGCCTCAATTGAAGATGCCATTATTCAATCAAAAAAAGAAACACCACGTCGTAGAATTAAATTTGTTCCCGCCCAATATGAATATAAGCAGAATCTAAGCGAAAGCTTTGTTTTTACCAAAACCACTGATTCATATGCGATAAGTTATGGGAATAAAACGAATAAATCAAACTCCAAACAGTCTCATTTGTTTGATATGTCATTGTTAAACTCAATTAAAACATGGAGCCGTGTTTATAATAGTGGAATTGGTGTTAAAGATGAACTGAACAGAGGATTTGCTTTTAGCATTATTTATTCATTGAAAGCGTGCCCTGTTTTTAGACAAAATGCTTCCAATCACTCAACAAACTGCAAAAAGATAGGATGCTCTTTATGTAAGATTTACAAGTTCTATGATACCATAGAAAAGAAAAAAGAAGCTGATTTTCCGCTTGAAATGCGACTTTTTTATCATAGTTGGAAACCAGGTGATCTTGGTGACAGTAGTGAGTTTCTGATTAAACTTCTTGATATCCTCCAAACTGAAGAACTATCTACACTGAGGTCTTTTGGAGATATAGATCAGTTTTCCACATCCATCGGGCAAATATTTCGAATCTCATATGTCAATAGATTTGTTTGTGATCATTGTGGGAGAGTTAGACTTACAAATGTTAGTGAATGGACAATACAAGCACCATTTGATATTATGAATGAGATAGACTCAAATGTTAAGCATTCTCTTTCAGATAATGGATGTGATGCTTGCCAGCATCCAATATATATTATGAAGGAGTATAAAACTTTACCAATCATTTTAACGTTCCAGGTTAGCCATTGGAACCATCAAGGAGAGTTTCGAAAAAGAAATCTTGATATGCAAAAGTTACTTTCAATTACAGTTAACTCAGTAATGTATAAATTATGCGCATTCACCACTTATAATGGATTTTCAAATGTTGGAGGAAAATTTGGGTGTGTATTTTTATCTGCATCTGGAATTTGGAATCAATTTTATCAAGGGAAGGTAACAACAATATCTGCATCTGATTTGTGTAACTATCAGCCTCAAGTATTATTTTTCACAAGGGATGAGCCAAATAGTACCATTGAAACCTTTTCTGCTAAAAGGATTGTTGTTGAGAATCGCAGTGACAGCGAAGAATTGCCAGACACTATTAAAGATCAAAAAGTAAGTATTGATGATAGTTTAAAGAATTCAATTCTATCGAAACTATCAAGAGGCCAAGATTCAGTCACTGAGAAACCAGAAGTAATTGTTGTAGATTCAACAACAAACCAAAAAAGGAAAGCAGAAAAGCCCCAGAAAGAAACATCGTATTCAAATCCAATGCAAATGCTTCTCAAGGCATCAAGCTCAAATAACACTGGGACATGGGGTTCAATATCAAAGACAGAGGTGATTGAAGGGTGGAAGGAAGAAAAGCTTGATGAATGGGATCAGTCTCTGGATAAAGGCCATGTGAGGAAAGTCAGAAACAAGAAATTACCTCCAGTAGATAACCCATTCGATAATGTCCCTGCAAAAAGAAGACCGGGTGATTTCAACAATAGAGATAATAGGAGAAAGCCTTTTAACCGAAAATAAATAGAGAACGATTAAGTAAATTATTTTCGCTGACCGTTTAAAAATTCAAATGAAAGAAGAACAAACTAATGAGATTTGCCATGTTCTTTCAAAGGGAGTCGCTAACAAAGCCAAACAGCGCGATATATCTTCAATTTTTAAACTCAATGATTTGATTTCAAAGATTGATTTATCGGATGTTCAATATGATAATATTAAAAATCTTGTTGAGGACTGTATTGTGAATGATAATATTATTAAAATTGAGAAAGGCCAAAAAATAATGTCTTCTTTCATGTCATATTTAGTTTCAAGTCTTGGAAAACTTACAGAAAAAATCCTGATTAACCTTCGAACCAAGAATAAGCAGTACTCAAAATCTCTTGGAAGTATTGTGATGAATTGTTGGGTTGGATGTGATGTTCAAGAAAGATCGGCAATTGAAGTCATGGTAATTAAACCAATTATTGAGAACGCAATACTTGGAGAAACGCCAACATTATCAAAGAATTCTAAATCATTTTTTGATTCTTTTAAAGAAAAAAGAAGGAAAAAGGAAGTTAGTACGACTATTGTGCATTTGTTTGAACCAATTGTTTTTAGGTACATTCATGCTGCAAATGCCCTTGTTCGCCATAATGCAGCATTACTCTTCATTTTCATGTTTCCATTACAATCACCATCATTTAGTTCAGAAAGGAATCTTCAATTATTAGATTTTCAGCTGTCTGAGCTAAAAAGTGCATTATTTGATGAGTCTCCCAAGGTTAGGAGTACAATAGCAAAAGGAGTATGTAGAATTTTATATGAATGGTGGGATTTAATACCATCTCAATCAAGACATGATTTGATAAGACAGTTGACAACAGAGTTGTGTTTTGATTCATCCTCTCCTTTGGTCAGGACAGCTGTCCTCAAAGGAATTGTTTATTTATTGGATAGACTTGAAAGCATTGAAATAATTGTACCTGAGATTGGATCAATGGGTCCTTTATTGCATGATCCAATTGAAAGTGTTCGACAAGAGTATATCAAGCTTCTAAACTGTGCAAGTTCTATTAATGATGTGAATATATTTACTATTGTTCACATTGATCATCTGATTTACCGACTAAAACATGATTCTACCAGCGTAGCATCAACTATATGCGAATTACTTCATCCATCTCTTTTTCCAATGCCTTCATCAAGAGGAAAAGAGAAGCAAACCAATACACATAGAGTAGCTAGATGCATATTTCTTTTAAGGCGAAATATAGAAGCAGCTAAAAAGTTCTATTCAATGCTTCCAAAACATGTGTCTGTAGATGAAATTCTTGTGTTTATAAGGTTACTATATTATTGGTCTGAACAAATATCTATTGGTAATGAACCACCAAAACTCCCTGATGTGAAAATGATTGGTAATGATGATATGTCTCTTCCTGCATTTGATGGGATTGATGATCTTGAAAGCCATGGTATCGAACCTTATCAAGCTTGTTGGGCTATTATCTCATCTTCATTAATATCGATCTCAAAAAGAACCAAATCAGATGAACAAATGCTCGAGATAAAAGAGAAAACATTATCAGATTTTGACCCTAAAAGGGTTTTTAATAGTCTCCCTTCTTGTATGCATGAAGATTTCTTCAAATTGCTTGCAATATTCCCATCAACTGATAGTGAAGTTGAAATAGTTTTAGACTATCTCCAAAAAGATGATAATTCTGCATGGTCATCTGCTTTGAAATGCCTTATGAAATGGCAATCTCTCAATAAATTCTTCCCTGAACAAGTTCGACTAGTTTCTGAGTCGACAAAAGATATTTCTTCCGTATCTAAATGTGATGAATTGTCAAGATCTGTCAGGTATTTATGTTTCATGTTTTCCAATTCCGAACTTAGGTCCACTATCATCAATGATCTTGATAGCATTAATTCTCTTGCTGAAGCATTAAACCCATTTCTTACTATGCTTCTAATCAGAATTGGGATACCATTTGAAGGAAGAGATTCAACTCCACAAGAAACCATTGCCATTGCAGAAGCATTAGAGGGACAGTGTTATATTGACGTTATTGAGTTAATTATTGCGCTAAGGGTTCATCTATCACTCCAACTCTTAATTGATGGAGATGTTGATGGATTCAATCAACAATTAACAGGGATTAACAATGATGTTTTTAGTCCATTATTGGAAGGTATTGTGGCTACAATTGATCCATCTTTATTAACAATGGATACTCTCGCTTTTAAAGTTCTATCCACTGTTATGACATTGGTTTCTGATATGTTATCATTACACATTTTAGATGGAGAACCATTTATGCAGATTCTAACATTCTTAAGAAAGTGTACAGAATCAGAAGAGTATGATGAATCTCCCCTTCAAGCACTATCTATTAAATGCCTTGCAAAAATAGAAGTATCTTTGGCTGTTGATGCAAAACCTGATGAGGAGGAGAACCCTGCAATCGAGCTCTTGCAAATTCTTGTGAAATACTCTAAAACAAGCGAGAATACATCAACAGTAGTTGATCTAATCGAATCGCTCACCAAAACTCAAAAGAAGAAAGCTTGTATTCCATGGTTGTTGAATTCACTTGGCGATTTATTAGTATTAGAAGAAATTGATGATTTGATCAAAGATATCGTATCGAAATCCATTTTAATATTAAGAGAGTAAAGACTGTAATGTATTTGCCATCATTTAATTAAGCTCATGAATTCTCTGTAAGAAATCATTCCATCTCGATCAGTGTCTACTCGAGAAAATGCATCAGAAAGTAATTTTTCTTCATAAGAAAACGAATTGGCGACACTCACTCTCCTTAAATCACTAATGGTGAAAAAACCCTTTCCATCAGGATCAAGATATGGATACAAATACTCCACACTTCCAAAAATATCACTCTTTAAAACAGGGAGAACCAAATCCAATAATTCATCCAAATTGAATTCGTTTTTTTTCGGAATCTCCATTTTCCGGCCAACAAGAGACAAAATCGAAAGTTTCATTTGGTGTCGGTTCAAAAAACTTCCGCCATTCGAGTTCTTCCGAAAGGTCCACCCAATCCATTCTCTAAAAATCTCCTCCATAGTCCAAATTTTAAACGGACACTTTTCGGTTTTACCAACTGTTCAATGAGTTCTGATGATTCCGATGCTGATATTTATAATACAGGCAAGCTCACCAAAGTAGATGATACTCCTTTGGTAGTAGTAGAGAATACTATGCCTCATGAAGCTGTTCAAGAAGCTCCGGTTGTTGTTCCAATATACGAATTTAAGTTCAGTGATCTTGATTGGTCTGTGACCGATTCTGACATAAAAAATAAATTACAGGACCATGGAAATGTTATTGATATTACATTTGTTCAAAATGAGAGGAGTGGACAATCAACTGGTGTATGCAAAATCAAGATGGGTGTTGTGAGCTCTAATAAAGACTTTTTAGAACATGTAAAGTCAATGAGTTTTGATGATAAAAAGGCAAAATTTGAGCTTATAGAGTCTCCATTTAAGAAGGAGAAGGAGGTATTATCAAAATTACCTCGACTTTATTCGGATGAAAAAGAACCTATTCCGAAAGAACTCCTTCCAATGGCAGCTAGCAAACCTGAAGCTTCAAAAGAGAAGCCCGCACCTGCTCAATCCCAAAAACCAAAGCCAACAGAAAAGCCCAGCTCTTCCTCAAAACAAAAGAGTCCAGAACCAAAGAAAAGTGATAGATATAGCAAATCCAGTAGATCAGATAGAGAAAGAAGGAGATATCGTGGTGATTACTATGATTACTATAGTGATGATGAGTATTACAGACATAGAAGCTATTATAAGAGCTCACGAAGGTAAATATTACTTTAAATTTTATTATGGCAATTGTTCCTCGAAAACAGAATCATATTATTGAGCAAATTCGCCCTATTAATAATGAATTAAACAATAATCAAGTTAGAGAATCACTGAACACAATAATTGAATCAAAGAGCAAACCAATAGCTGTAAAGAATGATATTACCACGGTTCAGGTTCATGGAGAGGAAACTATAATTGCTCGTATTAAAAATAAGCAAAAGGATTTACTTGACCCCCCTAGGTTCCGGAATAACAAGCCAATTAAGTTACAAGAAGACGATCCAGAGCCATATATGACTAAACCCGCTAAAAAATTAACAAAGGAAGAAGAATCACAGTGGACAATACCTCCATGTGTATCAAACTGGAAAAATCCAGCAGGACACATTATTCCAATGGAAGTTCGAATATCCTCAGACCCAAGAAAATTTGAACAACCTCAGATGTCTGCAAAGTTTAGTGCATTTAACAGATCTCTTGAGGGCGTGTTTTCATTGATGAACGAGGACACAATGAGGAAGAATAATGCCGAAATTCAAATGAGAGAAAAACAGAGAAAAGAAGAAGAAGAGGCGCAGAGGCAGGCTGCTAAAGAGCTGAGAGAGCAAAAACAACAGATAGAGATGATGAAAACAGGAGAAGAAATTAATAGACAGAGAATACTAGAGCAACATAAAATAGAAAGAGAAAAATTCAAACGAGATACTAGTGGCACAGTCCCAACAGGCCAAGCACTAACCGAAACATCTGCAGAAGTTGTGTTCGATCACCAGCTATACTCAGCCCCAACAAACTCAGGATACATAAATGAAGATACATACGAGATATATGATACAATTATCACAAAAATAGATGACGATGTATACGTCCCACAATCTAGCTCAAGAATACCTATGAAACTGGCCGCAAAGGGATCGAAAATGGAAAGAGTCGGTGTCCAGGTACCCACATTTAAGTCAGGTAAATCTCACAAACCTGCTGTGAACGGAGGTCTTTACATTCCCCAGGACGATTAATCAGTAAATTTGTCCATCTGACGGTTTGAAATTCGTTTTGAAATAAACCGTATGGTCACTTCACTTACTCAATATGGAAGAACATTATGATGTTATTGCTCTGGGTACCGGCTTCAAAGAATGCCTCCTCTCTGGTCTCCTTTCCGTTGCTGGAAAGAAGGTTCTTCATCTAGATAGGAACGATTTTTATGGTGGCGAATGTGCTTCTCTCAATATTACTCAATTTATGGAACAGATGAAGCCAGTTGGCGAGCAAAAGGATCTTGGACCAAACAGAGATTGGAACATCGACCTCATTCCAAAATTCATTATGGCTGATGGTAAGCTCGTTAAGGCTCTTGTTCACACCAAGGTTAACGAATCTCTTAACTTCCAACTTATTGCTGGTTCATACGTATATAAGGGCAAGAAAGTTGATAAGGTTCCATGCACAGCCGGCGAAGCTATGACAACAGGCCTTGTTGGATTCTTTGAGAAGCGTTGCTTGAGGAATTTCCTCCAATATTGTTCTGATCGCCTTGCCAAGCCTGATGATTCCAAGTTTGCCCAAGTTAACAACATGACAGCTCTTCAAGTTATGCAATTGCACAAACTCGAGCCAGAAACCATGACATTCATTGGTCATGCTATGGCTTTAGAACCAGATGATTCATATCTTCAACGCCCAGCTAACGAACTTCTTGCTAAGATGGAGCTTTACGGAAATTCTATCGGCAAGTTCCAAGATCAAAATTCCCCATATCTCTATCCAATGTACGGTCTTGGTGATTTACCACAAGCTTTCGCTCGTCTTTGTGCAGTTTGGGGTGGTGTTTACATGCTTAACAAGCCAGTTACTGGCATTATTGTTGAAAACGGCAAAGCCGTCGGTATCATGAGCGGTGAAGAGAAGGCCTTTGCTAAGACCATCATTGGTGACCCATCCTACTTCACAACAATTCCAGGAAAGACACGTGTTACTGGAAAGATTGTTCGTGCTATCTGCTTGATCAACCATCCAATCCCATGCATCAAGAATCCAATAGACTCTGCTAACATCATTATCCCACAATCCGAAGTTAACCGTAACCATGATATTTATGTTTGTTTCGTTTCTCATCAGCAACGCGTTTGCCCACAAGGTTGGTACATCGCTATTGCTTCCACAACTGTTGAAACAGCCAAACCAGAAGATGAATTAAAGCCTGCACTTGATCTCCTTGGAAAGATTGACTTTATCTCCCTCAAGGTTCACGATTTCGTTGAACCAATCATCCCAGGAACTGAGGATGGTATGTTCTGCAGCTCATCATATGACCCAACAACACACTTCGAATCCACAATCGAAGAAGTTCTCAACCTTTATCAGCAAATCATGGGAGAACCAGTCAAGTTTGAAACACCTAAATAAACATCGTCTTAGCATTCTTTCCACAAAGGGTAAAATATGGTGGTTGCCTCAAAAAACTTTCTTTCAAATCTGAAAATATTTTTGTTAAGATTATTTCAACAAATTCAACTTTAATGATTGATTTAACAGAGGGATATTTTGCTGGAATTAGATTCAAATCAGAGAAACCTGATGTTATTGCTCCACCTGCTCAGATAGCTTATTCTAGCCAACCTGTATTTCGCCGCTTAGATGTACCTGAAGCAGTTTTGAACGTTAAAGAAGTGAATATGCAGATTCCTGATCAGTTATCCCATATCAGAGTTTTGTCTGATAGGATTGATTTTGCTCGGAGTTTTATTCCTTTTTTGTATTCCTACAGGTCAGTAACGTTTGCATTGATGAGAGAGGATTCAATTAAGAAAGCGATGAATAACACTAAAATAGCGGAAGGGGAGATTGGAATTGATATTTCTAGTTTAAATGGTCTTTTTAGGAAATTCTATGAACCAAAGGCAATGAAACTAATTGAGATTATGGAGTTTTGCCAAAGAGTCGTGATTACAATTTCTGGGATTGCAAAATCCGATAAGTATGATCCAACCGATGTTTTATTTGAGAAAATTGTCGAAATGTTTGATTTATTGTTTAATATTGATCAAATGAAGGCTTTGAAAACGGGGATTATTAATGATTTTGCATTTTATAAAAGAGATAAAAGTTTAATCGAGCAAATGAAAAGAGATGAAACCCATTCTAGGAATGTTCAAGAATTGCAGAGGTTTTTTGCTTCTCATAATATTATTTTGGATGAATTGAAGAGGAATTTGTTTGATACAGCAACCGGCACCCCACTTAAATCTTGCAAATTCTTTGAGAAGTTCTTGGTTTATTGTGTAATGTCATATAAAGAAGATATTTTGATTCCAAAACAGAGAATTGCAATTCTTGTTTCAATTGTTTGTGTTTTATTTATTCACGGAAACAAGAATTCCGACTATAGCATTTATAATACTCAAATAATACATGATGTTTTTGAGATTTTGAATGAAAACCCAGTAATCCCGTTATATGGCGAGAATAGTTTCTTCCCAGGTTATCTTTTGCAAAAAGCTGATGGGTTTGTTAATGATAAGATAAATCCACTACTGATGAATGTTGATGAGGCAAAAAAGAAGGAGGATTCGTATTTGCTCAAGTTTTCCATGGATACATTTCGTCAATTATATAGAAGCAATTTAGCTGTGGCATCAAAAATGTCTAGAGAAGGATATGTAACAATGGAAGGCTTGAATGGATTATTGGCGTGTTTATCTGAAATGACATTGGCTGTTCAAAGGCAGAGTTCATTCAAATTCATGGTTACTGGGAAGAAACCAATATCAAAGGCTGGTAATGCAGAAATCGAACCAAGTCGTTATGAATTGGCTGTTAAATACAACTATTCCAATGAGGATCTGAATTCATTAGTTGAGTTAATAGGTTATATTAAAACACTATCATCAACCGCCATTCTTGCTGAACCTGCGATCTCAAAATTTGTTAATATTGAAACAAACAAAATTGTCCAAGAATTCATTCAAAACACGTTAGAAAGGCCTCTTGTTAGAGCTAAATCATCTGGAGATGACAATGCAATCAAGTTTTTAGAAGGAGTTAGAGATATTTTTGGTCAATGGCATGGTATTAACCCTCATGCTGATTTGCCAAAGAAGACCAAACAACTTAAACCCCATGAAATAATTGACAGCATGGTTCCTATGTCTCACCACCAGCTTGATGTCCTTCGGATAATTCTCTATTCAATGGTGAATCCGAAAAGCCCATTCTTAAAAGGACAGGGAATGTTCACTTGGTCACATTTTAGACCAAAACATTCCAACTTAACAAATGAGTTTCTTGGGAAAATTAGAGGATGGTATACATTACTAGACTATACAAATGTCATGAGAGAAGCTACAAATTTAGGGTTTTTATGGTTTAGGGAGACTTATCTTGATATGGAAAAAGTTCTTCAATATCCTGTTAGATCATCATTACCATTTATTTTGTCAGAACATCTTCTTAACGAATCCGGGAAACCAGCATTACATGATTCATTATTTTTCCCTTTTGAGTTATATAATGATGCTGCGGCTCAAGCAATTAATGTTTATGATTCCCAATACTTATATCAAGAAATCCACGCAGAAGCTGACTTATGTATTAATATGATAGCATTCTCATTCAGCGAAACCTTTTATAAGTTTTGCAGAGAGACAGCATCTGCAATAGAACTACCCCCAGAGTGTCTTGGATTAATCACTCCAACCCCAATGAGATACCCAATTATGCTTCAACAGGACAAAATGGAAGTTCTTGGATCCCCTGTAGATTTTAATATGATTGCAACTAATAAGCTCAATTCAAAAATGTTAAAGGAGCTCGAGCATTATGTTTCAATGTTAACAGATATCCGCTTAACGCCTTATATAGCCCACCTAATTCGGGTATCTAGAACTACTCATGCCCTTTTATTAGAACATTTCCTTCAGATGGACGATTTTGAGATTCTTTGGCAAAAAGCTCGAGGCTTTGTTTCTCCAACTGCTCTTGAGTCTCGTTTGGTAACCAGTATAATCAATACTTTCGATTTTCCTCACCTTAGACTCAACATGAATACGAGAAGATTTATCCCCGGAAGACCTCAAAGACTAGAAGCTCCTTCAACCGAACCCTGGTGGAACAAGTACATTTTGATTCATTATCATGAAATGAATTATATTGGAGGAGAACATCTCAGGTCACTTTCTGATATTTTGTCTTGTGGTGAGCTGTCTCATATTGTGCATGTTTGCCTTGGAAGGCTTGATTCTGCATTTTTGAAAGCAATTGATTTGTATACACAAATTGCTCCAAGTGTTAGATTACATAAATCCAAAATGAAAGATGATTTGGTTGGGTTCTTTAGTTTTAATACAGATGCATATAGTTCACTTTCTCATCCTCAAATAGGAAGATTCTTTGATCAAATGAGAATTTTGGGGAATATTATTGCATTTTTGTGGTTATTGGACAATGAACTACCTCCAACTAAAAACAAGTTAACCATAACAGCGACTGCAATGAATAGTATTAGCCAAATAATTAAGGATAATCATGAATTATTCATATCCGACCCTGTTATTCAACTTGATTCAATTCAAACACATAGATCTTTTCCATCCTTGTGGTCGGTATTAGAATTTATCATTTGCTCACCAAAACCAATCAAACTTGGTGAAAACACTATTGCAGTTATTCCCATCGAATCATTTGGTGATGGTGTTATCGTGGCTGCTCAAGTAATAATTACATTATCTGGACAGGATAATTTTTATCTTCATGAATCGATTTGTTATAGAGCGCTTGAACTCGACGAGGCAGAACGAGTTAAACAACCAAAAGGAGATTTGTCGCAATTTCTATATCATGCAACAGTATCAAATCAAGCTCGGCGATTTGCTGAACTTATCTCTTCCCCCTATCAACAAAAACTAAGGGATGAATAAACATGAATTTCGGATAAAGAGAACATTTTATTCAAGAGAGCTCTTTGGAGTCTCACTAAATGGTACTGTTTCTGGTTTAGCAGTGAATCCAAGTTCGTCTTTCGGTATACCATATTTAAGCATAATTGCTTCAAATGCTTTGTATATATCATTAAATGCCCTGTTAACTTTGGCCAGTTCAACTTCAAGTTGGTTAATCTTGGCATTCTTAACTGCCATAACATCATCGATTTTAGCCGATATGGCTGTTGCATCCAATCCTTTTCTCTGCATAACTTGCTGAAGTTGCATTTCCTTCCTTTCCAGTTCTTCATGCATTTTCCGAACCTTTTGTTCAAGAATATAAGCCCTAAATTCAGTTTTCTGCCTAACATCATGAATAGATGTCTCAAATTGATCGTAAAGAGCATCTCTTTCTTTCTCAAGCTGCTCGAAACGCTGTTCCAAGACCTCTTGAGCCAGAAGCAAATTCCTCTTCTTCTCTTCTAATTCCTTAATTTTAGCTTTATTCAGTGCTAAATCTCTCTTATCCTTCTTATAAACATCAATATCTTTGTGAAGTTTTTCGTTCTCCTCTTTGATCTGTTTAAGAGGCTCTTCCAACTTCCTTCTCTGAGCAAATTTCTCATCAACATCCTTTCTAATAGAATTAATTTCCGCTTTCTTCTTTGCTATCTTTGCTTTAGACCCCTTAATTACTTCTAAATTATTATGAGTAACACCAGAGAAAAATCTCTTAATATGCTCAAAAGCTTGCTTATGCTTCTCTCTTAATTGTTTAATTTGCTCATCTTTCCTGCTTTTCAGCTCTTCCGTCTCTCTAATCCTCTGTTCCTCTAGCTGTGATCGCATTGATTTAACCCTTTGTTCATGCATTGATCGACTAGCTTCAACTTTTTGTTCAAACTCTTCTCTGAGAGAAGAAAAAACACGATCTTGTTCTGTTCGCAAATTTGTTATTAGGGTTTCATTTTGAAGAAGAAGATCATTCTCGTCGCTTCTTAAAAGCTCAACAGTTTTTTCAGGGTCGGTCAAAGTGAGGAGTTGCTCCTGCCTTTCTTGGAATAATTGTTCTTCGCCAGTAAAATATGTAGATGCAAACTCATTTTGATTGGACGCCATAAGATGCTTCACTTTTCTCTGGTATACTCGAATCTCAGCTTCTGTTGATTCTTTTGTTTCCTCAATATCTCGTTGTTTGTTCGCCAAAATAGTTTCTAAATCCATTAACTCCTGTTGAGCAATTCTATACTGCCTCAATAACTCATCTTGCAAATGCGAATGAAATTGAATTTCTTTCTTAGCTTTTTCATCTTCTTGGTCTATTTGAGTATTTTCGTTTTGAACTCTAACCATTTTCTTATTAGAATCAGCAATTGCCGCTTTCGCTTCTTCTATAGCTGCCCTGTTTCTGCCTTTATTTCCTGCCGTACTTTCCCTACCCCTACCCTGTCTTGATGTATTTGATGTCCTTCCAGAGGGTTTTTCATTATTATTCCCTTCTGTAACAACTTGCGGAGGATTCTCAGCCATTTTTGTTTTAACGAATTTAACCGTTTCTTCAAGATCTTCAAATATAAGAGGAAATTTCTCTTTTATTAATATGCGCAGGACAATATAGATAAAAAAGAAAAATTATTCATGGTTGAGTTTGTTTATCCTCAGTTACTTGGTTTTCTTTCGCTTCAAGAAGATGACATAGATAAAATCGGGGTAAGCATTCCAATACCGAAGTTTTCATCGAATTCTTTGATACAACTATGCACTGAGTCCATTAGCATTTTTAAAAAATGTGGATCCGTTTTGCATCTGGAAAGCCCAATTTGCGTAATTGGCGATCTTCATGGCAATTTTATTGATCTTTTAAGAATTTTCTTGCATCGAAAGCCTCCACCAGAAACCAATTATTTATTTCTTGGTGATTTTGTCGACAGAGGACAGTTTTCAATTGAAGTAATCACGCTTTTGATATGTTTGAAATGCGTTTTTCCATCAAAAATACATCTATTACGAGGAAATCATGAATTTAGTAATATTAATTCTCAATTCGGGTTTCAAGCCGAATGCGACAGTTTGTATCAGAACTCTACTTTATGGGCTGTGTTTAATTGTGTATTTACATGGATGCCACTAGCAGCCATCATCGACAAGAAGTATTTTTGTGTTCATGGTGGAATATCTCCAAACATTGAGTTTGTAGATATGATTTCTTCAGTTCCAAGGCCAATTGAGAATTACGAGGAACAAATTGTTGCTGATTTATTGTGGTCTGATCCATCAGATAACATAAGGTACTTTTCCAAATCTCCCAGAGGAATCGGGTTTAAATATGGTATGTCTGCTGTTGTTGCCTTTTTGCTGGATAACGGACTGAAACATATTATACGGGCTCATCAATCAATAAACTCTGGGGTTTCGACAACATTGGGTGGATTAGTTACCACTGTATATAGTAGCAGTGGCTTTGGGCCCAAAGGCGAGGATGCTTTTTGCGGGATAATTGAAATAGTTTCTCCTGAAGAAATGAACACATACATATTAAAACCAATGCCTGAGATGCTTTTAAGATCTATTGCTGCTTTTAGAGCTGTAACCAAGTCCACACTTAGTGTTAAGCAATCTGCATCAATGAGGACAGTGAATGATGTAACACTTGGATTGTTTTCTACAATAACTGAACAAAAGCAGATGAGTGTTACAACTTCTCCAAAGAAGTGCAATAATGTTGCTTTTGAAATGGTTTTACCAGCAATAACAAAGAACAACAAAAACAAAGACAAAAGGATTAAACCATCAATGAGTAATCCTTCCCACTTGAAGATATTTGCAAAATGTTATCTAAAATAAATGCGGAATAACAAACAACTTTTTAATACACATTATGCCAGTCTCTCATTCGAGGCACTCCTTATCATCTTCTGCCTCATTTTAAATGGCAATGAGCTAGTACTTGTAGGAATTTGATAAGGAATAATCCTTGCATACTGCTGAGAACCTTCTGTTGCGTCTCTTGGTATTAATAAATTAATCTGTAATGTTTTTTGGGAAAAGTCATTCATTGGAAGTGTCACCTGAACAGGGCACTGGAATGCTGATGCCGCAAAATCAGAACCTTCTGGAGCCGCAACAGCAATAACAGGGGTTGGACTAATCACTTTTCTACGGATTGTCCATTGTCTGAGTTCACTGTAATTCTCCTTCAAAGCAGGAATCTTTTCAAACAAAACTTTCCATGATTCTGAGTGTGATTGATGTGTCGAATATCCAAGCTTCTGAAGAGATCCATTTATCGAACTTTTGCACTTGGATATCAGCAATCTTAATTGGCGAGTGTTTATTGCAATCAAATCCTCCATCCAACATATACCGCACACCAAAAACCTTTTCCAATCATCATCATCCCTCCTCTCAGCATACCTGTGAATAGCATCAAGTATTGTATCAAAAGCTTCAACCCTGTGTCCTCTGTTTCTTTTTCCACATCCCGAATCAAGGGCTGTTTTCAGGTTTAAATAAGATTTCTGGTCAATATGAGATAGGAGCGACCAGAAATTTGGAGTTTTCTCGTTACAGGATTTTGTTACATCTTTTTCTTCCATTATAAATGGTCGACCAGTTTCAAACAGAAATTTTCGACTTTTTGATAAAAAGGGGAATATTTACGGTTTAACAACACCCGGGTTTTTTAACAGGTTCTGAACATATCTCCACATCAGCTTGTGGCACAGTAGTTCCTGAGCAATTGGAAGCAATGTAGTCGAAGAGCTCTACAATACCAATTCCTGTAACGGAGGATGTTTCGAAGAAGGTCTCAAAAGGGCTTTTTTTCGCTATGTCCATTGCTTCAACCAGCGAGACAACTCTTTGAGAAGCTAAATCGACCTTGCTTCCCACAAGAACTATTTTACAGTCCGGCGCGTTATCCTTCACAAATTCGGCCCAGCTATAAACACTTGAAAAAGAAGAAACTGTTGTGACGTCGAAAACAATAATTGCATAAAAAGCATTTCTCATAAACATGGGAACAATATTCCTAAACTCTTCTTGTCCAGCAGTATCCCATATATCCAGCATTACCTCTTTCTGATCAATATCCACACTAAGAGAAAAATGAGCTCCTCCAATAGTCGGAACAGTGAACTCACTATACTGCTTAATCGTAGCTCTGCGAGCAATGCATGTTTTTCCAACACCAGAATCACCAACAATCACAACTTTATATTTTGTGCTCATTAAAAAATGTACAACGGCAAATTGAAAACATTATATATTTATGGAAGAAATACCAACTTTTTGGGAAGTTCTGGCAACTGAAGTATCAGGGAACGTTTTTTGTTATCTGGTTTAGATCTTTTTGGTTTCTTTGGTTCGGATTGTTCGAGATTTTTCGCTTTCTTTGTTTCTTCTTTATGCTTTTTGTGTGGTATTTCACCATTGTTTATGTTAATCTGAGGTTGTGGCAGAGGTCCCGCTTTTAGTATTGGTTTGGGAGGAATTTCCGTTTGAATCATTTGCGGTTTGTACATTGATTGATATAGGCCTTGTTGCTGCATCATCTGTTGATGGACCATTTGTTGATAATTCAAAAACTGATAATTCTCAGAGTAGAACTGAGGAGAGTATTGAGAATAGTTGGGGTGAAATCCATAATACATTTGTCTTTGTTGGTTCATCTGATTGTATTGTGCCATGTTGAATTGAGTGTGATCTTCTTGAGTTTGAGTGGAAGTTTGAGCTTCAGGGGCTTGTATGCGATTTTCATCAATTTGTTTTGCTAGGTAATACTGATGATATCGATTCTGATACTCTTGCGACTGCATTCTCCAATCTGGTGACATTTGGTTCATATATGGTTGTTGAACATCCTTGCGAGGATACTGTGCTTGATCTTCACCCCTTTTCGACAAAGAACTATCGGTGGATATTTGTGAATAATCTGTATATTGTCTCTTTTGATCTTCTTTCGTGTTTTGTTGAATCCAATTATTTGATGATTCGTGCAATTTCCGATATTCATCTGTTGCTTCTTCATGAGTTTGATAAATTTGTTTCTGGTTGGGATTATTTACATATGCAATTCTTGATATATCATTTGGTGTCATGATTGGCTTATTCTTTTTACTCTCATGTGGCCGTTTTACGTCATTTCTCTGAACAGTATTGGGAGGCATTGAAAGTACTGCCTTTCTTTGATCTTCATTCATCATCATATATTGATTGTTAACTGATGATTCTCCGTTGTAAACTTTGGACTGGTCTCCCCACACATTTTTCGGGAATGTTGGAATTTTATTGACCTGGTTCTTCACTTGCGCATAATAGCTCGCTTTCATTTGTTCTATATCATAGTTTGATTCTTCAATTTTCTTTTGAGTTGGATCCATTGGTTTCATATTTTGTGGGAAAGTGGAAAATTGTTGAGGGAATGCTTTTTGAATCTCGCTTCTATGCATTTCGAAATCAGAGTTCTGTTCTGCAATTATTAGAGGCTTGTCAGGAATAACCAAATCTGGTGGTAAATCAAGACTAAAAATCACATTCTTTTCAGGTCTAATCAATTCTGTTTGCTTTAATAGTTTTTTCTTCTTTTTGTTCTCATCTAATGATAAATGATATTGGCGCATTTTAACAACAGGATCTATTTTTGGAACAAGTTTGACAAGTTTTGCGACTAAATCATCTTCTGTTGACTTTTTTTTGGATTTTTCTGGTTGGTTTACTGTTAATGATGGTATGAACTGTATAGTTCTGACATCAGTAAAGAATGTTCGAAATTTCCTTGGTGTTTGTCTATTACACATCATTATGAAACGAGCCCGTTTTAAAACATTTTCCGGAGTTTTTGCGTATGATTCAAACTTAGAAAAATCTTGGGACATTGAATAATCATTAAACGAATCTGGAACAGGATGAAACTCTGCCCCACCAAGAGCTTCAAGAGCCGAATATCCATATTGACACACACCATGAATAATTGCTTCATCATATGATATATCCCATCCCAGAGGAAGATTTGATTGTTTCCAAAAAGACAGCTGGCCGGATGAAGCAATGGCTCTGATGTGAGCAATTGATGTTACTCTCATTCTAAAGTGTTCAATGGCTTGGTGAGGAATAGTTAAGCCTGGTGATCTATCGTTTGGCGGGGGCTGATGCCCATTATATGTGTGTAAAGCATCGTGTGAAATGACAACTGGTCCATTTGGTCTTTGAGAAATCATTTTACTTTCTAAAACCCCTACAAATTCGGTAATCATTTCAGTAGACTTGTTTGTAATTCTTGTAAGGGCGTGAAACTCGGCCCTGTCTTTTGATGAGGCCTTTTTATATGGTACTAAATATTCGCTTAGAGTTTTGATAACTATCCTTGCTTGATCATCATTCCAAGCTTGCCAAAAGGGACCTTTAGACAGAGCCTGAGCAACTGGTCTTAGAACAGGATTAACAATCAAAGAATCAATTCTCCCATCATTAATCTCATGTAAGCAATATGATATTACATCAGAATGTATCGATGGAAAAATAATATTAAAAGCCCTTGAGTGCTCTTCTTCGGTAGCTGGAACCCATGGGAGTGATTTCCTGATTAATGGCCATTTCTCACCATGTGTTATAACAGCATTGATAATTTCATAAAAGTATTTTGGTGAACTTAAATAAACACCTCTTTGTGATAAAAACCGAGGTGGAAGATATGGTTCTTGATGGAGAGACAAAAATGCTTTAAGAATCCATAATCTTTCGATTTCCATTAAAAGTTGGTCTTTCCTACTTGTTAACACCTTCAAAAAATTGGCTTTCATAAAAATTGGTGTTTGAAGAGTGCTATTTTCTAATGCAGTTTGATTCCAAAACTCAGGTGTATCAAGAAATACGCTATCGTATGGGCGATCAAAAAATTCAAACCATATCAGCGAACTAGCTAAACAAAAACAAGAGAGTTGATATGGAGTCAGTATTGACATGATCTTCAAAATTAGGGCTCGGCCAAATATGGTGACTTCATCCACTGGTTTTTTCATAATTTCAGCGATATTTTGCCACTCACCAAGTCCTTTATAAAAAATAATATCTATCAAAGCTAGAGCATCATTTTTTTTCCAGAACACTTGTTTAAGTTGTTGAATCCTTGAGCAAGCAAATATGTTATCCCAAAAATCAGGATTATACAATATGGGATCACTCTCGGCTTCAAATGGTGATGAAATTTCCATAGCTTGAGATATAATTATTGATGAATCTGAATGTGTTATTTGGGTTCGATTTTGCTGAACCTTATATGCGGCAACTCGGAGATAAAATTCGGCTTCATTGGGATCTATTTTTTCATAATCGAAATCGGGATATGATAAAAACTTAGTGTAAAGTTCAAGTTCAAGAGAATCATCATAAACTATCCGATACACACGTATTGATTCAATATTTTTTGACAAAAATCTCACCATATTAATATCAGATTCAATTGAATTGCCAATATCCATAAAAACAATAGATCCAATAGATAATTGCTCGATTTTTGTAGAATTATATGATCTATTGAAAAGAAGAACCCCATTTGAAAATTCATCAGGGAAAACTTCCTTTGATAGTGGAGAAGATGCAAATGCAAAGGGAATCCCCTTATTAGAAAACACATGGGATATGAATCTTAGGAAAGACAACGAGCTGGAAACGACCGCAGTGATTCCCAATGGATTAATTAATTCGATTAGTTTAGATATCTTCGGACAATTATTGATTAAAAGAGTAATTATATCTGATTGATTGATTTGAGATCCACTTGGAATATTATATCTGATTTTGTATTTTTGCATAATAATATTTGCCAATGATTCAATCAGAAATGGGTGCAAATAAGTTTTAAATATTTCTATATATAAAGAAGAAATATTTTTCATGGCCGCCACTCTAGTAGATTTCTGGCGAAAGCTCTGGCCCAATCGATCATATACAATATTAGATATGAGATGAGGTACAAATACCAAATGTTCATGGTAGGTAAATGGCTTAAAACTATTAGAAATTACATTATTAGATTCTCCTCCAATAAAAATTCGAAAACAAGGACCAAAAGCGGAATCTCCATGAAAAAGTGATGGTTCATCAATTATTATAATATTCCATTGATCATTAGCCAATAATTCGAATTCATCAGTAACAACAGAACTCAAAGCAAGCAAAATATCAAATTTAGCTTCTTTATCTGTAAAATACTCATATTGTTTGATAATATTTCGAGAGGGAACATTGTCCTCAAACTCAGACCAATACAAACGAGAAAACAGCCTTATTGAATCTATCCAACCCCGCATTCTATCTGTTATCACCAAGCACTTAACTTTATGATGAAAATGATACTTTAATACATTCAAAAAAGAAATACAACTCACTAATCTACCACTGCCTCTTAAATATCCAAGCGAAACAGGTTGATTTGATTTATAAGAATGAAGTAAACTGTTAACAGTAGATTTTTGGATTTCGTTTAACCAAGAACCTTTTTCGTAACTATCAAAATCATTAAAACTAGAAATGGGAATAGAATTATCCTGTGCAATTTCAAGAGTATTTCTCCAATATACATCAACTAACTTCGAATATTCAGATAAATTGGCAATGCAAAATGTTGAATCACTTTTTGTTCCGCAAATAGTATCAGGAGATTCCCATGTTGAAGTACTTGATGGAAAACCTCTCCATTTAACTAAAAACTCGACATTAGATGGTGGATGAGAAGGATCTCTATTAGAAATGTTTGATAAAGACTCATCTTCATCTCCTTCAATTTTTTTTAGACTAATCTGGCCATATTCTCCAATAAATGTATCTGTATAATCGCTTGGATGCAAAAAAGGGTTTTCATATGATAATACACGATCCATATTCGGAAATTTTGGAGATGGAAACCCAGCAATATACTTCGCAAGGTCCAAAACTTCTGGAGGGAGAACTTTATCTTCGTCAAGCACTTTATGTGAGATTATCCTCTCTATTGTGAACAAATCCAATGATCCTCCATTGAAAATTGGCGAATAACATCTGGCCACAAGATCACAACATTCCATACCATATACTTCAACTAGCTTATTAAACCTTTGAAGCATGAGATCGGATTGGGTCCCAGATTTGAGATCCTGCTCTGTAACCAAAGATAAATGAAGAAATGATTGCATGCTATATTTGCAAAAATAAGATGTCTGTCCGGTCGAACTAATGGTTCGGCAAATAACCAACTCCACTGGAGGCCCTTTATTCTGAACAACTCTGGTTTCATCGTTACTATTCTCATCATTCGAATCTGATGAATCAAATTGTGCATATGAGTTATTTCTTCGATTTCTTGTTGATCTTCTTGTCGAATCTCCCCTTTGTCGATTATTATTCGGATTAAATGTGTCATCATCCTCATCAAAACTAGTACTTCGATTTGTTCCACGCCCTCTCCCCCTTCCTCTTCCCCTGCCTCGGCCACGAGAGCGACCCGACACGTTAGAAGACAAGTCCTCTACACTTGGCAGGTTACTAACCGAATTAGCTTGAGAATGACTCATTTGTTGAGAACTCATCAAATTAAATTGTTCGTTGGGAGAATTTGAAATAGTACTACTAGCTACATTACGGGGATCGGTCATTAGGAGTCGGTGCCTTTTAGATAAAAGTGACATTTTTTTGTATTCAAAACGATTAAATATACTAACGGTTATTCAATGAATTTACTTACAAAAACAGCTCCTCATTTTGGTCCATTTGGTCGAATATCCTTTGAAGTGACACGAGAATTAAACTTTTGGAAAACACCTCGCTGTTATAAACTTTATCTATTGAGATTCGCTTTTGGGGATCTGGTTCAATCATAGACATTATCAAGTCTTTGATTAGAACTTTGCTCTGAAAATCGACTAAATCTAGGGATTCGAGATACGAAAGCAAATAATGGAATACGATACCCAATGCATATACATCATCGGGTTTTCCGAGGATAACGCGATGATTTTCTCGACAAGATTCTCTTTTGATGCTTGAGAGATAAATTGTGTAGTTATTGATGAAATTGGAATAATTCTCTTCACTGATAATTACTTCATTCAGAGAAGCTCTGCTAAAACCTGTTAAAATGGCATTTTTTTTGTCGGTTCCATCAAGAAGAACATTTTCTAGAGAAATATTCCCATGAATGATATCTTGGCAATGCATATGATAAACAGCTTTAGCTAAATCGTACATTATAGCTTTCATCATTTCGAAATCTATTTCCTTTCTTTCGCTAATAGCTCTCCAAAGATCCCCCTCTTGATAATAATCCATAAACATATATGCAAAATTGTCTTGAATTATCTTGGATTTAATAAAAATTATATTCGGATGATTAAGAACGCTCAAGATGTTAATTTCAGAATTATTTAACTGTTTATAAACCTTTGACTCTTTATAAAAACATTTCATCAAGAGTTTACGATTACTGTTAACATCCAAAACAATGAACATCGGACAATCATTTATACCTTCTACCATCGAAAGACGTAAATAGCAGTCTATTCTAGCTGGAATGAGATTTACTATTTCGTCATTCATTCGAATATGAATTGACTTAGTCTGGTTGCGAAAATGGGTTCACAGTTTATTCTTGTACCTGAGACTTAGAGAATTGTTTGAGATATTGAACAACTTTAAAATGGCCATATTCGGAAGCTAAAATCACAGGTGTTTTGCTAATCTAAAAATCATGGCATCATTATTCATTGCAAAAATATCAGCCTTTTGATTAACAAGATATTCAATCACTCCAAGATGGCCATTATAGGCAGCGCAATGAAGAGGAGTCCATTTATATATCAAAACTCAACATTCTTGTTCTTTGCATTTATATTAGCATTATGATTAACCAGATATTCAACAATACTAAGAAAACCATAAAGTGCAGCACAATGAAGAGGAGTTTGTTCAAATGCAAAAACTCAAAACTGTTATCTCCCGAATTAATATCTGATTTTCGATTAATTAGATATTCAACAATACTTATATTATTATTTCGAACAGCATAATGAAGAGGAGTCGATTTTTTCGAAAATTATCAACGCCTTTTGTTGGGGAATTTATATCAGCTTTATTTTTAACTAAAACATCAACAACATCAAGATGACCACCATCAATAGCTTTATGAAGGGGAGTCTCATAAAACATTAAAACACTAATTTATTGTCTTTTGCATTTATATCAGCATTTTGATTTATCAAATATTCAACAATACTAAGATAACCATTCTTAGCAGCAATATGAAGAGGAGTATTATCAAAAAAAATTACACAACAAATATATTTTTTGCGTTTATATCAGCTTTATGATTAATAAGACATTCAACAATATTTAGATCGCCATATTGAGCAGCATAATGAAGCGGAGTATGATTAAATTTTTAAAATAAACAAAATCACCTTTCGCATTTGTATCAGCGTTATTTTTAACGAGATACTCAACAACATTAAGATGAGCATTCCAAACAGCGAAATGAAGAGGAGTCTGATGAAATAAAAAAACACATCGCAATTATCATATGCATTGATATCAGCTTGTTGATTAACTAGATATTTAATGACACTCAGATGTCCATTTTGAGCAGCCATATGAAGAGGGGTTTGATTGGATACAAAAACTTAACATAATCATTTTTCACATTTATATCAGCGTTTTGATTAACAAGATAATTAACAACCCTAATATGACCAAATTGAGCAGCCAAATGCATTGGTGATACTAAATTCTCGAAAGAATGAAATTGTCCCAATTTCCACTAATACCAGCCCCATTTTCAAAAAAATATGATATCATATTTAAATGATTAAATTTTGATGCATTATTTAAAAGACATGAAAAATCAACAAGTTTTTCACAAGAAATATGAAAAAGATCAAATGATCCACTGCAAACAATCATATATCTGACATTATCATTAACTTCAAATCCATTCATTATCATGAATTTGAAACAACGAACCGATGCAAAGAAGGCAGAAAATGAAAGGAGGTCAGAAAAATCTGGTTTTATACTCCATTCAAAAGGACTCCATTTTGTTTCTGATTGACTAATCGGAAACTGAATTCGAAAACTATCGATATCATCATATTTTAGGTTGAACTCAATACTACCGGGGAGAAAACCATATTCAATGAGTGCACTAATACTCTCTTCATTTTCAAGGAATGATTCATCTAAGTCATCTGGTTTAATCTTTTCCCGTAAAATATTGCCTAAATCAGAAATAAAATCTCTAAAATAATAACAGAGCATATAAGAGGTTTTTGGAAACAATAATGGCTCAATTTCATTAAACTGAAAAATATCTTTAACAAATAACCTGTGGATTAAAACAGGGCATTTATTTGCTCCTTTTAATAATAAATGGCGGAAAGTGGACATTTCACAATACCTTATACATAAATCGATTGCTTTTTCAAGAGAAAATGGTCTCAGAGCTGGAAGCTGGAGGATATGGTTAACAATAAAACCGATATCATTAATTTCTTCTTCTTCCCAAAATGTTTTAGAATACAAATAACCTTCAAATTGAATTTGGTTTTCCATTAAAATTATTTGTAAACATAATTAAAATTTATTTTGGGATGAGTTGCCATTGGTCTAAACATAACATCAAATCCATCATGTAAATATGAATCTGGGAATAATTCTTATAAAGGAATTATTTGGTTCAACACAATTAATGGTTGATCGTTTGACAGCGACGATTATTATTGGTGGCTGAATAATTATCCTCTGTTCTTCTGAAATTTGAAAATCATAATTATTCAAGATATTCAATTTTTCAGTTACTGTATTCTATGTGTTATGAAATAAATGCTAAACGGTATTATCATTTCAATTAAAAGTGACTGGCAAAAGAGATATGGTCGATAAGGTTTATCTCTTTACTTTTTTTGAATATTCTACTTTCATTCAAATTTGAATGTGCAATAAAATCATGTTAACATTTCTTAGATTTATTATTACATTTCCGAATCATATTTGTCTTGCTGTCAGAAATAGAGACCTTTTTATCATAATTTTGTGGAGATTAACAAAATTGTAATTGAATCTTTCTTGAGTAAAATCAAAATTATCAAATGAAAACCAAGGGAGGAATGAAGAAAGGATCTCGGTCACATAAAAGGAAATTGTTTAATCAGGATGAGGACAAGATTCTCCTGGATTTGGTAGAAGAATATGGAGAAAACTGGATTCTTATTGCAAGAAGGATGGATGCAAGAAATCCAAGGCAATGTAAAGACCGATATCTGCAATATTTGTCTCCCACGGTTAATGTTGGACCCTGGACTGTTGAAGAGGACAATTTGTTAATTGAAAAGCAAAGAATGATGGGGAAAAACTGGGTAGAAATCTCTAAATTCTTTAAAAGCAGAACAGACACAGCTATTAAGAATCGCTTTCAGTATTTACTTAAGAAAGGGACTCTTCATGAGAGCAGACAACTAGAAAACCGGGTTATTCAGCCAATATCTGAATCAAGGACGATTCCTGTTGATTGCCCTCAACGTCATAATGAGATCTTAATAGAATCACTGGGATATAGCCTCGGAAACAATGGTTATGTCGATATATTTGCCTCTAACGAGTCGGAATATTGACCACTATTTTGAAATGGAATTAATGATGCTTTTAAGTAAAAGTTGATGATCTTCGATTTGAGGTACTTCTCTCATATTTGTTTCCTTATTTTTAACAAGTGGAGAGAAATTGTCCAAATTTTTTGTTTGATCAAAGAGAAAGAGTATTCACATTTTAATTCTTATTTTTCCAAAAGGAATTGATCTGTATCATCATCAATTTTACACAAATTCTACTTTATGAATATGGTGAGATAAATATTAGGTATTATTACAATACAATTTTATTAATATCTTGAATTATTAAATAATATTTCTTCCAATTCATGAGTTCTGTCTGATGGGATCAAAAAATGGATGTTGAAGTGCTTCAAAAGATGTTATTCGGTTTTCATGATCAATTTCCAATAGTTTTCGAAGTAAATCCAAAGCATTATTATCCATTTTTACGGGCTCAATTTTTCGAATTGTTTGTGACCACTTGGAAGAATTATCTGTGGGAAAATCCTTAAGAGCCTCAAATGAGATTGTGAGACCATATTTTTCGGAATATTTTCTAACAGAAGCACTGCCAAAAAGAATAGCGATCTGAGAAATCATTTTATCAATATCTGCTGCTTCAAAAAATGGAAACTTGATCATCATCTCGGCCAAAACAACCCCTGCTCCCCATACATCGATTCCATAGTCATAATACTGATAGTTTAAAAGAAGCTCAGGAGCTTTATATCTGAGAGTCGAAACCCTTACACTATATGATTTAGCAGGGAAATAAAGATCACTAAGTCCCCAATCAATCAGCTTAAGCCTTTTACAATCTTTGGAAAATAGCATATTCCCAGGTTTGACATCTCTATGCATAATACCCAATTTATGACACTCATTCAAGGTAAATAGCAGTCTATACATCAAAACACGTATATCATTAATGGTAATTCTGGTAAAAAGGGTTTTTGGAGATTCTGTATTCACATAGTCCGTTATAATTGATATCGTATTGGTTAATTTATCTTCAACAACACCGTACAGATGAATAGCATTCGGAAGATCTTTGATTTGAGATAGAAAAAAAACTTCTTTCTTAATTTTGGTTATATGCACATTTTTCAGTACTTTAATAGCACATTTTCTCCTTTTATCCATAACACCACAGAAAACAGTAGAATATTTTCCACTACCTATGGGATAAGCCACTTCATATCTTTGAATATCGTCAAAATTAAGAATATAATTCTCAAAAGGGTCATCATCTACATATTTGTCGCAATTAACGTTCTTGTAAATTCGCGAGGCCGTAATTATTTTATAGTTTGGTGCTTTATTGGATGTCATTGGACAAGAGACTTTTTGTATGATTTATTTTACTTTACAAACGATCTTGTTTATATAATCGTTCTCTTTTTTGATATCAACAGGTAATTGAATGAGCATATTCTCTTTACGAAATCCAAAATTCTTTGAGAGTGTATCTCTCAGCAGCTGGTGTGTTTGTTTTCTACACGTGATCACTGGGGAGAAATGAATGTTTGATTCAGTCATTTTACGAATTAGTGTATAAATAGAATTCCAATGCCCTTTTCCCTTTGATTCCAATCTTCCAAATTCATCGATAACTAATATTGAAGGTTTTTTGATAATTTCCATATTATCGAAAAATTGGCGAGTATCTTCAATAGATTTTTGATTAAAATTCCAAATCCATCCATCTTTATCAACTTTATCTACCAAAGAAGCAAATGGAAGACGAATAATCTTATCATTAGCATATGAAACAACATCATATTTTGTTCTAGTCTTTTCTTGGTAGAAACACGGTTGAAGAAAGCCATAGACTGGAATACTAGATTCAACAGCCTTGTGAATAAGCTTTTGCATAAACATTGTCTTCCCAGTACCTATTTGTCCTCTTACATACACAAGATTCTTCATAATAACGATTATTTTGTAAAGTGGTCGAGCATTTATCTGTTAATGTCTCTCGACATCCAAATGATGATCCGCGATCAATCTAATGAAACCCGTGATTCTTTAGTACAGTTGCAGGGTTGGGAGAAAGAAATACAGAAGAGAGATGATGAGCTTATTGAAATGGCAAAACAGGGTAAATACGGATACGAGCAGCCAAAGACTACAAACAGGCCGGCATCTAAAGAGCAGCCCAAGCAAGTTGCACCGAAAAAAGTTAAAGTTGAAGTTGAAGAACCAAGCTCTTCTTCAAGCGAAAAGAAACCACTTCCTGGGCGCGGAGCAGCTCCATTTACTTACGATGATTGGGCTAAGCTTGATTCCAAACTTAGTAAAGAAGATTTGGACAAACAAGAAGAAGATTCGAAGGAAACTGCGGAATCTCACAAAGAAAAGGGAAATACATTCTTTAAGAATAAGAAGTTTGATTTTGCGCTCAAAGAGTACTCTATCGCTATCAGGCTTGATCCATCCAATGCTGTCTACTATTATAATAGATCAACTGCGTTTGCTAGTATTTCTAATTTCATTGAATCCGAAAAGGATGCTACTGAAGCACTGCGATTGGATCCTAGGTATGTTAAAGCATATCACAGGAGAGCTTTATCAAGAGAAGCGCTTGGGAAGGATATATTGGCAATTGAGGATCTTGAAGCCATTATGAAAATAGATCCCAGCATTGATCTTGTCAAGAAAAAGCTTGCTGAGATTAGAGTTAGGCAAGGGATTTCGCATGATGGAAAAATTAAAGAAGTCAAAGAACCCAAAGTTTCCATTATCAAAGAAGAAGAACCTGTTGAGAAGCCAAAGCCAAAAATTGAGATTGTTGAAGAGAATAAGGAAGAAACTTTCCCGACCAGACCGCACAAAATATCGATAGTGGAAGAGTCTTCTCGATCATTAAAAGAAGAAAGGACACCAAAAATCTCAATTGTGGAAGAGGAAACACCATCAAAAGTTAGAATAGTAGAGGATAAGGCTCCGAAAAAGATTGAAATTATTGAAGATGATCAACCCAAAAAAGTTAAAATCGTCGATGAAGTTGTTCCTAAAAAGATTAACATCCAGGATGATGGAGAAAAGAAATCGAGAAAGGAAATTTGGGCTGAAGCAGACGAGCTTCTTAAACCTATGGAAACAACTAAAGATCCAATTCCAAGTAGTAAGAAACCTAAACCAATAGAGAAACCAACTAATGCCAAAGCCTTTAGGCCTTGGGTCGATATGTTCCCTGAGGAGTTTCCTGAAAGGCTTTCTATTATTGATCCTTCTGAGATTAATAATTCATTAGGAAATGATGTTGACGGATCTCTAGTTTTCAAAATTGCTCAATGCTTACCAAATATGGAGGTTGAAAGGGCCTTTTCATTTGTACAACAAATATCTATTAGATCAGATTTCAAAATGCTCTCTTTTGACCCAGAAACAATGAAAGCAAAGCCTATTGTTCAAGATGTTTTATTAAAGTATTCACAAATTCCTAACACAAATCAATCCGCAATTGAGTCGATCAAAAAACAATGGAAAATTAAATAAATTCGATATTATTTCTTTACTCAATCCTCGTGTAAATATGATTATTTCAATTTGATGCAATTTTATCCAAAACATTTCAATTGAGCAGTGAAAAAATAATTTACAAAGGTCGGATCCAAAATATCGTGAAAACAATTTCTCCTCAATTGAATGAATTTGACCTTTTTTTCAAAGCTTTTCCTTTTCACTTTTTCTCTAAATAAATTTTATCTGATTTTTGAATTTTTGTAATAAATCTAATATTTGACAGAAAACCAACATAAAGGGCTATCAAAAAAGGAGTGGCCTGGGTGAATTTGACAAGAATTGAAAAATTCTATGAGTTGGAAACAGATAAACAGATAGATACTTAGAATGAGTGAAGAGTCCAAAAGATTTCCAGAAAAAGCACCAAGAGGAAGAGACCTATTCTCATCAAGTGAAGATATAAAACTACTTAAGCTAGTGGAGAAGTTTGGAGAGGATTGGATTCAAGTTTCAAAGGAAATGCCAAAAAGAAATGAAAGGCAATGTAGAGAGAGATATAAAACATACCTTAGTCCCAATGTAATAATAGGAAATTGGACTGATGAAGAAGACGCCCTGATCTTGAAGCTTGTGGGTGATTTTGGCAGAAAATGGGTTCAGATTTCAAAAAGATTACCAAATAGATCAGATACTGCCATAAAGAACCGATATAGTGTGTTGAAAAAAAAGATTGGAGAACAGAATCAATCAGAAAACTCTAAAAGGGCAACTTCAATACAAAATGATGAATACATCAGGAGCCAACTCGACAAAGTCTTTGGTTTTGTCAACTATAATCACAAATTTGATCTTTTTGCAGATCATTCGGATTTGAATCAATTCTATTCCATTGAAAAGGGATCAGAGTTGAGCTACTAAACAATAAAATTAATCAAATTACCGGTTTCTTTTCAAAGAATTGATGGATTTTCATAAAATAATATAAAAACACAAGAAATGTTTGAATGTGCTGTAAGCATTATTTGCTCAATTTTTCAAGGAGGTACCAAATCTGTAGATAGAACGAAAATGTAAAGAGAATCCAAATCTACTGTTTTGATGACAGCTTCACAAGCAAGTTAGAATTGGGTGCAATGAAAGGGCATTGCCCATTATCTGAGATATGAATATCGAGGGTTATTGATGATGAACGGGTTCTATCTGGCTGAGTAAGCATTGGAAAACTAGATGTTGTTACTGTGTTTATCGAAAACCACTTAAGAGGAAGAGTAACACGTGCTATTTCGATGCTTTCTTTGCCAAATATAACAATACTTATTGATGAAGATAGAATATCATCGATTATTATACTCCATGTGGTGGAGCAATTCAAATTTAACATTTTTGATGACGAACCTCTTCCGCTTGGGATGATTTTGATGCTTATACTCAGCGAATCATCACTAGAATGTGCTTCTAATCCGGTAACTTGAGCAACCCTAATGAAAGCAACTTTCATTCATCAAATATACGTTTACTTATTAACCACAACATTACCTCTTCTGCTTTGTGGATTTTGGGGTTTTGAATGAGCTTTTTGCATCATTGTATTGTCAAGAGTAAGAAAAACCTCATCAACGTTTTGGTTTTCGATTGCAGATACTTTAAAAAATGGATCCCATTCTTTAGTGCCAGGGCCTCTCCTTCTTCCTTTAAGACTTCTCTTTGATATTATAATTCGCTTTTAAGGCCATCCAACACGAAACTTTGACTATTGTTAGGAATAACTATTCTATTAAATGATCCTCGATTAGTGATATCATGAACCAAAACAATCCCAGAAACAGATCTTATATAATCATGTGGGATAAAATCAAACATCTCATCCCTACAGTATTAAAAGCCATGATATCTATAGTATTGCCATTGATTTCAACAGTTCTAATGATTAAATCTAACGGATGGTGAGCCGACTTGGGGGAAATTTCTGAGTACAAAAATGGATCAGAAGAGAAGTTTTACCAATTTAGTATTCACCAAAAACCATATTTTCTTGATGTTTTCTTTTTTACCACTCATTTCTGTTCAACTGTCTGATTTGGAAATAGTTTATCACTCTTGAATAATTTTTATTGTTGCAACAATTGTTAAATGAATCGGAAAAGACAGAGATGCTTCAATAAACTCGAGAATGGACAAAAAGAACCCCTTTAACGGAGAATAATATATTGATAATCCAGCATGTTTTAAGAATCAACGAATAATATCTGGTTTTTTGAATAATAAGAACACACAGTTGTATCGTGTTCAAATGAGAGATTATTTGTAGAAATTTCTTCAGATTAAATTTACCCAATATGTATTGCATATTTATTCAAGTAGTTTTCATGGGTATTTCTTACTATTTGATATACATAAGAAACATCAAAGAAAAAGAGAATACCACTCTCATTTCGATTCTATTTGCCATTTGACATGTGAATATACATTCAACATATGTTCTTGGGAATGTTAATTCTGGGGTTTCTCTCATTGTGTCAGAAACAGAATTGATTGGAGTAATTCTAGGAGTGATTCTGATTGTTTGTTCTGTTGTTTTCTCTGGTGTAATTCTCAATGTATTTGCAAGTGATTTAATTGGAGTTTGATTAATTGTTCTATCTGGAATATCAGTATTACAATGAAGTGAATTGAAGAATTGTATATGATATGTCATTCTATTAATAAATGAATTATTTGTTGGTGTTGATACTGATGTTAAAGCGGAGAATGTTGAAGAATGATCTATAAAAGAATGAGATACCTCAAGAGAACCAGCATTTACATAGAAAAGAACCCCTAGATTATTGTAGAATATGCAATACATCATCTTTCTAATTCCTGTTTCTTGATTTTGAACAACTCCTTGGTGAGGGCTGTTATTATGAACAATGTTTGCATATGACATTGTTATTGTTCCTGAGGTTGAATAGAAGTTTATGCAAACACCAAAACTTACTTTGTTGTTTGAGAATGTACAGTATGTATTTGTGAATGATGATGGAGAAAAAAAGCAAATACCTGAACCCTGATAAGCATTGTTCATTGAACTGTTTGTATTGACAAATTTTTGATCTCCGTATTGTAAGTAAGTGGACCAGTATTGATATGTTGAATAGGAGCAATTTGATACTGACAGATATTCCACATGATTTATCTGAGAAGTTCTAAAATAAGCAAAATGATAGTTATTGGACGCATTACATTTATTTGCACATATCATTTTTAAACATGAATTAGAAGACCTAAAATTGATTGCCCCATAAGAACTTGCAAAACAGCTACAGAACATTGAGTAATTCATATTCATCGATAATGATCCAACATCCACACATATCACCCCACCATCACCAGAGAATTGTGAAGTTCTTGAGAAAAAACAGTGAGAAATATCAATACTAACATTATAATATGACCTTCCTTGGGCAATATTTTCACTTTCACATACAATTCCAGTTCTCAAAAGGATATTGTTATGCATTTTTGTTGATATGCATTGTTTGAAATTGGTTTCTGTTGTATCCAAAAAGAGAATGATACAAAATGAATAGGCAATTGTTAAATTCATTTTGAGTTTGAACAAGCTTTTTATTCTGCTTGTTAGATTTTTATCATTAATCAACATTTCTTTTTAATAAATGAAATATTAACACTGTTAATAAAAACGTCAATTGAAAAACATTTCAAATGATACAATGGCAATAACAATACATCTTATCAACGGATATAATCATTTGATATTTGCTCCACTTATTATAAAAAAGAAGTGATTTTTGGATGAATTGATGAAGCAATGGCTTGAGATGGTGTCAAAAACCAACAAAAATTCCTAAACAAGGTGTTTGCACATGGATACTGAACATTAAAAAATTGTAAGTAAATTTACTCTGTTTTTTTATTGATAATCAATTTCACACTCAGATGTCTTCAAGAATTTGACCTTTAATTAGTCATTAATAAAATGAATACTTAAAAGGTCAATGATTTGTGTTTGTTTCAAATTTATCCATAAAAAACAGTGAGATGACTACCTTAAGAACTTCAATTAATTGGTTATTCAAATGCAAAAAACATTCAAGATTTTAATTAGAAAGAGGATAATCTATTGTTGTTTATATATTCATTATCTTTGGAGGAAAAAAACATAATATTTATCATCATCATAAGACAAAAGATTCCAGAATGTTCCATATGAAAGACATTATATTTGTAGAAAATATATGGAGTTTAAGGAAATATTAATACCCCCTAAAGAGGGCATATCTTCAATACATTTTAATCCAAATGATAATAACATTATATCTACAACTACGTGGTTTGGTAGTTTGAGGAGTTACTCGATAATCAATAACAATTGCATTTTTGAAGCAAACTTTGAGAAACCAGTTTTATGTTCTTGTTGGCTTAATAATAATTTGGTAGCTGGATTATCTGATGGAGGTTTGTTTTTGTCAGATGGGACGAAAGTTGGATCACATATAAATGGGGTCTCATCTATTGGCTCATTTGATGATTCAATATTATATTCTACATCTTGGGATGGAGAAATATCAGCATGGGATGTGCGGGAATGCAAAAAAATATTTGGGATTGATACAGAAGAAAGAATTTTAGCAGGAAATCATTCTGAGTGTAATATTATAGCTTGCTCTCATAAAAACCACACATATTTGCTAGATTATCGCAATCCTGAAAGCATCATTAAAAGAGTTTCATCTCTTCAACAGCAAATCAGATGTGTCGCTCCATCAAAACCAGAGAAAGATAGTTGGGCTACAGCTTCAATAGATGGAAGAATATCAATAGAGTATTTTGGGGATATTAAGCAGCAGGCACAAAGATTTGCTTTTAGTGGACATAAAGTTGAGTCTTCGGAACGAATTGACGTATATCCGATCAATTCGATGTGTTACCATCCAACAAATGGTAATCTCTTCAGCGGATGCTCTAATGGGAGAGTGATATGTTGGGATTTAAAGCAAAAGAGGAAAGTTTTTGAGCTACCAAAACAGTATGAAACCTCAATAAGCAGCATGGATTTCAACAGCGATGGTTCTATACTGGCTGTATCATCTTCATATATGTGGGATAAAGGGCAATGCGAATATCCAAATGACAAACTGGAGATAATCATGTTCTCTCAAGAAATACAAGAATAAATAATTTATTAACAACATTTTTGAGTGTTTTTTGAGCTAGAATCTAGCTTAATTGCTTCAACAATTGGTTTGTTATGCTCTTGAGAAGCAATCATATGTGTAAGAAGGTCATCAATGACCAAATCAATATTGATTCGTTCCTTTGCCGATGTTTGATAGTATTTGAGGTCATTTTTTGCACAAAAATCAGAAATTTCTCCAGGAAAAACACATATATTATCCAAATCACATTTGTTACCAAGCAAAAACACAATCGGAACTGTATCAGTATTATCTCGAATAAGCTGAAGCCAGTATCCAAGATTCACAAAACTATCTCTATCAGTTAAGTCAAAAAGAAGCAATATTCCAGCACATGATCGAAAATAGGGACCAGTAATGCTATGATAAGCTTCTTGACCAGCAGTATCCCACATGTGAATGCGATATTTAATTGAACCCCGGTCTATTTCTTTACTGAAAAAATCCGCTCCAACTGTTGGTTTTTCGGAAAATGTTTCACTAGATCCTTTCCATCTCCATATAAAAAGAGTTTTACCCGCATTATGGGGACCCGCAAGTATCACTTTGAATGTGGATTTCGAGGATCGCTGAAGTGGAGAGATCATAGACGACTTTACAAAAAAATCGTTAACGGTTATTTTACTTTTTCAAAAGAGTCATTTAATCCAGAAAATGAGCACAAATAGGGATGAGTCTGTTAAGGACCCAACTTTATATGTTGGTTCCAATGATCCAAATGGTTCTGTGAAAAGAAAGAAGCATAAGAAGCATCATACAATAGAACAAAAGATGGAACCCACAGTTATTCCAAGCCCTCCACCTTCTATTCCGGTTCCTGTTGTGAAAACCGACAGATTTGGTTTTATTTTGACTGAAAAATCTATATCGCCTGAGGAAAGGGCGCTTCAAGAGAAGGAGTCAAGGAAAGAGGAGGAGAGAACAAGAAAATGGTTAGAAATGTTCAAAAAGTGGTCTGTATACAATACACAAATGCTATCAAAACTTCAAGAGAGAATTCAAAAAGGAATTCCAGATATTATTAGGTCAAAAGCATGGCGATTGATCATTGATCCAGAATCTCTCACAATTAATCCAAATGAAAGGCCAACAATTGATTCGTACCTATCTCTAGGCAGATCAAAGTGCTGTGATACAATAGATGTTGATCTTGATCGAACAATGCCCCAAGTTTTAATGTTTACCAAGAAGGAGGTCCGGGAATCATTGAAGAGAATATTGTATGCATACTCGAATGCTGATGCGGAATTAGGATATACACAAGGAATGGCGTTTTCAGCAGCAATGCTTTTGTCGTATATGGAAGAATCAGAGGCTTTTTGGTGTTTTCATAAGCTAATGTGCTCACCAAGATTTAGTATTAGAGGATACTTTTTAAAGGGATTTCCACAGCTCGTTCTTATCAACAGAGTATGGGATATTATTTTTAAAGAAAAATATAAAGCTATTGCAAACCATTTCGTTCAACAAGGAGTTGATCACATGATATACACCCCATCATGGTTTTTAACAGGTTTCTTGAACCTTGGGTTCCCTCCAGCATTTAGACTTCACTTATTTGATAGATACATCGGATTTGGAACACGTTCTCTTTTGTCTTTCGGATTAGTAATAATTTCAAGGCACAAAGACATTCTGATCAAGAGCCCATTTGAACTCTTGTTGCCCATCGTACAAAAGCCCAGTGAAAGTGAACGAATGAATGATTGGAGGTATTTGATCAAAAAATGGGATGAACATTGGATTACAGAGAAACAATATAGAGCATATTTCGCTAAGGCTGGAGTGCAGTATTTTCCTTAAACATTTTAATTTGTAAAATTGGAGGTTACTTCAATGAATGAAGGTTTTTCGTCATTACCATATGAAGATGTCCAATCCAGAGCTTCATATTTATCCTGTTTACCAATGATAGCAGAATGCTTATCTAAGGAGTCTTTTTTTATTGAATTCGAAAAAATAATTACGTCAATTGTCAAACACACCAAACTATTGCAAAATTTTTATGGCAAGTTAGATGAATTATTCCTTTTAATGCCTCATAACGATTTTATTAAGCTTTTGTATTTATGTGGGTCAAAAATTTGCATCTCAAGCGAAGACAAACCAAAATTAGCATTTTTAAACAAAGCCGATGAATTAATGACAAAAATTGGGGATTATGATCTTGAAATCGAACATTTTATTAAACCAGGTCTTGGCAATACTGCATCTTCGAAATTTGCTGTTTATCGATTATGCAGAATGTCTAATTTTCTCAAAGATAATTCTAAAATAGTTCAGCTTTTGTTTTGCGAATTTAGTTATCCTGATAGACTTCTTTATTCATCAGAGTTTTTCCAGTTCTTAAATCCCATAATGAGCAAGGATTATATTTATAATCTTTTAATACATTCTAACGAAGATGTGAGAATTGCAGCAATTAGGTACTTTGAAACTCATGAGATAGCATCTGGTGATGATTTTCTTGAGCGGTGTTTAGTTAATGAAAAATCACCTCGTGTTCAAAAAGAAATACTTCAGCTTCCTCCGAAATTTGTTAGTATTAATGTAATTAAATCCATTATTAATAGTGGTTTTCTCGTTTCTGATGCAATAAGGTTTTCATTTTCATCACCACACCTATCAGAATTAATACCATTGATACTTGAAAAAGAACCTTCTGGAATAGAAATTAATTTTGTTGACTTTGCTAGTATAATTGCAATGAATCCAATTCCATATGGTTTATTGTCAGATCTTCTTAAGGAATCAAAAGAATTTTTATTGCCAAAGACAGTTGAATCAATTGCATCACTCAACGAGACAGAAGTTTTAAATTTGATAGTGTTTCCAAGGATTAACGAATGTGTACAATGGAGAGCAAGATATAATGCTGTTTTAATATTTCAACAGATTGCTAAAAAGAGGACTGATGATGAATTCTGTCCTGATTATCTTGGATTCATCGTTCCTATGGCGATTGATCATGTTTATATGGTTAGACAAATTGCCTTTGAAGTTATATGTGGTTTCAAAAATGTGGAAATGAAAGAATTGTGTTTTACACAGATATTACTGCTTTCAGCCACCAAAACTGTGCTTAATGGCCACGTTAAAAGTGTTTTGAAGCATCTCTTAATAGCAACAAAATCAACAATTTCTCAATATGATAGTCTTGTTCCCCATATCAAGCTTTCATTAGAAAAACTTGGGGCAGCAAGTATTGATGAGCTTGAAAAACAATAAATTGCGTTTGCTTTATTTAGTTTTTTTCTTATCTTTGCTGATATTAGATATAATTGAAGTTAGTCCCCATAAGCTAACAGATATATGATATATGAATAGTCCAAACATTAGTTGATTCACATGATAAAACCTTGCAAATGCTAATATACTATTCTGAAAAGTGTTGTTAGTCCAAACAAACCTTGTTTTTGCCTTTTGTAGAGATAAAGAAAGGTTATTAAAATATATATATGCTACTGTTCCATGAGAAATAAGAGAAAATATAAAGAGGAATAACAATAAAGATGTCTGATCACTAAAAATATCAGATTGGAATAGACTTGAATAAAACAATTTGTTTTTTTCGACTTTCTTACTGCCTTTTAGATAAATTGTTAAAATAATTACAGCAGGAATAGCAATAATTACCAATAATACTACCCTCAATTGGTTAAAACCTAGTTTCATGTCATCAAGCACAGCATTATCGAACAAAAGTGTTGCAAAAAATGAAGCAGAAGGCAAAAATCGTAGAATGGGCTTAGAGAATAACCAACAGATTCTATTATTAATGATACCTAATACTTTATTCTTTTGATTTTTCATCCCCCCTATTGTTATTGAGCCTATTAGAATCCCAAATACTGCAAATAAAACCATTGACATAATAAACTCATTATTAAAGAACATTTAATAACAAACAATATTTAATTGAAGTCATGTCTGTCGACTTTTGATGACAGTGGGGCCTCAATTGAATCTTCTGAAGCTACCCAATTCATCAGTGCTTTATCTTGAGACAATTTCAAGTATAATAGAACAGATGCAGCAACAACCACAAATGATACTATTATAAATATGGATATGTTAACCCATGATTCTGTACGGGTATTCTTTGATGCACCAGTGGGATCATTAAGGCAGAATCCATTAATCCACATTGTGTCTGGGAAATAGGTAAAGTTATTTATATCTTCCAGGCCCTTTGCAACAAGGTAATTACGTTTATCAAACATTGCACTTAATGGTTGGTCAATATAACATTTAGTAACTCTTATGGAAACAGAAATGTGAAGATCAGATGCTTTTGAAGTACTAATCGAATTCCCAGAAAATGAAGAATATATAAAAGTAACAATTATGTTGTTGTTGATTCCATCTATTGCCAATAGAGAATGAGTAAATGTATTATTTCTAATAATTGAATATACCATGGACATTCTCTTGCTCTCAATAAGCGCAATGATATTCCCACCTTTCACATACTCAATATTACAAAAAGTAATTTCTAATGATGAAAGCTGCTTGCAGTAAAGAAATGCAGAATAATCCCCAGTATAATAATTGCTTATATTTGCTCTGTCAACTCTCTGAGGTGAATTCAATAGATATATTGGACTAAGGGTCTTTGTAACGCTATTAAACATCAGAGATACATGAGATATTGTTGATTTTGACGAAATGTAGTTGCTAAGATATATTGATGATCCAGCATATTGAGCAAAACAGTTGGAAAAGCAGCAAGTAGTAATATTAGCAAAAGAAACAGCCAAAAATAATGCCCCGCCCATTTTGGAACTGCAATTCACATATGATGAAAGTTTGCAGTCAAAAAACATAACAACTTTGAGTTGAAATGGAACTTCTATAGCTCCTCCTCTCTCTGTGTTAGAGCACGATACAAATTGGCAATTATTAATAGAAATATTGTTCGGACCAATAAAAACTCGATTCACACCGTTAAAACTTTCATTCACAAACTCAATTGATGAAAACCGAACAACACCGCCCAAAAATCTCGAAAATATGCAATTTCGCATCTCTAATCCAAAAAACGGATTATCTAAAAAACATGATAATGACCGACTAAATATAACATTACTAAATCTATAGCGTGATAGCCAATGTGAATTACCTCCAGAAAAATATGAGGACCCCGAAAGATGCATCCCCATCGTTAGATACATGAGTGTCGAATTAATCCCCATTTATTAGAAATTTACTTATGGTTATTGTAATTTTATCAATTATTTGTTAAATTACAGTTATTCAATGAGTTCTTTGAAAATTGTGTTCCCAACTTCAGCTCCTTTATAAACTTATTCCTAAAACTCTGTACTGACCGTTTATTAATGTCTTTCAAGTATGAGCTCATATCAGACTTATTAAAAACGACTACACCTATTCAATTATAACAACAACTTAGAAATGCTCAAAGTCATCAATTAGCAAGTGCATCAAATTTATGAATGAAATTGTGTGAGGATTTCCACCAAAATCTTGTATAGGAAGGCTATCACAAATGAAAACAAAAGTTTAATATATTATTATTCTATCATAAATCCGGCTCATTAGGATTCGGTTTTCCAGAACTTTTTTGGGATTATTGACAAAATCCATTTTGGATAATCCTTGGAGACAAGATGAGGATAATTTTTTAAAAGAGAAAGTTCGGGTTTTAGGTCATAGATTTTTTCAATGCACCATTTCTTCATTAGTATCTCCAAAAATCGATATGACTTGATATAAAACTCCGTTCAATTTTTTCAATTCTTCCTCAATAAATTCATTTGCTCAAATCTGAGTAGTGTTCAATTATTTTACATTTTATTCTATTACCAAAATAAACATTCATTATTTCAAATAAATCAGTCTAACCTCCGACCACTACGGCTGAAGGAAAAAAGTATTCAAAATTGGAATTTTGACAAAAGTGACAATGCTTAACATAAGAACCAATTTAGTGTGTGATAGTAGTACATTCTTACTTCTTCGATTGTTTTTTTCCCGATGATCTAGTTAAAAAATTCCAAAATATCGATTTTTATTTTCAATTCTTCTTATGCACGAAACAATTTATTATATAAAAGTAATCCTTCTTCATCATTATAACACCATAAACTTTGTATTTGTCATGGGTTGAAAAATGTTTTGGATTAACATTATCAAACTAAAAAACAAAACTGATGAACAAAATAGCTCGGATTCTATCAAATCATCCGGGTGTAATGGGCAATAGAATATGCAGCATTCTTTGAAT
>Ga0209639_1000217_pt1 | contig 91097 bp, 60 predicted proteins | sample EPASupsiteHSE605_FD_187268 | JGI IMG/M metagenome (GOLD analysis project Ga0209639, IMG submission 187268) | Bioremediated contaminated groundwater from EPA Superfund site, New Mexico - Sample HSE6-05 (SPAdes) (version 2) | ecosystem: Environmental > Aquatic > Deep subsurface > Groundwater >...
TGAGAGAATTCCTCAAGAAAAACGGTGCAGTTTAAAAAATGGCGCGGGGGGAAGGCCCGCTGTTTTTGCTTCTCCTGAGAAGGCCATCATAGGCAGCTACCTTGGACAGAGGCCTCTAAGAGTTAGCATGTCCAAGGGCCGGTCAACTAGTCTGAGCAAAGTAACAGTACTCAGACCTCCCCCATAAACCAAATTTTTACGAACAATTATTTTTTTTTTGGTTTTCGGAACTGGAACTGGGAATAAGGAGCAGGGATTGGTGGTTGATTGTCTTGGCAGGAGGCGCTCTTTTTGAAGAGGATCATTGCTGATTATAGCTTGATCAGGGCTAGAACCCAGCTCTGATCCTCGCTGCCGCCCCAGAATTTTTATTATTGCATGCCTTGCCTAACTTGATCAGGGTTGGTGGCATGGTGCCGCCCCAGACACTATTGAGTATAGCCCCCTGTCAAGAAAATCTTATGATGTAACATTGGGTTCGTGGTTGTTGCCTCCTTTTCCTTCTCTACTTGTGTGTTGGGCAAAATATCATTTATCGCAATAAATGATTCATTATGTTCCTGTCTGATCGCTTGAAATGTAATATGTTTTGATACTCTAGTCATCTTTTCTCCTCTTATTTTGTGATTTCTCATGTATTGAACTTCATCTCTCATATTATGGACCTGATTCACTAATTTCAATGTTCTGATCACTGCTTTAAAGGTAATATGCTTTGATACTTGAGTTCGGTACCAAGAATAACCATCATATTAATGAAGTGATCCAGCTTTTGTTAACACCAGGCCATGATATTCACAAAAAACAATATAATAATAACGTCATTTAACGTATTGAATGATTCTATTTCAATTATCAGAAACATTTCGTGGCATTTTTAAAATCAACTTAATTAATGTTTAATTATAAAAATGGAAGAAATCGGAGTGATGTTTGATTTCAAATCCGAGTATCCTCCTTTTCTCGAACTGGTTGACTAATACACATTATGTCTTTTGTACAACCCCATGATTTCAATATTTGCATTTAATGTGGATTTGGCTTGTACTTTTCCAACAAATATAGTTAAAATTTCATATACGGTTACAGGTGATTTTGATGTTGGAAAAAGGCTATTTGAAATCAGAGTATAGTTAATACCATTATCATCTTCAAATGGAGGAGGCGAAAAAACATTTGCTGGTTTGAGAATATTGCCGTCTTCATCCTCGACTCTCATTTCATATGAAAACTGAAATCCCAATTCTCCCCATATCATTGTAGTATGGCCGCTTATCATTGCTGACATTGAATATGATGCGAGCTTTGTGGTTAATTGGCTGAATATGCTCTTACATTCGGCCTCTGTTTCAAATGATTTATATTCTGAAAGCAATGATAGAGATATATCTAATGGCAGCTCAAAAACATCTCCTTTTGTTCTATTAATAACAACATAGTGTATTAGTCCTTCAAATACTTCGATTCTTGTTGGCTCTGATCTAACAATTGGTGTTTGATACAATTTATCAGTCAATTCTGTCATCATATCAAGAATCCTGCCTTTCATCGAATCATCCATTTTGGGGTTTTGGGTTACAATTAAAAGAACAAGAGGTGAATCTTTCGAGCATCTCGTACTAGAGAGTGTACAACCAACAGGAGTTCTCTCGATTCTCAGGAAAGCATTCTTGTGTTTTAGAGAATCATTGTTCTCTCTTTTAATGTAATTAGAATCAAATCTCTCTGATCCTGTCAAGTCTTGAACCTTCTCATATTCAACATTGACAAATAGTTGTAACAAAGAAATAGTCTCAGGTTCTAATTTGATAGAATTTGGTGCTGAGTATCTAGACACTATTCTACCATTATTAAAAAGGAGTGCAGTTATCATATTGATTGGATATGTTGGGTAAATAGCAGAAATTCCCTGATTGAAATAATAGCCAATTTCTCTGCTATCAGGATCAAATCTAAGCGCATTAATAAGAGGTAGATAGTCTTCTTTGGATAGTTTGACATACTTATCAATATAATATGAAAAGACTTGTCGTTTTGCTAAAGATATATTCCTTCTCATTACAGATTCAAACTTTGTTCCGAAAAGGAATATTAGAATTTCTCTAATAGACTGCAATTGCATCCTGAGTATCTCTGCAGATTTGGATTCATTAGTCTGTATGAAAAAAAGCATTTCTCTCCACTGTTGAAGTACAACAATTAAATCTCCAGCACAGAAAAAGCGAAAATCTTCGTCTAATTGATTCTTCAAATACACCAATGTGGTCCTCAATGACATGTTATCATTCCGTTGCTGAGATTCATACCCATCTTGTTCTAGAGGATAAAACGTCGTAGTATCAGAAATCACTCGAATCTTGGTGAAAAAATCCTCAGTCATTTGAGCAGGTACAGGATTACCCAAAAGTGACCATAATCGTATTCTATTGGTTATTGATGATAATTCATGATCCTTATAGACTCATATATATGAGCAAAATATGGGACCACTTATAAAAAATGAGCATGAAAAACAGGTGGAGAAATTATAGTACGAATGTTCCTGGCGGCTCTAAAATGCCACCGTTAAAAAAGTCTAATTCACAGGTAGAAAAAACGCAAGTGCTGTCGCAGCCAAAAACCCCTCCATTAATCACTCCAAAAAATCTGGAGCAAAAAGCACAAAAAATGGATATATGGGAAGAATTAGAAATTCTCCATAAGGAAATTGAGGAAGAAATCGGAATAAAAGTAAGCGATGACGAAATCGAAATACCATGGATCTCAAATGTCGAACAATTATGCGATGAGCTTGATGATAATTTCATTTTAGAAGCAAGGACAAGCAAGGAACCGGTTTCTACATTCGTTGAAGCAACAAAAGAAGTAGATATAAATGATGATGTATTCTCCACTATTGGTAAAATGCAGAAAAAGGGTTTCGAGGCCCTCCACAGCTCAATTCAGGAACAGAACAGCATAATGGAAAAGAGGATAGAGATCCTCGCCAAAATAAGAGAAGAGATACTTCTGCACGACCTGGACGAGACCCAGAAGGATCTCAACATCGATGAGTAAACTGTGTTTTTCAACCGGTTTTTCAAAATATGGATGAATCAAGCAGAAAGGTATTTATGACTGAGACAGGGGTAGAGTATTATTTTAATGTTCCTAAAAATGCTGAAGGGGAGATAAAATCCAATGGGATGCTTCTTCCGGTTTTTTTTGATGGACTAATGTCGTTATATGACGTTCATTATCGAAAGCTTCATAAAAAGCCCAATGATTTACAAATTGGATCTTTTCGGAAAGGCCCCTTTTCAATTCCGGAGTATCAGGTTAATCAAGTGTATCCGACAATGCAGCAGTTTGTTTATCCAAATCCTGGCATGTTTACTGAAAAGGAAGAATACGAGGCTGCTTGCAAGCGATGGGAGGTACTAATGGGGAACTTCACATCAACTGTTTTCATGCCTTCACCAATACTGAGCAAGTTTTATGTACCCAAAAGGCCTCCAAAGTTTGTTGATGTTTCGACAGAAATGCGGTATTTTAAGCAGGTTTTATCTCCTCTTTTACCTAAGAATCACATTGAACTTCAGCAGATCTTACTTAATCCTGAGAGACCAAAGCTTGATTCTGAAAAAAGCTTCAATGATCAGATTCCATACCGAGAAGAGGTCAAATACAAGCACCAAATATCCTTTGATTTGCAATGGCAATCTCAAATGGTACCTAGAGAACCAATGTTCTTTTTATATGATAAGTTTGAAGATTTTGAAAAAGCTTATCAAAGATGGGGGAATTTGGCTATCACTTCTTTGAATGTCGTTCCCATTCCTCCAAGCCAAATGCTGTCTGTTGCAAAAATTGATGAAATACAAAGAAAAGCACCCATAGAAAACACATTGATAGAAACTTTTGAATATCCTGCAAACAACACCGAAATGCCATACCAACCTCTTAATGAGAGGCTCTTTTTACCAGTTTTTGGGTCTTTTATGACCCAGCATAATAGAATAGAAACACAGATTGTAGCTAAGCCAAAAAATTATCATGTTATTGGTGTTGATAAGAACAAATTTCAAAATGATATGGAAGAATATGGTGTTGATGAAAACTCTGTTTTCAGTCGTGTTCCAGTTTGTCCTCTTTTTTCCGTGGAATTGTATAAATCTGAAAACGAAGAAAAGCTTCTTCAGGATCATTTTAATTTGAATTGGCAAGACCAATTTAAATTGATCAAGTTTTTATATATTGATTTTTCCATCGAGTGTTATCAAAGGTTTTTAATGACAAAAAACAAAGATTATGATGTTCAGTCATTGATAGATAACTTGCTTAACTCGCAGACTCTAGAAGCTTTCGTCTCCATATCAAAGGTTACTCCACAAGTTATGTATAGATGTGCTTTAGTACTGAGAACCTTTTTTAATGGACCAAAGGCCGAAGATTTGTTAAAATACATTATTGAAAACAGAAAATTAGCACAATTACTGCAATTGGTTCGAATATCATCTTTAATGACATCAAAAGGATTTGAAATACTTCCTTTACCAGTTTCCCATTCTGAAGATATTGTGCAGATTTGTGTGTTGTATTTATTATCAGCTCTTGTTTCATTTGATATCATTCCCCATTTTCATCCAATTCAAGACTTCCTTCTTGGTTTGTGCAAAACAATGAGCATTTCTATATCATCAAAGGAAAATATTTTCGAATCATTATCTAAAGAAGACTGTTTTGATTCCATATTATCAATTATAGCACTAATTCCATCTCACTCCTTACAAACAGCTGTGTTTTCAAAGAACTATAGAGCGCTTTTAGAGATGGCCAATCATTCCCCAAAGATCGAAAAAGCTTTAACAAGATTTACTGTATGCGGGAGTACTTTGTCTATGGCATCAATCTTTCATGGCGGGTTTTCTCTATCTAAAGAAGATGTATACAGCCTCACTCCCCAGCTTTCGAATATACTTGTATTGTCAACAATCAATTACTATTCTTACCTCCAATCCAATCAATCCATATCTAATCCAGTGCAGCTATTTAACTCATACTTAGAAATAGCTTCTCAATATAAGCCTGCATACTATTACATACTTAAACACTTCGGTCAACTCTTCACAGACAAAATGCTGATCAACAACTCAAGCTTGAAGCTGGAAACCTTAGTGGATAGAATTTGTACTCTTGCAGAGGATAAATCGCTTATGGATACATTAACAACATTTAGACTCCTTATACCGATTGTTTCATCATACGAGAGCCAGAGGCGGGTTCTCCAGCAAAAAAGTGTCTATCAAAGCCTTGTTCATTCGATCAATGAACCCGATCAAGTGAAACTTATAACAGCATGGAGCCTTTTTAACAGGTTTTCCGAATACCCTATGATATATAACGAAATATTAACATCAACAGACACCAAAATTCCCGGAATTTTTAGCTCAAATCCGCTAATCCCCACCGCAGTGCGAGAATTATCGAATTTCCTTGTTACAATTATTAAAAAATCGGACCAGCTTTCAAACGAAACCATCACATCAGTCATCCGCGAAAAAGTCGGAAGTATCGCGTGCATACATTCCAGAAAGCAGCTAGCCAAGTTCCCAGAGGCTCAGCAAGCAATAGAGAACCTTGTCAACGAGATCCTGTCAAGAGAAAAATCAACATTCAAGGAACTCGCTACAACCCTCAAAAACTACATAACTAGCAACGAAAAACAAAATAAAAGCTGAAATAACTGATATTTATTATTTCGATCTCATCTGCCTCCTCTTTCTCTTTAGTCTCCGCATCCTTTTCTTAAGCCACTTACCACGCATGACGAATAGTGTTGGACCTTGCGGTTGTGTCCTCAAATTTCACTCAAACCGTAAATCCGGTTTATCGTGGTCCCTCTCTCAAAAAACGCACTTTTTCCCTGGCCGACCTTTTCTCAATGGCTCGTAGAACAAAGAAGGTCGGTATTTGCGGAAAATTCGCCACACGCTATGGTGCATCCCTTAGAAAGACAATTAAGAAGATCGAAATTTCACAGCGCAAGAAGTATCCATGCCCATTCTGTGGTAAGGAATCCGTCAAAAGAGTAGCTGTTGGGATTTGGACATGCCAGAAGTGCCAGAAGTCTGTAACAGGTGGTGCCTATACTCCTACAACACCAGCTGCTTTAACAGCCCGTGCTGCCGTCAAACGCCTTCGTGAAGCTCAAGCTAAGTAAACATTTTCGCTTATTAATTCTGATTTGGTTTTGGGCCTCATTTTGATGAAGGAGGGATCGTGGGCTGGCAATCCATGGAGCGAATCGAAATTGTTCGAGTCTGAGCATTTTCCATCGTATTTCCGGCCCTCTGTGACTGTTCTTCCGAAAACAAGAGAAATTAAGGCGACAAGCGGAGTTTGTCTGGGTATTATTATCGATCCGGGAAATGCCAGCGAATTGCACATAGAAGACTGCACTAATAGCAATGTAGTGAGGTGTTCTAAGTGTTCTGCATATTTATCTCCTTGGTCTACGCTATCAAGTAGAGATTCCAGATGGAAATGTGGGATTTGTGACTATGAATCGTTTTGGATAAGCGGGGGGCCTCCACTATCTGAGAGATATCAGTTTAAATACAATGCAGTTGACTTAAAAACAAAAGAAGAGTTTTTATCGCTGCCAAATTCGGGACCTTGCTTTGCTTTTGCCTTTGATATATCATCAAGGGCTATAGATTCTGGTTTACTTCGATATTCGACTGAATATTTATGCGCTTTGATTGATCAGATTAATGATGATTCCTTTATTCTCCTAATAACATTTGACTCGTGTGTTACATATTACAACTTAAAGAATAATAGACAAACATCAATTATTGAATTAGATTCATATGAGCTTCCTCCATTCGAGTTATATAAGCTGAGAGAGATTAAAGATACCCTTAAATCAGTGCTAAGGAACCTTTCTGCTTTATCTCGATCTTCTACACAGTTTAATTGCTATGGATCTGCTTTAAAGCTGGCGAAAGAGCTTTTAAATGGATATGGAGGTATTTTGTTGATGTTTGCATATGGTTATCCATCAATTGGACCATCAGGGATTATCCCGAGGGGAGTCGAAGAGAAGAATTCCGAGTCCCAAATGTTGAAAATTGCGTCTGGATCTTCATTCTATGTCAAATTGTATAAGCAAATTGCAAATTCTGGAATATCTCTGCATTTGTTTTCAGTTGGTACTGAGTGTGATCTTCCTACTATAGGAGTAATATGTGGCCTAACTGGAGGTAGGTGTTTTCACTATTCTCACTTGAGTGATCCAAAAAGTTTTTACTACGATTTATCTTCATCAGTTATGTCCGAGTACTTTTGGGATTCAAGCATTAGACTTCGGGTATCAAAAGGTGTGTTTGTTTCACGGACTCATGCGAATTGTTCTCTTTCAGATAATGATTTAATGATTGTTCCAATACTTAGAAAAGGGGATTCTTTTGCCTTTGAGCTTGATATTAATCAATACATTCCATCTTCATCCGTTACATTTCAGCTCTCCCTAGTATGGACGAATAATGCCCGAGAACGGATGGTAAGAATATTAACTTTTTCATTGCCGGTGTCGGACAATGTATCTACTGTTATCCACAGTATTGATTTCATGTCGTATATTACATTAGTCTTCAAAAGAGCATTAATGTCGATCCTATCTGGTGGTTCATCATCAGGTCATTCATGTCTGATAAAAGATTTATCTGTGCTAAAAACAAATGGAACCAATCAAGAAATAATTGGGTGTTTTATAAGAGGCATGTGTAAATCATCTCTTTTTATACATAAGGGATTTTCCTCAATTGATGATTTATTTTCAGCCATAATTGAAGCAAGAGCAATGGGAATATATGATGTTTGTTTGTTTTGTATTCCTAGAATTGTGGGAGTTGATGGTTTTTTGGTTCCATTTGAAAAGACTAATACCAGTTTTTCATTCTGCTTATTACATTCTCATAAGTATATTGTTTTATGGTATGAATCCAATGGCCTTTTGCTCAATGATTTTAATACTGTTGTTTCTGATGGCGACTATATTGAGATATCTCAGGTAAAAAACCTTGAAATTATCTCTGTTATTCAGACATTTTGGTCTTTTAGCAGAAAATACATCCCTATAAAACTGTCTATAGGTAATTGTTGTATTAATGAGATTATAATGAGATTCGCCCAACAAAATCGATCTCAGGATTTGACATTCGTTTTACCTAATAATAAATAAATGTGATTATGATTTATTCATTAATGTTTGTAGTGACCGGTACACTGGCATATATAAAGATTCATAATTTCTGCTTCTCACATCAAATATATTAACCATAATCAACTTTTCATTTGGTTTTGAAACCAAACCAGCTCCATTTACTTTTATAGAATCATTATCAATTGGACTATTTGATGAGTTAATGCAAAATAAGTATTTGGTTCCATTACCTTTATCTGCCTCTATATCTATTTGTTTGGATTGTCTAGAAACAAAGTACTTCTTTCCATTTGGTGTTTCGATTTCATATCCCAATTGAGCCCTGTTCAACCATTTGACACTGTTGAACAATCCTGAGTTCATGAGCTCACCATAAATGATTGCTTCTCCAATAAATTCTGTTTCAATGGGATCAATAGGTGGTTGATAATTTTGATGATAATTCTGATGGTAATTGTGATAATAATTTTGAGGATTATTGGGTTGATGATTTGGATAGTAATTTTGAGGATTATTGGGTTGATGATTTGGATAGTAATTGTGAACCTCATTAACAGGTCTATCATTAGAATTTAAAATAATTTGGATCTCTTTCATTTTCTCGTCACTAACATTTAATATTTGATGAATAAGTTGTGGATTTTCAATCAATTTTACAATCTCTTGATCATTATATTTAATATTTAAATCAATCATTTTTTTCCTTTGTTCTGGAGTGGATAATACATTGATTTCAATTTCTCTTAAAAGATCTACAAAGCTTTTTTCATTTAAGAAAGTTTCTTGTATTTTTGAGTTTTCATCTAAAAACTTGTAAATAAAATGGCTACAGGATTCTTTGAAACCGGGAAGTCTTTCAGTTTCCTTTTTGTTATATTGTTTTCTTAATTCAATGGAGAATGATCCACAAAGCTCTTTTGTTGTATATATGGGACATTTTTGATTGGGAATAACACCAGGATGTATAAAGATTACCTTGAGATCAATCCCTGAAATAGATTTATATAGCGAAATCAAATCTTGAGGCATATCACTATCTGGTGTTTTTAGTGTATTAAGAGAAACAAAATTGCCTAATTGATTTGGATATATTGGATCATTAAAATATTGAGTGAAAACACACTCCAAAAACTTAAAATAGTCTTCTTTCGGGGTGTTTTTCAGGCTCTCAAGGGATTTATTGGGCAAAAAAACCTTTACAAGATGCTCAGTCAAAATCAAATGGGGGGTTTCCCATAGAGTAGAATTAGGCCAATCAATACATTTTGAATCAATTTTGTTGCTAAATGAACTCCATACAGATAGAATTGCATCATGTTTTACAATATTGAGCATTTGTGTTTTTATTCCCATTAATTCAATGGCCAGATTTAGATTTTTTGGGCCCAATATGTCAAATTTGTTTTGGTAATACATAAAATCATAAGTCACACGTTTATATTCAAAGCAATTCATAATTTTTTCTGTAAGCTCATTATGATTAAACTCGGGTAAATTAGTTATACAATCAATTCCTTCATGAATTAAATAATCATCAATATCAAAATTGCATTTCTTGATCAAAATCTGGTTGATTTCGAGGGGATATATTATATTCTTTTTTAGATTTGATAGTTTTTTATCAATTTGCTTTTTGTTTGGGAATATTTCTAAATCTTCAATATTACGCTTTCCAATAGTATCTAGTGCAATTTTGATGGCCTTATTAACCAAGGTAACATCATATCTTCCATTGCTATTTCGGAAACAATTCATTAAGAATGGTATCAATACTTGATAAGAGTTTTCCCATAATGATTTTGGAAGGTTTTTAACATAAATAAAATCAATTTTCTCATTGAAAATTCCACATATCAACTCCAAAATACCTTTTCGGATAAAATAATGGTCCCCATCAATGTTTTCATCTTCAGGAAGAAGTTGAAGAATCAATTTATATTCTTTAATATTTTTGTATTTTGGAAACCATTCATTTTGGAGTTTAGTTTGAAGCATGTGAATGCAATCATTTATTGAGTGCTTTTTTGTTAATTCTATATTTGTCATTTCTTTGTGAATATGATTTTCTCTCCAATCAATTCCATAATTCTTTAATATGTCTTTTAAAATATCTGGAATACCAACTTCTCCATATAATTCTTGGGACTTAATACATATTTGTTTACCATTTTGATTTTTCACAATAGAATTGTTAAATATTAACTGATCATGGGATTTTATCAAAAAGCCACATAATTCATTTAGAAAACTGCATGTATTTTCGGATTGGGAAACCATTTTAACGAACTCTTCAAGACCGATTCGATGGATTGTATCCCAAAAATAATCTTTCCAATCACACATAAATGAAAAATCTGGTATTTGAATTCCAAAGCTACCCATTAATTTTATAACTTCATCTAAACCATCAATAATATCTGGGAAACGGGTTGTTAAAACATTTTTCATTCCTTTATTTGTGGGTATTATTTCGCATTCCGAAATAATTGCCCTTAAAGGATTGATAAAGTGTTCAACATGCCATTTTTTGGAAAAATCAGAGCCATCCATTTTTGTGTCTTTCAACCCTCTCGATAGAATGAATAGGTTTTTATAATCATTTGCTTTTAGATAATCCAATAATTCTTTATATAACTGAATCGACTTCGAGAGAATCAGTTGATTTACACCTGTATTTGAGAGTCGAGTGTCCTCCAAATGTGAATCACCTGATAGATGAAGCCCTTTCCTTTCAAAAGTTGGCTCAAAGTCAGGACTGTTTATAATCATTGGGGCGACAAAAAGTTCAGATCCAACTAATGGTAACACACAAAATAATGAAGGAACAATATCAGGGTGATTACAAATCCCCTTGTATTCATCGAATTCAACTGCTATTGTTACTCTGAGATCTCTCTCTTTCCCAAACAGTTTCGATAGTTCATTTGAGTGTTCTTTAAAATGGTGACATAAAAAACACTTACTTGAAAGTTGATTTCCCGTGATATGAATTGTAGAAATGCCAAAATTCTGATTAATTGAATCATATTTTTCATTAGTATATGTTGTTACTATACCATTCTCATTAAGAGTTGCTTGATGTACTTCTTTACAAAACAACAGAGTATGAACAATGTTGGTTTTAAAGTTTTCAATTCCTAACCTACAAGCTTCCTTACTCCTTTGTGTTAGTAGATGATATGTGAAAATTGTGGTTCCTTTGGTTTCATTTGGAAAGAACTCAAAACTTTCTTTCATTTTTTTAACCCCATCAAGAAATTCTTTCGAACTCTCTCCTTCTCTATACATTGTTGTTCTAAAACGGTAAGGTATACTATTTTCATCATGAAGATCACATTCAATTGACACTGTTTTTGATAATGCATGGGTTGTTAAAAAACCAGTACCAAATCGTCCAGTGCTTTCGCTATTATCCTCTTTTCCTTTACTAAATTTGAATAAGAGGGCCATTAAACATGAAGAAGAAAATGGTCTACCATCATGAATAAACTTTACTTCATCTCCATTAACTTCAATGGTTACATTAACATGTTTTCTGTCTTTGTCCTGAGATATGGTGTCTTTAGCATTCTGAATCAACTCCCATGGCCATCTTTGACAATCTGTATCATTGGGATTTGACAACTCCCTCAAACGTTTGTTCACATTAGCAACATACAAATTGAAAACAATCTCATCAATTGCCTTTTTAAAGGCTTCTGGATAGTTTTCCTCTTTTGGCAACATTAGAAATGAAGTGGTCTACAAATTGATGACAGCCACAATAGCTACTTGGATTGAATAGTTTATAATTAAAAAATTGCCATTGAGACTATTTTGTAAATTAACTTATGACACAAATAATTTATCAAACCCCCATCAAACTCATTCCAAAAAGTCAGTACTTTTTTTTTGAAATTTGAATACTTGGATTTGTTTTTGAATGTAAAAATAAAAAATTCAACGGTACTGAGTTTCGAGCAATGGTGTTTATTGAGGAAGAATTGAAAAAATTGAATGGAGTTTTTTCCATTTTTTTAAGAGTTTTATATCAAGTGTTTCACATTTGGAGATACTCATGAAGAAATGGTGCATTGTAAATATCTTTGACCTAAAACCCGAACTTTCTCTATTAACAAATCATCCTCATCTTGTCTCCAAGGATTATCCAAAATGGATTTTGTTAATAATCCCAAAAAAGTTTGTAAAACCGAATCCTAATAAGCCAGATTTATGATGGAATAATCATCTATTAAACTTTTGTTTTCATTTGTGATCTTTGACGGCCTTCCTTTACAAGATTTTGATGGAAATCCTCACACAATTTCATTCAAAAATATGATGCACTTGCTAATTGATGACTTTGAGCATTTCAAAGTTGTTGCTATCATTGAATATGTGTAGTTGTTTTTAATAAGTCTGATATGAGCTCATACTAGTTATTATCATTGAAAGACATTAATAAACGGTCAGAACAGAGTTTTGGGAATAAGTTTATAATAAAAAAACCTTTCATTTCAACAAAGAATTGGGAAAATAATCTATAAAAATTTATAACTGGGATATTTAAAAACATATCCCAGCTATTGATTTTTTGTAAAAATCAAGAATCTAAAAATGCACCATTTTCTCTCTAATCCTTGGTTTTGTCCACAAGATAATGATTCTTGCAGTAAAGTTATTCATATATATAAGCTTCCTGAAGGATTCAAATGGCAGAATGCTCGTAAAATTTTTGAACACTATGAGATTGATAAATATCATTTTTTTGGAACAGAGGGTCTTGTTGAATTTAAAAATAAAGGAGATACTTCGCGATTTATGAAAGAAAATGGACAATATATTGAATCCATACCAGCATATATTGAAATTTCTCCTATAGATTCATTAATAATACCTCCTCCCATTCATAAAAGAGTATCACCATCAAGAGTAATTTGCATACAAGTGATTAAGCTTAGGCAGTATCTTGGAATACAAGATATTTTTGGTGAATGCTCCCACTTTGGTACTGTTTTGAAGATAATTTGTTTTGAGAATTCAGGAAAGTTTGCGCTTGTTCTTATGGGTAACAAAGAAGAAGCAGCAATGGCATTAGCTAATCTCAATCTCTCACCAAGACATCTTCCATTTTTCCAGATGAGGATCCAGTACTCAAAGAACCAAGACATTATTATCAAGTTTAATAACGCAAAAAGCTTTGATTTTACTATTCCAAGCGCATTAGAACAATTCTATTCTGTAGTTAATGGGCTTACAGGAGAACTACCGTTTTTTGAGCCTGATCCGCTTCCAGAACTATCAAGCAGCTTTTCACTGTTTCGGCCAATTCAATATGATTCGGCTTTTGGAAACGTATTAAGCGCTGTTGGATTCGAAGAACACACAGAAGGATGCGATTTCATTAGAAATATCTTTTTGCAATACGGAGCGGTACTTAAAGTTAAGTTTTTATCCAAATCAGCGAAAAAAACAGCATTCGTTCAGATGCGCAATAGCTTTTTCGCAAGGCTTGCAATGGCAAATTTACAGAATATGGAAATAGATAATAATACATTGGCAATAGAAATATCTTCACACTCTGATGTGCGCCCTTCAACGGGACAGATAGATCAGTCATACAAAGAGTACCCAACCGATGATGATCCAGACATATCAGAGTACTCCCTAATGTGGCCTCCTTCAAGATGGGTTTCAATTAGACCTGTTGGACTTAAATGCGCAGAATTCTGTCCTCCTGGAACAAAAATTGTCAATAACATTGCCGAATTTGATACAATTCAAGATGCCGCCACCTTTATCGGCAACAACAACATAATTATCCCTTCAAAACCCCTTGCCACTTTTGCTTTTATCAAACCGCCATGAAGAAAAAGTGGTTAGGGGAAATTCACTTGATTTATGAGTATTTTAGACTATATCATGTCGAAAGATACTCCTATTTGTATAAAACAAGTTTGTATTGATTGTTCTGTGAGCGAAGAAACTGTAATCGAAGAAATTAACAAATTGGTTGACGAGAGAAAAATTTATAAACGTGTATTTGGCGGAGGTGTTGTTGTTGTGTGGTCATCAAAGATTATTCCTTTTATTGATGATGAACCTATAATAACTTCTCCTTTCAAGGAACCTTTCAGCTATAGAGTTGCTCTGGAAAGATTGAGTGATTCACAGCTTTTGCAGGAAAAGATTAATCTTCAAACATCGCTGAGGAAGGCGAATAGAGAATTGGATAGTCTGATTCACAGATCAAAAAGGAAGTTTAAGCAAACAGATGAAAAAGAGCTAGATGATGCTGCTTTGAAATGGGCATCTGTTTGCCAAGACATTCTTCATGAAATAAGGAGCAAACTAAGAAACCAAGGAAATAATGTTTCAATGAAAGATCTAATAAAGAATCTCTCAGTGAATCCAGAGTTAGTTTTCTGGAACGAAACAGAAGAAGACTTTGAAACACCAAAATAAGTTTAAATGTATTTACTAATTAATTCGTAACAATCTGTGTGTTAGTATTCCAGAAAAAAAGGCTCAGTCCTCAAAAAAATATCAACATGTGTATATCTGTCGAGAGGAATACTCATCAGAGCCAGTTAAACATACCTTATTAGCACCAAAAACTAATGGTAAGACCAAACCGTATAACACTTTTTGTAATTCATTAATTCAGACGTTTATTATCCTCGACTATTTCCCTAGCTTTCCTTATAAACTCAGCTTTATTATTTGCCCAATCATAAGCTGCATCCTTATTTAGTGGATCTTCTAAACCTGGTTTATCGAGGGCAGCGATGAATTCTTCAGCGATTCGTGCTATTGTTACTTGATTGTTATAACCGCTTACCAAGCAATTGATACATATGCCATCTGTTTGGGAAATGTTTGGGTGATATATTCTTGTGAGCATTCTTGATGAAGGTTTGTGAGCTGGGTAGTCTGGTCCGAAAGTTAACTGTATTTTCATAGTATCTCCCTCATAAATGCTACCTATGGGTGGTCTGATGGTCAAAATTCCTTCATTAAATTCTCTGGAAGATTCTTTAAATGACACGCCGGGAATTGGGCTTCTTTTAAGTGTCATAGCCTCACTCCTGACACGCCTACTAACAGGTGAGATATCAGACATTTTTGTGACACTTTTGTTTGGCATATTTAAGACTTGTGTAGACATTTCTTGCTATACAGAGACTAATGTGATTACAAGATATGCTCCTAAGGATGATTCTTCTGTTTGGGGGATTTCGGTTACAGAACGATAAAAAATCTTATGAGCGAAGATCATGCATTTGGGAGCCTTCAGACAATCAATGATATTAAATCAGACATAATATTTATTTTGCATACCACAGATGATCTGTATTTTGCTACAAAATCGCTGGATCTTTACAGGTTTAATGCAATTCGATTTGGCCACTCTTACGACGAAAAGTTTTCTTCCTTTGTGAACAGCGTTCCAAAAATAATGTTAACTATGAGAAATGGCCAGGTCAATGTCTTAATTGCTCTTGTTAAAGACTCAATAATGATGTATTATGAAAATGATCAAACAAAAAAGTTTCATCCGGCGGTAGTTGATGGAACCAACAAGATTATGAGTAATGTGCAATATATTGCAGTTTTGAATGATTCTAACTTGATAGTTGTAGAATCTGGAAGAATTGTGAGATACGCGACGAATGGGTACAATTTGATCGAGACAGCAAGTGTATCGACTGGATTTAATATGAAACCAATGAATGCATTTGTTACAAGGAATTTTTTCCATGTAATTGAAAAAGGAACAATGATAACAATGAAGAATGATTTCCGGGATAAAGCTGATAGAAAGCCTTATCCCAAAGAAATTTCTCAATTTGTGCCAATTACTGGTAGTAACGACATATTGATTGTGTCAAATGATAATTCAATATTGATAATGAGCGAGAATATGAAAACAAATATGCTTCAAAAGCTTCCAGATGACATAATATCACTCCAAGTCAAGTTTCCATATGGATATGTATTAACAAGCTCTTGCATTCGAGTTTTTACTGTTTTTGGTCATATTACAGAAGATATAAGTCTTCCAAATCGCCCCAAGAAACCCTTAATGGACATTCTTGATGCTTATCATATAGTAATTGCAAATAAGGGTGCAATTGGTTTTGTGAAATATTTATCTCCTGAAAGGCATATATCAGCATTAACGAAAAGCGAAGAGTTGTTTCCCCTTGCAATTGAGTTTTGCAATTCCATACATTTACCATCATTCAATAGATCCTCCAAAATATCTGAGTTATATTTATCATTTGCTGATGCATTTCTTAAAGCGAAAGAGTTTCCAAAGGCATTTATAGAGTTCCAAAAAAGTGGAAAGCACCCGTTCTGCATTTTGAATAGGTTTAAATCCATTCTTACTAATGATAAAACGAAGCTTGAAGATTCTGTTGATGAGGATATTAAGCAAAAAAGCGAAATTTTAAATCAACTAATGGCTTCTTTGAAGATTAATAATGATATTATCAATAGCAAGGGTCCTATTAACATCGATAGTTCGAAGATTAATAGATACGATGTTCATAAAGCTCTCGTTAGACTTAACGAGCAAACAATGATGAAAGAGTCTGTGCCACCCGTTGAACGTATCGATTCATTTTATGAAGAGATTGCACATAAAACTCGAGATTGGGTTAATGATCTAAATGATTTGATTGTTCAGAAGAAAGATCTTTTTGACTTTGGTTCACCAATACGCAGTTTAGAAGAAGCATGTGCTGAATTGAGTAAGTATCTTGAAACAGTTGTTCAATCCGAAAAACAATCAACAAGAATTAAGATATATAATACAATTATTATAAGTTGTAATTTTAAAGCCGGAATGCTTAATAATGATATGCTTAGTTCTCATTCTCCCATGTTTGTAGGATTTGTTCTTGATTTCTTGAGAAAAAGTAATAAGAATATATACTTCATTTATCTTTGTAGAAGCTATGGTCTTCATGAGGAAGCATGCAAATTTTATTTGGATACAAAAGAGTATGATAGTCTTGTTGATTATTTAAGGACTAATCCTAATACGTTTTCTTGTTCAACAAAGAATTTTGATGCAATATACCGTCATTATTCGGAACAAGACAACGAAAACTTAAAAACCAAACCAAACCAAAAGGAACTTAATACGAATCAAAAAGATGTGTCTAAAATTGAGAAATCTGTTGAAATCTTTTTCCAACAAAACTTAACAGATGAAAACATAGATCAAGTAATCTCTTTTTTGAACCTTCAATCATATTTGCCAAAAGAAACCAAGGGTTCATTCATTGTCAAGTTTTTGGAGTTTATTATTTATGAGTGTGGTAATAAGAAACCATCTCGTCATGAGGAATTGATCAATAAACTTTTAGAACTTCTTCAAGCCAATGACCAGTTTAAAGATTATGGAAAAAGGCAACTGATTGAGAATGAAAAAGAGTCAATTCAAAAATTCCGCCATCAACTCAAAAGAATACTTGAGTTTAGTGATTATTATTCTCCAAAAGATTATATACCTAAGCTCTCATATAGTGTTGAAAAATTAGTTGCGATGAAAAAAGGAAAGCACTATGAAGAGGCATTATCTATAATATTTAATGAGAAGGATATCAGTGTTGCGATTCATTTTTGTGACTTGGTTTATGATCCAAATGATAATAAGGCTAAAGGAGTATATAATGAACTATTTCTATTTAAATTAGTGAACAATTCTGATAAACTCATGCAAGGTAGCGAAAAATCAATCAGAATATCTGAAGCTCTCCCCTCTGAAGATTTGGCTACAAGAAGGAATAATATACTCTATATTTTAAACAATAGACCAGATAGAATAGATCCAAAAATTGTTCTTGACAATATTCCAGGAAATATCGAGATTTCAGTACTCAAGGATTATCTAGCCAGAATAACAATTGAAAACTATAACCAACTCCGTTTATTGCAAATGAAAAATGCATTTCTTGAAACAACTATCCTTGAAAAACAAAAGCAGCTTTCTACTCTGCATAGTGGATATGTCGAAGTTAACTGTAATTTGAAATGCTCCATTTGCGGAAAGCCTATCTCTGACTCTGTTTTCTTTGTTCTTAATGACAATAGTGTTACTCATGCTGCATGCCGTCCAAACAAACCTTAGTAAACTCATTAATATAAAGCTTTGTAGGATGAAAAACGGAGTCGAAATGATAAAACAGTTTGATTTGTTGTGCACATCATCTTTAGAGCTCCAAAAAAGGCTTTACAGATATAGATTTGATGAAATTAGGGATAAACTTGATGATGAAATATATATTCCTCCAATTGAACAGAAAAAAGGTAATACAAGGTATGATGAATATATAAATGATTCATATGGTCATAAAAAGAAGCAATTTACCCACAATAATCATCCTCCTAGACATAAAACGAATAATACTGTCAAGAAGCCGACTTTGCAAAAAAACGAGGCGAAATTTGAAACTATTACACTAGATATTGACAATGATCAGAGGCCAGAATGCAACGACGACGATTTTTTATAGATTTATTAAATATTAGTTTATTGATCCGTTCTTTGTTAAAATGTGAATAATTTCATCGATTTCTTCATTGTTCCGGCTGTTTAGAGAGGGACAGCATTGTTTCACATCTTCTACGTTGGTTGGCAACAAATTGACTAACGTGGCTATTTCGTAATCAGATAAATAAATATTTGCTCTTAATGTCTCCTTTACAGCTTGAAGAGAATCTTCGTTTGACACACGAGAGAACTCATAAGCATAATCTCTCGCCCTCTTTTTTTCCATATCATTGTCTTCTGTAGAAATATCAAGGATCCTAGCCGCTTCGAAATTAGTAAGGCATCTATTTTGAGCTATAAAATCTTCGTCTGTTTGAACATTAATCATTAGACCAAAACTAAAAAATAATCGTTGTGTAAACCCGCTTTACAATTAGTAACTAAGAGAGACAAGAGAAAGTCTGGTAACCATTATTAAAGATGAGAGAAGGGATTGGATAACCATTGTAGAACCTTGTTCTGTTATTTGGCAAGCAGTTGGTGGGTCTGGAACAGTTGGGCATTGTGTGTATTCCAATTGAATTACTTGACCTGGATGACAATAGAATGTTCTGATGTGGCTCAAATTGATTGTTTGTGTGAAAGCCGATGTTGTAGGAGCTGCTGGTGAGAATGAACCGGAATTACGGGTTCCTTGGTGCTGAATCCAGGAATTAGTGACCGAGATTGAAAAGCTTGATGCTGAGAATAGAATATTCAAATTCTCTTGAAATACCGAAAATGATATTGCAAAAATTGTTGATCCAGAATGCCTGTGAATACATCCATATGATGTCGAAGAAGGAGAATTATTACCTATGAAATTACAATACATCATCAAAGGGGTGGCTCCTGTATGAAGGTATATCGCAGTATATTCAATTACTGAATTCCTGAAAAAAGTTGAGTAACTAATATTTGCTGATGCAGGCTGAAATATGTTCAAACATGAGTAAAGTTGGACAATATTCCATGATGAATTTACACTATTAATTTTTTGGGTTCCACTCCTTGTATAAATACTGGACCTCCTTAAAAGAAGAGTATCTGGAGAACATTGATAAGTGGAAACAAAGTCAATCATGTTGGTTGATGTCGTACCAGAGTATAAATACAATGCTTGGCCGTCATAGATACCATCAACAAAACATCTTGAAAAGCATGTTGAGACTACTCCACATTGGCTTCGTGAACATTCGAAATACACTGCTCCTCCACTATATCCTGAAGAACAGTTATAAAACATGCAACTTTCAACCAACATGGTGATAACATCAAGTGTGCTATAAAAAACTGGAGTTTGGTAAAAATAGTCAATATAAACATTTTTCACTATATGAAAACTTTCCATTGCTGGATGAGTGAATGTTTCTTCAGTAATTACTTTGGAAGGGCTATTCTCGAAGTAATCTGAAAACCCTGTTCTCATTTTTTGATAAATAAATTCCTTTCGAAGTGTTATGAGTATTGCAAACATTAGAATGTCAACATATTTTCAAAACATTAAATAAAACTCATTGAAATATCCATCTTTTTTCATAGATTAGATTTAAAATTCAAACAATGTTTTGTAAAGAATTACATGATTTTTGATAAAAGTTATTCAACTGTACAAAATTGAGAGCAAATTATTATTTGAACTGTAGTTGTTTTTACATGAAGGTTATTTTTTGATAAGTCTCAAAGGGCTATTTATTTCCAGATAATAGTTCTCCTTGGTAACAAAGGCTTGGTTCAAAAATTATGTCTGATTCCCACATTGTTTATTTGACTCGATTTGATTAAATGTATACGTATCTCATTACCATTTTATGTGTTCAAATTATTAAAGAAATTTGAAAACAAAGAGAAATGATTGAAAGAAATTATTTCTTCATTAATCCCTTCTGATTAATTCCGAAATAACATGTCATGATCCAAAAATATTAGAATAATTCATGAATAACTCAATAATAATGGATAAAGCATTATTCAAAAAAACATGAAATAGGAATCTCTTTTAAAATCATTACTGCTTGAAGCGGAAACAAACAAATTCTGTTGGAATTAACATATCGATGATCAAAAAATGTGGTATACTCTTTGATAAACTAAATGAATTGATTGATTCGGTTGAAGTTTGTTATCAAAATCCAATATATGAGTTCATTGTATGTGACAATGATTATGAATCAAATACAAGTTCTGATGTAACTACTTGTAATCAATAGGATCAAAGATATTTTATTACTGGTTCATCTTGGGAAATGAAGAAACAAAGTCATTTTGGGATTCTCAATCACGATTTCTGTCCCAAATATGGATAATGAGTAGAAAAATCATACAAAGATATAATTTTTTATATTTCAACAAAATCATATGAGGTTTTATCACATGAATCCACTCAATGTTGGAGTTTTTTGGTCGAATCAATATGAGTGAATTAATAACAATAATGTTGGAATTTAACAAATGAATCAGTTCTGCTTCCAATAGAATTTCCCAAGGTTCTTTGTGTAATAAGAAAAATTGATGCTGAATAGCCTTGGGCGCTTGAGCAAAAGTGGCAAAAATGCTGAATGAAACAAAATTCTGATTTCTTCATTTACATTTTTTTCACTGTATTATACAAAAGGGAGAACGATTACGCATTTTTAGTGGAAATACTGAGTAAATCGGAATTGTACCAGGTGAACAATGTTATTCTTTCGAAATGGTGGATTAAAATCACAGTTTATTACACCTTTTTATTTTTTCAAATTATATGATTCATTAAATTGAAATTTCTCAATTTTGGAATTTTATAAATCGAGATTTGTTGCAGATAATGGTTTTATTTCCGATCCACCTTCTTTTAAAATGGCTTCAATTCATTATCGTAAGGGTCTCGTCACTGGTTCGATATCCACCTTGGAAGAATTTTTATTAAATTTCGGTATATTTGTGAATTTTTTGCTGTTATAAATTTTTATGTCACGCGATATCCCTCCATCTCCTTTCGATCCATCATATATTAACTCGCCTATATGGCCTTTGCAAAGTCCTCGTGGCATTAACGACGATTTCCCGGAAGTTCATGACATTATACGATCTCCATCAATGGATGGTTTTTTTTGCACAAATTTCAATATTTCCGATCAAATTCCCGATTTTGGGCATAATGTCGATTTTAATGATACTAATGATATCTTTTCTGGGAGTTTAGCGATGCCAACTGGGCATAAAAGGACACCATCGAGCCCAGCTAGAGTTTCAATGCATATAAATCCAGTTATGCCACCATCTTCATTATTAGGGCTCCCAATTACTTCATTTTCTCAGGAACATAACCATATACGACAAAAATCATCACCTCAAGCAATTCAAAATATTAGTGTTGAGACCGATTCATCTTTTAAAACAATATGTGGCGATGAAAATGTCAAGTTCAACCCGCATAGACTTGGTTTTATTCCACTCAAGTTTTGGCCAGATCGAGATTTTTCTTTTGGGGAGCTTGTTAGGGATTTCTTCCAGAGGAAAAACAATGCAAATTCTAGATTTTCGCACAAGTTGTTTAATGCGCTGAAAATTGCGCAGACAGATAGTTTCTATGTTGAGTTTCTCGGTGTCGAATGGATTACTGATAAAGTGCTAAGAGTTGATAAAAGGATTTTTGCTAGACTCTTAGGGATTAAAACAATTGATGGGAGCCTATTTCATCAACAAGGCAATTTCCCTTCTCATGGGTTTGTTGAACTTGATACAATTGAAAGTTCGAAACATGTTTCATCTGAGGACCTCAAAACTGTTGACTACGAGAGAGTTAGATTATTTATACATCAACCAGGAGTGTTTGTACGAGGCTGTGATGAGAATGTGATTGAGAGTTGCAAGTGGATTCCATCCAGAAAGCGTTAAGTGCGGTACCATTATCATGTCATATAAAGAATTATCTCGGGAAGTTTTTTTATCATCAAGAATAGTAATAAAAGCCCAAGTGGGAGGGATTTCTAGTACAAATAAGATCAAAGATATCAAGAAAAGGATTTTAGATCTGATCAACGATTGTTGTTTTCTGGAGTTAGATGAGTATCTCTTTGAGTTTAAAGAGGAAATATATTATTTGAATCCAAAAGAGATCAATGAAATTATCGATGCTTCTTTTTTTTATGCATTGATAGATGCATCAACGGAATTTTATGTTAGTTGTCTTGATCAAAGCATTTTTGATATTCTTTTGATTACAATACATGATTTAAACGAGGAAAATCTTATTAAATTCGAGAAGGAAGATTTTTTTTTTTATATAGTGTCGCAGATTCAACCATCAGTGAGTTCTCCTCTTGAGGTTTTGGCTAATTTTTGCTTATTGTCCGAAAAAAGTCGTGATATCATTCTAAGTATTATACAAATCAGTGATATTTTCGATTTAATAAATGCAAGTGATACCCAACATTATCTTGAAAGCTTATTTTCATTTCTCACATCAATATGCTACTTTAATTTGCCTTTTGAATTAGTGGAACCAATCTTTCTTTTCATGATTGATTGTTTTAATTATGAAAAATACCAATATTGTGCTGACTATATATATCGAGGATTGTTGTTTTGTTTATCTCATGAATTTGTGGATTTAGTGATCCCTGATTCTATATTAGTGAATATGAAAGACTCAATAATTAATAGACATAACATGGACGCATTTTTTTTATTTCTATCATTAATCGCTCATTCATGTAATAATAGCAACATTCAGTTTTTGTTTGAATGTATGCTTAATGATGATAAGATCTACAAACATGGATGCTCATTTATACACAAATTAATTTCAAATGATCAAGGTTTTATTAATCAGATTATTGATTGTCAGGTTGTTGAGCTAATGCTTGATTCAATGTTAAATGGCACAATGAGGAAGAAGGTTGTAACATTGAATTTGCTCATGGACTTGATGGTTTCTTTGAACAATGACATGGTTTTTTCCACAGTTATTCAACAAAGTTTATCATTATTAGATTCAGCAGATGACGAGATATTAAAATCTGTATTTGCCATAATTTTGCGCTATATTCAGTTTAACTCTATAACAAGCGAAGAAAAAAGTTCGATTTCGGCCCAATTATCATTGATACCTGTTGAAAGTGCATTTTTCAACAAAGCATGTATTATTATCAATATGTTAAAAGAATAGTGTTTTCACATATATCTTTATTTTTTAAGAGGCAAGAATCCTCCATCTGAATTAAATATTTCTAACATATCACTACGAATGTGCATTAATCCCAGTGCTTGACCAATCGAAATTTTGAATATCGGAGGGGGATTAATCATTCTAGATCCCATTGAGCTGATTAATTCTCTAGTTTTTTCTTTGTAAACAACAGCTGCAGAAAACTCTCTGGGAAGCATGAACAGCCCAATCTTATTCACAATTCCATCAGCCAACACAAGACTCTCTCCATCAGGGCGAATATGGAATGCAAACCACCATTTTCGTTTCACTTCGCATGCAAATATATGCATATGCTCTGAGTTTGTTTCACCACCGACCAAAAACATAAATTCATCAGCAGAAACCAAAGCAGCATGTGATAGTTCGGGAGATGGTTCTGTTCCAGAGCACTCGATTTGATCCAGAGATAAATTGACAGGATCGAATTTAAGCAATCCATTACTTTTTGCAGATCCAAAAACAAAGTGCTCCCCTTTATGTGTGCAAAAAGCAGGCGCCGGTCTCCCAGAATAGTTAGAATCAAACCTACTCCATAAAAGATTGTCGAAAGTAAGCTGGTGAATATCATTTTGAAGATTTCCATCGAAACCAGACCACAAAAACATGCTATTGTGTGTCGAAAACAAAACGGACCCAGTTCGCGGAGATGGAAAGTCACCACCACAGGAAATTATATCAACAGATCCGTCGTCAATACAAATTGTGTGTAGATCGCCAAAGAATACTCTATCACAGAGTCCTCCATAAACATACATTTTCCGCCCAATAAGGATCGATGTGCATCCTTTTCTTGGCGAAAGAGCGTGTCGGCATATACATTTCCACTTAAATGATGGAAAATCAAGCGCCCAAACATCGTCCAGGCAGTTTCCATCGGAATCGCAGCCGTAGGCAATTATCATTTGATCGTTCTCACTATCATAGCAGTAACATTGCCCAAGACGAGGCGTGGGAGAGACACCATTAGGGAAACTCATCGACCACACACCATGATATGCTGTTCGAAGAAGGGCACCGGGCTGGTTGAAATTGGGTTGCTGAAGATGATCAGCAAGTTTTCTATCACTATAAGCTGCCTCCGTGCGATTGGAAGTCATAGGAATATATGAAAAACTATCGTACATTTTCATCTGGTTAGACCGGACACCGCTCTCTTCGCCGCCCATTTTTGTGAGCTCGGTTTCTGTTTCTCTCTGTTTTCAGTTCTCAATTTTTCATAACTGTAAGCCATAAAAAGTGGCAATAGACGATAATCCAGTTACTTTTCTGGGGTGGATTCAGTTGGTGGGGTCAAGTTCCTAATTTTCTGCTGCAGGTCGGCTTTTAGTCCTTGTAGGGCTGCTATTTTCTTATCCAGTATGTCGATTTCTGGTTGTTGGAAGCACATTTCCCTTTTCTCGCTTATTCTTTTCTTTAATGGTGTTTTTGGAGGGGATTCCAATGCTTTGAGAGTATCCATTTGCCTTGTGAGTTCTTTTGTGGCATCGAGAATCTTGTCTTTGTAATTGAAGTATTGTCTTTGGATATCTACAAGATTTTCATTGTACTCTTCCTGCAGTTTCTCAACCATGAGTCCATAACGCAAGTTTTTTCTTTTTGTTTCAGCCAAAACTTCTTGATAATCATCCAATTCTTTCTGATTTCTCTCTTTCAGAATTCTTTCTGCTTCAGAGTACTCCTCAATTTTCTTCAATATCTCGTTTTTGTGGCATACATTTTGCTTTGATAATTCTCGAGCTGCTTGGGCAGTTTTATTAATTTTGTCTTCGGAAAGTTTAATATCATTTGCATCCACCTCATTTTTTAATTTGAGTTTTTTTATCATATCCCGCTTTTCATCAAGTTGCCTTCGAAGTTTCTTAGAAATACCGGGTGTTGGTTTAGACATTATTAAGTCACTTTTCTTCCTATTACTCTCTTAAGCAGTTGTACAAAAAGAGCTACTTCATGAACAAGTTGTTTATAATAATGCTAATTGATGATAAAAAGATAACAATAGGAAAGAGATAGGATACAAGAATGGGAAAACACAACTGATTTGCATATCAGTATAAAATGGGAGAATAGATAATTGCGGAGAAAGTTCTGAATTGTAAATTAATTGGTGTTTCTGTTTGTTTGATCAATTGTTCACAATAATGTCATCATCGATTGAAGTCATTTGTGTTATGATGATTCCTTGTGGATGAATTATTGATTTCTGTTTGAAATATGAATATTTCGGTTATATCATTGGTCAGTATTCTGGATTTCATACAGAAAATGAATTGAAAGTTGCATTTATCCTAATGAACATTTCTGGAACTCATATACATGCTCTTTCATTGTTTTATTAATGTTATTCTCTTCAAATGTTCATATAACCGAGTAGCTCCAATCATTTCTTTCTCATTCTTATGTTTTTTTAGCGAATATAGTGAATTATTCCATTATGAAATCCTCAATTTCTTCCAATTCTTGAATCAATTGTTTTTAATACATCAAACAATTCCAATCTGCGAAGTAAGTTGAAGAATCACTTCACGCAGACGAAATAAGCTATACAGAAACAAGCAGCTTAGATTCCAAAATCTAAAAATTTAAACACTTTCTTTCAATTTAACAAATTATAAGAAATTAAAACTTGTCAATTACATGAGCAAAGAACTGGAAATACAAACAGAAATAGTTCCAATTGCATCTGTGAAGACCGAAGAAATCACTGACGATATTAAAAAACTGATGTATTATTTAGATTGTGTATCTTGTGTTACTAAGGTTGATATTCCATCAAAGTACACAGCTTTCCAATCGAGTGAAAAACTGAGCGTTCAAGAAAAGTATGAAATCATAAATTTGGCAAAGCAGTATAGCATTGATTGGATGATAGCCAATAAGCTATTTGTTATGGTCGAAACAGAATTAGAATCATTTAACAAGTTTGTTTGGGTAAAAGCTCATAATAAAGCCCTCAAAATAACCTTTCCTGATAAAAAAATTATGACTTTAAATGATGGATGGGCTAAAATCTATTATCATGAACCTATAAAAATGGAAAGAAGCATTCTTGATCCACTAACTAATTTACAGGTTAATATTGTGGTTTTTTGTCTGGTTGTCTTTGCTCTTTCGATTATTCTAGCGAGCAAAAGCTATCAACTCTATTTAATTGCAGTAATTCCATCATTTGTTGGGATAATCGCGCCATGCGTCCAGCCTTTCACTGAGAGCAAAAGAAACAAAGCTTACAATATAAATCTTTGCTTTTTGCCCGTATTCATTATTATAATATATATATTTGTTATGATTGAATATGAAGTTTTTTTTATTTGTCATGTTATTGCAGTAGTTTTTGGTTTTGCGTTTTTAAGTTACCCATTAAGATTCAACACTATCATTGAGGAATCAATGCAAGCAGATGAATTGTTAGGAAATTCACCATTAATCAAATAATATTCATTCAGAATCGCATATCTAATTAGTAAACAAATTAAAACCTTTTTGTTATAATAATTAATCCCAATTTGGAAAATCTACTCAAAATCAAAGACCAACCAGGGTAATACTGTGTTGGCTTGATCATCTTCACCATTCTCAATCTCTTCATCTCTAGCTTTATGAACTTGCTTGATTAGGGCTTCATGAAGAATTGACAGCACTACATAAAACCAGATGCCCAGTGATTGCATTATCCATGATGTCAAATACAATGAAGGAATGATATGGGGTTTGTCGGATCCTTTCGCTAAGTCATCATATCCATCAAGTAGATAATCCCCATAGCTTGAAGCTATTAAAATTTTCAAAGCTTGCCGAATGGATGTAAACAGAGGACAATACCATCCAAAAAAACCAACTCCTACAACAACATAACCACAAAAGAAAGGAATGCATCCAACAATAAACTGTGCGAGTGTGAGGCTTGCTCCAGTAATCATTCTTACAACCAACAATGTGGATGGTACAAGTTCTAAATACCTAAATAAAATAAAACAATGAATAAAAGAGGCAATAGCCAATAAAAAGTGAGGCCATGGGTTCTTTTCGGCAATATGTGCTCCATTCTTAATATAAAACATCAAAATAGTTGCAGTTACCAAGTTAATTATCAGTGTTATGATTTCCCAATAATCAAGCTTTGAGAAAAACACCAAATATGGTTTGGTTCTTTCAGATTTTGCCTTGTGAATGCTATACTTTCCAAGTTTTGCCATTGATACAATTTCTAGAATTGAGGCAACAATGCATAAAAATATGATTAGCAATGAAATGGAATTAGAAAGATGTCCTGTTACTTGATCAATTGTACTATCTGTGGTTCTCATCGTTCTTTCATGATAGTTATTCCATAAGATGATACCTGTTCCCATGAAATGGTCAAAATTAGAAATAACGCCAACATCATAGAGCTGATGAGACAAATTTGTGCCAGGGTTGATTAAATAAAACATGCGGAGTGAATACTGGACAAAATCTCCAAGATGCTTTTCAGCAATTTCATTTGCCCGTGATGTGTTTGATGAATCAAATACATAAGAAAAAACCACTCCTTTGATGGTAGTAATATTAAGAAACAATGGTGAAGAAGGTGTAATCTCATAAGAGCAGGGGAAAGTATAATTGAAGTCGAAAAATCTGAAGACAGTTGAGTTAAAGACTTCTAAAAAAACAGTGTGCGTGTATATCCTGCTATCTCCATATGAGTCATCGATATCATCTTCATTTATCTCGTATCCATCAAGAAAATACCCATCAATTGCTGTTCCAAAATCTTGGAAAAAGGGAATCATTGATGTTTGGATAGAAAATGCCAAAAAGAAAAACAAAACAAGGATAAAAACCTCAATAAAGCATATCCATGGCGGATGATACTCACTATCCCATTTGGTCAAAACTTGGTGCGGCCTGATTATTTTTTTAAAAGGGGTTTTCTTTTTTCGAAATAGAGGGTATAGATCTTTCACTATGGAGTCCTTCTGACCACCAATCGAAGCTCCTTGAGGAATTGCCCAGCGATTCTTCTTTATTTTTCTAGGTTTACATGAGTTTATTTGGGTAAAAATGAGTGATATTGCCCATGTCTTTGAGCTTCCATCCGAGATAAAAGGAAGCATTGAAACGGGTAAGATCAAGATGGTTAAGGATTATATATGCTGTATAGACTCCGGAGGTAAAATTAGCGTGTATTCTATTGTCACAAATAGTTATTTATATGAAGACAATGAAGCCATCGACTTTTGTTTTGCTGAAACAAGTTTTATGAGCCACCCTGTTCTATTGTATTTGAAGAAGGAAATTATATGTATAGTATCTTTTGATTCTGCGTTTAAACAATGCGAATGTTTTTCTTCAAGTGATTTAATCGTTAAGTTCGAGATTCAAGCCAGCAAATATAGTGGGAAAATTATCGGGTCTTTTGATCCAGAGGTTAAATCAATGAAAATCATTGGGCTTTCCGTGAATAGTTTTGGAATTGTTGGTGCAGATGGTGTTTTGAGGAAATATACAATGTATCCAGATGGATTATATGTTTATAAAACTATTGATTGTCTTAAATGCCATCTATTCGCATACAATGGACTGTTTTTATGGGGTTTATCAGAGAGTACTCTCTGCATTTGGGACGATGAACTCAAGCTGCTCTCTTCAGTGTCTATTCAAGGGAAATTTATATCCCCAATATCTTTATTTGAAATTGCCGTGTTGAATGGAAAACAGGGGACCATTATTAGCGAAAAGGGAGAGATTTTAGGAGAATTTGAACTCAGTATTATGAATTCTAAATATGTATATAAACTGCCTGATGGTATGTGGATATGCCCACCAATTGACTCAGCAATGGTTAATGATGGGTTTATGCTTCCCATGTTTTTGGACCAAAAAGGCTTTCTCTGTATGTTTTCACATCCAATATACTTTCAATCATTGATGAACTTATTCCCATTTTCAATTTCTATACCATTACTTGCAAAATGTTCATCAGATACTGAAAACAATTTCGATTTTATGGCCAAAACTGTAATGAGAATGGAAAGTCCACAATTACTCGAAGCTTATATTGCATCCCAGGATCCCCAAAATGTTATTTCATTTATGAATTCATTGTATAGTGCTATCCAAGCAAGCAAAAATAATAAGATTATATCCAAGTTTTTACCCATTGTTTCGATTTATTGTATTACAAAAATTAAACAAACACTATATCCCGAGCTCTTCTCAAAAATTCTAGTTCAGTTCAGATTATTGTTAGCAACTCAAGAAAAAACCAGGGAAGATAAACGAAGTGTTCCTGTTCAATCACCACCAAGGAGGCTTAGAGAGGACGAGCTGATTTCATTTGTGATTGATTCTCTTAAAAGAAATGATATATCTGCTGCTTTGCCATCTTTAGTCATTAGTTTCCCTGATTTTGCTCCATTTCATTTATTTAGAACTCTGGTTTTGCAAATTTCATGGCAACATGTGTGCTTGGGCCAATTGAACGAAGCAATAAAGCTTATTGATGATCTTGGTGAATCTCCAGGAGAACATCTCAGGGAAATGTGGAGACAAACAACCAGAAATAAAACCCGAGCATTGCTGTACGAATATCTTCATAAGCAGAGTTTACTTAGTCCACAAGATGAAGATCATCACTTAATTTTATTGAAGATAACCACAAAATATCCCAACACATCATTTGCTCTTGCTCAAAAGCTATCATCTTCTCCTGCCATTCGAGCTGTGGCTGATGATTCTAAGCTCCCACCATGGCAACCAATTGTTGATCTCACAGCAGATTTTAACGAGAACAAATCTTTGATATTCCCCCATTTATTCAAGATCCCCGACGAACCACCTGTTGAGTCTCCAAGGTATTTTGTTGGAAATATTGCTTTGATTGAAGCGCAGTCACCAAAAACTATTAAAATGTTGATGAGTGAAGGCTCAAGTGTTGAAAGATTATGGATATTGCACTGCGAACACAGAGTTAGTGATATGGCCGCATTATTCAAAACAGAGCTTGAAAAGAACAAATCAAACGAAAAGAATCCCAAGATGAAGTGTTTGAAATTTGTTAACACATATTACTCTCAAATGAATGTATATGAGCTTGAAACTCTGTTAGACATTTTGTGCCAATATGGGTATTTTTCAAAACATGAAGTAGATAACTTTGAGCTATTATTAGTCAGGATATGCAAGAACAAGTATTTATTTGATCCACAGTGGTGGCAAACGACATCATTAGATTTTGCTCAGTTTTTCAAACAATTTAGTGAGTTTTGTGCCAAGAAAACATTGTTTATGCCATTTGAGATGTTTGTAATCTCTCATCCTCGTGCAAAAGATGTTGATTTGAGTGATTTGAAAGAGCCTTTAATTCGATTTATTTGGGATTTATGGATCAAGAGGGATCCTGCAGCAGCTACACTTTCTTGTATGCAGTATATAGCCAAATCCAACTCAACAGACCCTGTTGAGCTTTGGCAACATTTACCCAATGATTCTTTAGCACCATTAGCATCATTTGTGTGGAACAAAGATCCCAATAAATTTAAGCCTGGTAATCCAGAGACAGAAGCTTTGAGCGAAAGACTTAAAGGCGAGTATCCATTATTATCTTCATTAGTTAAAGGAGAAATTCCACACCCCAAAGGTCCACAGCGAGATCCTCCAGAAAGTAAGTGGAGATCCCCAATATTTACTTCAAAGTTTGATCTCGAACTTCATGATTTAATTGCTTCTCACTTTGATTATGATTTTTCCAAAGTCTTCACTGATTATTATGGAAGGACACCAGGACAGCCTCCATTCCCTCATTTTGATCATCCAGAATTAATTACCGCTCCATCAGAACCACCTTATATTCATTATGTAAAATCCATGCTCCCCGTGAGTGCTTTTCAACAAGCTCTTGATGATGGGATTGATGAAAATACATTTTTTGTTCTTTGCACCCAGTGTTTGAAAGAGGCATTCACCGATAAAGAAGTAAGACTTGCTTGCCTCACATTTGTTGAATTAACTGACATTCAGTATGGAAAAGATAATGCCACAGATTACAAGCTTCTAGTATCAATATATGATAAATTAAATGGAAGCGGCGATAATCAAGTGATTAATGATCTAATCAACATTTTCAAAACAAAAAGCAAAGAAATTGCTCTTAAGATTCAAAAGAAGTTATCCCCGACAGAAATAGAAGTATATTTATTAGCAGCCCTTTTGGGAGTTAGATGTGATCTTCCATTAGATTATTCTGCAATATCAGCTTATTCTAAAAGAGCAAGGCCAGCAGAGCTCCTATTATTTATCGACCGAGCTGGTGAATTAGGTGCCAAATATCCAATTAACCAGATTGTTAAAATTGTAACAGATGAAATGCCTGAAAATCCTCTGAAAGCACATCTATTATTCCATTTGACACAAAGTCTTCCTGCAGAAGAAGGCCCTTCAAGTACAGATATTCCTCCAGCACTCGTTGTTTACAGGGCGGTACGCAAGGCTGAACCATCTCAACAATACTTAGCTTTACTTCAAGAAGCAATTAATAGAAAAACACAGCTGTATGCACTTTTAGCTACATCAATCGAAGGAGCTAATATCCTTTTATGTGCATTAGTTACTTTGTTGACCATGTCTGATAATCCATCACAAATAGATTTATCAAAGCCTATTGATAACGACAAGCTTGTTTCAATGTTCTTATCAACAATTAATAGCTTATTGCAATCAAAGAAAAGCTTGGAATTGATGCAAACTTTGGAGCTTTTTAGCGAATCATCAATTGCTCTTCAAATTGTTTACTTATATCGTTCAGTGGAGTTATTTGCTTTTCGTAGGACAGATAGTGTTGTTCCTTCAATGAAAGAAAAGTTATCCAAAGAAATAATTGAGGATGATCTAATGGGTAAAGTTAAATCCAGTGTGTTCTTTCCAATATTGCATCCAATGATCGACTCGTTAGTAAGACATTGTTCGGCCAAATCCCAGATTCATGTCTTTCGATTTTTGCAATGCCTTGATAGTTTCTCTGTTTCAACATTTTTGGAACCCAGGGTTAAGTTGTGCAAAGTGATATCATCATTCGAAAACTATAGGAGAGCGATTGTTCATTGCGATTTGCTTGGAAATCCAGAACAAATCGTGTCCGAGTTAGTCCTTAACCACTCTCTAGCACTTGGGCAATCAGCAGCTCAATGTTTAGGAACATCTTCAGCCTCGGCAACTAAACAATGGTTAGCATTCCAGTATTCAACAGCAGCGACTCCTTCACAATTACTTGAAATTCACCGTCAAGTTATTCCAGATATTCAAAATCCAGAAAAGAACTTTTTCATTTCTCTTTATGCATCAATGCTTCCCTATTGCCAGCCTGTTTTTTCCAAAGAAATCCTTGTATTTGCACGTTCATTATTTACTGGTGAATCGAAATTGTCCAAGAATATTGATGCATTGCTCTTGCATCTTGCAATTTGTTCAGAATCTGGAATAGAAGTTGTTGGACCTCCTGGTTCACCCCCAACCATTTCGGAGTTATTAGAAATTCTGTTTCCAAAGATTGATCCAAAAGAGATCGGATATAATCTTCCATTATCTATAGCTTCACCATTATTATTTGGTTTTGATACCTTACACAGATTCTTCGAGACATCTACAGATAAAGCAATTGATTATTGCCTTGATAAACGAAGAGTATCTGATGCCAGAATTTTATGTGAATGGAGAGATAGAGATCCGCATAATATTCAACTTTTGGAAGCAGTTCAGTGTTTGATATCAGGTGATGTTTTATCTTCAGAGAATCAAGGGCTTCTAAAGGATTATAGCAAGAATTCCTCTGATCTCGAATCAATACTTGATTTGATCGCTAAGGACAAGCAATGGAGATTTGTTTTAATATCTCTTCATTATAAAGCTGCTAAGAGGCTTGGGTATCCAACCAATAATCTCCTTCATCGTCAAACAATAGAGTTTGTACAATCTGAATTATCAATTTGCCAAGATAATTGGCAACTAATTCATGATCTGATTAAAACATCAAGAATGAGTGTTAACGAATCATCAAATGCACTAGTTGAATCTTTTACTAAGCATATGATATCATGCATTATTGGGGGCAAGGCTCCAAAAGCTAATGAACTCTCCCCAACTGATTACGGAGAAAGATTTATTGAGTTTTCCAAACTTTGTGAATCATCATCAGCTGTTGGAGATAGTTTGTTTGAGAAAGCCAAGGCAATGCCAGAAAACACCCCAATACCTGTCAAAGTGAACCTAATTCTCCATTCATCATTATGTACAACTGATTTAGATGAATGTGCTGAAGCTCTTGATTCATTACTCGATTTATTAACCAATGATAGCATGTTACCAATTATTATCGATATCGTGTCTGTTTTCCCAGATCCAGCCCTCCTTCCAAGATTCTTCCAATACCTTATTGCACAGCAGAAACTTGATTCATTACCACACGAAAGGTTATCCGAAAAGGTCGGAAGAGTGATTATGAATTGTGCTCGACATGTTTGTCCATTCGAGCCACAAAATTACTTTAATCTTACTCTTAAATATGGTCTCTTAAGAGATCATGCTGAGCTTCAAATGGATTGTGGAAACAGGGATCTTCAAGGAAATCCAGACAAGCCACATCTCCAAGAAGCATCCAGACACTTTTTACTGGCACTTGCATATTTCTTGCATGAAAAGTGTTATAGTTTATCAATGGAATGTTTGAAAAAGCTCTCTCTAATATCATTACAACTCGAATTATCAGAACCCCAAATACTTCATCTCGAAAAGCAAAGGGTACTACAGCTTATGTGCCAAAAAGATTTTCCATTTGCACTTACAATTGCCGTTGCATATGATATGGATACCGAAGCAAATTGGGCCGAGGCTTTGTATACACAGTCTGTCGCAAACAAGGGCGAAGAATTCCTCACTGCATTTCAATATTTCCGACCAATTACAAGCACACTCTCTGATGGTGTGGTTAGAAAGTATAAAGCATCAACTCCTGACGAATCTCAAAAAGATAGAATGAAGCAATTTTTATTGAACATTCCAAACTTGGTGGAAAGATACAGAATAGCTAAATCTCTAGATTTCCATGATCAAATTGAAACAATGAAAGAAGTTAATCCTGTGGTATGCGAGTGGTGCGAGAGAGTCCTCATGAACAAACAATAAAATCATTACATTTACCCTAATTTTGATTCGGTTTTCCAAACAAGATTTCCTTCGCCATATCATTGAATCTCTGTGAATCACACTTGAAATAGTTATTGATTTCAGGTTTTGTATTCGCAATTTCCTCGATTTTCTTCATTCCTGCATCAATAAATTCCTCGTTAACCTCTTGATTATTATAAGGAACAAAAAACTGTGGATTCTGTGGTGGCAAATAATCTTCATAAATCTCAGCAAATTCAACATCAGCAGCTGCTCTGTAGGGGAGAAGAGTCATTTCTTTGCGGTGTTCCATATCCTCGTGCGGCTTCGGAAAAGAAGAGACAGAAACCTCAACAGATTTTTCCTCATCAGTGAGAAAATTAACTAGACTCTTTACATCTTCATTATAAGACCAAAGAGCATCAAAAACATCAAAACCGTTAACTTCCGTCCTTCCGGCAATATCTGCATATCGAACTGCATCTTTGGCCAGAGTCTGAGCGTAAAAAATCACAGAGTCAACAAAACAGTCCAAAAAAGAGTCCGAAAGGCCACTGATATCGGCTTGCTGGCAATTCTTGATGATCACCATTTTCAGAATCTGGCGCGAAAAACTCTCCGACATTTTGTAAACCGGCGGTTTGAGCGGTTATGGTCGCCCTTTCCGATGTCAGCTCCAACTGAAGCGGTCGCCAAAGAGGCGGTAGTCGAACAAACTCCAAAGAAGAAGGAGGACATTCAACTTGGACCCACCAAGAAAGAGGGCGAAATTGTCTTAGCTGTTGCTCATATTTATGCTACAAAGAACGATACATTTGTTCACGTTACAGATCTTTCCGGTTCTGAAACTCTTGCTCGTTGCACTGGTGGTATGGTTGTTCGTGCTCAACGCGATGAATCTACACCATATGCTGCTATGCTTGCTGCTCAACAAGTTGCTCAACGCTTAAAGGATTTAGGTATTGATGGCGTTCATATCAAGTTCCGTGGTAAGGGTGGTTCATCCCGCCGCCTTCCAGCACAAGGTGCCCAATCTGCCCTTCGTGCCCTTGCTCGTTCTGGCATCAAAATTGGCCGTATCGAAGACATTACACCTCTTCCACACGATACCACCCGCAGGAAGGGAGGTCGCAGAGGTCGCAGGCTCTAAACACTAATCAGCATATATTTAACACTTTATTGTTTCGTTTTTCTCTTTGGTTTAATGAAACCTGCTTCAGGGTAGTTCGAGTGTGCGTATTCCTTCATCTGATTCCATTTTTCATTCTGAAATGTTTTGGGCGGAAGCGGGTTTGTTTCGGGTAGTAGTGCCAGCACTGCAGTGGCCTTTGTTTTAACTCCACTATGCCAGTGGCTTTTTATTGCATCATTGAGAAGGAATATAAGAACAGAGTGATCGAAGTCTTTTGTTCTCTCCACTGTCTGTTGAATAAATGATAAGCCTTCCATTGCTATCTGCCACTGAATCGAGCTAGATCTCCATGAGAGTCTTTGCCAAACAAATTCTTCGACTGGTGGTCCATGTGAGCATATGGCTGTAGCCTCTTTCATGAATAATACTGCTTTTTGTGGATCCAATCGTGGCCAATGATTGAGCAGAAATCTTCGGCACTGATGAGCGAAGTCTTCATTCTTTTCATGTAAGGCACATAATGCTTTCATGAATGGATCAAAAAATGTCTGATAGTGAGGTGCAAAGTGCAAAATTCGGAATGTGCACCAAAGCTCTTCGAAGATGGTGATACCATCATTAAGACGAGCTTCTGATATAACAGAATTAATTGATAGTACATTTTGAACGTCATCGAAGCTTGTGGTGATGAAAAAATCATCAAATAATGGAGGAGGAGCCTTATACTTTGATAGAATATGAACAGCCAGGTCTAATAAATCACATATTCCATGAGGCGGTGGTGGAGTCAGTGTGAGGGCCAAAAGATGAATCATAAGAGGTGCTTGAGAAATATCAATCAGCATCAGTGCATTCTTTGCCCCTATTCGATCCTCATTTGATGCAGAGGTTAACCTTCTCATCAGTGCTTTAAGAAGTTCCTGCGGAAATATCGAATGTTGATCTGTGAGAATATGCAATATCTTATAGCCAATCGCTACATCCTCATAGTGCTCCTTCGGATGAAAGAAAACAGAACGGTATGATCTTGTGATCACCGAAAATGGAGGAGCAGTGGAAAATACTTCTGTAAGTATATCAAAAAGCATAGAAACGATTTTTGATGACATTATGGGCTCATCTTTGGAAACAAATAGAGTTACAGAGTTCATTAATGCAGCCCTCCTAGAATGATCAGTTTCATCGAGCGCTTTTATCCTATTTAACAACGACAGAAGTCTTTCTTCATTTGTGTGTGGGCTTATGGCCTCAATATTCTCGTTTTTGTTAATCATACCATCTGTATTCACTTTTTTTAATTGTTTCTTGCCCGAATCATTACCTAATCCAGGAGAAGACAACGATGGCCCAGTTGGCGAAGGAAGTCTTTTTGGCTGTGTGCGAGACATTATCATTAAAAGTATTTTGTTTGTGTTTTTATGATTCCAAATCATCGAGTTTTAGGAATAATATTCAAGTTTAGGATGATTTTCATACTTGTTAAACATTTCCAAGTTTATTAGCGAGATATGGACAGTTCTGCATATGCCTTGAAGGAAATAGTTGATGTTCAAGAGTTTTTGAAGGAGATTGATGAAGATAATCTATCATTGAATCTTTATACCTTATTGAAATCAGATTATTCTACAAATCCCCGAAAGCTCAAGGATTTAATACATGAAATTGTATACTATCCATCTTTTTTTGATTTATATAAAACAGAGTTAATAGATTTAATAGGATATTTTGCTTGTTCACAGGCAGACCAAAATTGTCTATCGATGTCAAAGACATTCTTAATTCAAGAGATATTCAGGGATGAAAATGATCAATTTATTATGCTCTCGAAGATAAAACAACTATTATATGCATTTCATCAAAAGATTTATGATATTGATGAGATTTGTTCATTATTTGATATGATGGACAGCTTTCATATATCTAACAATTCCAAATTTTTGTTTTTTACTGCTTTTGAACAGCATCTGGAGCTTTTTGATAAGGAGAAATGCCAATCTTTAAGAAAAAGTATGTTTTTTTGTGAAAGTATTGCTCCAAGCCTCAAGAAATTGAGAACCATTTTAGAATCTATGGAAAAAAATAGATTTAAGTATATCGAGTCAATTTGGAAACTCGGATATGAACAGAATACAATTCAATTTGCATTAGCTATTGATGATACCAATCTTCTCAGAGAACTTATTAAAACCAAAAGAATTCAGACAAATCAAAAAATATGGATAACTCCTCTCGAGATTGGTGAAGATGCACCTCATTCTTTGATCAACGTGGCTGGTTTTCATAGATCTTATAATTGCTTCAATTATCTATATCGCTTTGTCGAGGATTCTGCGATCTCATATCCTTTGGTATTTAAAGGAGGTTCAATACCAATTTTGAGGATTATTTTAAACAACAAAGAAACTGATAAGTTAATGCAAGAAGCATATCAATTGATCCAATTTCATAACGAGGAAGCATGGAATTTCCTTGTAAGTGAATATGCCATAAGTGATTCCGTATTAGTATTATGCTTTTTCGAATCATGCAAGTACTCTTTTCTGCCAACGATTGAGTATTATATCAATAAAGGGTTGGATATCAATGTTAGAAACCAATATTCTGGGATGGGTGCAATTGATTATATAATTCAGTATTCTCACTATGGACTTCTTAAGTATTTTCTGACTTTCTCTAAGTTTAATATCAACATATTTAGTTCTGATGGGGAACATATAATTTTTCGGCTTTTTAAATCCCAAAAACACAGAGCAATTCAGTTAATGTTAGAAAGAGAAGATTTTGATTTGAACATGAAAAACAAAGATGGATTATCTCTTTTAATGTTAGCATGTGAGATAAATAATCTAATAGTTGCCAACTATCTTCTCAATGATCCAAGAACCGATATAAACGCAAAAGCAAACGGCGGAGAAACAGCTTTATCTATTGCTGTAAAATCAGAATCATCTGACATTGTTGAATCTATTCTCAGAAGACCTGATTTAGATCCAAACACAAAAAATGAAATGGGAGAGTCTCCATTATTTTTTGCATTGAAAGCAGGGAATTCTCCCCTTGTAAAACTTATTCTCCAGCATCAAAATTCTGATCCAAATATTAAGCTCCCAGACGGATGGACTCCATTAACTTTATCCATAATGCTAAGTATAGAGGAAGTTTTTAAGCAACTGGTTGATCACCCAAAAATTGATTTGAATTTGAAAGGTAAAGATGGGAATTCCCCAATATTATGTTGTTGTGCCAAACAACAAGATGATTTTTTGTCAGTTTTGCTATCTAAGCCAGGAATCAATATAAATTCTCGAGGAAATGCAGAAGAATCTCCTTTATATTTAGCATCTCTAATTGGAAATACAAAAATTGTTGAGCTTCTCATGAAAAACCCAACACTTAATGTTAATCTCAGAAACAATGATCTGGAGACACCCCTCCATGCCGCAGCAAAAAAGCAACACCATAATGTAATTAAGTTGCTTATTTCTCATAAAGATATCAATGTAAACGCAATGAATCAAAATGGTATCACTCCACTCAATATTGCAATTCAAAACGATGATATCCATTCAGTCAATGCTTTGCTGAGTTCACCACATATAAATCCTAATCTATCCACCGAAAACGTAGAATCTCCGCTGTTTCTCGCTTGCTCTAAAAATTATTTATCAATAGTCGATGCTCTCCTTAAACATCCCTTAATAGATGTGAATTGCCCAAGCCCCCCAAATTCAATGACTCCCCTATTCCATGCATGTAAATCAGGAAAATACCAACTTGTGAACATTCTTCTTGCTTCCAAAAAGTTCGAAAGTATATACCCCCCTGGATCAAAGCTACCATGGCTATTCGAGGCAGCAAATGATTATGACAGTGTAATAGTAAGTCTTCTGAAATTCGGGTTTCAACCGAAATGAAATTTTTGATAGAAAAACGATAAAATAAACCAGTTGTTTCAAAAAGTCATTTTTATCGATGGATTTCAGTGTTCAAGCGTCTGATATTCAAGAAATTGGTGCAAAGCTCTCATCCAATGTTCTCCTTGATCGCAATGAAGCACTTGACAAGTCAGTTATTCTTGATTCGCGAAATGTTGATGCTTCCAGCCTTTTTCCTTTGACAATTAAAGTTCCGTCGCTTTCGCCAATGGGTGTTCACAGGAATACCAGATTTGTTAATATTTTAGCTGAAAACTCATTTGACGCAGTTAAGTCCTCTCAAGCGGAGTACATTGATTTTCTTCTTAAGAATTTTGAGAATCAAGATCCTATCATTCGTGGATTTGCAGTTAAGTCTGCTGGTAAAGTTGCTAACGAAGAGACTGTTGAAAGATTGGTTCCAATCATAATTCGCGGGTCATCCAACACAGATCCATATGTTAGAAAGGCTGCTTCTCTTGCAATATTAAGTCTTCACCAAACAAAGGCATCTTTTATTGATAGGTTCAAGCTATCTCCTGTTCTTAAACAATTGGTTGAAGATTCAAACCCCAACGTCGCAGCAAATGCTGTGTCCACTCTTTCTGAAATCAATGAAACTAGGAGTACTCCCCTATTTTTGCCAACAACAGTATCTGTTAACAACCTTCTTGCAGCAATTGATCAAGCTACAGAGTGGGGACAGGTTCAGATTCTAGATTTTGTATGCAGTTATCAGCCATCAAATGCAGCAGATGCTCGTGGTATCATTTCTCGTGTATCATCCAGATTATCTCATGCCAACTCTGCAGTTGTTTTGTCTGCTATAAGATGCTGTTTACAAATGAATCTTTTTGTTGAAGATCAGCAAAAGATTAGAGAAACCCTTACAAAAGTTGTGTTGCCACTTGTTACATTGCTTAACAACTCGGCACCTATTCAATATATTGCTCTGAAGTCAATTCTAGTACTTCTTCGTCATTACAAGAGAATGCTTTCAAGTGAAGTTACAATTTTCTTTTGTAAGTTTGATGATCCATTATATATGAAGCTTGCAAAACTTGATGTTATCCTGACTTTGGTAACCACTCAAAATGTCGGGAAGGTCCTTGAAGAGCTTTTCGATTATGCTCAGCAAGCAGATGTTGAATTTGTCAGGAGAAGTATTTCATCAATTGGACAGCTTGCTGTTTTGTTCGAATCTGCTGCCGCATCATGTGTTGATAAGATTGTTGCTCTTGTTGAATCTAAAATCCATTTTGTTGTTCAGGAGTGTATTGTTGTAGCTGTTGATATATTTAGGAGATATCCTGAATCTTATTTGGCAATTATTCCAAAGATTTGCTTGAGTCTAAATGGTAACCTTGATGACCACAGGGCTAAAGCAGCAATGGTTTGGATTCTAGGTCATTATGCATCTAGAATTGGAAATGCTGGTGAATTAATTGATAACTTTTTCATTGATGATTTTATTGAAGATACTCCTGATGTACAACTATCAATTTTAACAGCCACATTGAAGTATTATTTATCAAATCCAGAAGAAGGAGAAGATTTATTAAGGGTTGTATTCGATATGGCCACAAATCAAGTTGAAAACCCTGATATCAGAGACCGTGCATATCAATACATTGAAATGGTTTCCAAATTCCCAGAACTGGTTCGAGCAATTGTTCAACCGGAAGATGAAACTGCAATGAAGCCTTCTTTAGTATCATACGATCCTGAACTTGTTGAGTCCTTGATTCCATTAATTGGTACTTTATCTGTTTTATACATGAAATTACCAGCTGACTTTGTTGAGACAACACATATCATTTCTCTCGGTAATGCTGAATCAATTGAAAGCGGAAATACAGGTGAAACAGCTGTTGATAAGATGAATATGCCAGTTCTTGTTCCATCCAACTCTGAATTCCAAATTGAAATCAAGGGTGTTCTTCATCATATCGGAGAACAAACAATGTTAGCATTGAGGATAACAAACTTCAGCGAAAGTCCTCTTGAAGTCCAAGACATCAGATTTAATCGCAATGTTTTTGGCTTTGCTCCCGGTACAATCCCATCTCTTCCACCAATCAAGAGCAACAAATCTGTTACAGTTTCTGTTCCTGTTGTTTTCAGTCAAGATTTAACTGTTGGAGCTAAACCTTCATCCAACTTCGATGTTGCTATCAAGATTAATCGTCCAAAGAGCATATTCTTTGTTATCCAAACTCCTCTTGATGTTGTTCTTGTTGCTGAAGATTCAGCCAACGTTAACAAAGACTTCTTCCAGAGACTCTGGGATAGTCTTTCTCAAGATCTCGAAAGAGACTCCACAGTTGAAAATGCAAGAATTGATAATCTTGATGTTGCTAAGAATATTCTCAAGCAGAACAAACTTTATTATATTGCACGCCGACAAAGATCAGGATACTTCATCGGTAGAACAATGAAGGGCGAGGCAATTATTGTTTATCTGACCTTCAATGATGGAGCACAGGTTGAAATTGGTGTCAAGATGAACCAAATTGAGCTAGCACCAGTTTTGCTTCAACTAATTCACCAATTGGTCCAATAAAGATCAATTAAACTCTTTTTATAAAATGATGCAACCACAACCAGGGTCCCTGCTATCTCCCATCTTCTTGTATGATAGAATGAAGGTCTTTTGTTTCTCAGTGATAAACCGAGGATTGACTTCTCTAAGCCATGTCAAGGTCTGAACTGGAGTAAATCCTTTCTCAATAAGTGATATGGCTCCAATTGTTGGTGCTCTGCCAAACCCATGCTTGCATGCAACAGCTATGAATTCACTCTTAGCTCTATCTTTAGAATGGAAAAAGGGTAGATATCTCATAATAACATCATTTGGAGGCGATGAACCATCTTCCCACTCAATAGAGTGCACCTCGATTCCATTGTTTCCAAAGAATTCAAGCCCTTGGTCCATTTCACAACATATGAACCAGTGCTTGACATTCTTCTGCCGGAAAAAGTTCAAATATGCTTCGTAATCGCTTCTCTTAGGAATACCAAGAATAATAAGATTGGTCTCTTTCTGAGTAAGGAAGGCTGTTACAAAATTAGGTACCAACTCTTCAGCCATTCAAATTAACCGATCTTTGTCAGCTTTCGTAAACTTATGGGCTCTGGTTCGATCCAGGAGAAGCTTTTTTTTTATTATGTCAACACTGAGCCTTCAGAGTGTTCTTGATGAGCTTAACCAGCAGAAGGCGACATATATTATTGATATTATTACTGAAGAGTTAAAAAAGCAGAATGATATGAAGGAAAAGTCATCTTTATATTTATATCGCTCTTTGGCATATTTATCACTTGAAGCTGTAAGGATGGCAATAAAAGATTGCACAGAATGCATTTCTAGGTCAAAAACGGAACCATTAGCCTACTTTATTCAAGGTTTAGCATATTTGTGGTCTGATCAGGAGACAAAAGCTGTTGAAATGTGGGCATCATCATACCCACTCAATATTAATTTTCCACAGTCTTTTTCGGTCTATAGTTTGGTGTATGATCACAACTTTAGATCACATTTTTATAATCTTAAGTTTAATGTGCCAGAAGCTTTGAGAATTCTTAACGATGTTGATCTTTCTAGATCTTTTACAGGAAGTGATACACAAACAGCATATCAGGAGCTGAGACACAACTCTTTTGTTATTGCAATTACTTATTTTTCATTAATTCTAAGAAAGGATCAATATAATTTAGAAGCTTTAAGAGGAAGAGGTGTGGCGTATTGTATGCTGAGGCAATGGCAAAAAGCTGTTGATGATTTATCTCGGGATTTTCCTCCTTATTTGGCATCAGAAGCATACAAGTTTTGTTCTATTGCACTTGTTTCCTTAGGAAGAGTTTTTGAAGGGATTTGCAAGATAACTGAGGCTATTGAAATAGCACCAACAGATTATGATTCAATTATAGAGAGAGCAAAAATGCAAATGATGAGGGGGTGCTATCAGCTTGCTATTTCTGATTTTAAATCTGTTCCTGAACAACTTATTCGAGAAAGAACTGCTATTTACCTTGCTGAGTGTTTATATTCGATTGGGGATCTTAATGGTGCCTCTGAAGTTATCGAAAAAGTAGTGGAATCCCATAATCATAGAAAGGACTATATTCATTTTCTCATTTTAAGGGACAAAGGAAAGAAGGAAGAAGCCAAGATAAAAATTATTCAAGCAACTCAATCTCTACCTTCTTTCTTTCTTCTTCGAACAGCTGGAGATTTTATGATGGATATTGCTGATTTTTTAAGTGCTGTTCATTATTATGAAGCTGCACTTCAGCAAAAAAGGGAAGATGCCGATACTCTTAGGTTATTTGCTCTTGCGTTATTTTCTTCTGGGAATATGATGAAAGCACATGAGGTATTGCTTGAACTATATAGCAGTTGGTGTACATTATCATGTTCAGCTGACATTTGCTCAAGTGTTTCTGGAGGATTCTCCGTTGATGGACCTCTGGTTCATTTTAATGAGTCAACAGGGACAAAGGATGTTTTAGAAAGAGCTATGCTCGATACTGTGTGGGTACATAAAATTTTGCTATCATTACAAAAAAGCATTATGTCTACCTCTCGAGATGAAAACGATCTTGATAGGGAACTAGCATCTATTTTCCAAAATCCTTCTATCGAAGGTTCACCAATCCCAACCTTTGAGCCAAATAGTATTCATACGAAAATGGTACAAGAAGCAGACAGACTTGGATCAAAATGTATATCATCATTTCCAGAGGTAGTTGATAATCCTAGGATCACAAGAGGTATAGGTTTTTGTATTCTCTACCTAGCTCAATTCATGAAAATGGTGATTCTTGGAGCTCAAGATTTGCCTTGGACTGTTACCTTTAATGATCTTCGCCTTATAATGTCTTTTGCAGATTTTCGTGTTAATCTTCAGTGGTGGGAATTTAAAACAGACTCAAAGCCTCCAGCTTTCGTGATTCAGAAAGGCGAAAGAAAATCTCCGAGATTTGGGAGTTTGTTTATATCAGCAGTGACTCAAATCCGCAAAATCGAGAGTAGCCGCAAGCCAGGAGTTAATGATTACCACATAGTATCAGATTATTTCCTTAATTGGAAAAATGACATATCTGTTGATAATCTTTTTAAGGGTGTGGATGGCCCAACCATTACAATGAGATCCATGGGAGTATATGAGAATGACTTGTTTGTTTCTCCTAATCGGAAAAGAGAAGCCATTAAAAAAGCCGAAGAAATGATCCAAACAAATTGGATTGGCAGGGGGGAGAAAGATTCAAAAAAGAATTGTATTGAGCATATGATTCATCTGATATGGATATATCATCCATTTTCTCATTATTCAAGTGAAATAGGCCATGCTGTTATGCATGCATATGCTCTTGCTCATAAAGGAAAGGAGCTGGAGAAATTCCAATACAAAGATACAGAACCTTTCATCAAACATATGATTGAAGCATCATCTGAAGATTGCATCAAGAATCTTGCCGATCACATCGAGACAAAAGCATCGGATAAATTAGTGCCTGATGATTGTTTAACATTCTGGAACACCCTCCCAAAGACACACGTGCTTCTTTCTCTCTATAACCTATAGACACTTTTGGTTAAACACCAATGTTGTTTGTTTTTCTTTCATGTTGTTCTTCTGCGAATTTGATGTGCACAATATGTCAAGGAAGGGCAAAAAGGGCGCTTACTCAACTTAATAATGAAGGCAAGCTTGATATTGACTTTAATTCCAGCTGCAGCACACTTGGTCATGGAGACAGTACACTTTGTAATAAAGTTTTTCCAAAAGTAATGAAAAGTATATTGATGGAATCTGGTGGAGATATTCTTTGTTCATCTTTCGACTATTGCCCGAAAAATCCAACTCTTAAAAAGCAAGATATCACTGTTGTCGATAAATCCCATCTTGAAGATCCTTCTCTGAACGAATGTTCCTACTGTGAACTGTTCTTTTCCTATTTTGCCACAGATGGTCTCAAATCTTTCGCAATTCCTGCAGGAAAAGAAATTGTTGAGAGAGTTTGCCCGGCTCTAATGCCTGATAAAAAGTTTTGCGATGATATCAAGGAGAATAAGGTTGAAAAAATCATTGAAATGATCATCCTCCACTATAATCCGAGCAAAGCTTGCAAAATAGCCGAGCTATGCTAGGTTAATAAACACAATATAACAATTTTATTGTCTTAAAACTCCATTTGGAAGTAATCAGCAGAGTCCTTGAAGCAAAATGGCCTTAAAGCAAGCCATCCAATGAATCCAATTGCGAATGCACCAAATGAAAAAGACACACTGACTCCAACAGAGTACACAACATTGACTGATGGACTGTTTGAAACTGTTGGGTGCAATGTATACACAAGGGTCATTATGGGGGTATATTCCAAAGTATCTAAAGGAGTAATAATAGGGGTGTATTCAGGGGTGATTATTGGGGTTGGTTCAGGTGTATTGAGAGGTGTGTCTATTGGTGTATGTGGAATGGTTGCTGGAAGAGAAGGACTTGGATATGGTGATGCTATTGGTGTAGGAAGATATGTAGCACTGAATGTAGCTATGGGAGTTTCAAGAGGAGTCTGATATGGTGAAGCATTTGGTGTTGGTCTAATAGTAGGTATTGGTGTTTCGGGTAATGTTGGAAACAGTGTGTATTCTGGAGTCTGATATGGGGATAAGTTTGGGGTAGATCTAACAGTAGGCATTAGAGTTTCTGTTATTGTCGGGAACAATGTATATAGTGGAGTGATTGGAGGAGACATTGGGGGCGTATGTACCAAAGTGTTAATAGGGGTAGGATCAAAAGTAGGATTGGGGGTTATTTCAGGGGTAATAAATGGGGTTTCGATTGGTGTAAACATTGGAGTTGGTTCTAACGTTGGTTCATGTGTTGGCTCGTGTGTAGGTTCAAAAGTGATTTCGGGAGTAAACATTGGGGTTTCGATTAGAGTTGGAGCAAATGTGTCAGCAATGGTCTCTATTGGTGTTTCGAGAGGAGATGGCTCGAGAGTCCTTTCGGGAGTGGATATTGGAGACACATCAGGAGTAGGGCCAATTGTTGGAGCTGGACTGTAATAAATATTACATAGCAAAAATGCACCTGTTTGAGGAAATGTGAATCTAGGTTCATTTGTAATTAGAGATTCCGACCAATACCATTCGGTGGGATTTGAAACGCTGAGGTTTAATGTATAGTTATTATTATTATATAAGCAATTCCTTGCCCTTACAAATGCACTTGTTGATACATAAAAGCGCGCGGTCGATCTTAAATCATAAACTTGTATATAATCAAGATAACAATTGATGTGTGTTGAAGAAAGGTATTGAATTGCACTAATAGACCTGAATGTAACATAGCTCAAACTTATTGTTGATACATCTGTTTTGAATAAATAATTGGATATCACAGAATTTAAAGCATCCACCTCTTCAAAAATAATATATGAGAGGGTGCTAGTACTCCAAATGGACAAATAAAAAGGAGGATTGTTGGTGCATTCTATTGAGGAAACATTTATTTGTGTGGAAGAAAAATTACCATACTTGAAAACCTGAAGAATACTCCCCATTTTATTCCTGTTGTTGTTTCTAAATGATGTCGTATTAACTACAAAACTGTTTTTGGATATAAAATCTTCATGTTGACTTGCTTCAACAACAGGAGCTGATGATTCGCTTTGAAATCCGCTGAGGCAACAAGAATTCATTGTGAAATTGTAACCAGCCGTACCAATAAATGAGATTACTGCTTTGCTGACAGTGATATTGAAAAAACTTGATCCAGTAAAAATGATCTTTTGATTATCGAAAGCAGAACAATAAAGAGCATAATCTGCATTTACATTGGAATAAACATTATTTGTGACAGCAGAATAACCACATCCATCAATTCCTTCGATCCAAATAACTTTTGCCAAAAACCTATCAAACTTTGACCGATATACAAGCAAATCAGTATTTTGACCTTTGATATATACTGATGCAAATGATCTCCTCATCAAACTATCAACAAAAACCATCCTTTGTGGGCGAAAAACATAATTACTAGTAAAAATATTAGAAACTGAAAGACAGACAATAGAGAGATTCAGACACATTTTATTTAAAACGGGCTCTTTTGAAAATAGAAATAAAATAACATTTATTCGAGTTTCTCTATTAGGTCATTGAGCAATTCGGGTGGTAATAAGAATGGAGTTATATATAGGAAGAGGTCGATGTCTGTGTCAGTAATATGTGAATACTTCGGGATTATCCATTTAAATTTTTTGTGCTCACTCATTGATGTATGTGGTCTGAATTGGGTTTGTGTATCCATCACTAGCTGATCATCTTGTTTTGGAAATGAAGGTGCCATTTTGGTGATGTGAGGCTTTGGCTTTTTAGCAAGATTAGTGTTTCGGACACTAGGGTTTGCAGTGTGTGGTCTTTTTAATGAGGGGGAGATGATAAGCTCGTCTGGGTTTTCTGGCTCATTTCGAGATTTGGTTCGAGGCGTTTTAACAGTTGATTTAGACTTGAATGGAGTCTGTCTTTTTGATACACCACCTATATTCAATGGAGTGGCTGGTTCTGCTGGGAAAGGTGGCTCTTCCATAGCTGAAAGCTCTTCTTTCTTTTCATTCACTGTTTTAGCTACGTTTTTAAGGTAACTCCGTAGTTTTTCCATGCCTTCAAATGGGTTGATTTCCTCTACACTTGAATAATATTTGACAAGAATAGGCTTTGTGAGCTTAGATCCTTCAGATATTGCTTCAAGAAGGTCTTTCGTGAATGTATATCTCTCTTTATATCGATAATGAATCTTCTCTTTTTTCCTGTCAGTAGGAAATGCAGAGTACTTTGATTTCTTTGGTGTGTTTGTGGTTTGATTCAAAGAATCCTTTTCTTTCGGATTTTCATTAAGGACTTCTGGTGTTTTAATTTCTTCGTTTTCTTCTGATTCAACCAATTTCGTGATTTCGTCAATGCCTTTTCTATCTGCTTCCAAATTAACAACCATATGAGCAACACTATCCATTATTTCAAGAATAGCTCTGTTATGTTGTTCTTTTCTCGGTGTGTTTGATATATCCTTTGTGGAAATCCCTAAAAAGGTTGTCACATCTTTTTCTAATTGCTGCAAAGCTGGTAAAGATTCAAACCCTTGAACATTAATCTGAGCAGTTGGAAGGGTTTGAACATGTAATGATGGATCAATTTTTGGCTTTTTGGGTCTTTTTACGCTCCAAGGTGAACTGGTAAGGACTGTTTGACCCTGAAATAGAACATTTGAAAACTCTGGACAGGTAGATTTTTGGAACTCTTCCCCATTATCATTCTTAACCTTTTCAAATTCTTTATCTGGGTCATTAAATAATTTCTTCCGAGATTTCTTATGATCAATTCTTTTTTTCAGAGCAGCCTCCCCGTCACTTGGGGGCATTTCTTTAGATATTTGAGGAGGAGCCTTCTCGGGTAATATTTTCCTTAAGATTTTAAATATTCGGGAATGAAGTGATGGAAAATCAAGATTCATTTGAGATACGCTGGTTCTCAGATCCGGTTTCTTGGATTTGTTGGAATTTGCTGACAATACAATATCAAGAATCTGAAAGTACTTACCCATCATGTGATTAACTCTACCTTCTGGACCCACCCCTCTATTAAATTCATCATCAAGAAATGAAGATGATAATGCTTCTAAAGAAATATTTGATGCAACATGATTAGAAACCTCAACAAAACGTGATTGTGAACATGTTAAAGGTCTTGATAAGTCTAATAAAGGCTCAGAATGTTGTTTTTCTGTGGAAGAAAAAGTGTCCTCTCCATCACTTGAAGATAATTCTTCTGGAACTATTCCAACTTTAGCTAATGATGGGAATTTATGAAGTGATGTGGGTGCGGATACTTTTCCGGTTGCTAATGAAGAATCTGATGATTGTTCTTTAATTGTTGGAATCTTTTCAACACTTATTTTAGTTTCAATTTGAGAATAATCTGTATCTAATGGAATATTATTTGTTGCGTGATTCAAAGACCCCATTGCGATTTTCCCAGCTTCTCTTATATCGAATTCATGATTTGATCTAGCCTGTGCAAGCCTTTGAGATGATACTGCCGGTATAAAACTTTCATATATTGATGTTTGTTGAGCCAATTTTGATCCAACATTAAAATGCTCTAGTGTTGTTCTTGCGATCCGTTGTTTTTTGTGTTCAATCCTAGAAAATATTTCATCAGGTTGTCTTCGGTATTTTCTAGCATTCTTAAGAGCTTCTGATTTAATTTTTTCGATCGGTTGTAACAATGGATGTGTTGGGACTTGTGTTTTTGGCCTGATTGAATGCCTACGCTGTCTTTGATTGTTTTTTGGAAGCCCTGGTGATGGAGGGAGATCAATAGCAAAATCATTGTAAGTTTCAACAATTGTATTTGCTTCTGTCATGAATTTTGGACTGGAATTTACTGTAAAAGATGATAAAATAGATGATAAGCTAATGGCGGCATCATGTGCAGCCATTGATATGAGTAAATCATTATCTCTTTGATGTCTTTTTATCATTATTCTTCTTTGAGATTGATCACTCTTTAAGTTCCTTTGTTTAAGTTCAGACACTCCAGCTTGATTAAAAAGCATAAACTTCAATCTAAACCTTCGTAATTCTTCTGTTCTTGGAAGTTCTGCCTCGGTATTCTTCTTCTGATTATAAATCTTTAACACAATAATTTGATACAATAGTTTTGAGATTTCATCACTTGTTGCTCGAGATAACCACTTATCATCAACAGCTTCATTATTCATACATGTGGTATAACCAATGACCACATCAGATACTGAATTTGTATATACTTGGATATTGGAAGCCCCTTGAGTGGTTTGCTTAACTGCTTTGCTAAGCTTCCTTTTTTGGTTCCCTATTTTAATGGAGTTTGTATCACTAATCGATATATTATTCTTCTCTCCTTCAACTCTAAATGGAAGATAATTCAGCCTATTTACTGTATGTTCAGCATTAATTTTAAAACAATCGTATATAAACCTCATTAGTGTCATTTGTTTGGACTTATTTAGTGACCAACTAACAAAAGAATGGGTAAATTTCTTGTTCTTAATATAATTCCTCCATAATCGAAATGCAGAGACAAAAAGATAATGGGTTTTATCTCCTATCATTAAATACAATATTCTCATAACCTTAGATTGATTCTCCATAATCTTTGAGTGTTGCAATAATATTGAAGATCCTTCTTCGAGAATATTTGTTCTCCATGACCGAAAATATGACTGCATTAGAGTTAGTCCCTTTCTCTTTTTCATTATTTCATAATTCATCTTACGTATCCTAAGTTGATCAATTACAGTGTACCAACTCCTAAAAGCTCTTTTGATTCTTCCATCTTGCATTTTCTTAAAAGAAACCTGTGTAATTAAAGCTCTATAAGCTTTCATCATCGTTCCTCGATTTAAATACTTCACAATATCCCTATATGATGCTTCTCGAGCATTTCCTGTAACACTCCTATTATGAAGTGATCTTATTGCCCTTTGTATAAGGTTCTTTTGGTACATTTCTGTGCTTTCTCTTCTCATTCTTATCATTGTTAGCTTTTTGGCTTTAAAAAAAGCCCATTCTGGAATATAAAACTGGCTTTTGGATTCTATTAGATCAAATCTTTTCTTTTCTTTGTATTGAGCCCATCTTCTCCAAACATGGAAAGTCCAAAACTGGGGACCAAATATATTACGATAGTTTGATAATACAGTAACTTTTCTGGCAGCACGAGCAAGAATGAATCTTTCCGATGCTATTGTGTACCAGGCACTGAACATTTGCTTCAGCGTCGATCTAAAAAATATCTTAATTAAATCAATAATTTTCTCTTGATCCACCTTAGGATTGAAGAATATGAAGTTTGTCTTCATATATATGTTGAAGGGCACAAAACGCATATTGGTAGTGGCAATGATCCATGGATCTTTGGATAATGGTGAAATCATCCCAGTAAAGAGCAAATGATTTGTTATCTCTTTATAAGGAGTAATAGCTTGATCTGCAGGGGGATTTAACGTTAATTTCCATAATGACATTGAATATTTCAATCTGCGTGCCCTCAGTCGTGATATAAACTCTAAAAAATGTCTCATTCTCTTTTTTGACAAATATCGTTTCCAACATTTCTGAATAATGCGGGCAGATGATTGATGAACAGCGGTAATGCTCAAATTATCGACGAATTTATGAATACTTCGAGGTGTTGACAAGCTAGATGGTATTTCGAGTAATGATAGGCTCTTTAACTGACTAGTCTCCACATCTTCAATTCGATCTAAAGTACCAAGCAACAAAATTGGGATTTTTGGAGACTCACGTTTCACCAAAGCCATATTAGCAGTCTTTGGTCGTCCAGAAACCTTAATATTCTTGCTAGTTACCTTAAAAATCCTTGAAGTACTCATGAGATTATTATATCCGTTTAATAATGGAGATTGTTGTTCCAAAATGGCTTTATTCTGATGATATTCCCTTATTGGTTAGTGATAGAGGCGGATCTTTGCCTTTGATGGATTTTCGGGAAGTTTCTTTCGAAAATGAGGAGAGAGCCATTATGGCTGATTTATTTTCTTGTTTAACTGGTGGATATGGGAGTTATATTAAGAGAAATGAAGATAAAAAATATAGTGTAAATGCTATTATCAGGGATTCTATTCATGATTTTGTTGAGAATTTAATTCCATTATGCAATAATTGTCTAAAAATTAAATGTTATTCCGAGAGGCATTATGAATTTAAATATGGAAGAATGAAGCATGTTTTTTGTTATTCTTTAAGGAATTATCTTTTGGAGTACTATAAAACAATTACTATTCTTGAATCCTCTAAAGGAATGTCATTAGCATTATTATTCTCAAATCTTAGGAAAGAAATAGAAACATTTAACATTCTATCTCTTTTATGTGATAAAGTTGATGAATCACATGGAGCAACAATATGTGACATTATATATCAACTACACTCGGCAAACAGAGGTATTGATCATGTAAAAAAGACTTTAAGCACCATATTTGAGAATTGTATTGGCCCTGTTCTTCGATATATTGAAAAATGGGTATATCTTGGTGAAATTGATGATCCTCATGGTGAATTCTTCATTATTGACAATAAGGGTACTATTGTTGAGAATAACATTGATTGGAGCTATTGGGAAGACCGATTTTCATCAATAAAAGAGAAAGTACCTGGTTTTATTCCAAAGGGTATTGCAGAACTTATTGTTTCAATTGGGAAAGTTAGTAGTGTTATGAAAGAATGTAATAAGAGTATTGTATCAAAAGTCGTACCAATGAATTTAGAGTCCGTACAACGAACAAATGAGTTGATTTCTGTTTATGAGAAATCTTCGAAAGTTTTGATTAATGTGCTTAATGATGAGCACAAGCTTTATGAATGTTTTGACACGATATGGGATGTCCTTTTGTGTCACAAATCTGATTGGTTGACTGATTTTATGAGATTTTCATCAAGCAGAATGAAAAAATCAAGAGAAGAAGTATCTGCTCAGGATTTTGAAGAACTTCTTCCTTTAATTCTTAAGCCAATGTATTTGAAATTCTTAAATGTTAAGATCAAGAAATCTCAGCTTTCATATAGCATTGAGCGAATACATGCTGTTACAGCAGAGGTAGCCCAGCCAAAATTGAAAAAAACTAAAGTTACTGGATCTAGATCCTTATGGGAAAACTTTGCTTTGCAGCCAAAAATCGAATGGCCTTTGAACATAATAATAAATCCAGAATCACAGCGAAAATACACACTCCTATTTCGCCATGTACTATTATGGAAAAGGCTAGATAAGAAATATTGTTCTCTTTGGAGATATAAAAACGCATTAAGGCAAATCAGCGCATCTAGATATGCTATACATGTATTTATTACTGAATTCTTGAACTTTATGAGTGCAACAGTCATACATCCTTCTTGGACTTCTTTCTTGGAATCTTTAGAGAAAGCAGAAAGCATTGAATCAATTATTTCCTCACACAACTTGGTCCTCCAACATCTAATGAAGGGTTTCTTCTTATTGAACATTAAAATTTTCAAATGGATGTCACACATTGCCACTATTGCATGGCATTTCGCAAAAGAAATGAAAAAATGGTCTCGGTCAACTTCAAATAATGTTACCACCAATAATGAAAAAATGCAACTAGCAATTCCTCTCCTTAACTATTTCTCAAAATTTCAGCACTCCGTCGGTGAGCTCCTAAAGGACCTTTCTAGCACAGCTGAAAATGAAGGATCGTCCTTTTTCGTCGACTTCGCTCTGAGTATCACAGTGAACAATTTTTTTGGTACGATTAAATAAAGTTTTTGTTTCTCAGGTTTATGAGCAGTTTAAAAATGCAGGCGTGTCCATCTGGTGTAGCTTGTGTGTCAATAATTGGCCCTGATGATGGTCTGATGTTTATTGATAAATATACGTCTTCAAATACTCTTGATTTAGATTACTTAGTTTTTTGCTCGCTTGACCATTTTCCAGTTAGCAAAGCTCACAAAGCCGGAAAGGGAGAAAAAGTTGTTGTTGAAATTCCTCTAAATCACCAAGAGTATTGTGTGTGGGGATACAGGAGCAGTCTTAAATACAGGATTATAATAGTGTCTCAGATTACTTTTGTTGGTATTGATGCGAGTTTGAGATCATATTTTGAAAAGATTAAAGACTATTTGTTTGAGGCTTTAACAAATCCATTTTATAACCCATTTTCTCCAATTCGGTCAACAATTTTCCAGAATCGTATACAAAGCATATTTGCAAATAGCTCAAATGAAGAAGCATAATATATATTTCAAAATAAAAATTTATTAACCATCATATTGTTTTATATTTCTGCAAAATGAAAAACTACATAACAATTCAACTCTCTTCCATTATCTTTTTGAAATATGGAATACCATTGTACTCCTCCAAACACAAGATAAGAACATTACGGAATTGAGTTCCTTTAAGTAATGGAATACCTAAACTAATTTGGCAATACATGATAGAATATTTAAGATATTATCTGGATAGAATCCTCATCCTTTTACAAAATAACTTTAAAGACTTCAACAAACAATTTGTAAAATAATCAATTGAGATTCAAGGATTATCAAAAAATTGGCTATTCATATATAAAGAATTTAATTGGATAAGAAGAAAATGGAATCCCCCTAAGTTGTTCCAAAAAATGGGATTAACTTTTAACAATTCTACCATCTTGATATCCAAGATTCAAATGTAGGTCATTTGGTGCCTCTGTTAGAGAACTACACAATCTATTTAGTTATAAACGATGAATAAACAGTCAGATACCCTATTTAATCAATACAAATCAAATTCTTTCAAAATTTCAGTTTTTCCATCGTAAACTAAACAAAGGTATTCTTGACTTTGAGTTTTAAGTTACATTATTTCGCCACATTTTAGGAAATATAAATGCTGGCAAAGTTGTTGCTATCAAGATTAACCCTTTGGGCGACGAAAAAAGAAGGTATTCAATTTCATTTCTTTTACAAATTGAATTTGGATAAGCCAAAAATATGGAATTCATTGACACAATATTCCGACTCAGTTATTTTATGGAAAGAATTCGTTCTTTAGGCAAATTACTTACATTTGATTCCACCAACTAGTTTAAGATGTGGTATCTGGTCCCTCTTCATTATGGATTTCATTAGACCTAAATGCAAACTCATTTCAAGAAATTTTCTTGAATTAATATCATTTGGATTAAAAACGTTTCAAAATTATCTCATTATTGGTATTTGGAACAATTATATGTTTCATAAATTTTTTTGGATAACATTCTTAAAAAGAAACCTCGAAAATACCAAGAAAACATTCAAGCAATTTGGCTTTAAAACCATAATGAAGTCAAATATTATTATTGCATTTTTTTTATTATTAATAATATTTCACTTCAATAGATATTATGAGAAACAACAGTATCTTTCATTAATAAATGGTGAAACTGATTCTTTGAAATTTCTTAAAAATTCTCCAATTTGGCCTTTAATGTGGTTGAATGATGCTATTAATACTTGGTGTTGATGTGGGATGTGAAAAAGAAAGCATTGAACAAGGAAGGTCTTATATGGATAAAAGTATACAAATTTCCAATTGTTTCTTCTCAAGATCTTCTCTATTCTCTGGATTGGGCGGAGTAATATTTATGGATGGTGGTTCTTACTCAATGAATATCAATTACTCAATGTTCAATAACTGTATCTGTTCTGACAGTGGAGGAGCAATATTTTTCTTTTCTCCAATTTCAAATATCAGAATGATATGTGCAAATAGATGTACTTGTGGACAGTTATATCATTTTGCATATCTTTATTCTGTTCAGGTGAATCAAGTGGAGTATCTTTCAGTATCAAATTGTTCATATTCTAGATCGGGCTTTTTTGCCTTCGCTTTGATTCAGGCATTCAGGGATGTCACAACACAAACACTTCAATGAACAATGCTGAATGGTGTTCAGGTATATCAATCACTTTTTCGAAATCATTCTTTAGCTCTCACTGTACATTTTCTAACAACAATGTATCTAATAGCGTTTGCATATATTTCTATTTATCCTATAGCAATATATCAATGACATATGCCAATATAGTTCACAACAACAGTCCAAACAATGGGATTATATGTGTCGAAGAATCAGATTCCATAAAAATGTTGAATTGCATATTTGAAAACAACCATGATATTCTATTCTGTGTAAAACAAGGTTCTCTTGAAGTGTCTCATGCATTCATTGATCATTCTGAATCAATATTCTCTGGATCAACAGCAATATCAACAACTAATAATTCAATGACAAAAAGAATCACATATCAAATTCAATTCTTTAATTCACATCATTGTTATACTGACCTACCTCTGATTTTGAAAACATTGGAGAACACAATGGAGGAGACAATGTCAAGAACTTATGATTCAGAATGTGAAATTAGGATTCTATCAAGTGATGGGGTCTTGAAGAAGAGAGAAAATTATTTTATTCCTGTCTTTATTTCATTTGTGATTGTGTAAAAAAATTTTAATATATAGTTTATATTATGGATATGAATTACAATATATGATAATAATTGGATGTTTAGGATAAATGATTTTATTAATTTTAAAAAATGTTCTTTTTAGAATTCAAATTGATTTTTCATATGATTCATATAAATGGAAAGTACCAAAAATGTAATCGGTCATAGTGTAATGGTTATCATGTAAGATTGTCGTTCTTTTGACCCGGGTTCGATTCCCGGTGACCGAGTTTTTTTACATTTACAAATGTTAACTTTGGTTTTTGTTTTTTGCCTTTTTGAAACGAAAGTCTTTAACAATGCTACGTGGCTAAAAATATTTCATCATGATTCATCGACAGGGCAATATTTTAATAATTTTTCAGAATCGTTGAATTGCAATTCTTATTATAAGTACAGCATAATTGGAAAAATTGATCAAACTTATAGGAGAAATGGCAAATTTGAGTTTTTGCTTGAATATCCGGAATTGAATGGATACAACCAGTGGAAACAGACATATAACCCTAAAGATAACCCAGAAATAGGAGGAACAACAGCAACTGGTTATGAAAGCGTGAATATTGGATATAGCGGAATGTATTGGGGTGGATTGGTGGTGTCAAATTATCAACAGACTGCAATTGATGGATCAACTGGTCACTTAAATTGGTTTTACTCTATTGGTTGTTACTCATCTACTTGGATGCCGAATAAATTCCCAGGTCCTGCTTTAGATAATAATGATAATTGGTATGCTGTCTCAAAAGTTCTTCTATGGGTTAGAACAAATGATACAATACCCACAGTAACCACCCACCTAAAGAATCATATCAAGAATGCAATTATGTTTCTATCCATCCTTATTCTTTAAACGAGGATCATTTGTTTTCAGGGAATTTATGAAAGTGATCTCCAGTAAATCTTCATTTAGAAATTCGAGTTCTCCTTGGTTTTCATTTTTGGGTCAGGCATTATTCGTTATTCTAGTTATTACTTGGCCTGCAATTAAAACATTTGCTTCTATATGGAAATCAAAAGCTAAAACTCAGTTGAAGTGGTGCTATTATTGGATTAGCGTCCCTGTTATATTTTTCTTTGTCGAACTATTAGGATTTTTTTTCTCAAAAGAACCATTTTTTGTTGTATTTCAAGTTATTATTGCATTAGTGGTTTCGTACAATAATGGAACTATATGTGTTCATATCACCATTAAGTTCATGGCTCCTCTTTTCAAAAAATACTATTCAAGGCTTAAAAAGTTGCCAGGATTGGCTCTTCAAGTGATATTTCAAGTGTTTTCAGTGATGGGAAGCTTCTTCAAAGCTGGGATTCAACCAGAAAAACCTGTGACGCCAATGAAAAAGAAATATCCTGCAACAGTAGGATAGATATCATATATAACAGTTATTTATTCGTATTCTCCGATTCTTTCCATTGATGAAGGTTCGATTCAACTTGGTTAACATTCACTGATAAACGCGGGGCAACTTTAGCAACTGCCTGGAACATCGGAAGACATACAGCATCATAGAAACCTATTTGTGACTTTGGTTTATTAAGATGCTCTCGATCATTCAAAGGCGATGTGTACTCCATTCCTGCTGTTTGCTCCAAGTCACCCTGCCTGAAAAACTCTTCACATAAATCATCACACCACTTGTTTGCCATTTCAAAAGGACGAGATACATTAGAAACATCTCCACACTTTATCAGCATTTGAAGAAATAGAAGCTTATCATTTGGATTATCCATGCTGAACTGATTAGAATCAACTTTATCATTAAATGTTGCAATTATATCGAAATGCTTAGCCATATCTGTTGCCAAAATCAATTGAATGATAAGATTCCACATCGATTTATAATCATGACTTGATAGGTTTGAAAACAAATTAGTATCTTCAACAGACAAAATTGTTATAGCTTCTGCACAATGATGCGTTTCCATAACACTTTGGTTCTTAAACAATATACCTAGAGGTGTCTCTGCTTTCACATTAAATATATTGGAAAACCCATCATGGTCCAAATCATGACACAGAGATGCAATTAATAAACCAAAAATTTCATTTTTTGTAAGTGTTGAATCTAAGTTCCCAACTAATACTTCATATGAAACAAACTGCATTACATCAACAGCATGTCTCCAATTATGATAAGGAACCTTTTTATACTTATTCTTCACTTCCGATAAAAATTTAAATAACTTTTCATTAGATACTCCGAAAGTGGTCATAATATCAAATAAATCGAAAATGGCAAACACAACTTTGAATAAGCCGATTCCATCCCATTCAGGCGCATCAAATTTAATCATTAAAACTTGGGATAATTTATCCATTCCTATAAGAAGTTTTGTTGGAATCTGTCCAACAGCTGTTCTCTCTTTTTCAGAAATCCAATTCTTCAATTCAAATTCAACCTGACCCAAATTGGCTCTATTTTTCAATTGACTCCTTTCAATAGTAAATGCTGCAAATACTGCAAAACAATCTAAAAGCTTAACATCCTCACCAAGAATTTTCCATCCGCAACTGATTTCTATTACTCCGAGAACCGCATTTTCATTATTAATCAAAGGCAAACAGCATATTACTTCATAGCTCTCGGTTGTTTTGTTTTCCGTCTTAACTAATCTACTTTGACCTAAATTTGGTAGAAAGCTCTGTCTCGGCTTTGTTTGTTCTATAATTGAACTTTTAGTTGATTCAACAGGAACATATGCTTCATTATCTGGTTGGTCATCATAATACTCAGATACATAATCTTGATCTTCTTCACCTTCAGGATCCTCTTCTTGGCTTTGTCCAAAATCACTTCTTCCAAAAACTAGAACATCTGCATCAAGACCTGCAGCTAAAATCCGATCAATTGCAGCATTTAGTTGTTCAGTTTGGGTTCTTCCTAAAACATCTTTATGATCAAAAAGCATTAGCCTTCTATTTGATGCGGCTTCCTGGGCAAACATAGTGCCATAATTCCCTGTTTCGCCTATATTCAAGTGTAAAGATAGGGTATTCTCAATTTCATCAGCGAGGAATAAAGATACTCTGGAAGCTTTTACAATTGCCATTATATTATCTAAAATATCTTTGAGATTCCTTTCTTCAGTATCATTTTGACTGAGGGCGGTTGACATTTGTATAAATGATCTGAGTTGCTTTGTTAAGTCTAATGAAGCTTTATAGAGCCTAGCATTATCTAATGATATCCCGCAAAAGACATTAAATGCCATTAACATCTTTTCATCATCTTCATCAAAGAGCCCACTATTCTTCTTATTAATCATTTCTGTGACACCATTGATTTCACCTCTATTGTTATAAATTGGAACACAAAGCAGAGACCTGGTAGTAAATCCTGTTGCAAGATCAACAGAACGATCAAACCTAGGATCAGCATATGCATCCCTAATATTTACAATAACACCTGTTTGAGCGCAATTGCCGACAATACCACGTCCAATTTTAACTCTGATTGCATTTTCTAAACCTCCATGAATTCTAGTAACAAGTTCTTTCTTGGATGAATCGACTAAAAAAAGAGAACACCTTTCGGCATTAAGAAGGCTACATGCACGATCCATAATTGTTGGTAATAGAGTATCGATATCAAGAACCCCACTCAAATTCTCTGCTACTTCCAAAAGAGCTTTCAAACGGTGCTCAAATTGATCTAGTTCTTTGTCCATTTCAGGAGGGGAAAACAGGAAACTCAATGCCCTTGATGCGAATGGAATTACAGCAGACAATACTTTTTGATCAATAATTGAAAAACAATTAGTTACAATAGGAGATCTTAATATACATACCCATTTTTGATCAGAACTGTCGACAAAAACCCCTGCAACTACTGCTTGAGAACGATCGCCATCAGCAATCGGGTTATAATATTCCGAATTCTTAACATTGCATGTGTTCAAAACGGTGTTTGATTTAAAACAATGAAAAGCGCAGCCAATACTCTTTTCTGATACAATCTCATGATAATTAGTGCTAATTTGATCAGATATGTGCAAATAATGAGAAAACTTTGACCTATAAACATAAAAATCGACATGTTCGCATTTAAAAAATGAACGTAATGAATTACAAACAGATATAACAGCACTATCAGATATTTCAAAACTCATTGGCAAGGACAAAACAGTATTACCTGGAAACAAGAAATCACCAAAAAGTCGGAATTTCGAGAATAGCTTGTTTGCTATTATACCTTCATCGGCACCAAATGGTTTTGTTCTCTTTGGAAATGAAACCTGTACAATATAGAAAACTTCATTGTCTCTTCCAATAATTGGAAAATCAATTATTGAAGATTCGCCTGAATAGATCACTGAATCAATACTGCTGTCATAACTCGAATGCAAAGACTGAGGAGAAGCTTGTATGAAGTTTTTTTCGCTTGCCGCTAAAGATATAATGCCAGTACCCTTATACACACTTTTTTGATTTGATGGAGAAAAAAATGTCTCATTCTTACTATTATATATCCATGCCGTAACACTTTTTGTATCAAAAAACTGAGCAAAAGCATTTTCAATAGAATAATAAATAGGGTTAACCTGCATATTATCAACCATTTGATCAAAAATATCTTCAAAATTAAGTTTCGGAGAGTCATGTTTTATGATATCTTGTGGTAGATGACTATGTTTTTGAGAAGTTTTCTGAAGAACATATTGTATTGTTGGTTTATTAATATTTTGAACCTTGTTGATCCGAATCTTGTTTTGGCCCGTTATTAACGAGGTTCTACTTAATGACATGGTTCAAAAGCTTTTATAGAAAAGTGACAATAAAATTTATAAATAATCGTTGTTTGTGCCCCTACAAACACATTTGGATTCGTTCTCCCAGACAAACTCAATTTTTGGAGGAGGCGAATCAAGATTTAGCGACTCTTCGATTATGATTTTTGATGGCCCTAGAAGAGATGTCTTTTCTGGGATTAGTTTGAACACTTTAAAGGCAAATCCTTCAAATGAGTATGCTGCTCCTCTTGTTGATTCATTATTGATTGACACCTGTGATATTGAACAATCAAATAAAGAACCTGAATACTTGAGTTTTCCATTAATAAATATGTGTATTTGGTTTCTCAATGCTATGATACAACTATTCCCGGAAACAGAAACAGTGGGTATATATTTGTTCAGGTTCCGAATTTCTTGCATAGCTAGGTTTGAATGCTTCGGATATTTATTTGAGATATTAGCAAGTCGTAATGAAGCAGCAGCTCCAACTTGATATGAATTTGCTTGAGCAATGGTTCCAATAATTGAAAAAAGCCTTGATATCAATTTTTGTGAATCAGAGATATCTCCATACTCTTCGACTATTCTATCAAATGATTCAGAAAACTGCTGAAGCTGAGATCCTGCAATTACTGCAAACAGTTTATGTACATGTTCAGACCTAGATGTAAGCACTAATGATCTCAAAACATATTCAAATAAGTTAATGCTGGTGCTAAATGTTTGCCAGAATGATAGTCCATTTATTAGTATCACCAAAGAAAGAGACCCAATTTCTGTAATTTCTTTAGAACTTCGAATCAAGAAATCATACATTATTCTATGGAACATGTCTGGGACAGCCTCAGGCTGAGAAATCAATAACATTGAAACTAAAAGTGATTCAATGATAGAAAATGTCGTATTGTTAAGCAATGGAGCCATTAATTCTTGTGCTTTTTCAAAAGGAACTGAGCACATGATATTGGCGCAAGCGAGTGATGCAATCTTTTGTATATTCTGGTCATCCAATATAAGATAATTCAATAGCTGTGGTAATATATCGAATATTTTCATTTTCATTTCAAATTTAGGAAGAATCATCTTTTGTTTAACCAATGAACAAAGAATCTGCCATGCTATATAATGCATGGCTACAATAGATGGTGATGTGTCAAACAAAGATGATCCTCTTAATAAAAATGGCGGATAATAAAAGGTAGGTATTCTCTTATCTCCTATCAATATATATGATAATTCATCAACAAGTTTGAGATCTACTGATGAATTCTCAGATTTATGATCAGAATAAGAAAAATCCATCGAGAGACTGGAAATAACTGATGACAATGTATCATTTGATCCCGTTTTTGCGATCGAACCCATTACTGAGAGCAACACACTAATTGGAAGCATTATTGATGATGAATTCCCGGAAGTGGTGAGATGAGAAAGCATTGGCAATGGAATTGTAACAAAAAAAGCACTTTTGGATCCAATAGGTACTGTATTCAATGATATTGAATTATCATGTTCATGACATGTTGGCCAAACTAACGTAGATCCAATGGGAGGATATGAAAACAAGCCAACCTCGACAGATTCAACAAAATTGAACACAAAGAAAAGGCCGTCTTTCCGCCTAAATACTATCAACTCTTGATCAGATATAATATATACTGACAATATTTGAAACCCTGATGTAGGATACCTAAGGTATACATCCATCCATTTAAAAAGTGCTGTTGAGCCGTCTTCTCCAATTGCCACAAAGCTCTCTCTACCCAGGATCTTTATTGGAAGTGATACAAAACCGATGATTGGAGAAGGTAAAGCATCAACTGATCTGATAAAACTAGGCTGATTAGCCCAAAAAAAATGAACGCTTCCATCATCACATCCAACAATGATTTGTGTTTTAGATTGTTTTGATGGAATAATCCTAGAAAAAATTGAAGTAATATTTGAAGAACCTGGAGCAAAAGATGGTGATGATACAGAAAAGTCAAGCCAATTAACCATTTGGAACGAGGTATTATTATCTTTAAGTATAAAACTTTCGTGTGGATCGGTACAGTGAAACAAAGAACCTTTATCATTTGGGTTATAAACTTGAACGAATTTATTTTTCCTGATAAGTGTAAGAGACTTATATGATGTAAATAATATTCCATTCACAGGGCATATATCAAATTGACTTGATAAAAAACATGAATTGCTTTTCAATGTTTCAATATTCAAGACAGATAATGAACTCTTTTGGTGAATTCGGGGGGGATTCAATTCAATAATATAAAAACACCCTTTACAAGTCCCAACACACATGAGCCCTTTATTCATCCATTGCAAACAAGAGAGGAAATCATCATTTTGTTGATCTGGAAGGTTGATATCTAATATTGGGGATGTGGAGCTGGGCTTAAATATACTAATACACATACCCCTTAATCTAACAATTCCAAAAGGAGTTGCACTAATAATCTCGTTCTTGTTGAACGGAAAATAATGCCGATGATCAACAATAACCTTATCATCTTCAAATCTATCAGCTCTAACATGATTCACACCAACAAGAACCAATGTAGTTTTCTCAACAAAAGGACTGTTTTCTGATGTTATTAATGATAAAGAGGTTATTCCTGGCATATATATATTCAAAATTATCTTTCCACTTGTTAAATCAAAGAGTTGGCATGAAAGACCATAATTGCAATTCCATAAATATGACGCATTTGCATGATGCAAATATAAAATATTATTACCTATCGGCAAAATATTATCAAATTTCCTGACGCATAATCCATCAGAGCATGACCAAACACAAATTGATCCGTTTTCGCAAGCTGAAACGAAAACTTTTGACTGAAGTGTTAAAATCAACCCAGAAACACGCCCTATGTGACCACATAACACACTCGCAGGCAAAATTCCATTCTCATCAGCAACAAATAACATAATCGAACCTTCTTCTGTACCTACAGCAAAGCAATCACCAATGAATAATGGACTGGAAACAACCCAGCAACAACATGTATAGCGAAATTTGGTCGGTAAAACACTCTGTGAATGGGTTACTGCAATACAAGGGTGAAAGCTGCTCATAAAATTTAACCAATGAGAATAATGGATAAGCAAGAGATATAATGGGATGATACAGCAAAAGGACTTGGTGGACGATTATTGTCACTTTGTTCTCATATGTTTTCGAAGAGCCGATTCACAACAATTCGGCACATATGTTTGTTCTTAATTCCAATAAGTTTAATAAAATTTGGTAGTTTATATGGATCTCCAATTGATAATTCTGTTCCATCTGAAGATCCATTCACTGTTCATTATTACAGATTTATCAACAAATTTCCTCCATTAAAAGTATACACATATCCTGGTATTTATCCTAGATTTGATTTTGTTGTTTCTAGAGAATGGTTTGAACCTAAATTCAGCAAACATACATATATGCATGAATTTGCTTTTTTTAACCACCTACAGTCTTCAAAGTTTAGTGTACCTGATCCAGAGAAAGCTGATTTGTTTATTCCTAATACTACTTTTTCTCCACTATCATTTAAAAATGGTAACTATTCTGAGATTATATACAACATGATGTATTATGGCCCATATTACGAGCGTTACGGAGGAGTTGATCATATTATATTGATGGCTTTATATCCTTCTTACATTGGTCCTATTGACATTAGCGATACTATTATAATGCCCCACTCATTCACAAATCAAAATGCTCCATGGAATTATACTTTAGAGAAACCCAGAGAATCAAGCAAAATTAGTATTGTTCCTGTTTTATCTGATGTAAAAACTCCATTTGTAATTGGACCCAGGCCCATTAGTGTTTTCATGCTTGCATCAAAGAAAACCAGAGAGCCTGAAACTGATGTTATTCGAATTCGTCTATTTGAAGAGCTTGATAAAATCAACAATACCAAGCTTCTTACAGCTAATCGCTTTCCAGAGAACCCAAAACAGAATATCGCTCCCATCATCAATATGAGAAAGAGTTACTTTTGCGCAACTCCTTTGGGCGATTGCCCGACATCAAAGAGATTTTATGATGCACTGCATTCTGGGTGCATTCCTGTAATCTACTCTGACTATGTTAGGTATCCATTTGAAGGATTGTTCCTTAATTATTCTCGATTTCTTGTTCAACAAAGAATGACAGATTATGATAATATTAAGAAGAATTTTAATAGCTTGAATACCAAGAAAATCGAGGCCCTGCAGAAAACTATCCTGAAAATGCATAATATCTTCTCTTGTGAACTTCATGAAGAACTAACAAGTGGGCGTCTATCGTGGGCTTGGCTTTGGCAAGAGTATTTCAAGGCATGCAATATTGCCTCAGCAAAGAGGAGGAGATTACTCGAAAACAAGTACCTAGACAAAGAGCCATGGGTTAGAAACCCATTAGCTACTAAGGAAACATGTTGTTCTCTTATCCCACGCCCTCGTCCTCAGCCTCCCAAAGCACCAGCTCCAAAATAGTAATAAAGTATATTGTACAAATTTCTTGAATGGGTCCAGATGAATCACGACATAAAGTGGAATCTTCGGGGAAAACATTAAATTTATGTGGAAAAGGGGTCGATAAATTAGATTCGGACATTGATTTGGAACAAATAGTTGCCTTGCAATTATCGAAAAACAATATTAGCGAATTACCTCCAGATCTATTGAAACTTAACACTTTGGTACTGGCCTATAATAAGATGGTGAACTTGAATACCAATTTAATGAGCACTTTAAAATCCTATATTAATCTTGAAGTTCTTGACCTCTCCCATAACGAAATTAGTTATATTCCTGATATTTTCTCTGAGCTTATAAGCCTTAAAAAGCTTAATCTCTTTGGGAACAAGATTTCTGAGCTTGATTTGGAGGATACTCAATTGATATCCATTGATATTGGGCAGAATCGGTTTAGTGAACTACCCAAGCTCCCCAGTACACTTGTATCACTTAATGCTGATCACAATTTTATCACCTCTATTGATGTTGGTTTTAATTATCTCTCCAAGTTATGCTTATCTCACAACAAAATAACATCAATTTCTCCTCTAAATGGATTTCCATCCCTTTTTGTTCTTGATATTGCTCACAACAAGCTTAAAAAAATTGCAAAGCTTCATGAAATGTGTCCAAGGTTGAAACAATTTGATGGTTCAAACAACTCTTTTACCAAATTTCCCTCATTTCCAAGAACTATAAATGAAATTCACATCCAAAAGAATATGATCTCTCAGATTAATAGTTCTTTAGTGGCACTAAAGGTATTAGTTTATTTAGATATATCAAGGAATAAGATTAGCAACATTCCTTCTTTGCCTCCTCTTATTCAAACACTCATTCTCTACGGAAACGAAATTAAAACCATTACAAATTCATTAACTCCAGAGCTTTTAAGGGTTTTTGCAATGAATAACGAAATGGAAGAGATACCAATGTTGTCTGGGAATTCTGTCTCTGAATACTACTTTGCATCAAATAGAATCAGTGCTGTTGATATGAAATGGTTTTGTAAAGCTGTTACTAGGATTGATTTATCTAGAAACAGCCTCAAAAGTATCCCTGATGATCTTTTTCAATTGCCATCCTTACATTTTCTGTTTATTCAGCATAATGAGATTCAATTAATTCCTCCCACAATCTCTGAATCATCTTTGATTCTTCTAAATATTAGTTTTAATCCAATCTCTAGCATTGAAATAACCCTTCCGGCTTCATTAGAACAATTCTTCATGGCCGGTTGCTCTGCATCTAAGGTACCACAGTCTTTGCAATCTATTGAAGAATTGCTTGAAGTTGACATGTCAAATAATGAATTGACCTTCTTCCCTTTGATTAATAGTGTAAGAATACTTAACCTATCTTCGAACAAATTAAGACAATTCCCGGAAATATCGTTATCGATAGAATCCCTGGATTTATCACATAACCTAATCGAAGAAATACCGCAAAACTTCGATTATTTATATTTGATTGATCTTGATTTATCATATAATTGTATCAAACAATTGCCAAAACCTTTTATGATTGATAATTTTCGATCACTAAAGTTGCAAAATAATCCAATGAGGGGATGGATATATCCAGAAGAATGTAAAAATATGGGTTTGCTAGATATATCCGGAACTAGAATTGGACTTGCAGAAACTCCAACTGCTATTGGGCAAGTGTTTACTTCAAATGATGCGATGTTTGTTTCTCATAGGATTTCCATTATGAAGCATATATCGTGGGGTTCATACTCGAGTAGAAGGGGTGATAGAGAATCAAAAGAAGATTCGATTGTGTTTAGGCCTGAGATTAATCCCAATACTCACTTATTTGCTTTGATTGATGGAAGAGGGAGATCAAAAGCGGCTAGTCATAGTTCTTTCAGATTAGTTAAAGCTTTTCAAAAACACAAAGATTCGCTTGATAACAATTCTATTCTTAAATTAATCGAGAAAGTTGAAACAAAAATGTTTTCTAAGAAAAACTCTGAGATTCCTCCATTAGGAGCTCTGGTTTTATACATGAATCATGCTTTTCTTATAAGCTCCGGAGAAATGAAACTAATGGTAATTAACAAAGATGGTTCAATTGATGGTGAAGATATTAAAATGGTTCAACAAGATCAGGTATCCCTTAACAGAATACATGGTCCTTTGTCAATCTCTAATTCATTCGGTAGCTTTTTGGTGTTTCGCAAAAGTCTTAATAAGAAACTTCATGAAATCCAAATTAACTCTAATCATAAATGGATTATTATCATGAATGTCGGCATTTTCGAAATACTCCCATCATCAGATATTCAACAATCGTCTTTGACATCTAAAGACTCCCAAGAACTGGCATACAAGCTTAGGAACAAAGCATTTTCCGGTATGGGAATGGATAATCTCTCTATTATTGTTATCGATGTTGATGAATACTTAAAAAAATATTATAGTTATTTAAGTTTAATGTTATCATAATCGAGACCAAAGCCGAGTTGGTATAAATTCTTCTGGTGGTCCAGGGATCCTGTAATAATCATTGAAAAATCTTTGTTGATTTGTTTTCTATAATGAGATTCGATAATCCCATCAAATAATATAGATGAATGAATAACAGCCTTTCCTAACTTCGCTTTCCATGCAACCTGAAGTTTGGGCTGAAGAGTATTTGATAACTGAAATGACGTACCAAAACTCCATTGTTGATTAACTTGTTTCTGGAATCTATATATGAGAAGAACATCTTTATCAACAATGCATGCTGCTTCAAACATACACTTATTCCATATCCTATTGAACATTATGGAAAGGGCATACGATCCGATACTAGAATTAGGCTCAATAAATCTTTTCAGAAGCTGGAATCCAAAACCAAACTTCTCCCTTCCAAACATTGTTGTAAAGTCGATTGCACTTATTGATTTGAAATTAAACTTATGGATTAGCTGCTGCCTATAGTTAACAGATACTGTAGAATGAAACCATGGTGCTTTCGCTGCAAAAGTTATAATAGGTGAAACGTTAAGCTTTCTAACACCAATTTGTGACGATATAGAAATGTGCTGATTAGGTTTTGATGTCAATAATACTGATGACGTTGAACCTGAAGAAACATAGTATGAAAACTTCTCTGTCTCTTTGCTCATTGACAATTTTATATAGTTATTTGGGGATTTAACAGGTTGAACTTTATTTCCTTCAACTCTCCTCAGGGAAATCAGAGTTGGTTGAAATAATAATACACATGAAATATCTGCTCCATTTGGCAAAGACGTCGATTGTGTAACGTTAAGCCCATAAAATGAGCTAACGTTGAATAACTTATCATGTTTACTATTGACTTGGGTAAATGATGGTAACATACTTGACCAATAAATGTTATCGGCTTTCTGTGTAAATCAACCCATGTTCAACCTGGTTTAATGAAACACATTAAAACAATATTTCTGCTTTTGTAGACTCTTTTTAATGATTTTTTAATTATAACATATACATAGAAGATGTTATGATTAAATAAGGGTTAGAACCAAGAATCCTTTAATATGTTTGATAAATTTCTGTTTTGCCATTCAAAAGGTGTGTATACCAATGACCTTTTAAACACCGAATAACACAATTGGTTACCTTTCACAATATGATATGTATATATCATTTTAATTTTTCTTAATAAAAAATCAATCTTTTACTGTTATTAGAAAACGTATGGACTAGAAACATGATCTTCGTGATCATTTCTATTTGTTTCTCTCTTATTTTCATTAGTATTCTCTTTCTTGTTGTTTCCTTCTTGATGATGAGTTATTTCTAAGGACGAAGATGAATAATCCTTATCTTTCTTGCTCCTTTGACTTCCAATAAAGTAAGAAATAGCTAAAAGAATTAAAACCAACAAAATAACTGTTGAATACATAAAGATAGTATTTGATTTGTTTTCATCAACACTATTGTTTTGATTTTCATTTGATATTGTTGTTCTTTCAATGAAATCTGATTGAAAAGATCTTTGATTTGTTCTCTCTGGATGATGAGTATCATATGGGGTATGAATAGGGAAAAATGTTTGATGAGGAGTATGCTCGGGGAAGAGAGTTTGATGAGGAGAATGCTCGGGGAAGAGAGTTTGATGAGGGCTATGATCCCCATATGACCGATATGGAGTAAGAAGGGGTGATTCACATTCAGTCATTTCTATTGTTGGATTTGGAGAATCACATGGTGTTTGTTCATTTGTGCTCAGATGTGTTAATAATGGAATGTCAGCATTGCAATAATATGAATTGAAGAATTGGATTTGATATGTTTGCCTTTGGATGAATGAATTATTGTTTCCTGTTGATATTGAAGTTGAAGTTGAGAATTTTCCAGCGTGAGATATGAATGAATGCGAAATTATTAGAGACCCTGAATTAATGGACACCAGAGTGTTATCATTCATATCAAACACACAATAATCCATTTTTGGTGATCCTCCGCTGATTTCAATAATTCCAATATTAGGACTATTGTTTCCAATTATTATGGAATAAGAAATAATCCCAGTAACTTGTTGAATATTTAAACATAAACAATCCGACACTTTGTTATTGGAGTATGTGCAGAAAGAATTAATGAATGAAGAAGGAGACTCAATACAAATACCTGAAGTTTGCAACCCTTTATTCATTGAACTGTTCACTTTGGTTATACTTTGTTTTCCATTCACAAATCGAACTGAATTATGTCCAGAATAAGTAGAAGGACATGATGACAATGATAAGAACTCTCCATAATTTGCATCTGAAGCCTGAAGCCTACCAAAATGGCACCATGAAGAAGTCCCACATGAACATTTATTTGCACATATCATTCTGAGATATGAATTAGTAGAAGTGAAATATATGGCTCCTCCATCAGAAGAACATGAACAGTTAAAGAACATTGAACTATTCACATTCATTGTGTAAGAACTCTGACTAACATAAATGACCCCACCTTTATCAGAGAAAACAGAGGATCTTGAGAAAAAACAGTCAGAAATACTGATATTCTTTTGAGAAAAAGACCTTCCTTTATCTAAGTTTTCACTTTCACATCCATAACCAACACCAATATTGAACTGATTTTTTGAAAAAAATAGGAATAATCATTAAGAAATTCATCTTTTGTTGTTCTGTTCGGGATAGTTTGCAATTATTTCTGTGAATCAGGATAATGATAAGAGATATGAATAATCTCCCAACAATTTTTAGGAAGAATATCGTCTTTTTTCGTTTTGATATTTGGTGATAAATTAGTAGAAATGCCAATAATGGAGAGAAAAACGAAAAAAAGTATTTTTTGAATGACTTCCCCATTATCATCGTACTAATGAAAGGATTGAATGAAAAATGGGCATTATCTCCTCCTTTTCTCCAAACCAAATATGTAATTATCATTGATAAGAATAATTCGAACTGCAAATGAATCATTTTTCTAATACTTGAACACCTGAGATATTTAACAAAAAAATTATTAAATGAGACCATAACACCCATAATGGTGCTGATATTACATGTCATTCAGGTAGGAATTTTTGCCATTTGTTTGAATTGGAAGGAGAATCTAAATATCGTACATTGTACAATAAGAAGAGTTTTTCAATTATTAAGGCCCCATCTGAAGATGGGTACTCACAAGGTGATAGAATCCGAATGTTGAGCAATGTTAAATATAGTGGGGGTGAATTTTTTGACAAATAGCTTATTTGTTGGCGTTTCATAATATCAACATTTCATTTTTTAACCTTTGATTCAATGAATAAGTCTGGTTTTTTTCATGGAGTCAGGAATATAATTTAGATCAATTCATATCTAATATTCACCAACATGTAATATTAAATCATGCAAAATATATCAAGAGAACAAAAGAAAAATCTTGAATGTCTGAGTGTCAATTCTAAAGAATGTATTGAAGTGAAATAAAAGAATATTCACATTAAGTCCTCCCTATTCCATATTATCTCATCATATTCAGTGAAATAATTACTGTGAGTTATTGATAGTTTTTTCAATACTATTGTATCGTTGAAAATTCTCAGAAAAATGAATAATATCTTAAAGTAATAGTTTATTTGAATGATTATGAAAGTCATCTCATTTTTTATATGTTCACCATCTTTGCTGTTCTTCAGTTGAAGTTTTGTTACCATGAAGGAAGTTCAAGTGGCTGTGATAGTGAAGATACTTTTATCACTAAGACAAATTGTTCAAACTTGTTGAAGATTTGTGAAGTGAGTAGTTGTTCAGAGTTAATTGTCAAGGTTGTTGAAAATATGAGTGAAAATGTTTTGATTTCTATAGGAGAAGGGAGTGTTCAAAATATTGATGTCAATATTTTTGGAGATGTTCCCGAGAGATTGATTCATCTAGAAGGAATGGAGAATGAAAATGTGTCAACGTTGACTTTTGGTAAAGGACAGTTTGTTGTTCAAGGAAAAATTGAAGTTTCAACAGTCGATACTTCGAATGAAACTGTTTTTGAAACAATAGTTAATATGTCGGGGTGTTCAACAACAAAACTTTTTTTGAATCATTTATCTAAAGTATCACATGGAATCAATTTGATCATTTATGCAGATCAATCATTTTCTGTTTCATACAATCAAAATTCCTGGACCATAAACAATTTTGAGCTATTATATACAAATTCAATGACAAACATGATTTTCGATTTGATTGGTTCGATCTCAATAAATATTTCAAAAAATGCACAATCAATTAAACCAATCCAATTGAAATCATATAGAGGTTACAAATCTATTACAGTTTTCGTTGATGATAGTTGGGATTCATTGAAAGATCAGGCCATTATGTTAGAAGGATACATCAATATGTATGTTCACACAAAGACATGGATTATTCCGGTTTGTTTAGGAAGTACAATATCAGATATGTTGACATTGAATATTGACATTAAGAAAATTAATGGATTTGATATTACAAATTTCACATTCGGTCCATTCTCATATCATAGTGATGGAATCAGTCAGCAAACATCTGTTACTTTCAACCAGAAAGACTGTCCTGTCTACCTTGAGTCATTTTCATTTGGCTATAAAATAGTTTTAATCACTACTGGAATGGGATCTCCAATTCAATTATCAAATGCTCAGTTTTTAGAAAATGCTTATTCAACTTTTAATAGTGTTATATTTGCTGATTCTATAGTATCTATTAAAACAGGCTCACAAATACATCTGTATGATGTGGATCTCTCAAACAATGTTTTAGAAATTGGAACAAACCTATATTATTATACATTTGTTGAATGCCTTGCTGTTAACCCAAGACTATATATCGATAATCATCCAAAGAAAATTGTGATTAATATTAATGTTTCAACATATTCTGGATCATTATATAATGGGAAAAATGATAAAACACCGCTCTTAATAAAGTTTTCCCTAATGGATCCATTAATAATGGACTACACAGAAATCCACGAGATCGAAATTCATAAATCCAAATTCTTGTTTGACACTGCTCTCGAAACAGGAGAAGAAACATTACCATCAAAGAAGGGAATACTGGTAAATTATACACTTTTTGAGCTCCCTGATCAAACAGTATTTCCATCATCACCACCAATTACTCTATTCCCAACAGAAACCCCTATTCCACCAACACCTATTGAAACTCTAAGCCCAACCCAATCTACTTTGCCAAACAATTCAATCTTTTCATCAACTGTTTTCAAAATCGCTTCAGGAAGCTGTTTCGTTTTGATAATCATATTAGTTTTGTATCTTTTCTTTAAAAAAGATGATTCTTTTGAACAAACAAGGAATTCACTCATCGTTTAGAATTCATAAATGGGTAATAAATAATTGAATTTGAATCGAAAAATATATGCATGTTGAAAATGTTGAGCATAAACTTACTCGAAATAGCTTTCAACTCCCAGAAAATGGTAAAGTCATATACTATTACTGAATAACTAATCAAGTATTTTCATTTAATGAAATATCTCCTTGAAATGTTAAACAATTATGCAAGATACTAATACAAAATATTAAACAGAATACAGATATGATTAGCACATGTGATTAGGTTGAAAACATTGATGTATCATAGAATAATCAGCCAAAAAATTTTTTGGAAAGAAACAAACTTTCGAGCCATAATTGTTAGAGAAATAAGAATGGCTCACAGAATCATTTACTATGAGCTTGAATAAGTAATCTTATCACCACACAAGTCAATATTGGTCACAATATGTTCATTCAATTCTCTTTTTTAGAATGAAATTGATCACCAAGTTGGAAACGCTTTGTACTTGAAAATGGAGCAAGTTTTTCTATCTCTTTATAACTGTTATTGTATTATTCAATTTTGAGCTGTCCATTGTTTCAATTATCCTTATTCAATTATTTCACATAAAATATGAACTCTGTCATCAAGAGAATGGTGATTGTTGGAAGTATTTCTAGATCTCCTTATATGAATGAAGTACCTAACCTAGTTGAAAAAGGGATTTTCAGCAATTTTTTTTCTCCTGTTATATTTTCAAATAGTATTTCGAGGGGGTGTTTAATTAATGGGTGTTCTTTTTCAAAAATGCTTGGCAAAGCTATTCAGATGAGTTCTGATAGTATCAATATTCATCAATCATTTACAAATACTAATGTTTCAATATATGATACACAGTTTATATCTTGTTTCCATAATTCGGATGGCGGGGCCATAACAATTAAAGGAACATCAATAACTCTAGAAATAAAAGCATGTTTATTCAAAAAGTGCAACGCAGGCGCCTCCGGAGGAGGGGCCATTTATTCTGAAGGTCCATCAATTAAAATAGAATTCTCACATTTTGTCCAAAACTATGCCTTTGTTGGGTATTCATGGGTTTTTTCGGGCAAAAAAATTACTAATAATACTTGTTGCATCCATTGTTCATCAGAGTTGGAATCTCATGGAGATGGAACTTGGGGAATCACAATGATCATTGATTTTCCAGTCTTTATCATGAAGGGGACTAATATATCCAAGACCCATAATGCAAATCCCGAATGGGCTTGCTTTTTAATTAGAGAAGGGGCCTGTCCCTTATTGAAACACAATCAGATTGTCTCAAATACAGGAACAAATATGTTTAAAGGTGATATAATTACCCAAAAGTTTATTATTGAAGACAGTAATCTAATTGGCAATCAGTTCTCAAAATTCTTTGCTACCTCAAACGCAGATATTGAATTATCAAGATGTAGCCTCATCACTAATACCTTTTCTAATTTATGTGACAATCAGCGAGTTTACATGAATTTTTGCTCATTATCATCAGAAGATGTAAATAGAAATCAGTGTTTTGTCAACTCTTGCATTTTTTTAAGTACTCAACATCAGTCAATCGAAGAATGTGATAAACCAATTAGAGAAACATTTCTCAGCCAGAAAAAACCAGTGTTTGGGTTCATTTGTTCAGTATTTGTGGCTTTTTTTACGTGATTTGAAACAATAGATAAAAAAGCATTCAATAATAATATATTTGTACCTGAAACTTCAATTTAATAGAAAATTGGTAGTAAACATACTAAATAAGTATGCTCACATAACTCAGTGATAATGGTTTAAACATTCAATATAACAAACAAGAAGTAGACATTTGCTTTTCTAGTGGTTGGTTTTAAATCCACCGTGATGAAGGGCATTTCCAAATCTGCATGACACAAGAAAGTTTTGAAAAAAACAATTGGAATAGTGTTCATTGTGACGAATGATACATTTGTTGGAGTTAATAAGGACCCGGTTCCGGATTTTAATGTTCCTTGATGAGACAGATAGCTATGACTAATTCTCATAGTTCCAGAATTGGCAAAACAAAGAGTGTTTTGGTTTTCGCGAAACACACAAAATTTAAGATCATAAGTGCCAGACCCAGATAGGTATAGAACACCTAAACTCGTAGGGCTATTATTATGGATAAAATTTGAATATGTAACAAGACCAGAACTCCCCCAATATTCAACAGTTCGAGATGTCGTTACTATATTGTGTGCGAAAGAACAATATTTGCTAGAAAGATATATGGGATCATAAAAAGAGAAACTCGAATATCCTTTCATTATGTTCAATGAACTGTTACAATCATCAATGTTTTGATAACCATTTACTATCCTTACTGAAATTTCTCCAATATGATTATGGGAACACATCGTAACGGACAGATATTTAAATATATGATCATTTAATGAATTTGAATATGAAAAAGCATAATAATTTGCAGTAATGCATTTAAATGCACAAACCCTAAACAAAACCATATTCTTCGAAATGCATGATATTGCTCCTGCTTGTGATGAACTTGAACAATTATTAAACATTGAATTAGTAATATTTATATTATATGACCTGTCATTAACATACATTACTCCTCCTTCACCAACAAAAATGGTAGTTCGAGAAAAAGAGCATCTATCAACATAAATATGCTCATTAAAATATGACCTTCCCGTATCAATCGTTTGGTTCTTACATGCCCCTGTTAGAACACTAAGAATTAAGACAATACACATAAAAAAATGAAAATTTGTAAAATTGTAAAAAATTGTTGTTGTTTTTTGCGAAATGCTTTATCTAATTATCCTTAATGCAATAACACAGAGCAATATGTGGGAGAAAACAATTTATCCTATTTGGAAAAAATGCGAGATTAAATATAAATAAAATCACTGTTTTAGCATATTAAACACCAATTATAATCGAAATATGAAACACTTAACCATATTCCAACTATTCTAAGGATTATTTCACCATTTAATTTTACTTTTTCCAAATCCAGAATAATCCCAAAAATTGCATCATCCATAAATATAATCAATATCTATTTTAATTTTTTTAATCTAAAACTCATTGCAACCAGCCTCAACCTTGTGAGAATACATCACAGTTAAAATTCAAAATTTATGTATGCCAAATCTATCTATGACAACATCCGGATTTCGAGTACAATTGTTAATTCAATTCAAGTTGTTAGTACAATTTTTATGAATTGTCGCACAAATGATCATGGAGGAGCGATTTTTTGCGACAATGTTGGAATTGCAATTACCGTGTTTTTTTGTGGATTCAGCAATTGCTGGACAACAGGATCTTTATCACATGGAGGAGGTATATGTGTTAAGCAAGCGAAAGAATCTCATTTTCATACAACTTGTTTTAGAGACTGTTATGCATATCGATGCCCTGGATATATTATTTGGGGACTTTCCGCGAACATTGTATATAATTGCTCAGTCAACCTTACTAGTGAATCTAATGAAATATTATGTGGAGCATCATCAGTAATATATGCAGTTCAGAGATTAATTTATTCTGAGAATAATGTGTCTAATTCCAGAACCAATCAGCTTTGTGCAGGTATTATAATGGCAATAGGATATGAATGCACACCAGCCAGATTTTTTACTATATGTAATACTTCAGGAAACTCAATAATGTATTTTTGCCCCTCCTCTTCTGTCGAATCACTGACAGTTGAATATGCAAACTTTAAATCAGTGAGGACGGAACCTGGATTCGGGATAGCATCTACATCATTCAATGGAATATTATACTTCAAAAAATGCACATTCATCGAGTCATCATTCCATTTGGGGGTTTATAGATATGGAGCCTCTACAGGCACATGTCACTTAGTGCAATGCACATTAGATTCTCTTTCAATCCCAAGCTCATTATTAAACTGTGTTACCAATTCATTGAAAATAACAAATCCATTCACACTGAATCCACATAGCTTTGTTCAAACAGAAAAATGCTGGTTTTATTCCAACATAATTCCAAAAACATTCATTTCTAATACATCACCATACTCATTTACCATCCCATTCTTATACATAATCATCTATCAATGATTGCTTCTAAACAATCCTTCTTGCTCTTTGTCTTTATATAAAATCTCCAATAAACACGTTAAAATGTTTGGTGTTGAAGGAGAGAGAATGGCTGCGAAGAGGGAGCTTGAGAAGCGACAATATGCTCAAGATCTTTTGCAGCAAATGGCGGAGAAAAATCCTAAAACAATAATTTCAAAACCCAACCAATATAGCAATTATGAGAATAATATGACAAGGAACACCTCTTCTTTCGGTCCTCCTATAGTACAGCCTGTAATTAATAGAAATAATAATAATACTAGGCCAGTTGAACCTTTTTCTACTGTACCTAATAGAAGTTATGTTTTTAATAGAGCACCATTACAAAATGCACCACCAACATCATTGGCACCTTTGAGCATTAATCTTGGTAATCCTAAACAAGAGCCAATATCTGTTTTGCCTCGAGCACCACATAATAATAGCAGCGATCCCGCTTCATTTCCTGAGAGGCTTCAAGGTATTAATCAAATAGTGATGAGTATCGAATCTTCTTTGTCATCTTTCAATAGTTCATTTAATTCTCTTGAATCCAATACATTGCCAATGATTCAATCATCAATTCAACAGTTAAGGGGAGATGTTGAAAGGACATCGACCACCGAAATATCAGTGCGAGTTAGATCACTCGGTGAAGTCATCAAATACACAAGGGGCCTGATTGAAACATCACATTCTGGAATAAACAATGAGATTCAATCAACACGTGATAGAATAACTGAATTGGGAACCGCAATTCAACAATTTGCATCGAAATTCAATGATGTTAGTGAATCAACCAAAGGCGGTTTTATTGGAGTTAAGAGCGATCAATCAAGAAACCGAGGTGTTATTGAAAGCACACTTCAGAGACTATCAACTTCCGAATCCATATTTCAGAAGATACAGGGAGAAACTAAAGGCTCATCTCAAGGATTTGATTCTATTGATTCTTCAGTGGCTTCCAATTTTAATGGTTTTCAGAATACAATTGGAGATTTAGTATTATCAATTTCTCGCCAACTTTCAGAAGAGATTAAAAAAGAAGGAGATAATCGAGTTATTATTACCCAAGGCCTTCAATCAAATGTTGAACAGCTTAATTCAAGGGCATCATCAACTATTGGAAAACTGAAAGCTTTAATATCCGATCTTTCATCAAGTTTTGGAAAATCTATGAGTTCTATGCAAACAGCTGTGGGCCAATCAATAGTACAAACACAGAATGAAACAGATGCATACAATAGCGATTTATCCATCAGGTTGGATTCATTGATTAGTGATTCCGAATCCAATTTTAATGCTATCAAAACAGAGATTATATCTACTATTCAAGAAGTCAAAGCAAATTCTGCAGGCTCTTTTTTAGTGATTGAAGATACTCTTAAGAATGAGGCAAGCGTAAGAAAAAGGAATTCAGATGAAATACTTAGCAAATTTGCCCATTTTCAAAAAGTAATAGAAAATGAGATGCATCTTCAGAGAAATAATATATCTGAAGAATTCAATCAGGTGAGACAAAATGGTTATCAGGTAGTTCAATCTGTTACAGAGCCAGTTTATATGATACTTCAGCCTTTGCTTGAGAATGAAAAGCGTATTACAGAGACTGAGCAACAAATGAACGATATCGAGCATCTTTTACATATATGTAATAGTCAATTTGTTGAATCAATCACATCATTAAATCGTAATTATGATGATGTTCTTGCTTCATCAAAAAGACTGAAAGAAGACATATACAAAGGATTTGATTCAATTGAAAAGAGAATTGCAGTTTTCGAAAACCCTACTCACAATCAAGATCTCGAGAAAAGGGAAGAGCTTCAAAACAAGTCCATTTATTTTGATGACACATTTAATGCCCGATTCCAAGATGTTGAAGAACAATTGGGAGTTTTATTATCAAACATAACAGAAATTACCCTTGGATATTCTGTTTTTTCGATAAAGGATGACAATAAGCCAATTAAAACCGAAAAATTCGAATTTCCAAAAAAGGCGCAGATTTCGAATTTTGTTATAGAAAAGAAGGACGAGAAGCAAGATCCTATCACTGTTTCCACAACAAATAATTTGAATTCCTTTAATGTATCTGACAAAATCGATATCATTCCTCAAAAGAGTGAGTCAGTAGTTCCTGACAAAGATCTGATTAGTGCCCCACAAATTATCGAAACCAAGAAAGAAGAGGTTTCTAATAGAGACAATACTGATACCCCAGTTCCCAGTATGAACAATTTGGAGCCAGAAATTCCTAAGATTATTGAATCTCCACAAGACTCTCTAGTTTTTAATCCAGGTGATTTTGTTATAAGTTTTACTGATAAGCCCAAAACATCCATACCTCAAGAGATTTCATTATTGGCCAGTGATCTTATTGTTGATGAGACAAGTGAGACTAACCCTGATGAAGCACAAAAATCCATTTCAAAGATAGATTCATCAACAATTGACTCGATACCATCTGAAATCAAACCAGATGAAACAACAGAAATCAAATCGGATGAAACAACTGAAATCAAATCAGATGAAACAACTGAAATCACAAGATCAACAGAAGAAAATGATAATTCCTTAAAACAAAGCCAACAAATTGAGGATTCCAAACCAAATGAAGTTCATGAAGCCAAGATTTCTGATGCTGCAAAGACAATGGGTGGCTTATTTGAAGATGACAATAATAATGATATGATTGTATTTGATAATTAGATTATTTATCCAAAAACATATTAATGACAAAATGTTTTAGTTTCCATACATGTAATAACTCTCTGAACTACTTACATAATCGGATACAACTTTATATATCTGTTCAGCTTCAGGTTCGCTTCCAAGAATTTCTAGTACATCTTGGATTCTTTCATTCATTTGTTTCATTTCAGTTACTTGTTTCAAAACCCCCAAAGCTGAAGCAATAAGCCCCTTTCTTAGATCTGGATCTAGTTCAAATTTTGAAAGAACATCATAAGCTTTCATTGCATAATAGTATTGCTCTGTGGAATAGCAATCCCCAGCAATTATATAAAGTAGGGTTTTGGCATCTTCTGTGCTTGTTGATTCTGTATAAAGCTCCCATGCACTTTCAGGAACAAAATTGAATATATAGCATCTTGCTAGCCATGATGTATAGAATGGCTCCCTTTTATACCAACTGTTCTTTATCATTAGGAAGTATTTTTGTGCATCTTTCCATTTGTTCAGTGCTGCATAAGACATCGCTTTGTTATAAAAAAACTCATCGCAATCTATCATAACTTCTTCTATTGTGTTCAGGACTTTTAAGCACTGATCAAAATCTTGTATGATAAACTTTGAGGCACTCAAAGCCTGACGACCTGGAACGGTATCTCTAACAGTTTCCATTTCACCAATCTCCTGAAATGTGTTGTTTGCATCATTAATTGGGTTAATATCCGAGATTAATTGCCCATATGCAAATTCAACATTGGCTTTCAAAATCCTATCATTAATTTCCAATGCCGTGAACTCTTGCAACAAGTTATATGCTTCTTCTGAATTGCTATTTCTCATATGAAGGAGAGCCAGATTTAATCTAGCTTCTGGTATAAGTCCAACAAGTTTTGGGAGGATTCTAAACCCATCTTCACCATTTTGAAAAACACAAATGTTGTGGCTGATGATGTTGTCAACAAACTGATAGTTTGAACTACTAAATTTTTTGATTTGCAATAGTTGACTTTCTGCAGTCATGTTATCAAACATTCGCAAGTATGTGCAACTCTTGAGATTAAGAGCAATCGCAGAATCTGTATTTTTAGATAAGTATTGATCTACATACTCATTAGCTTGTTCAAAATTATCAAGCTTATAAAAACACATTGCTATGTAGACGTACAATGCGTTAAAATCAGGATAAACCTCAAGTATCCTCTGATATATCTCAATAGCTTCATTAAAATTCGACCTCATATAGTATAATGACGCTAATGAGAGTTCATCCTCAATGTATTTATCCAAACATTTATGATAGTTGTTGAGCTCTTCAGCATCATTGAGCCTATAGGCAAGATGAAATAGTAATCTGGTTCGATAACCAGATTGCGGACCTTTTTCTGCTGACAATTTAGCTTCCTCAAAATCATTCATATAAAAATGACATGAAGATATATATAAATTTATAGAAGTATCTTCAGGATACCGATTTAACAGTTTTTGGTAGATTTCCAGTGATTTTTCATAATACCCTGCATGAAAATTACAATATGCATCCCATAGGGCTATTTCTTTCGAATATTCAACAGATAAATTTTCGGTAGAGAATTCAATGAAAGTAATGGCTCCGCTAAAGTCCCGGTTTTCAATAAATTTCATTATGTTTTCCAGGTGAGAATCGGATATGTTGGATTTCTCGACTTCATTCGGAATGGATGTAGTGCTTGTTTTCTTCTTAAGCTTGCCAACAATCATTAATACTAAACGAACAATTTACTTCATATCATTCTTGTACTTCAAACAGGGTGCGAAGTTCGAGTTGGTATTACCCTTGTTTTTTGCATTATGTTTTTCCTTTATTGGCGGCAGCGGATTTAAGGCAATTTTATCTTGTGATATTGACATGTTTGTCTCTGTGTTATTAATAGAGCTTAATTGCTTTTGAAGTTCCGCAATATGTTCATCTGCTTTTTCTCTAAAAGCTTTAATAATTAATTTGTTTTGCTGGAAAACAAAATCTTTTTGATCTTTAGTCATCATCAATATATCTTCATTACTCGGCATGCCATTTGGATAGATTTCTCTGATGATAGACTGCATTAACTCGCTGACGCTCTCCATAAACAACACAAAATTTAATGTCTCTCCCGAACACAATAATAGAAGTACCTGATTTGCACAGAGTATCTGATATTGTCTACGGATCTGATGGAACATTATTTGCTGTTTTATATATGGATGGTTCTGTTAGATTGTATGAAATGGATGATAAGAAGACATTTACCGAAATTGCGCACTCAGATTCATGTTGCAAGTATGCGACAAGCTTGTCATTTGCAAATCATGAGTATGGAGCCATATATGTGTTTGGAGATGAAACTGGAAGGGTTTTCTTATACCAGCGAGTTAAACAAAATGAAGTTAAATTAGTAACAACATTTAATAACCACAAATCACCAATCAACTGCGTTGCATTTGCGCCATTAGGCCTGTGTTTTGCGTCGGCATCATCGGATGGAACTGTGTCAATCACAACGTGCACAAATCAACAATGGACGAGCCAGCCAATAAGAGTGTCTGATAGGCCTGTTACATCTGTATCGTGGTCTCCCCCATCATTTTTGTCATTTATTGAAAAGCCTAACACTGGAGAAACGTCAAAACTTGTTGCTTCTGCAGCCGATGGTCAAATAACCATGTATTCCAATACAGGAGGACCATGGGCAATGGATTGTCCCCCAGTTCAAGCACATTCAGGACCAGTCAATTGTGCTGCGTGGAGGCCTCTAGCTGGCTTCCAGAGAATAGAAATTGCAACTTGTGGTGAAGATGGTTATGTGAAACTCTGGTATTATGAAAATCATGAATGGGGTTATTATGAGATATGCCAAGCAAAGTATCCACCAGTATCCGTAAAATGGTCTCCTTGTGGATTTATATTATACATAGGAATGGGACAATCTGTAACAGCATTATATAGAGAAATTGGAAAAGGTTTGTGGAAGAGACTTGACACCGATAAAATGTAAATTCGGTTTTTCATTTTTAATGTCTTTTGCGTCCCAGTTTTGCGGTTCTGTGTTTCATATTTCTCTTCATAGAGGAGAAAGCCGATCAAAAGACCCCGCTAAATGTCATATAGTAATGTCAAAAGATCTTATATCGATTATTTCGCCTGATTGGAAAACATCACTTTTCCAAATATCTCCTGCTGCTTTTATTTCCGTGACAAAGAAGGAAAATGATGTTATTTTGAAATTTAAGCATGAACAAAAAGCCACATCAGTTTTAATTGAAACAAATAAACCAGATAAGATTATTAATGCATTAACTGTCGAAACAACAAAACCAACACAACAACCAGCCTGCTTAGCAGTTAATAAGTTACTTCCTACATACCAGAATTTGAAATCGAATTTGCAGCAGTTAAATGATGCAATTACTGGATTATCTCAACAGCTTTTAGCTCTTTTTACAAGCCAAAAAACCTATGTACATCATTTTGCAGATATGTTGCACAGTTTATACAGGCTCAGGTTCGATGAATCTAGTTCAGTTCGAATCCAAGAAAATATTGAAGTTCTATCACTTGAGCTCAAGCGTCAATTATTGGTGATGTGGTGTAGTGCAATTTCAAAAGCCAGCAGATTTCAAATAGAGCCCAATGCGTTCGAGTATTTTATTAGGATTATTGTGAACTCTTCATCTGATATGGCTACAATTGCTGAGTCGATTGGAGCCAATTTTACAGACCTTTTTACATCTGTTGCACACATGTCAGAAACAGGTGATGCCGGATCAATTTTACCATCTTTAGAGCACGTCAAAGCCGAGAGCATGACAATCCTAAATCAAAGTCGATCAAGAGTTCCTGTGGCATATCCACAACTCTATACACTTATTCTCAATGCTTCATTAGTTGCGCTATCTGGCCAAATCGTCCAATTGTTCCAGATAGATATCGAAAGATTATCAACACTAGCTATCGATTTCGCTCGTGCAGCGATTAATAGACAGATCAATAATGAATCATTTGAAGAAATGAAAAAGGGGATTGAGATTATGGCCAATGAGATGCTAAGACTACTTGACGCAAAAAGATACGACCCTGAGTTTCATTATGTTTATTGTTCTTTTGTTATTATGGATGAGATCAAAAACATGAAGTATTCGGAGTAAATATTCTTATTATCCTTGTACGCATCAGCAGGTGCTTGTAAAGCAGTTTATACCGGGAATGGCTGAATCTGGGCTAAGTATAAGAGAAATCAATCAAAGACCCGAAAATAGTAAATGTGCCGATTGCCTTGCGGCAAATCCCCAGTGGGCTTCATCTACTCTCGGTGGATTTATATGTATAAAATGTAGTGGAATGCATAGAGCTCTTGGAACGCATATAACACTTGTGAGATCGTGTACTCTTGATTCATGGTCATCTCCACAACTTAAAGTAATGGATTCTGTTGGAAATGACTTACTTAATGAGTATTGGGAAAAGAATTTGCCACCCAACTTCGTTAGGCCGAGTCATGCAAATCCAAGTGATATGAAACGCTTTATTGATCATAAATATGTCGAAAAGCGTTTTATTGATCCTTCTTGTACCGCGCCTCATCTTAAAGTCTCAATTCCCAGATCGCAGAAGTCAAATCCCTATATTGTTCCAACACTAACTAGTAAAGAATCGATCATGGCTCCGAAATCAATGGTTAAATCCGTATCATCGCAGCCAATTAAGGAGGATTCAGATTCAGCGCTTAACGAAATCATTGGTTCCAGCAAAGGGAAGATTAGAATTAGGAAGACCGTGTCAAAAGAGAAATCTATGTCTCGTTCAAGTTCCCAAACACTCGAAATTCATGATACAATTCCAGTCAAACCTATTAAGTCAGAGATAAAGGATCAAGTAGATGATATTGATGATTTTTTCGCCGAAAAACCAAAACAAGTACCAAAACCAACCTCTGTAACATTTAGCAAAACCAAGAAAAACACCAAGGATATTGAAGCCCCAAAGCCAAAGGAGACACAACCTATTGAATTGGACAATGAGAAAGATTTGATTGATGACTTTTTCGGAACAGGAAATGATGAGAAACAGGAAGAATATCAGATTAAGACATTACCTCCACTTCCAAAACCGGCATCAACAGCAGTCCCAAAGCCCAAGCCAGTAGATGATGCACCAAACCCGTTTGCTTCATCAAAAGCTGATACTCAACCAAAGCCAACAAAAGTACCAGTATCTAATAACGATGTTGTTGCTCCTAACCCTTTTTCATCCAAGAATTCTTCGCCCCCAACAATGATAGTTGAAGAAACCAAAGAAGCTATACTATCAAACTATGAATATCAAGACGATTCCAATCAAGATGATATTGATGATTTCTTCAATAATGATGCACCTGTGCTTCCAAAGCCAGCGAAACCAAAAATGGAGTCATATTCATATATACCTCCACCAAAGCCAGTTCAACAAAACAATGAAACCGAAATCATTGATGTTATTAAAACAAGTTATGAAAAGACCAAAGAAGTATTCATATCTGGATTCAGTGCAGTGAGTGAAAAAGTTGGAGACTTTTTTAACAAGGATAAGATCCAAACAACCCCACAAACTGCAGCTAAGCCCACTGCAGTATATGAGGATACTCCTCAGCCCCTTTTAAAAGCTCAAGCTCCAGTTAACTCAAATAGAACAGAAAATGTCCACAGAGTTCATAGAGTCGCCAAGAAAATTCATAGAAGCCATTCCTCTGGAGACTCAAAGGATTCAGACAATCCCTCCACCAAACAGATTGAGAAACGTCAAATCAATTCATCACAGTCTCCAGATGACGCACTTGTTGATATACTAAGTAGCGAATCTGGAAAAAAAAAGCATAAGCGCTAAAAACTATTATACAGGTCATTCTGTTTATGACATTAAGAAGGTCAAAAATGTCTTTAATAGCGGCCACCTCTATTTCCACCACGGGATCCACCTCTGCTTCCACCACGGGATCCACCTCTGCCTCCACGGGAGGGTTTCTTACCAGACGAATCATCAACGAAAAATGACTCTGACCTCAGACGATCAGCTGTAGCATAAACTTTGTCTCCCTCTTTTAATCCTTTTGAAAATGGCTTGTCAGTAACCTCAAGATTGAAGTAAACTTCATTCATTGGTCCAAAAACGTCAGCAATCTTACCCACTTTGTTCTTATTACCATCGTAAATGAATGTCTGTGTTAATGGAACACCTGATTCGGATGATAGTTTAAAAATTGGAGTCTCATTACAAGGTTTAACATATTGTCCAACTTCAACTGTGTTGCCAACAAAGCTATCGTTACCTCTGTTATAGCCACCACCACCACGGTTGCCATCTCTACTATAACCACCACCGCGGTTGCCACCTCTATTAAAACCACCACCGCGATCATTACCACCGTAACCACCACGAGAGCCTCCTCGATTGTTATTGTTAAATCCTCCTCTTCCACCTCGACCGTTCATTCTCAATGGCCTTCCATTTGAATAGCTTATATTATCGTCATGTTTACATTTATTGATCCCTTTTGTCTCTGATTTTGCTTATTAAAGGGTTTTTTATCAGATATTAGTATATATTTAGTAGAAATGGAAAAACATTTTTGTTAATGAATTTTTCAGTTTCTTTGTTAAGCTTCTCGCAAATCTCTAGTTCTCCTGTTTTCGCAAATAAGAATTTTCGAATCAGCTCATCTTTTTTTTCGAAAGGGTTTTCTCCTTCTTTCTTTGAGAATCGTAATTTTTTTTCTTTTTTTCGCAGTTGTCGTTTCTTTTGGTATTTAAACAGTGGCATCAAGATTGAAGAAAGCATAGGTTTTAAAATGAGTGAGCATCAAAACTATAATAGTGTTTCAGTTCTTAGTCTTGTGAGGTGTAGTTTTGAAAAGTGTTCTAGTTCTATTGGAGGAGGATTTATCTGTGTCAACAGTGGTTGTTTGATGAGTTTAGAAGAGTGCATGTTTATTCGATGTTTTTCTACATCTAAATCGATCAATGGTTTTCGAGAAGACATTGGTTCAGGTTCATTTGCCGCAGTTGTTAAGTCATCTATACTTAAGAAGATATGTTTTTTAGAAAGTCATGGACCAGGAAATGGATTTGTTTATCATTCTATTTCTTCTGAAGAGAACTCTAATAACCAATCAACTGTTTTTTTGTGTGGCACTGTTCTTTCAGGGTCTCACGGATGTTTGGTAGATTACGGGAATCAACATTTTTGTTATAATAATGGATCATCCAATTATGGAGTAATTGGATCATTTGCTACTCCTGGATCCAGATCATCTTTTGCGCATTACAGTTTTGCAACCATTTATAACAATAGCAATTCACAGTCCTGTTTTGGACTTGGGACTTATTATTCTAGTTCAGCATACGCCGGGTATTTTAATATAGTTAATAATTTCCCATCAAAGTCAATCTTTAATACATGGGGTTCATATACTTTGTTTTCTTCATACTTCAAGAATTCCACCCCGAATATCAATGAACAGATGTCAGGATCAATGACATTGAATTCCTGCTATTCTGATACAACATTTAAATCTGCTTCTATTACTCAATGTTATTCAAACATAGTTCAAATGACCACTTACAACATTGAAATATTTGATCATTGCAAAGCAACATTTATAACTTATGGTATTTTGAAGAGGCGATTTATTCCAATCTTATTATTATCCCATGTACTTGCATATTAAAGGAATTCTCTTCCAAAGGTAAAACTAGTATTAGATTTTACCGTTAGAGTTTTGGTTTCTTTGATAAACAAAAATTGATTAGAATTTATCAATGAGTTTTATTCTCATCTGAACCTGGGTTTGTAACAAACAGTTGCGCATTTCTCCTCATCCCATCTGAAAGTTTGAAACATTCCTTGGTATTCTTGTGGGCACTTGATGCATCTGACATACGAAGCCCATCCCTCTGGACATGGTGGAACAAACTGGCCACTTTCTGGGTTGCATCCATTAGCCTCCGGTTCTCGCCTGATCCTTCTATACCTGGTTTGCAATAGAGAAATCAACAATGCAAAAAACATTAATGTCATTCTGACAATGTTTTGAATAAATGTGACTTTTTGAAAAAAATCGTAAAAAATAATCAATTTAAATGTTATTTAATGATATAAAACTGTGAAAAGACTAGGGAATAGTTTAACACAATTTATTATTGTTCCTCATACATTCATATTTGTGATCATTTTCACTCATATTTGATAAATAGGGAGATTTCCATTTTTAGAAGATTGACAGCTTTGGCTCTGTTCAGAGATATTTTAATGGATTTGGGTCAAATTGATCCAGATTACAGCTGGAATCTCTTTTTAGGATATTGTATGATTCAAAAGCAATGTGATTTGTTACTATGATCAAAGATAATAATTGCAACTAAAGTTGAGTTTAATTTTAATCATAACCTGGGTTTGATACAAACAGTTGCACATTTCTCCTCATCCCATCTGAAAGTCTTGTACATTCCATGGTGAACTTGTGGGCACTTGATGCATCTAACATAAGAAACCCATCCCTCTGGACATGGTGGAATAATATATCCACTTGCTGGATTGCATTCATTAGCCTCGGGTTCTCGACTGATCCTTCTATACCTGGTTTGAATCAAGGAAATCAACAAAGCAAACAACATATAATTGACTTTAAAGAACACCTCAATTTATTAATAAGATTTATTTGAAAAAAAGACAATACAAATCAAGAGTTATCTGCTCATTGCCACCATAACCTTCTTCCTAAATGCAAATAAGAAACCTGTAAAAATCATAATGATGATTTAATGGTACTGAATTTCAGTTTTTGTTATAAATGATGGAAATTCCAAAAGACTCTTGACTATAGACAGAACATCAAAGTTTCTGAGAAAACAGCTTGTTCTAGTCATTATGAGTGTTGTATTAATACCATTGGCAACATTAGTTGATTATGAGTATTTGGAATCAACTTATGGTGACAAAGATGTTTTCATTTGTGACACATATGTTCAAGAGGCTGAGAATTGGGAGGAGATTGAAGGAGGATACAAAAAAGGAAGATATATCAATATTGATCACCATGCTCCTGGAGAAAGAATGTCCAAGTTTGTCACATCTACATGTTTGGCATGTGATTATGTCAAGAAACATGGTGTTGTTGGGAAAGACTCTATAGTTTTGATTAATCATACAGATTGTGACAGCATATTATCATCCCAAATCATGATTGGATTTCTTGAACCAGAAACTAGATATGCAGAAGCATCAATTGATTCAGATCACACAGGTAGGGAAAACTATCTTGCTGATGCTCTCCAAAGTTGTGCATACTTTCAAAATATTGAAAAATCCCTTGAATGCCTGAATTCAGTATTGTCAAAGAGAAAAATGCCACAAGATTGTTACTTCCAATATAAAAAAAGACTTAATGAAAGACAATCACTAGCATCATCAGTCCAAAAAGGTGAATTCAAACAAGAAGGAGCCCTTCATTATATCTCCCGTGAGAAAAAAGTTGATACAGCATTACTTCCAGCATTGATTCCTGATTCCATTATAATAGGTGTCTTTTCTCCCCAAGGAAATGGAAACATATCTGTTTCACTCAGATTAGGGCTAAATCCACCTCCTGGTTATCATCTAAATCAACAGGGTTTTCCAGATGGTTTTTGTGGGAGGTGGAATGCAGGAAGTAACACAAGAAGAGTAGGGATGTCAAGTGGGGGACTAAATCCCATGTTGGGGGACTGTTTTAATTCAATTTGGGGGACTAAATTCTGACATTCATAACCTTATTAAGATTGTAAACCATTTAAACTTCAATTTTTGGTACAAAGGGATTTTTTTTGGTAATATTGAAATAAATCATTCTTGATTCTTCTAGTCTCTTCTTGGTTCGGTACCTATGTTTTGATATTGCGAACCTTTGAAGAGAAAACATTCTCTCAGCTGATGCCTCAGAAGCCCCAATAACAAGATACTTCAATGCGATTTTAGCCAATTCTTTATATTTTTTCATTAGAAATAATGAATTCCAAACATCATGAGTTGTTGAAAAATTGATTGACCAAGGAAAAGTCTCTTGAATTGGATGTAAGATCCAATTCAGATAACTATCAATGTACTCTCTTTCTAG
>Ga0209639_1000218_pt1 | contig 90672 bp, 62 predicted proteins | sample EPASupsiteHSE605_FD_187268 | JGI IMG/M metagenome (GOLD analysis project Ga0209639, IMG submission 187268) | Bioremediated contaminated groundwater from EPA Superfund site, New Mexico - Sample HSE6-05 (SPAdes) (version 2) | ecosystem: Environmental > Aquatic > Deep subsurface > Groundwater >...
TGTTTTGTTCTCAAATTCAATGATTTTGAACATTATCCCAAAGGTCCCCAAAAAATCACCATTAAATGTAATGGTATTGACTATATACACCAAATACAAATTCAACCAATGAGGACTCCAACACAATATACCATAATGGATCCATTTTTCCAGAATAGTTTCAAGGTTTTAGATGAAAAACATAGATTTGTTAGCATAAAAGGAATTGACCTTAGTAGATTTTCATTTCCTCTTGTTTTGGTCTCAAGCCTAAGTGTTTTGATTCTGGATGAAAGTTTCAATTTATGTAAAAGAATCAAGGATTACGAAAACCCCAAGAGTTTGCACCATTTGATAACCCAATATGCTTATATCAAATCAGATGGAGATATTGTCTGTAGTCCTAACACACAAAAAAAAAGGTTTCCCTTTTTTCTTTGTTTATAAGAACATGCCAATTCCAATGTTTAATGAGCCACTTAATATCCGAATTGATAAGATTAACGATTTCAATGATAATGCCTCACTAATCGATTCCTTAACACCTGAGTGTTCGCCCAAATTCCGTGAAGTTCTTCAAATTATTAAGAAAAACGACCCAGAAAAGTTTTTGCAACAATTACTCGGTATTGTTAATGTTTTTTTTGATGGGTTAAGCAATACATCATCAAACAGCTTTCAGTTATTTTGCAGGTTTTTGAACCATTTTTCATTAATTCAGAAGCTCCTTTTTGATGGTAGATTTGTTTGGGAAGATATTTCCAATGAAAAAGCCATGTTCATATTTGAATTTGATAGGTGTCCCAAAAAACAAATTGTACTTAATGGTAAACAAGGTATACTGAATTTTCCAAATTATAACATAATGACAAATCAGATTGGAAATGTAAAGAGTATTCAAAAGAAGAACTATCAACCTTTCATAATAGATACAGATTATTGTGAAAAATCAAATGTGATAAGTTATAAAACCACATTTGAAGAGTTTTTGAAAGTTTTAAATTATGACACTCTTCAATGTACATCTCTTCCAATTATTGGATCTACAATTCGTGATGAGAAGAAAATGGCATATAAATCTAGATTTGATCTTTTATGGAAACACTATGATTTCTTCAAATCAAACAAATACTCGTTTTTAAATAGCCAAATAGTTGGTTTCCTTCATTCTTATGAACAATTATCAAATAGTGGTATTTTCAAGAACAACAAATCCAATCATTCTCAAGGACTATCGAGTGTTTATTTATCAATTTCTCCTTATTATCAATTTACAGTACCATATGATAGTTGGGACTATCTGAAGGACAGTTATACTATTATTAGTGAAAATTCTCAAACTTTTTCCCAAGATTATTCTATAGAATCTATTGATAGTCAAGAGAACAACTCTGATTAATCTGCAAATGACTCGAGAAGCTCTTATGAAAATCATGAATCCCATAATGATGAAGATCAAAATTCTAAATCTGTGTAGCATGATAAAACTTTGTTTGTTTGTTCTTTCCAATAAACCTGTATTGCTCCCATATGTATTCTATCCCTCCCAGTATCCCAATACTCTTCATTAGCAAAGTTAAACAAATACTCAAATCCATCCCTCCTCCTGTGATCCAGCACTTTAATATTCTCATCTATTTCTTCATCCTCTCTCAGTTCTTTTGGTACCAACACCATTTCAGCCTTTGGAAACTGGCCAAAAACATAATAACTATCATTAACATTAATGTTTAATTCCCGCATAACAGTATCAGATAAGATGAACCTCTTCATTATTCTATTAGAACATCAATTATAGTATCAGCACGTAAAGCCACATACTAGACAGGAATATTGGTATAACATTCGAGAGAATCTGCACTTCTTGGGTTTGAGCAATGCATTGTGTTGGTGAAGGTGGTGGAAGATATGTGGGGCATTCTAAGTTGTTGATTAGATCTATTGTTGGACACAAATATGTAGAAAAGAACTGCAATGAATGTGTAGGAAATTCGGTGAAAGAAATGATGTTATTCGATGTTGAAAAAATGCCACTCGAAAAAACTATTGAGGCATGTTGAATGAGGCAATTCCTTACAATACAATATCCAAGAAAGATAACTGCATTGTTTTGAAGAAATATTGAATCATCAACAATAACAGTTTGATATGTATTGGCAAACCTAATATGCGCATTATTTGATGTATTGTTGATATAGTTAACACTTTTCATCATAGAGACTGGAGATGATGGATTCACAATATTTATTGGGTATGATGAGATGTGATTTGATACACATGAAAACTTCAAATCGAATGTATTGTAAGGTACCAAATACATAAAACTGTAAAGAGATGCATAATTATCGGAAAGATTCATTCCGGTCATATAAAACAATCCTTGATTTAAATACAGTGTAGAATCGGCAACAGAGAATCCCTTTATAACTGATATATCAGTAAAGAGAAATGTAGTAGATGATGAACTTGTACAATAGCAAAAAGAACCAATGCCGACAGAGGAGCAGTTGTTAACACAAATTTTTTCAAGGCTTAAAATAGTACCTGTGGTATAAATACAACCTCCTCTGGATAAACTAGAGCATAAATAAAACAAACAATTACAGAAGCTTACAGTATTTGATGTTGTAGAATAAAAAACCCCTCCATATGTACCTGATATGCATCTATAAAAATCACAAAGGAAAACATTAATCTTACCACTGCAATATATTGCTCCTCCGTTTTGCGAATATGAATCATAGAACGAATTGCGATTAATATCATTATTTGAGCCAGATAAATAAAGAGATCCTCCAATATTGCTGCTCGATGAGTTTATATAAATACTCTCAAACGAGGTAAAATCTGTGGAAGATGAGAAAAAAGATCCACCAACATATGAGCTGCAGTTAGTCAACACACAATTTGAGACGATAGTACTTGTTCCAGAAAAATAAGCGGCTCCTCCATTTGAATTTGCTCTTGATTTATTAAAATAGCACTCATAAATTTCCGTTTTTATACTTTCAATATACAAACTACCACCATATGAACTAGAAACACAGTTCGAAAAAGTAGAATTCCTCACAAAAACCGATGGATCTTTCCATCCATAATTCGCAAATCGTATCGCTCCTCCACTAGAACTCCTAACAATATTATTCGCTGTTAAATTCTCAACCCGAAACACCATCGATAATTGATAACTAAGAGAGTCAATTGCTTCAGTTAGGTTCCCAAATGATGTAACATTCAAGAATTTCCTATCGTAATCGGATATAATATCAGTCTCAGATCTTAAATACAACAGATTCAGAGCTACAATACGTCGAATTAACATCAAGATTTTGACTAACTCTTGTTTACAATATAAAAGGGTAAAATGTTTGCAAGAAGATCCCCTTTGTTTGCTAAAGAGAGACTTATTGGTTCCAATGAGATTAGTGATAGCATGTCGAAAGGAGAGGCCAGCGATTTGATTGAGATGAGTTCTGGAAAAAGAGTTAATATTAGTGGTGTTGTGGAAGAGATAATGGAAAGATTGGATAGAATTATGGAAATGTGCTCTGATGGAAATGGAGAAATAAGTGAAAATTCTTCATATGAGTCAGATATTATAATGATGTGAAATAAAACAATATGTTTTGATTTTCGTTGATGATTATTGGTATTTTTGAATAATAGGTTATGAAAACAAATCATTTTTAGATGAATGATGATATATTAGGTATGATTAATGGTTTGCTTTCAAATAGCGAAGAAAACCGAAATAAATCGGAGAATGATCTCCAAGTTTTGTTGAAAGACGATGCTCTTCGAGTTATTATTGGTTTATATAATATTATCATGAGTGATTCATATAATAGTGTCGTTTATCAGTATTCTTTCATTATTATTAATAAATTACTCTCACCAGATAACAATATTTCATTTAAACACTTATGGAATGAGGATTTGTTTATTCCTTATTGGAATCTCATGAGAGAGATGTGTTTTAGAGGTATTGTGTTTGACTCAATAGTAACGAATCAATTATCTTCTCAATCTATCATCCAATTATTCTCTCTTGATCAACAAAAGTCATTGGATTTTTTCAATGAACTTGTGATGATAATTGATTCCAATGAGTATTGTTACAATGCTAAATATGCATCTCTTAAAACCATTACAGGTTTACTTCAACACATGGTTATTAATAAAAGTTGTAGTAGTTTGGATAATATACAAATCACATGTCAATACCTAGTAGATATGTTATATAATGCCACATTATATCCAGTTGAGTTAATTAATGAAGCAGTTTGTTCAATGAGTTTTGCAATTCAGGTTTTATGCAAAGAATTTGAAGTCGGAGAAACCCAACAAACACTGCTGTCTGTTTTAAATAATCTTATTACTGTATGCATATCTAATGAATTATTTCAATCAATATATACATTTTTGTTATGTTTCTTACAACAATACTACTTAAGTAGTGTATTACCAATGGATATTCTCCGAGATTTAATCATCAAAGGGCTTACTTCAGAAAATGTTTTCCACGTAAAAATTGCCATAGGAGTGTTGAAAGACATTTTATTATATGAAAAGGGACTCGAGATGTTCAATGAGAATGCCTTAAGTTTTAATTCGAATTTAATCAAGCTTCAAGCAAGATGCAAAGACTCTTATCGAGATGTACCTTTCAAGGAAATGAAGTCAATACGAGGTATAGGGAAGAATTATATTGGGCAATTTTCTTCAATAATGCTCCAACAAATTTTTGTTTCATTTTCAGAAGAATTTTCTGAAGATAATCTAATTATATACATATCAGATTTAGTTGGAATGCTTTTTACAATAGATAATCATATTGTTTTCAACATTTTTCATCAATTTCTTCAAGATACAGTGTTTTCCAATAATTGCCTCGATAACATTGCATGTATGTATATTCTTTCTACTCTTTGCCAAAATTCTAATTTTGAACCCTTAAAGGTGCTTTTAGAGTTATTGTATACCAAATTATTAGAGTTTTCATGCCATTCAAATATTGTATTATCATCAATAACTCTTGAGCTGATAAAAAAATCGATAAAAATATACAATTTGTTCAACAATGAAATGAATTCAAATGATTTATTAGATGTTATTACTTATAATAGCAAAAACACTCTTGATCAATGTATAAAAGCCACAGAGTGCCTCAAAACATTAATAATAGCACTGCCAAAACTAGATATTAATCCACCTTTAGAGATTATTTTTCCAAAAATAATGGAATGTATTCAATATTTAATGAATAGAGACGATATTGATGATATTGTTAATAATATTTATGATATTTATGTAATTTTAATAACAAATTCACCATTAAATATGGTTCATTACGTAGAGCGTATTTTAGATGATACTATTGACAATTTTAAAGTTTATACATCTTTTTCTATCCAACAAAACCTGTTGTTAGTAATTTCAACTGTTTTTATAACATATCCATTAGAATTTACACAAAAATTAAGCATAATTTATGATCTTTTTATCCCAAGACTTCGCCATCTTAATGACCCACTTTTTAAAGATATTTTCACCACAATTATCTATATTCTCTCAACATGTGAAACCCCACCAGATACTCTTGTTTTATCTCTTTTACCGATTATTGATACCTCTTTAGATTCTCAAAGCCCCGAAATTATCCTCGAATGTGTAATTGCCATAAAAATCATTGTTCAAAACAATCAAAATAGCATAGATTATCCAAATACTATTCAAAAACTCTTTGACACCTTGAGCGAAGCCAATTTGTCAATCGATCAGATTCCTATTTACATCAAAGCCCTGGCATCCATTGTCTTCATCATGAAATCCCAATCAACAGACCAAATACTCGACCAGTTGTTCACCCACACTACACGTTTGGCAAATTTCCATTTCAGCCCATCAATAGAAGAAGACCTCTATTACGCTCAATTATTCTATGACGCATTCTTCTTCTCATTCTCTGTTCTCATCCAAGCATTCGACCCTTCATTTTTCACCAATTCAAAAAAGCGAATTTTCTCAGAAATTCGTAAATACAAATCATTCTTCCCATACAACAAAGAAACACTAACATCCCTTAACCATCTCCTCATGGCGATAATTAACCACACTGGAAAAGCTGCCGAATCATATACATCCCATTCAATAATTAAAGAGTTTCAGATCTGGTCCTCGATATCCGGTGATCACAATTTATCCCACTTTTCTGAGGTAGTTTTACAGAATATTGAGAAGAGAACAATCAGATTTGATGGAAACGATTTCCTTTTGGTTTAAAGGGCTTATTGGTGGGGACATCTCGAACAATTATGAGAGTGTTGTCCATAAATTTGATTTTGGATTCTGGAAAATACATAAAGCTGTTCATATCTCTAGTAAGCGCAAAGTTTCATTATGGACGATTGATTATCCGGTTTTGAAGGCAAAAGAGCGGAATACTAAAGAGAGACATAGATTTCTTGAACATATGATTAATTGTTTGAAAAATCAGCAGAAAATGGACCATCCGAATATTCTTAAGATTTATGAGTTCAATTCCAGCCCAAAATCTATCATGTTTTCAAGTGACTGCGTGAAATATCTTATTAATGAAGAATCAAAATTCACAAAAGATGAAGCAATTTTGTTTTCTCGACAACTTGCAGCTGCAATGGTAAACCTTCATGAGAACATGCACATCGCCTTTTTAGGGATATCACCTGAAACAATAGTGATTGGGAAGGATTTGTCTTTGAAATTGGCGCTGTTTTTTAACTCAGCACCAATCAAAGAGGGTAATGCTCCCCTGACTCACCCTTTCTCTCCATGGACACCGAGTATGTATCATTTAGCTGCCAATAATATTTCTCCAGAAATCCTGAATAATGTTAACATCACCAAAAAAGCAGATGTTTTTATGTACGCTTTGCTCATTGTATTTTTCTTTACAGAAAAAAATGCATTTACTGCAAAGGATAAAAGCGATTACAAAATTGAAAGTGTTAAATCTAATATACATTTGCTTCCTGAAGAATTCCAAGATCTGGTTGATTCTTGTCTCTCTCAATACCCATCTGACAGACCTCCTTTCCCAGAAATTCTTTCTGCTCCTGCTTTTTCATCAACAGTTTCTGATGTTTTTGCCTATATTACTGAGATTGATCATAAAGAACCAAAGGATGTCTTCTCTTTCTTTACTGGACTATCTGAAATTTTGCCAGCATTTTCTCAAAGAGTTACTCAAAGGCTCTTCATTCCATTGTTTGTGAAAATGATTCTTAAGGATATTAGATATGGGATTGTTTTGATTCAGATGATTTTTAAAGTTTGTGAAGAATTATCCGACAAAAAATTCCTCAGTATTGTATTGGAGCCACTAAAGAGTATAATTAATAATCCAACAAATAATCAAGTTGAAAAGCTTTTACTTAGCAATATTGAGAAGTTATCCAAGAGGATACAAATAGAGCAATATGATGATTATGTATATCCTCTATTGTTTAACTCTTTGCAATCACAATCAACGGACATATCAAAAATGGCTATTGTCAAAATCAATGTCTTTTTGCAGTTTATGTCAGCAGACATTTTGATGAATCAGTTTATCCCAATTATTGTTCAGTTTATTGGGATATCTCAGAGTTCTGCAGTTGTTTCAGAATTACTGCATTGTATTATTGAATGTCAATCAAAAGTCAATGGTGATTTCCTGGCAACATCTTTGATACCAAAATTATCTGAAACATGGAGAAAGAATGAATGGGTTGATTATGCTGGAGATATTTATAGTTTTCTGTCGAGGCTTGAATGTAGCGATGAGAACATATCATTACATGTTATTCCTTATGCTTCTCTAATTCTATCAAGGACCAATGTGAATAAGAAAACCCAAAAAGAACTCATTCTGCTTGTACTTCAGAATTTACATAGAATCGCTGAAGTCAGGCAAATTTCTCTTGAACCTGATAGCAACCAAAAACCAGCTCCTGAGTCAACTGAAAAGCCTAAGAAACGCAGAAGTTCCAATCCATTTGATAGTGGTTATGAAGAGAATACAATAAATCAAGCATCAAATGAAAAGGACATTCCTGACTCAGTACTTCCAACAAGGGAAACAATTAATGTTAGTGAAAGCAAGTCAATTGAGCAATCAGTGTCTCAAAATCAATCAAATATATCAAAGAGTAATCAAACTAAAACTTCCACAAGTGAGGACATCAAAGATAAAGCCGGGAAGAAAGATAGTATTATTCAGCCAAAGGAATCTTCAGATGATCAGATGACTGTAATTAAACAACCATCAGGAGATCAATGGTCTGGATTCAATCAAACAATTCCAGCTCAAGATACAATCAAACAACCAAAGAGCAATCAGTTATCAGACTTCAATCCTCAACCCAAACAACCATCAGGAGATCAATGGTCTGGATTCAATCAAACAATGCCAGCTCAAGAAACAATCAAACAACCCAAGAACAATCAATGGTCTGACTTCAATCCCCAACCCAAACAACCTTCAGGAGATCAATGGTCTGGATTTAATCAAACAATACCAGCTCAAGAAACAATCAAACAACCCAAGAACAATCAATGGTCTGACTTTAATCCCCAACCCAAACAACCATCAGGAGATCAATGGTCTGGTTTCAATCAAACAATGCCACAACAAGAAACTTATCAACAACCCAAGAACAATCAATGGTCTGACTTCAATCCCCAACCCAAACAACCTTCAGGAGATCAATGGTCTGGATTTAATCAAACAATGCCACAACAAGAAACTTATCAACAACCCAAGAACAATCAATGGTCTGACTTTAATCCCCAACCCAAACAACCATCAGGAGATCAATGGTCTGGATTCAATCAAACAATGCCACAACAAGAAACTTATCAACAACCCAAGAACAATCAATGGTCTGACTTTAATCCTCAACCCAAACAATCATCTGGAGATCAATGGTCTGATATGAATCATTTTAACACAAGTACAATAAAACACCAAAGAGCGAATGATCAAATCCAAACAAATTCTAATTCATTTGAATTTGATGACAACAATGAACCTCAACCAGATCCAACAGCAAACCAGTTCCAATTCGACTACCAAGCGCCAACATCCAAACCGAAAAAGAATGACAATTTCAACTCCTTCGTTTTCGAAGACGAAGCACCCGTTCCAACCAAACCAAAACCCAAAATACCAAATAATGATTGGGACTTTTTGTAATAAATCCAAAAACTTGACTGTAATGTGACATAAAAATAGCAAATCCGTTTATTTTCAAATGAAGTCACCAAAAGGATCAAAAATGTCTAAAGAAGAGTTAATAGAACAGAACAAAATACTGAATAGCGAATTAAGGAAGAGATCCGATATATTGGATCAAACTTCAAGGGATTATAATGAAATGAAAAACAAATATGATGAAATATTGAAAGCCCTGTCTCAGCAAAAAATCAATGTTTCCAATTCAGAAACTTTACGTTTTGATAGTGAGGATTATGGGAAAAATCAAACAGAAATTGAATTGCAGCAGTGGAACCAAACATGGTCAAGATTAGTGTCAATGATATGCCAATATGTGCCATTTCCTCACATTGAAGCCAAAAATGATTCTGATAAGCAAATGATTCTTGTTGACATGGTTTCCAAACTTTGCAGTTTGATTTGTTCTCCAAAAGAGACCGAAGAGTATTCTAGATTAAAGAAGAAGTATAAAAAATCAAAGAGAAACCTGAAATTAATGAGAGAAGAGTGCCAAAAGTTGATTGAAGAGAATCAGAAGCAATGCATTAAAAACAAAGTTGAAGAGCCAGAAGAGCAAGTAGCCATTGGAGAGAAGCTAGATGAGCTTGGACAATTATTGAAATTGCAGCTTAAACAAGAGAAAGAACTTATCAAAGAAGGGAAAAAGCGCAAGAAACCTGTTAAAACTCATGCCACCAGTATGAAAGGAAAACATAATGAAATCTCTTTTTCTGGTGATGATATTGATCTGGATTTCTCAATATCAGAAAAGGAACCAGTAAAACCAGTTTCTCCCAAGAAAAAGAGCAGACTTGAAATATGCCCAAACTCTCAGCCAACAATCAAAAAAATTATCTCAAAAGACCCCCTAAGAGAATCATATGGAACACACGTAAATCAATTAGTATCTGTGGTTAATGACCTAAGGAAAGATTATCAAAAAATCAAAAAGGTATTGTCATTGGACGAAGATTATTCGTTTTCGACAATATCGTTGATAGATGATTCTGTAGTCAAGCCAAAGTAAATATTTTCCATTGTATATGTTTTATCAGAATTATTCATTGTTTACATTCCTAACGTTTTTTGAGTGGTTCTTACATTTTATTCTTTTTTGTTTAACAAATTTGAGATCTTGAAGAATTCAATATAATTCGACTTTTCCGCCTGACCATCCTCCGATGATGTCTGCTTTATGCCCTTTTTCCCTGTTAGGAAACTGTATCTGTTTTTGAGACTGTTGACACTCCTTCCCGGAAAATAGTTCTTCAATTTGGTCCAATGGCTTCCAATTTCATCAAATTTCTTAAGTAAACGCTCGTCTTCATCCACAGACCACTGATCTTTGAGTAGTTTAGGATCAACATAGTTTTTCCACCTCTCTCTGCATTGTCTTGGGGTTCTATTACCCATTTGATTAGCAACCTCTGTCCAATCAACTTTATTCGCTGACATAACAATTTGCATGAGCTTTTCATCATCTAGCTTATTGAATGTTTTCCGGACTCGTGTTTTCTCATTCCACATCGTGGGAGAGGTCGGAGTCATTACAATAGAACTCATTATTTAATATGACTTTAATTATTCTGATGTGATAACAAATTTCTGAGAATGCTGTATTGAAAAATTTCTGCTTTTAGCCGTTTTATTTTTTATTGTCTTTTTTTCTGAAAATCTTACTCAAAACTCGGCAAAAGTGGCTATAAAACAACAATAGTTCAACAACAACCCTTTTGGTTATTTTCACAATAGAAAATATCTAAAAAGGTTTACGGTTTTCACTGTACACTGGGGTTGAATGGTATTTCCCATCCATTTGGGATGGGTAGTTTGGTGATACGATTGGCGATATAGATGAAAGTGTTGCCAAAACACTAAGATTGATAATTTGTTGTGCACCGTTAGAAATACTCATTAAAGGGAATGTGAATCGCTTCGGGCTTGAAACTGGGAGGCACCTGAGCCCAATTTTCGAACGGGCAAGAGGTCTGACTCCTGAGGGGCTAGAATCTGATGTACAAAGCGTGAAATACATATAAGAGCGGCCTATATCGGCAACTTGAAGTATTAGTCGAACAGCGTAGTTCCACCTGATCCTCTGCGAAAACTCCGCTGTTGATGATGAAAATGGCTGGGGAATTCCATCTGCTGATATTACCAACCACAAAGGTGTTTTGATTGGCAGCATGTCATCAGGTGTATCCCCGTCAATTATAACTAAATCAAGAACCCAAGTGGAGAGCATTTTTTTGTAATCTGGTGATTTGTTTGAATTGCCACGATAAAAAAATTTTAAGTCATTTGTCAGCCCATTTGTAAAACAATATCGTTTGTCACATCTTTTCTATTCTCAAGGTAATCGTATAAATTGGCAATAGCCTTAGTCAAAGATGCCAGTTTTTTCATTTTTTCGCTTTTTTCTTTGAGTAAAGATTGCTTTTTAACCATTAATGGGTGTTGTTTGATTTCAGATATTTTGGTGTTGAGGATTTGAATATCTTTTTCAATGTTGGAACATTCCAAATAGTCATTAGCAATGCTGTTTCTTTGATTTTTGATGCTATCAAGCTTCGCTAACAACGCTAATCTGGTATTTTCAAAAGAAGATACTTCTTCATGTGTTATCATTCCATTTCGTAGTTTCGTGCTCCTGATATTTTGCACGATGCTTGTGCGATAGTATTTAAGGGAATTCAGTAGCTCATCCGAATATGGGGCATGAAAAGAACGGTCTGCTGATCTGTCATAAAAGTAATCCCATATCCACTTCTTTTCGGGGAGAAATGAAAATCGATGCTTCGTCTCTTGATAGTGTTCAATAGCATGCCGGTTTTTTTCTCTGTTACACCCAACATGTCCACAATCCATGCAAATCCACAGATTCCTTGTCTCGCCGCAACAACATGAAAAATTTACATTAGGGCTTTGCTTAAAAACATTCCTACATACAGGACAATCAATAGAACCCCAATTCATATAAGAATCTGAACTGATATTTGCATGTGTTGCAAATGAATTGAAACATGATACAGAAGGATCAAAAATTTGCAAGCAAATCGGACAAATGGGCAACATATAGTCTCTATTCTCTGGTTCATTCAAGGTCACCAAAGGAAAAATACTGATGATGTCACTGATAACTTGGAAAACAGGAATGAGAATAATGGGAATACTTGGAAAATCCAGGTCAAAAATCTCTCCCTGGTATGTAACATAGAAAGAATCGCAATCAAAGTGATCCTGAAATGTAATCAAAGCACTTTTGAACTTATGATTAAGAATTGTCAAATGAACAAACTTAATAGAGCAATCTTTTGCCATTTCTTCAAGCCGGCTAATTTTAAAAAACGGAGGAATGGCGAATAAATACAAAACATTACTTCTTGTAGGATGAAGAATTGGCAATTCAGATGGCAAATTATTTGTTACCTGTGTCCCCAATCTCCATATTTGCATACAATCAACATCAACAAAAGTGATATCATTTGAAGTCGTTGGAACACTTCCTGATGAATGCTGGAGATCTAGGGTAATCATACAATAAACTAAATAAACATGTCATTTACACAACACTTCAAGCACTGCATTGTTTGCTGGAGTTACTTTCATCATTGGACTTAGCATTAAGATTCCATTTTTGAACAAGTGAATGTGCTTATTAATGAATGATATTGGGGCAGTGAATGGGAACTGTGAATCGCAAAAAGACTTTGGTAGCTTAGTGTTGTTGATTAATATGCGAATGAATTGGATTTCTCGATTAATTGATGAATAAATATCATCACCTGATTTAAGTGCTTCGTTTATCCGGTTTATATGAAGGTAATGGTTACCAAATTGTTGGTATATGAGCTTGTGTTCTTTTGGATTGAAGCATTTTTTCATAAGGTTGTTGTAATCCTCATTATTATGAATCTGTATTATTGACATTGTTTCATAATTCGCTTTGTTAAGCATGAGTGTGGAATCTTTCGTTTCAAGAATAATTGGTACACTGTTATGTATCAGGTGTCTTCGAGATATCCAAGATAACAATGCATTTAAAAGCTTTTCGCCAATTCTGTTTCCGTTTGTATCATTAAAGTTGGAAATATCATGAAAATTAAGCAAGAAAAGGCAGAAATGAAAAGAATTTTCGAGTTGTTCCAATGAATCTAGAAAATTCACATAACCTTCTTCATTAAATCCATTTTCTTTAATGGAATCGATATGAAAAGCCAATATTTGATATGATTTCTGTAAAATTTGTTCAGGAATGGTATAATTATTATGGTAATCAGGAGAATCTCTGAGTGTATTAATCAATCTGATATCATTAGCAGAAATAAATGGCTTTGATTTTTGTATCGCCTCCATAATTTCGACTTTTATCTGAAAAACGAAGTCGTCCATGGTTTGAACCTGAGCAAAATCAATACATATCGAAGTCCTTCCTTTCACTACTAAGCCTTTAGCCAATGAATATAATCCAAAAGTTTTTCCCATTCCATAAAATCCATTAATAACAAGAACACCACGAGAAGGTTTGGAATTGAGAAATTGTATTATGCTGGAATTGGAAAATGGTACAGGAATTGTGCAAAGATGCCTTAATTTCTCATCAAAATATATAAAATACCCCATTATGCACAAAGATAAAAGATAAAAAAAAGCTTGAGTCTTCATAAAAAAATAAATACTCAAAGAATGTTAAAGTGGCTCCTGTTCATTCAAGTGAATGAAATAGAAATAATATAGGAATTTGTTGATTTAAGCATAATCGTCATAATCAATTGAGTCACTAAAATCATAAATATTTGCGATCTCATCATTTGATGATCCCATTGGCATTTCTCCTTTATTGTTCATTATGTTAATATCTTTTTCATTAATATCAGCTTTTTGATTAACAAGATATTCAACAACACTAAGACGACCATTAGAAGCAGCAGAATGAAGAGGAGTCCAATCAAATATAAAAACTTAACATATTTGTCTTTTGCATTTATATCCGCTTTTTGATTAACTAGATATTCAACAACACTAAGATGACCATTTTGAGCTGCCAAATGAAGAGGAGTCCAATTACATATAAAAAATCAACGCTTGTAGTTTTTGCATTTATTTCAGCTTTTTGATTAACTAGATATTCAACAACACTAAGATGACCATTAGCAGCAGCTCTATGAAGAGGAGTCTCATTAAATATAAAAACTCAATATTATCACCAATTTCATTTATATCAGCTCCTTGATTAACTAGGTATTCAACAACACTAAGATGACCATTAGCAGCAGCTAAATGAAGAGGAGTCCCACTTGAAAACCATCCACTTGCTTGAGCATTTATATCAGCTTTTTGATTAACTAGATATTCAACAACACTAAGATGACCCTCTCTAGCAGCATTATGAAGAGGAGTCATTTCAAATTTATCTTTTGCATTTATATCAGCTCCTTTATTAACTAGATATTCAACAACACTAAGATGACCATTATTAGCAGCATAATGAAGAGGAGTATTATTAAATATAAAAACTCAACACTTGTAGATTTTGCATTTATATCAGCTTTTTGATTAACTAGATATTCAACAACACTAAGATGACCATTTTCAGCAGCTAAATGAAGAGGAGTCCCATATGGATATCCATTTGATTGAGCATTTATATCAGCTTTTTGGTTAACTAGATATTCAACAACACTAAGATGACCATTAGCAGCAGCTCTATGAAGAGGAGTCCGGTGAAATAAAAAAACTCAACATCACTATCTTTTGCATTTGTATCAGCTTTTTGATTAACTAGATATTCAACAACACTAAGATGACCATTATTAGCAGCATAATGAAGAGGAGTATTATTAAATATAAAAACTCAACACTATAATCTTTTGCATTTATATCAGCTTTTTGATTAAATAGATATTCAACAACACTAAGATGACCATTTTCAGCAGCTAAATGAAGAGGAATCCCATATGGATATCCATTTGATTGAGCATTTATATCAGCTTTTTGGTTAACTAGATATTCAACAACTCTAAGATCACCATGTAAAGCAGCTACATGAAGATATCCTTTGTTATTGATTTCATCCCGAAATTGGGATCCTCGATTAAGTAGAGTTCCAATAAGTCTCAAATGTTTACAAGATACTGCCCATTGAAGATAACTACCATTATTGATCCCATCATTACAATCAGCTCCAAAACAAAGAAGATACTCAACAACACTAAGATGACGACATAGAAAAGCTCTATGAAGAGGAGTCTGATTAAATATAAAAACTCAACACTATAATCTTTTGCATTTATATCAGCTTTTTGATTAACTAGATATTCAACAACACTAAGATGACCATTTTCAGCAGCTAAATGAAGAGGAGTCCCATATGGATATCCATTTGATTGAGCATTTATATCAGCTTTTTGGTTAACTAGATATTCAACAACACTAAGATGACCATTAGCAGCAGCTCTATGAAGAGGAGTCCGGTGAAATAAAAAAACTCAACATCACTATCTTTTGCATTTGTATCAGCTTTTTGGTTAACTAGATATTCAACAACACTAAGATGACCATTAGCAGCAGCATAATGAAGAGGAGTCCCACTTGAAAACCTTCCACTTGCTTGAGCATTTATATCAGCTTTTTGGTTAACTAGATATTCAACAACACTAAGATGACCCTCTCTAGCAGCATTATGAAGAGGAGTCATTTCAAATTTATCTTTTGCATTTATATCAGCTTTTTGATTAAATAGATATTCAACAACACTAAGATGACCATTATAAGCAGCATAATGAAGATGAGTCATTTCAAATATATCTTTTGCATTTATATCAGCTTTTTGATTAACTAGATATTCAACAACACTAAGATGACCATTCTCAGCAGCTTTATGAAGAGGAGTCCAATCAAATATAAAAACTCAACACCGCCATCTTTTGCATTTATATCAGCTTTTTGATTAACTAGATATTCAACAACACTAAGATGACCCTCTCTAGCAGCTAAATGTAGAGGAGTTTGAAAAAATATAAAAACTCAACAAAATCATTTTTTGCATTTGTATCAGCTTTTTGATTAACTAGATATTCAACAACACTAAGATGACCATTTTCAGCAGCTAAATGAAGAGGAGTCCTGTCAAATATAAAAACTCAACACTATAATCTTTTGCATTTATATCAGCTTTTTGATTAAATAGATATTCAACAACACTAAGATGACCATTAACAGCAGCTAAATGAAGAGGAGTCCTGTCAAATATATAAACTCAAAACTTGTATTTTTCGCATTTATATCAGCTTTTTGATTAAATAGATATTCAACAACACTAAGATGGCCATTTGAAACAGCCCAATGAAGAAGAGTTACATATGGATATACCCTTGATTGATCATTAACACAAGTTTTTTGATGAAAGATTTTTTCAAAAACACAATCATAGTCTTTTTGGGAAGCAATATCAAGAAAACAATCATCAAATTCCGTTTCTTCTGTTCTATCATAGTATTTCAGAAGAAAAAATTCAACAACACTAAGATGACCCTTTTGAGCAGCACAATGAAGAGGAGTCCAATCAAATAAAAAATCTGAACACTATTATCTTTTGCATTTATATCAGCTTTTTGATTAACTAGATATTCAACAACACTAAGATGACCATTATAAGCAGCTAAATAAAGAGGGGTCTCTTTAAATATAAAAACTCAACACGATAATCTTTTGCATTTATATCAGCTTTTTGGTTAACTAGATATTCAACAACACTAAGATGACCATTAGCAGCAGCTAAATGAAGAGGAGTCCCATATGGATATCCATTTGATTGAGCATTTATATCTGCTTTTTGATTAACTAGATATTCAACAACACTAATATGACCATTAGCAGCAGCTAAATGAAGAGGACTATCATCATGTTTAAATTTTGCATTTATATCAGCTTTTTGATTAACTAGATATTCAACAACACATATATGACCATTAGCAGCAGCTAAATGAAGAGGAGTCCAATTTAAAATAAAAACTCAACATAATTATTTCTTGCATTTATATCAGCTTCATGATCAACTAGATATTCAACAACACATAGATGACCATTATCAGCAGCATAATGAAGAGGAGTCCAATTAATTGTTAAAGTTTATTATCTTGATTGTTTTTGTTTATATACAGTCCAGAATGAATTAGAAAAATAATGAAACTGAGAAAACCATTTTTTGCAGAAATTGGTAGGAGAGTTTGATAATTGGCTGTCTTCGAATTAATCTCAGCTTTTTGATTAACTAGATATTCAACAACACTAAGATGACCATTTTGAGCTGCCAAATGAAGAGGAGTCCAATTACATATAAAAAATCAACGCTTGTAGTTTTTGCATTTATTTCAGCTTTTTGATTAAATAGATATTCAACAACACTAAGATGACCTTTTCGAGCAGCATAATGAAGAGGAGTCCAATTATTTTCATCTTTTGCATTTATATCAGCTTTATGATTAACGAGATATTCAATCACACTAAGATGACCATATTTTGCCGAAAAATGGATGGGTGTTGAGTTCTTCATTTCTTCTCCATCAAAAGTATCATTTGGATATTTTTCATTAATATCAATTCCATTTGCAACAAGAAACACAATGCTTGTGAGGCTTCCTTTTGAAGAAGCTACAAAAATATCTGATTCATATTCTTGGGACTTGATAACACTTGAAAGCTTTTCATAAATGATTTGAGCTTTTGGTCTCTTAGCCAAATCATGATCCCAGCACTGTTCAATTAATTCTTTATACTCTTTTGGACAGCAGGAAGGAATTTCAAGTCGAAGTCCTTGAAAAACATGAAACATAATTTGTTGTGGCTCCATTCCTTCAAATGGAAACTGGCATGTAGCGATCTCCCAAAATATGATACCAATTGAATAAATATCTGCCTTCTCGGTATATAAATTCTTCTTATCATATGTTTCCGGCGCTTTCCATATAAAAGAACCACAAACATTATTTGTAACACCAAGTATTGTTTGGTTTCTAGTTTTAATCTTTGATAGTCCAAAATCAGATATTTTTGCTCTCAAATTTTCATCAAGCAAAATATTCATACTAGTCATATCTCGATGAACAACTCCTTTCGAATGCATTAATAATAATCCCCTGGTAATATCACTCGCTATTTGATATCTTTGCTCCCATGTAAATGAGGATTCCGTTTTAGTTTCTCTAAATTTTGCCAAAAACTTGTTTAATGATCCATTGGCTGCATATTCCATTACAATTGACACACCATCATTACTATGTACTGTTCCAAAAAAACGAATAATAAAAGGAGAGTTCATTTGCGATAGTATCCTAACTTCATTCTCAAAATCTTCAATCTCCTTGTCACTACCCGGCAAACTTATTTTTTTAACAGCAACATTACCAAAAGGTATTGAATCAGCTAAGTAAACTTCACCACAGCCACCTTTTCCCAAAACTCGAACAAACTTGAGGTCATCCATAGGAATTCTCGAATTCATAAAATGTTTTTGTGAAGTTTATTTAAATGATTAACAGAAAGATATTTCCAATAATATCTTATTCCCAAAACTCTGTGATGACCGTTTATTAATGGTCAGAACATAAATTAGCTAAAATCAGATTTATTAAAAACAACTCCACCTATTCAATGATAGCAACAACTTTGAAATGCTCAAAGTCATCAAATAACAAGGGCATCAAACTCAGTACCATTTGAATTTTTTATATTTGCATTCAAAAACAAATCCTAGAATTCAAATTTCAAATAAAAAAAGTATAACCTCCGACCAGTACTGACTATTGGGAATGAGTTTACATAATGATTAGTAAGAGAGGTACTGTTGATTTTCTTTTCAGAGTAATCTTCATAAGTATCATCTAAAACCAGAAATTTAAGCCCTGAGTCTTTCGGAAAACATAAAACAATAAAAAATTGATCAAAAGAAAGAGATTTACCTAAGGTACAGAAATCATGATTATTTTTTTAAATTTAGCTTTGTTTCATAATGCACCTATTGCTAGTTTTTTTTGATTACTTGTTACTTCAACTGAACATGTATCTAATCCAATTTTGCAATCATTATCATATACACTTAAACAATTGAACCATCGAGAAAATCTGAGAGTATACAACATTTTTGGATCATCAATATGATTATTAAAAAAAGTCGAATTCCTTGGTCATCATTTTCTTGGCCATATAGAACCAAAATGTTATGAATATCAGAATTGCAATAACAGTTAAACAAAACCTTATATATTTTCGTAGATTGAGTCTCCTTTTTAATGATACAGCTCTTGGAAGGAGAGGATGATTTCCTCCTCTATTAGCAACATCCAATATTGCAATTGCTTTATCTAATTCGAGGTTAATTTCCTCTTTAGAAAACTTTTTCCCGATCATGCTCTCGGCCAACAAAAGATGAGCATACCCAGCCAATGTAATAAGTGTTCTATCATGATCTTTAACAACTTTATACATTAAAGTCTTCAAATCATCAGAAAAGTGCGCATCAAACTCCGCATCAATCGCTTTTATCACTTTTAAAAGCTTGATAGGCCTTTTTTCTTTTTCTATAATTGCCAAACACCCCCCATAGCCACCAAATTTATCCAAAAACTTGTGGCCTGTAGGTACTACTATGCGATTGTCCTTTTCTTCCATAAAATATTTACTTTAAACACAGGTTTTTGTATAGCACAAGTTATTTTTTCTTGTTCTTGTGATTCGTGCATATCATCAGGGCAGGCATGGTGAACATTTGACCATCTAAAGTCATAACGTTAACCATCATTGGTTGTGTTTGTTCTTCTTTCTCATTCTCTTCCTCTACTTGAATTGATTTCTTGTACTCTTCAATATATATACTTTTACTTTCTTGAGATAATCCCTTCCATTCTTCTGCCAGAATCTTAGTAACATCCCTGCTCGGCATATCAGGATGTTCAAAATGCAATTGGGTTCTTCGTTTCTTGCAAAAAAGAAAATATGCGTTGGGCAATCTTTGAGAACCCTTGGTATTTCTCTTCTCTTTTCTATATTCGTTTTCAGTATCAGGTTCCCTGTCGAAGATCTTAACATTATCTGAGAAAGATAATCCTCTATTACACTCCATGTTTTCAATGAATCATTACACGGGAAAATATATATATCCTAATATTTGAGATTTCAGATAATAAAATGGTGAAATCATATGCATGGCCAATTCTAAGAGATTTCACACGGGATTTTTTAAAAAAACTATGATTAATGATGAAAAATCATTGTTTTTGTCCATTTTCTAATTTTTTAACGGAGTAAACGGAAATCACTTCACTTCACAAAACAATACAAAACTTTATTTTTCAACTTCTGCCGGGTCCTTTTTGGAGGTAAGAAGGCGAGATTCCTCTCCATATTCTTCTTCCTCGGATTGCTCTATTGCTTCCCCGCTGCGATGAACTTCCCATAACAAAAAGACTCCAAACGCCTGTAAAAGAGAGAGCACTATGGTAAAAAAGGCTTTGGATCGTACTACACTTGATGTGCTTTTGACAAATGCATCTAGACATGCAAATCTTCTGGATCTGCATTTCTGGGATTTGAATTGATCAGTTGTTTTTAACCCGCAGCACCTGTAGTGAGACATAATAATCTGAAGCTCTTCTGTATTCAACTTTTGCTCAAAATAGTTTTGGTAGCGCATGAAATATTGACTTGGAGCTAGTACAATAGGGGCAAGAAACAGAAAATTACAAAATCCAAGTAAACAACAACAATAAGTGACGATTTTTGGAATCAATTCTATCTGTTTGAATCTGTATGCTATCATAACACCAGATATTATGCAATTAAAAACGAAATCAAATAGTTCACGAAAGAAAAGAATTTTTAAAAAGTTCATCATTCGAGAAGAATTAAGCCATTGATAAGTGCCTATGGAAGACAATACATCCAATAAAGGAACTGTCAATTGGATAAAAAGACATGCATAGTATTGTTTTCCCATAGTATAGAACAACCGTTTACTTTTTTTCTAGAGCAGAAATTCTTTGTTGGCAGGTCAATAGATTGGATTTTAGATCTGCTATTTTTGTTTCTTTCCTTTTAACAAGCTCGACAAGCCTCTCATATGAAGCATTGGCTTTTATAAGCTGCTGCTGAAGCTCTTCATTGCGGGTTCTAAACTCAAGAGCTTTCTTCTTCAGTGATTCATATTTCTTAGCAAAATGAGAATTGTCTGACTGGTCAACACTTGATTTGCTAAATGAAGAGGAAGAACTTGATGATGAACTCGATGAGGATTCAAATTCTTTCTTCTGTTTGTGAATGTTTTTAAACTCAGATAATAGAGTGTTGTATTTCTTCTTCAAATGATTGAGTTTGATTCTCAATTCACCATTATATGCTTCTGGATTATATTCTTTATCTGTTTCATTAATTTGGTTACCTTTTTCCTCTAACTCATTTAATTGCTTTTGAACTTCAGATAATCTCTTTTCTAAATTCAATTTATCTGCAGACAAAACACTAATTATGTCATCTTTGTTATGAATTTGAACCTGCAGTTGTTTTATTCTATCATTCTTCCTCTCCATTTCGATTGCATGACCATTCAGCTTATTGATTGGGTCTTCGCTATCATGTATTTCGCCCTTTAACTGCATAAGTTCAATTGTTTCTTTGACCCTTTTCTCTACATATCTATCTGTCTCGTTCTTCAAAGCAATTATTTTCTCCTTAAACTCTTCCCTTTGCTCTTTGAGTCTTTTTTCAAGCGCAGATATTGTCGAATTTGCTTTGGATAGCAAATTTTCTTTATTTGAATCATTTTGTTCAAATTCTTTTAATTTCATTCTAAGAATTTCGATTTCTTTAACTTTTGCAATAATATCCTTCCTCGCGCTATCAATTTTTTGCTCATCTATTTCTTCTCTTTGTTTCATGAGCAAAAATCCTTCATCTGATGGAAAACATATCATCCTATCGATTTCTAATGGCAAGAATTCAGAATGATCTTCAAATTTCGACATGAAAACCGATCTTGAAAGAGATAATTCAAGATTCTCTTCTGTTTGAATAATTTTTGTTGCCTTTTCTACAACTTTCATGGGCTGAGAAGTTTTCTCTTTCTGAGAATTCAGGAAATTCAATTCTTGATTAAGGTCTTGAATTTTGGAAGATAGAAAATCAATGTTTTCTTTTTGCTCGTTGTTAATGATCTGCATATTATCAAGCTCTCCATGAAGTACCATATTCTCTCTCTTGCATATTGTATATTTCTCTTGTAAATTCCTAATCCATTCATCATTATCATACCCTTTCATAGATTCATTGAGCTCGAATTCATCTGGAACATACATCAAACCAGATACCTGGCACCAATTATCCCTTCTAACTACATTTTGAGGTTTTTGGACCTCAGATTCGTAGTGGTATATCACATCATCATCAAGACCCTCAGTTTGGCATTGTTTCTCTGATGTTTTCGTATTTGTTTGATTTCTACTATAAGAAAATATGCTTGGGTTGTTGGAAGAATCTCCAATAATGATTTTTACATCAGAAACACCATGATTCTTTGATGCGGCTATAGATCGTTCAAGTATCTCAACTGCTCTTTTCTTGGTCTTCTTATGTGATAAATCTGTTTGATTCTTCTGTACTGTTTGATAAAACTCTTCATATGGGAAATTATTTGGTAAATACTGCTCAAATCCAGCAATAACATGTTGATAAAACACTGTTTCATTAACAAGATCAGCAATAAAAGCATCCCGTACAGATACTAATGTTTTAAGCTGGCGTATTTGAATAACAGCCTCAGGTAATCCTGGAATTCGATGCTCATAATCAAGAATTGTATCTTTGAGATCTTCATTATTCTTTTTAATACAATTGTTCTCTTCTTGCATTTTGCACATATCTTCAGTAATCTTTGTGTACCTTTCCTTATAAAATTTGACCTCATTACCCATTTCGCGAAGTTGCTCCTCTGCAGATTGAGTTGTGAGATCAATTTTTTCACGGTATTCAGCAATCTGATATTCAAAAGCCTCAGCGGATGTTCTATAAGATTCGAACTCCATTAATTGCTGATCATATTTGTTCTGAAGCCTTGAATATTGGCGCTTGACATGCTCAATTTCAGTTTCAAGTTGATTAACTTTTTCTTCGTTTTTCTTAAGCTTCTCGATTCTTAATTGTAATTCTTTAATCTGATTTTTCGCAAAAATCAATTGTTTCTGCATATTGCTATCTGATTGATATTGATATGGTTCAAGTGTACCATTCAATGAACTCTTACCCCTTTCGGTTTGTTTAAATCGATTAGCTTCAACTTCATAAAAATCAACCTTCCTTTGTGTGTTCTCTAATTCTGATACTAATTGCGTATTCCTTTGTTCAGTCTCTTCAAGAGCTGTTTCAAGATCCTTGTTTTTATTTAATAGGCTTTCAAGAGCACTATCTACATCTCTTATATGAGCTTCAAGTCTTTTTATTGTGTTTTCATTATTTTTTTTCTCGGCCAAATACTCTATCATATCTTGTCTATGTTTAACTGCTAAAGCACCATTTTTCTTTAGTTTTTCATTCAAATCTCTAATCTCTTGATCCTTAAATTCAATTCCCTTTGATCCTTTTGACATTTCTTCTGACATTATATTTATCTTTGTCTGTAATGTTTGTATTTGAACATCTTGGGATTGAATTTTTGCCTCAAGCTTTTGATTTGACTTTGATATTTCAAGAAATTCTTCCCTATCATCAGCAACACGTTTTTCAAGTTCTTGATTCAATATACTCAAAGAGTGGTTCTCATTCGTCAAAACACTTAGCCTGTATCGCAAATCTCTTAATGCTGCTGGATCTATTGTATCATTCTCATCCTGCTTTAAGCTCATTAAGACGTTTAAAAAAAAATCTTTAATAACAAAAAACAATCATTGTTCTGCCTCTTCATTGACCTTCTGTATATGTCTTATTGTCCACTGTCTTAATTCGGAAAAATTCTGTTTCAAGAATGGAAAAACTGAGATCAGTGAAGTCACAGACTCGGCTCCTGGAGGAACTATTTCATATCCAAGGGTATGAAATGACCCATTAATTGAAGATTTGCACTTAGAAACCAATAACTTGAGTTGCCTGACATTAATTGCAATTCCGTTATCAAGCCAACAAATCCCACAGACAAAAGACCTCTTGCACTCATCTTCTTTACTTTTATACACATATTCTTTGATGGAATTAACAACATCTCCAAATGTCTGAGCACTTCTGTTTCTTCGATTCTTGCACGAAGGATCGGACAATGCGGCTTTTAGGCGAAGATATTCATTCTGATCCGTTTCGGATAGAAATTCCCAACGCTTAGGTAACACAGTAATTTCTTCCATCGATTCTTCTATTTAACGTCTGATGACATTTGAACTAAAAAAATAGTGATGTTTTGCTATCTCTATATCCTCGTTCCTGTATAAGATTCCAGTAAAGAATCCTTCGTTATAAGTAAATGAGAGACTTGGAGAAGAAAATTTATTTTTCTTGGATTCTTGAATGTGATTTGAGTAAAATTCTGGAATGTTGTTGTTAGACAATCGAAATGGAGTTGGATTTAATGACATTCCATCAAGTTTCTTTGCTGAATTTGTGAATTCAGCAATTAGAAGCTCCATAGCAAAAGTGGCTGGACAATTTAATCGTCCTCGTTTTTGTCTAAACAGTAGCTAAATACTTCTTTGCGCTAAATAACAAAAGGAAATATCATTTTTAATGATTTGGATCTTGACAATTCTTGGTCAACTTTTTTTTGGATTTGAGCTCTGCTTTAGTTTCATGTCGAATTCATATCCTCTATTTGCATTGATTGCTATAAGTATTCCTTTTGGAATCGGATTATCCACTTTTATATTTTTTGCATTATCAACAATTGTTGGGCAAAACATGTTTCACTTGCTAATTCATACAGGAATGCTATTCTTTATTGCGATTTTTTATCTTCAAAAGCATATACGATCTGGAAAGTACAAAAGATTAGCAAAAGCTTTTCAGATTAAGAGTTTGATTGCACCTTCATTGTATGCTTTTGTATCTGTATATTTAGTTTACCGTACATATCTTAATTCCCCTAGATCTTTTCCAATGAATATGGATTCTTTGATTCAAGAGGATTTGAGTCTTCAGTCCTCTTTTTTGGTCGGAGTTAATAGTCCCAGACTCAATTATTTCTATATATACCATCCGAACTATGCTGGAATTCCTGCAGTTACCAGATGGTTAGTTCCGTTTCACAGTGTCATGCTTAGAATCGGTAAAGCAAGTTTAAGGATCTCTCTATGCGTGCCAACTGCTCTTGAATTGCTTTCTTTTTTAATTTCTATGTATATTTTAGCTGAGAATTTTGGTTTACCAATCCAAATTGCTATTGTTGCTCCATTTATTGGTCTTTTGGCATCTGGATTCGGTTTTTTCCGCTTTTTAATAGGATCCAAAAGGAACCACAGACTAAATGACTATGTTAGCGATATAGCTGATGGTAGAGCATCAAGGTTTCATCCTCTACTCAGTATTGTACTTGCTAATCGCTCCACAGCATATTCAATATCCATTATTGCAGCGATTTTTCTTGCATTTCAATTAATGATATCCAATCATTATAAATTTGAGCGCCTTGGCCTTCTGTTTATTGGATTTTCTTCTGGGCTTCTTCTTCCAATTGCTCAGCATCAGGCATTCTTCGCTTTTGGTGTTTATTTGATTATTTTCTATGGAACACAGACTCTGCAGGTTAGACACATCAAAGAACTTAGTTTGTTTATTAGCGCCTTCCTAACAGGAGCAGCAATTCATGTTCCAAGATTTCTTAATGGATCATTTATTAAGGGAATGATGGGAGTTGAAGCACCTTGGAGTAGGCTTTATAAACGTGGTGTCTTATTCCCCGCTGTAGATTTTTGGGTTGATACATATGGAGTTTTTCCATTTATTCTAATCATTGGTTTTTACCTGTTAAAGAAGATAGAAAGACAGCTTTTCTTGCCTTCAATAGGATCCTTTTTTGTATTTACTTTTTGGAAACTTCAGCCGAACTGCGAATTCAATTCTGTTCCAATTTTTTGCATTTTTATGACGATTGCAGGAATCATGTACACAATAATACTATTTAGGTTTATAAACATGCCTCAAACAGAGGAATCCAAAGGAGCAGTCGCTGCAATATGTTTGATTTTGGTGGCAATTACTTGCACATCATCTGTTTTGGGGATTCAAAGGCAGTGGAAGCATCAAAAACAACTTTGGGATGATATGGATGAAAGATTAGCAGATTGGCTAATAAAAAAAACCAGCAAAACAGCTGTTTTCCATTCAATTCCGATTCCTCTCCAGCCAGTCTCAACATTGGCAGGCCGACAAACATTTCTCGAATGCGCGGAAGTCACAAGATTCGTCGGAATGGAGTTTGATACCAGAATGGAATTGCTGAGATCATTTAACAAGAATGGAACACTGACAGGTATCGAATCTCATGTAAGCTACATAATCAGAGCCAACGAAAATAAAATTGATAATAATGAAGGAGCCATAGACGAAGAAAAATGGACAGATGTTTATTCAACAAGGGTTTATACTGTATTTGAAAAAACAAAATAAACTAAGTCATAATTACATCATTCTGACAATTCCCCAAATCGTTACCAATCACTTTTTCTGGAAATATCGGAGTTTCCATTTCAGTTAATATTTCAATAATTGTGAAGGCTTTAAATATAACCGTAAACAATATTCTTTTTATTGGTTATTCTTCAGAATATTTTCTATCAAATTCCGTTTTTTTATCAAATAAAAACAAAAGTTATCAATTCTTGAATAACAACGAAAGAAATATATAAATTTTATTTGCGAATCTCCAAATCCAATTCAAAGATTGAGTGATTATTCTGTAAATTTATAAAACCTTGAATGATGATTGGATCATACATAGGAAAAACCAGCGCGATTTCTCAATCACGCCGAGCGTCGAGACTCTCTGTTGAACTAAAGAGCGGTTCACAGAGGGAGTTTTCCAAGCTTCCACCTATTTCCCAAGGAAAATTGTCGATTGGGAGCTGTCAAATCTTAGATTGCGAGACCAGTTCATCTATTTTGGTGTCTTCTAACGAGGAGACACCTATTTTTGAAGAAATACCAGTTATTTTGAGTACCCAAAGCACTAATCAAATTGGCTTTTTGTGTACTAATTCATCACCTCTTCCTAGCAGCTATTGCGATAACTTTCCTCAGCTTCTCGAGAATAAAATAGTGATATGCAAAAACACCAGCTTCGATGAATCTACTGAGTCAATCAAAGAATTCACAAAGAAAACTTTTGCATTATCTGAGATCAAGCAAATTTTCGAATCAAGCGATATTATTGCGAAAATTGATGATAGAATTCTAATCAGAATCCGTGAAATGACAGAAAAGAACCTGTTTTTTCCGCATATTGAAAGGGCAATATTATGTGTAATGCCAGAAGAAAGGCCCTCTATAGAAATGAAAGAGAGATTGCATATTGAAGCTTGTTGTGCAATCCTTGAATCTCTTGTTTCATTGGATAGAAAATCTATTATATTCCCTGAAAGATGGCATAGGAAACTGTTTTCAGTTCACGGTATCCCAGATCCTCATACACATGATTCTTTGATTCGCTTCTGGAACCAGTATTACATCTCATTTCCAGATAGGAGGGATGATATTATGTATTGTTCAATGTCTTGCTTATATATTAACAGATGTGAGAAATTATGGCCTTATCAAATCATTCCTGTTTTGTTATTTTTAAATCGTGTGTTTCGAGCTTTGAATAAGAGCATATCAAAAGAATGGGTGAATCAATCAGTCCAGTTTGTAATCCCTCTGCTTTCTACATCTCATGTTTTTTGGTACTCTCCACATCTTCTGCAATTGATCGGTTCAATAGTTTTAATAGATTCCTTCAAGTCAATGAAAATTCTTTATAAGATGATAAAGATCTGGCCCACTCAATCATCAATGAAACAACAAGTGTTTTTAGAAATACTGAGTTCAATTCATCAAAGTTTGCTTATTTATATTAACAAAGACACTATTAGGGTGTTTTCTTCATTATTTATGATTCTCGGACCATGCATTGAAAGTTTAAATAGCAAAACTTCACAATTAGCTTCAACATTTGTGTCTGACTTCATTTTGAACTCAAAACACGATCTAACATCTCTATACTTAGCATTCATTCAAAATAGCCTCAATTTTACAATCAACCATCATTGGTGTGATGTTGCTAAAACAGTTGCAACAACTTCTTATAGGAACATTGAACAAAAGGTTCGTGTATCTAAAGGGAACTATTCTAAAACTGAAATATTCAATTCAAAAGAGAGGTTATTGAAAAAGAAGCGAAACGATTGGCTTACTATCTTGAATACTGCTTTTAATGAAGATGCAATTGATAATGATGAAGAGTACAAAATCAGTATTAATAACACATTTACAGATAAAACATCTAAATATGAGTCTCCTCCATCACCAAATACGTATTCAAAGAGAGCCAATTCACCAATTTTTAATACGAGAAGTCCAAGTATCACAATACCTCTCTCACAAAAAAGAGTCGTCTTGATCTAATAAATGTTTTTTATTCTTCAATAGCATTCCAAGGTTCATTCACAACTTCCAGCCATAGTAATTGAGGATTTGATTTTATATCAAAGACCTGAACTAGAATATAACTATCAGGCCGCTGTATTGATCTAGCAAATATTATTTGATTCCTTGATATATTAATCTCAAAATCCTTATTCTCTAAATATGATCTTGATGTTGCTTTCACCTCAATAAATATCTTATACCCATTTTCAGTAATTATCAAAATATCATAAGGTAAACCTGATTCAGAATCCTCATTATTCCATTCAACACTACCTGAATGAAACCTTTGACACAAAAATTCATAAATAAATTGCTCTCCATCTTTTCCAATTTTCAATTCATATCCACTGGAAGAATTAGAATAAACACTCATTATTTGTGATGTTCCATGTTTTGAACCATTAGTGAAGTTTTGTGGGTTCTCAAGAAAACTTTCTAATAACCCTGGGTTCTTTTCAGCGAAAAGAGCAAGTTTTTGCATATTGGGTAATCCAATTTTACTTGTTAGTGTGTAAAGAATATGTTTATCCTCTTGAGAAAACAATACTTCGAATTCGTATGAGGCTCTATTTGCTTTGGTAATAGGGAAATACTTATCATTAAGCTTCTCATTAGATAATTTTGGGATCTTTAAATTAACATTGGTATAATCTGGGTTCTTGAACCATTGAAAAATGAGAAGTTCCAAAGCTTTCTTAATCACTTGTTGTTTTGTTTTTCCTTCTCGAAATTCTTTATACTTCGAATATATAAGTTGGTCAATTATTGAACATGTTTTTTCAAGACTAAAGCTATTACTTAATGGTATAAAGTTGAACCTTGCATCAATTAATTGTGTTTTAATGGCATCATTTTCAATAGATTCAACAATTTCATATAGAAGTGGCGGAACATTTAAATCATTACAAACACATGATGTATCACATAAATTCCCAAGTCTATTTGGATAAACTTCAAATTTACTTGTTGGAAAATAGTAAAGGAATTTGGACATGAGGTCAATACTTGACTTTTCTTTTTTGATATACGAGAATCTTTCAATTATTTTCTCATAAAGTTTTTGAGATATTATGTTATTGGAAGAATTCCAAAATCCTTGACATGGAAAATCAAAAAAGATTACATCTTTTTTAACACCTAAATAAGTTTTTGCAGCTTCACAAAGTATTTTCTGTTTTTCTTGTTCATCGGATTGGTTCTTAGGTAAACAAAATACAATACTAGATGCCAATTCAAAATGATAATTCTTGAGCGATTTATTATCAAATGATTTGTTAATTAAACTATATAATGAGTCTGGATTTTTTCCTAGTACTGGAAATGAATCAAGTCTAATAAATGTTATCTTTTTGGATAATAAATTCGATCTTATATTATAGTTAAATAACTTTAATGCATCTTTAAGATGTTCAGGAATCCATGTGTCAAGATAAAGATCTTTCTTGCATTTAAGATCTCCAACTTGATTAGAATAGATAGCAAGAGAATCCGTTTCAATAGATGGAAGAGTTCGAATACAATGTTCAAGAAACTCACAATAAAGGGATTCATCCAAAAATGAATCATAGCGTTTTGATTCTATGAGAATTGATAGAAGTTTCTTAAGTATTAATGAATCAAATACTCCAAAAACTTGTTTGCCATTCATTGGAAATTTAACACATTTGATGGGAACTTTAACAATCTTCTCATATACTCGTTGAACAACTTTTCGAAAACTATCATAAACTTTATCATTGCTAAGAATACCTAATATTCCATGGAATTCTTCAAGAGTTTCGCTCTTCTCAAGAAGATCTTTCATACTGTTGCTCAAAAAATTACATAAACTTCGTTCATCATGAACATTTGCTAATATAACACTATCAATACCAATGTCAAGATGTTCTTCTTTCCAATCATTTCCAAGAAGATTATAAAGATGTTTATAACCATCACGAACTTGCTTTTCTTGATAAAACTTAGGACTGTTAAAACAAACAAATCGTCCATTCTGATTGGGAAGAAGACTATAATGATTCAATTGTTCTCGAAAATGCTCGAAAAGAACTCTCAAAAATTCATTATAATGTAATGATTCTTGAGATTCAAGATTTTGAATACTCTTCTTTTCACTAAGATATGAACAAAATGAATTTAAGGAAAATACTTCAATACCAGAAAAGAGATATCGACTCCATGCCAGTGAATCAGCATAATCTCCAATTCGAAAACCATAAATAATTCGAAGAATTCCATGGAATATAGAACTATCTTTAGAATTCATTGAACAATAATCAATAAAAATGATTTTCTTTTCATTGATAGATACATATGATCCATTACACAAAACAATACGATTTCGCTTCAATAGTTCACAAAGGGAAGTTTGATAACATCGATACCATTCACTATCAAGATCAGGTTGTTGTGGAATACTACTGTTCAATCCATATGACAATAAATGCAATTCTTTGTAAAAATTGGAAGATAAATGCTCAATGATTCGACAATAAAGATCAATACTTATTCGCAAAATATCTCGATTAATACCATTTGGCGTAATAACACTATTCTTATCATCAAATTCACTACCAATCAATAATAAACCTTGACGCTCGGTAGTGGGTTCAAAATCACGACTATTAAGAACAAATGGAAAACGAATATATTCTGATCCAACTAATGGAAAAACACAAAATATTGATGGAACTGTTTCAATACGTTGAACAACACAACCATTAAGAACTTCAACAACACACTCAATTAGAAGTCGACGATTAGAACAATACTTCTTCGATAATGAATCATGATCTGCTTCATAAACACTCATCAAAAATTCTCGATATGAAATGTTACCTCCTTTATCGATCTCTAATGTATAATGATAGACTTTTCCTTCTTCAATTCGTTTGATAATACGATATCGACTATGAACTCCACCATTATCAAGACTAATAGCACCAATCTCGGGACAAAATAAAAGAGTATGACTGATGTTGTCTTCAAAATTACTAATACCAAGAGAAAGAGATTCTAATCCATGTTGATCTATGATGTCGTATGTAAAGCGCGTAAATCCATTTCGAGTATCTTTATAAATCATACTTTTCTTCATCTTTTCAACTCCAACCAAAAGACTACTTTCATCTAAACCATCTCGATACATAGTGGCACTAAAACCTTTGATATCTTCTTTACCATCACTATCATTAATTACATCACTTTCAATATGAACTATCTTAGACAATGAATGAGTAGTAAGAAAACCTGTGCCAAATCGACCTGTACTTCCTTTGGTCTTACTTTTGCCATGACTGAATTTGTATAATAATCCAAGCAATGCTTTCGCATTAAAGGCACTACCATCATGCTCGAAAATCAGATGTTTGTTATTACAAACAATTTTTATATTAACTTGACGATCTTGGCCATTAACCGAATCTTTGGCATTTTGAATAAGTTCCCAAATCCATCGCTTACAATCACTCTCATGTGGATTAATCAGTTCTCGAAGACGATTCATAACATTCGCTACATAAAGACTATCAATCATAGATCCAACTGCGGAACTCATACATCCGAGTTCAAACAAGCTATGGCCTGTATTCATAAATGATATGATTGGCGAAAAAATAACAATTCAAAATTCAAAGAAACAAAGTAGACAATTTGTTTATTGAATATTATAAATGTCTACTTTGTATTATAAGAAACTCAGGAAATGGATACAAACGGGAGTCTATCGTTTTTGTTATTATCATATATATAATCAATAAAACGGTCTAGATGTCTAATTGCTCATTTTGAGATCAATAAAAATATATATATGGAAGAAGAATAATTCAGAATTCTTAATTGGACAGAAAGGCTTATAAGTAGATGTTTTTCAAATTATAGTAACAAAGCATAATAAAAAAAGCTACCCAAAATTGTGTTCATTATCATCAGCCTCAAAAGTTGTTTCTTCATTTTTGCAATAAACCTTACTAAGGTAAACAGAACCTGTGACTATAAATACAATGGATAATGATGCATAAAGAGCACTCGCTAAGTCAGAATCAGCATAATTGAGGTCACCTGATAAATAACTTGTCATCAATGTAACAAAAGATTCGGTTTCTTGTGGGATTGTTGTCCTAGGGATATCTGAAAGAGAACTACGATAATGACAAAAAAGTAGAGGATCTGGACATATTATAGATTTAATACCATAATTGTTAGATATTTCTATCCTTTGATTCTCTTGAAAGCAAGTATAAGTATTTGAGAATATAAAAAACTCTATAGATCTGTTATCATGTGAACATTTTGTTTTGAAACAACCAGAATACTCATTTATCGAATTTTCATTGTTATAATACTCAAAATTCAAACATGATGACGATGAACCAAATTCCATTCCAAATTTTGCAGTAAAATTCTGATTATATCCATAATTTGTTATGGAATCATCTGAACACAAAAATCGGGAGTCAGAGAGCTTCAATGGCAGATAATCAAACAATCTCTCCCCTTGGTATGTGTAGTTATAAGGGTTATAATAAGGTTGATTCATACAAAACTCATTTTCGGTCTCATTATTATCACAGGTGTTTTCAATTAAAGGGCATGATGCTGGTGATGAAAAATCATAAGAACATGATATCCCCTTTTTGGTTTCATTTGATGAGCAAATATAGTTTTTTGGGTACAAAAGATAGGGTGGTAAACTAAAAGAGCTAATATTATTTGAATAACCATAGATTGAAGTGTCAATCCATAATAGTGGCTCTGCCATCGAATAATTTGGATAATACCATCCCATATCTTCGATTATGCTCAGTGTTAGATTTGACAAAACTGAAGGGTAAGATTGACTGTTAGTCATCAGTTCTCCAAAAAACATTCTAGAGCTCGGATGAGAAATATTGGTCGAGTTAATATCTTCAATTTCAATTCCAATGGGAATGGTTTCAGATAATAGTTTTGAATCAAACACCTTTGAAGCATATTGATGGCATTTGGGTGTACTTAATATGAAATGAGGTTTTGTTGGATAATTTTCAGAATAATAAACATATAATGGTAATGATTCTCCATAAGGATCGTTATTTTGTCTATTCAACCAGTACTTATACATCCTATTAATAAAACCCATAACATGTACCACTTCATGAAACATCATTTGAGATAGTACTGTAACTTGATTTGTGGAGATTTGATTGAGAAATCGAGGATTTATATTAATCAGCCCATAAACAGGCCTATTATTCAACATTGATAATGCGATCGGAGAGGAAACAATTTTAACATCTTCATCTGACATCGGCCTCATTGTCACAATTATGTATAAATCGAACTCTTTCGACACATTCTTAGATGGAATAAACCATTTTGAATATTCTGGAAGTACATAAATATTGGGTTCTCGATTGACTTTAACCAATTCCAAAAAAAAATCACTAACACTATTCAATATAGAGTCAAAAATACTCTTTGTGGTATTATTGACAATATCTTCCTTTATACAAACCCCTTTATCACCGCCCCAATCAACAAAATCACCTTCATTTTTGCATTCGTAATCATCTCCTTGAAATAACTCAAAATGAACCCGAAAAGGCATAGGATCAGTGCTTTCTAGAACTGAAACACCTGGATATGCCGCATTTGACAAAAAGTCCTCGCAAAAAAAGTTAACTAGAACTATCAGAAGCATTGAAATTTATTTTATGAAATTGTGAGGAGCTACTCATTCAAAAAGTTATCGAAACACTAATCGAAAAAGGCTTCATCAGGTATCACTTTCTTGGTTTCGATATCGTAAAGAGGTTCGTTTGTTGGGTTTGCTCTCCAAAAACTGACTTTCTGGTTATCTAATGAGGATATCACTGCCACAAGAAACTGATCACCTTTCGGAACTTGATCTGCAAAGAGAATGTGGTTATCAGTAATGGTACATTCTGGAGGAATCGATCTGACATCAATGAATAATCTATTAGAAGTACCTGGAATTGTTAGTACAATATCATATGGAGCACCAAGATCTTTGGATTCATTAAGGTATTCGATATTTGCTTGGGGATAATTCGCAATTAAGTATTGGTGAACAATCTTTTCGTTCTTTGATGAGGAATCAATGCTCAATATTGGAGAACCTCGGTAGGATCTATTTGATGAATTTCTATAAGTGGTTCCAATAATATCTTTATTATCCATCATATTAGTAACAATGGATAATATTTTTCCTGGATGCATTCTTTCAAACTCCATGAACAAATCAAATTTTTCAAAACCAAAAATAGTAATCATTTCATAGATTTTATCTCTTTCTGGTTGAGAATAAATTATATTGAATTCAAGATCTGCTCGTTTTTCATGAACAAATTGGAAATGGTGATGATTGTTTGCATTATTGTCTTTTGATGAATTAAACTCTGGTGAGGCTGAGTAATCTGGTTTTGGAAACCATTCATAATATATCCATCTTAGAGAAATTTTCAAATTTTCAGAAGTTTTTTTGTCATCAAACAATTCTTTAATACCATTGTCAATCAATTTGCATGTATCATATGTATTCTTGATATTTTGACACTTAATAAAATTAAAACTATCTTTGATGAGCAACTTTTTCATATCCTTATTTGGATCTAATTGATTAAGGTGAAATAATAGTAAACTTGGAATACCTTTATCGTTATATAATTGTGAATATTTCATTAATGTTCCATATGAATTGGGATATACTGCTTCTGTGTTGTTGGGAAAGTGATTCAAAAAATTTGAAATTAATGGAATAAAAAAATCTCCAAATTGATTAATATTTGTTTTTTTCGTAATCTTTTCGTAGATTAATTTCGAAACAATACTATTAGCCTTTTCCCAAAATTCTGGTGAATGAACATTGAATGTTTCTAAATTTAACTTAAATAAATCAAATGCAAGTGCGAGATTAGCAATACTATTTTGTTTATCATATATACTAACAGGTTTAATTATGGATTCATTATCTTTGGTTGATAAGGAATTATCAGGAGGATTCAGAATTTGGGTTGGGAGACAGCAAATAATCGAAAACGCTAATTGTTTCTGAATTTGGGATGGTGGATAAAAATTGGGATTTGATAAACATTTATTGATAGTATTAATCAATTCATTCATTGGAAATTCTCTTAATAATACTTTCTGAATACTTTTAAGTAAAAGTTTCGATCTAATATCATAATTATGTGATTTTAATGAATCTTTAAGATGTTCAGGAATCCATGTGTCAAGATAAAGATCTTTCTTGCATTTAAGATCTCCAACTTGATTAGAATAGATAGCAAGAGAATCCGTTTCAATAGATGGAAGTGTTCGAATACAATGTTCAAGAAACTCACAATAAAGGGATTCATCCAAAAATGAATCATAGCGTTTTGATTTTGAGAGAATAGACAGAAGTTTCTTAAGTATTAATGAATCAAATACTCCAAAAACTTGTTTGCCATTCATTGGAAATTTAACACATTTGATGGGAATTTTAACAATCTTCTCATATACTCGTTGAACAACTACTCGAAAACTATCATATACTTTATCATTGCTAAGAATACCCAATATTCCATGGAATTCTTCAAGAGTTTCGCTCTTCTCAAGAAGATCTTTCATACTGTTGCTCAAAAAATTACATAAACTTCGTTCATCATGAACATTTGCTAATATAACACTATCAATACCAATGTCAAGATGTTCTTCTTTCCAATCATTTCCAAGAAGATTATAAAGATGTTTATAACCATCACGAACTTGCTTTTCTTGATAAAACTTAGGACTGTTAAAACAAACAAATCGTCCATTCTGATTGGGAAGAAGACTATAATGATTCAATTGTTCTCGAAAATGCTCGAAAAGAACTCTCAAAAATTCATTATAATGTAATGATTCTTGAGATTCAAGATTTTGAATACTCTTCTTTTCACTAAGATATGAACAAAATGAATTTAAGGAAAATACTTCAATACCAGAAAAGAGATATCGACTCCATGCCAGTGAATCAGCATAATCTCCAATTCGAAAACCATAAATAATTCGAAGAATTCCATGGAATATAGAACTATCTTTAGAATTCATTGAACAATAATCAATAAAAATGATTTTCTTTTCATTGATAGATACATATGATCCATTACACAAAACAATACGATTTCGCTTCAATAGTTCACAAAGGGAAGTTTGATAACATCGATACCATTCACTATCAAGATCAGGTTGTTGTGGAATACTACTGTTCAATCCATATGACAATAAATGCAATTCTTTGTAAAAATTGGAAGATAAATGCTCAATGATTCGACAATAAAGATCAATACTTATTCGCAAAATATCTCGATTAATACCATTTGGCGTAATAACACTATTCTTATCATCAAATTCACTACCAATCAATAATAAACCTTGACGCTCGGTAGTGGGTTCAAAATCACGACTATTAAGAACAAATGGAAAACGAATATATTCTGATCCAACTAATGGAAAAACACAAAATATTGATGGAACTGTTTCAATACGTTGAACAACACAACCATTAAGAACTTCAACAACACACTCAATTAGAAGTCGACGATTAGAACAATACTTCTTCGATAATGAATCATGATCTGCTTCATAAACACTCATCAAAAATTCTCGATATGAAATGTTACCTCCTTTATCGATCTCTAATGTATAATGATAGACTTTTCCTTCTTCAATTCGTTTGATAATACGATATCGACTATGAACTCCACCATTATCAAGACTAATAGCACCAATCTCGGGACAAAATAAAAGAGTATGACTGATGTTGTCTTCAAAATTACTAATACCAAGAGAAAGAGATTCTAATCCATGTTGATCTATGATGTCGTATGTAAAGCGCGTAAATCCATTTCGAGTATCTTTATAAATCATACTTTTCTTCATCTTTTCAACTCCAACCAAAAGACTACTTTCATCTAAACCATCTCGATACATAGTGGCACTAAAACCTTTGATATCTTCTTTACCATCACTATCATTAATTACATCACTTTCAATATGAACTATCTTAGACAATGAATGAGTAGTAAGAAAACCTGTGCCAAATCGACCTGTACTTCCTTTGGTCTTACTTTTGCCATGACTGAACTTGTATAATAAACCAAGCAATGCTTTCGCATTAAAGGCACTACCATCATGCTCGAAAATCAGATGTTTGTTATTACAAACAATTTTTATATTAACTTGACGATCTTGGCCATTAACCGAATCTTTGGCATTCTGAATAAGTTCCCAAATCCATCGCTTACAATCACTCTCATGTGGATTAATCAGTTCTCGAAGACGATTCATAACATTCGCTACATAAAGATTATCAATCATAGATCCAACTGCAGAACTCATACATCCGAGTTCAAACAAGCTATGGCCTGTATTCATAAATGATATGATTGGCGAAAAAATTCTTTTCTTGACTCAAAAGACTTTCAGAAATAAAATTAAATAATATAATCAACGTTGGGAATACATGCTTGATGATTCTAAGACTAACTAAAACCCAAATTTTGAACAATATGGATATTGATAAACGGACTGTTTTACCTCAAGAATGCTTTGTCATCGTAGAATTCTTGCTTAATCATTGCCTTTCTATGTGTTTTCGGCATCCGGTGGATCCTGATACTGATGGAGCTCATGATTATTCAAGGATAATTAAAACCCCGATGGATCTCACTACTGTAAAGGAAAAGATGAATTCAAATACATATGATGGCATAAAACAATGGGAAGATGATGTTAAACTAATTTGGGAAAACGCTTTGCTCTATAATAACAAAGGAACACATTATTATTATGTTGCTGAGAAACTGCAAAAGATCTTTTTCAAGAAACTAGAACAACTTTATAGTCCTCCAGAGATTTATTGGGTCTCAAAAATTGGAAAACAACTGAAAAGAGTGATATCGGCGATGGAAGAGAATCCCTAGCCATCAATATGCTTTACCACATCCCAAAAAACCTGGAAAACAGTATTTTCTTCGTTGTTTTCGGGCTCAAATGACATCGCGATGTCAGGACCATCACATTTGCTAAACTTATGAATGAAATCATCTTGTTTTTCCGATGCTTGCATGAAAGTATAAATTTTAACAAATGATTTCATCGAATTAATACGAAATTTCGAGCATTCAAACTTTAAAAGTACTAATAAAGCTCGAAAAACACAACATGAGCCAAAACATCGAAGATCATCATTGCAACGTTTTATAAGGGCTACAAGTGTTTTTCCGGCTGCTTCTTTCATCGAATATACGTTTTCGATATCATCTTGAACCTGTTTGTCATGAACTACAATCATCTTGGCAAGGGTCCTTTGATAAGACATCTTCAATATCACTGGGACTATCTGTTCTGATAATCTCTTAATAGCTAAATAAATAGAATTCAGTAAAGGTATGCAGCATGAATCTGATTTGAATGAATCAATAGCCATAAATGCTTCTTCGATGGGAAACATATCACCATTCCAATTATTCTCAAACATTGATATCATGAGTTCGCAAGTTCGAGTGACATCCCTATAATCAGAAAACCCGTATTTTAAGCATGAAACAACTTCAATATAATTTAAATCCTCCAAAGAAATCCGATTGTTAGATAATAACACATTCAAACAATGGAATGACAAATACAGTTGGCACTCTTGAACATTCATTGTGTATTGAATGGTCTCAAGTATTTTGCAATAATCAATATCATTTTGGTTATGAATACAAACTTTAAGAAGGAAAAATAAGGTCTGGTTACCAATTTGTTCTTTTCTCTCAACACTGCTATCTGGAATTGAAACAACTATGTCATAACACAATTGAGGAGTCAAAAAGCTATATATTGAAGGTAATAGATCAGGAATGTGATCTGCAATAATTACCATTACATTTAGAATAGATGCAACAAATGCCTTAGGAGGAGACGTAACTCTTGAAAAGCACCAATTTAAGAAATCACTTGATATAAAACGTTCAATAGTCTCCGGATAATAGAAAATTAAATCTTTAATAGTGATCAATAACAAAGAAAACTGAGATTGATTCGATGAACTCATCAGAAAAATCAAAAATTCTGGGATTTCTGTATCTAATAACTCAAATTTTCTCGATTGGATTATTTTTCTAAGTTTTCTAAGTTTCTCCTCTTTTATCTGATGAAATGGAGAATTGATTTCTGACAATAAATCTTGAAATTGCGAAAAAGATAAATTATCCTCTTCTTCTTCAAACATTTTTTCGTTTTGATCAAATTTAAGATGATTCTTCTTTCTTATAATACTAGAATTTTTATAACTCATCTAATACAAGCGCTTTTTATTGATATGCTTAATAATAGCTAATGAACCAAGTTCGTTTGCTATGGTTAATTGGCATTTAGTTGCTTCCATGATGGGATCTTTTTCTTCGTCCTCGTTTTTATCTGTGAGCACTGGATGGTACTTAAGCTTGCATTGAATAAAAGGTACAGAAAGTATCTGTAGTAAATACTGGAATGAGAACACATTCTTACAATACATACTGTTAAATCCTTTGGGTGTTAAACAAAGCTTATACTGTATTGATGTGGCTTGAACTTGATACTGACAAAAAAATGCTGCAGTTCTAAACTTCATAATGGCGCTTCCATTTGTTGCAATATCTTCTGGGTATAGAAGTATAGGTAAATATGATGGATCAGATGCCAAGTTTGACAATTGATCTGAAGGAGAAACTTTCTTCTTCTGTTTAAGATAAAAAACATCGAATATTGGCCCAAATATTCGCGATTCAATGCCAGGAGCATCGGACTTTTTAACAATAGTCACAGGCGACACACAGAACTGAACCAAAAAATCAAAAACAGATAAATGGTTCGACAAAACAATCCGAGAGTGCTTATCAATCTTTCCATCAATCTGAATATTAACAATTCCCAGTGTGAATAGCAAAAACCTGCAAAAATGGCGCATAATACTGTGAGCAAAAAGCTTAAACTGGAGCTGAGTTCGAAACAGTTTCGAAAACAAATTCAAAACTCTCATCGTAATCCACCATAAAATGCATACTATCACTGAAGCAAAAAGCTTAATTGGCCCAAAAAATACAAAAAAGCAAATAGTTTGAAAAATCCTATGTATCAACAAAAAACTCGAATCGAAAACTTTCTGAAAAAAATCATCGTTAACATCGCTCAGCTCTTTCTGATCGTGAAGATTAGGGTTATCATAAGGGATGATCACCCCAAACACCATTTTATTTTATCGGCTAAATAAAGTTTGGAAAAAGTGGCCTAAAAGGCTGTGTATCAACCCCCAGTAGAAAGAGAAGCCGACCAGATTATCTTCCTTGTGTGGAAAAGCAGCCATCTTAGATATTGGACTCAAGACATGGTTAGGAACAGAACAGATTGACCATTTATAGCAAATGAACGGAATGAGCATTCCCAAAACTCTAAAAACAATGTTCGGTATATTTTTTGATGGTGCTTGTTTTTTAATCATATCCAATTCCCGTTGGACTAATGTGAATTCCTTGAAATTCTCTTTTTGATCAATTGTTTGAAGCTTTGCTTTTGCAGCTTCAGTTTTTCGATTAAGTCTATCTTTCATCAGTTTAAGCACAATAAACTTGCTAAAGTGAAGAATTGAACTCATCAAAATACCAGCAGCAATCGCAGGAAAACCAACAAGCACTGGAATCATATGACACTTTTTATGGACTTGTTACCTGAGGCTCTTCCAACCAAGCTTCATCGTGAAAACGTGGATAGGAGCTGTCTCAAGCCGTTCTTGATTGGTAGGAAGTCCGAAAAAATGGAATTCAAACCACTTGATGCAGCTTTATTAATTTTTTTTATATGGGCAGGGGTATTTTCTCGTGTTTTCAGGATACAATTTCCGAGAACTGCTGTATTTGATGAGATTTACTTTGGAAATTTCACAAATAATTATATTCAGGGGTTGTATTTTTTTGATATTCACCCACCTCTTGCGAAGTTAATCATGGCGGCAGCTGCAAAAATATCTAACTATGCAGATATGTATGATTTCGAGAATATATCGAAAAATAATTATTATCCAACAACTAATTATGTTTTCCTTAGAACTGTACCTGCTTTTTTTTCTGGGCTATGCGTTCCTTTGGTGTATTTAATATTAAGGGTGATTGGGGTAGACTATTTTTCAGCATCAATTGGTGGGTTCATTATGGCGACAGATATTATGTTGATTGTAGAAGGAAGGCACATACTTTCTGACGGGATCCTCCATTTTTTTTGCTGTCTTGCAATATTAGCTGTATTTATTGATGAAAAACTTAATACATCTCTGTCTTTTATGTTAAAGAACATAGCAATAGGACTAGCATGTTCATGCAAATTTACTGCTGGGGGTGTTGCCTTGTTTTCTTTTTTGCGAGATATGTGCTTTGTAAGCTTTAAATCCAAACTTCTGAGAAATGCACAATTAACTCAAGTATATTTAAGGCTTTGTTTTAATATATTAGTTGTATCCATTATCATTATGTGTTTAACATGTATTCATCTTGAACTTCTTCCCTATCAAAATGGCTATTTTGCTCCTGAGTGTATTAATAAAACTCTTGTCAATCAATCCTTCCCGGACTGGACAAGAAGATCTTTAAACCCAGTACCGTACAGAGCCCTTGTTCTTCTTGCCTATCAGCTATCAAGTAACAGTCAGACACTAAAACACCATCCCTATTCATCACCCTGGTGGTCCTGGCCATTAGTAACCAAAAAATGGGTTCTATTTTGGACAGAAAAAGGAAGGCATATTGTTTGTATGGGGTCGCCTTTGATCTGGTATCCAGTATTCTTTTCCACAATATATGTATTTTTTTCATGTATAAGCTATGAAAACTTCGCTGATCCTTGTTTTGGAACAATGTTAGGATATTACGCTTCACTTATTCCATTTGTGCTAATACCACGAGAGACATTTCTTTATCACTATGCTTTGTCGTTCATTTTCGGAGTTCTTACATTAAGTACAGTTATTGGAAATTTAAGGCCATTCTTCAAAGGTTTTATTGAATCATTGTTTTTATTGCTAATAATCACTAGTTTTTGTTTGTTTTCGACTTTTGCTTACGGTCTTGAAGAATTAGATTTTGGCTTTCGAATACTTAACAAAAATTGGATATAAATAAATGTTTTTTGTATTAAATTATGGTTTCATTATTGGTTTTTGTATTAATCAAATTATTAGATATGAAGACTTTCAATCTTGGCTTCATATTTAAAAAAACCATCCATGACCATCTCATCTCTTCCTTTTATGGTGTCTAAACCTATTAAAAATGTGGCGCTTGTGGCCCAATGGATAAGGCATCGCCCTTCGGAGGCGAGGATTTGGGGTTCGAGTCCCTGCAAGCGCGATTTTTTTTAAAATTAATTAACATTTTATTTTTGTTCTTCCTTCAACTGTGAATATTTTACATCAGTCATACGAGAATGACTGAAGAATCTTTCCTTTAATGTTATTTGAAAATATGAAACAGTGATCATAATGGTAAAAATTGCTTGAACACCGACCCCAAATCTGAAAGGCCAAGGAACAGGTCTGCACAAAAAGAGAACTGCTTTAAAAACACTTGCAAATACCCATTGGCCAACAAGAAGAATTGTAACATATTTTGTGTCTCTTTGAATTACAACAATGATGAATTGCGGCAATGTTACTAAACAGTCAACACCATTCGATAAAATTCCAACAACTTCAGATACTAAAGAAATCTCAAAAAACATTGAAGCAATAAAGTATGCTAAAACCCCTCCAATATAGACAGTGGCGAGAGAAAACATGAATTGGGCAAAAGAATCAGACGAATAAGGTTTAAACTGATAAATTGACCGCTTTTTAGAGTAAAATTCTTGAAGTCCCTCGGGCATTGATGGAGATACATGAGGGCTTTTAGGTTGATAATAGTAATATAAAAAAGCAAGAGTTAAATGTATTGATATTGTAGCAACAGATTGCCAAACCAAATATGCTTCAAATTTGGTATTAAATGAATAGAGTAGTCGCAAATAGTTCGACAACAACAAAACTAGCGATGAATGCATTTTAAAATTGCTGGACGACTTTGTTTTCAACATCACTCTTATCTGATCAAGATATCCTGTTGTTGGCAAAAAAACGCATAATAAATCGAATATTATGAAAGGAAGATTAGGTAAACAGAAAAACATATATGTACTTGCAGAACTCAAAGAAGACAGAGCAAAAGACATATTCAAAAAAGTCTTTACGGTGTAAAACCGGGCGCAGGTTGTTTAACAGCCTGTGTCTATTACATCGGAATGATCTTTTCTGTGACATCTGGAGTGTTTGAAGTTGCTCTTGGTATTATTGATTGGAATTTCTTCGCCTGGGGGCTCTTTGGTGGTTCTCCGAAAGTAATCTTTTTGGAAATTGGTGAACGAAGAGGGCTGAATTTTGCGGTGTTAGATGTGTTATTCTTCTTAAGCATACCGAAGAAATCGGAATCATGACTGTTGATGTACTCCTGAATGGTATCACATCTCTTATTATCCTCAAGAATATAATACAGGGTTGTGAGCTCATCTCGATGATCATATAGCAATGAGCTGGTTAGGTCCTTGATACTATATCCATAAGATCCTATTTTTTCAATAATTTCTCGATTTTTGCCTGGTTCTTTATCGATTGGAATGCTTGTATATACATTATACTCAGTTTGAGAGAACCACTGATGAGTTTTGATCTTGTCAAGAGTGATTCTCTTGTTTGGATCTTTTTGAAGAAGCTTCTTCAAAATATCTACAAGCTGAATGGTGAAATTCGACGAATACTGCGGTTCTTTGTTAATAACATTGTAATATATCCTTTTAGGATCAGGATCATCGAAAGGGAGCTTTCCTGCGACCATATAATAAAGCAAAACACCAGCACTCCATATATCCGACTTCTTGTTATAAGGATCCCCTTTTAAAACTTCTGGAGCAGCATAGTTTGGGGTTCCGCACTTTGTAATAAAGAGTGTTGATGAATCAACAAACTCTCTGCTCAGTCCGAAATCAATAATCCTTATGTTATTATATCGATCTAGCAAGATATTTTCTGCCTTTATATCACGGTGGGCTACCTTTAAAACGTTATGAAGATATTCCAAAGCAATAATGACCTGATTAAAGAATCTCCTTGCTTTGTTTTCTATAATTGATATATTAAAATTCATAAAGTCCAAAAGAGACCGATTTTCGACGTATTCCATGATCAGATAAGTATTTTCTTGGCAAACCACTAATTCATATAGATGAACTAAGAAAGGATGAATAGCTTTTTTAGAAATTTCAATGCTTCTCATGAATTGGAGCTGGCTTTCCTGGTTTTGATTGATTACTTCGTTTCGGAAAACCTTAATTGCGACTTGAAGTTTGGTCTTATTATGCTCAGCTAACCAAACTGTTCCAAACCCACCCTTTCCTGCTTGGCTTTTAAAACTATAATTGGATAAGTCAGGGAAAGAGTTTGACTGCATTATGTTTTCTCAATTACTACCACACATTGAGAGAACTCCTCGTAAAAATATATGAAAAATTGTGTACTTTTTGCCCAAGTTATGAAAAAGTCATTAAATTTATATAAATAATCCTCCAAGGAGATAAGAAAAAGTTGCTACACAGGTTTTCTGCCCATAAACATGATGATCGCAAGAGCAAATAATTCAATTTGATCCAGAACAAGCTTTGATTCAACCACCAAAGAATTTTTTTCTGTTTTTCTCACAATTAATACAGGTTCTTCTTCATTCTCATAAGCAAATACGGCATTTTTTACAGAAGGTATTCTAAACATACCACCAAATCCAGGGCTAACCATGATTGGAAGAGAGACTAGTTGTTGCGTTATTGATGGATATGATAAAAACTGAAGCCTAACCTTCCGATAACCATCAAATTCTTCCCTTGGCATATCAAAATAAGCTACAAATACTGGTAATGTGTTGATATTGCGGTGAAAAACGGTAAACTGCGTATTGTTCTGATCTGATTGAATAATCATGTCAAATTCTGTATCGGAAAGGTGTATTTCGTATCCTCTCCTAATATAAATGTATTTACTATCAGAATTTTTGCATTTTGCAGATATAAATTCACTATTTGGCAAAGCTGCCCTAAAAAAGAACCGAATTCCATTTAAATGCAATACTTTTTCTCTTTGTACCTTTAAAATTCGAATTTCATTGGATTTTTCACTTCTTTTTGGTTTTCTATCAAAAAGAGACTCATCATCATGAATAATTCTCACTATCGCTTTTGGACTTCTTTTCGATATTTTTGATATAGGTGATAATGAAATATTACCAATACTATCCATCTCTGACTCATCATCAAATGAAATACTTGAATAGCTCATGTCCAATTATGTTATTATTTATTAAACTTCTGGGTATAAATGGAGTGTTAAACTCTTTAATCATATAATTAATTGAACAAATTCCCCAATTCCGATTCTCAAATGTTAATTCCACATGATATTTGTATTCAATAAAACTCATAAGCTAGTACCCATAACAATTTTCAGTGTTCTGAAAAACTTCTTGCTATTTGTGAATCATCGCAAAAAAAACACAGATATAGCAATATTGTTTGTTTAGGTTTTTTTACATGCATATAAATGGATTACACACATGAGATGAAAAACCATTTTTGTTGATTTCTTCTATTCACAAAAAATGGTTTCTCAAAATATTTAAATTTCAATGTGAGTGGAAGTTTTCAAAGGGTTATTACATCTATTGTCAACTGTAGTGACTATTTGAATAGGACAATAAACCATTTTTTAATAATGTTGTGTCAGAGAATTGCAATAAATAGAGTTGCAAGTTTGCGGCATTCATTTACAGATTATTACATTGGAGTGCCTCAAACAATAATTGAAGGTTTGACAGTACAAAGGCCTGATACAACCAATATTATGTTCACCAATAATATTTTTGAAAACTTTGTTGGATGTGCAATTTTCTTTAGTTCTTATGCTCCAACTAGCCTTTTGGTAGAAAATTGTATGTTTTATAACTGTTCATCTGGAGAAAATGGTGGGGCATTATCAATATCATTATATCAAGGATCTTGTATATTGAACAAGATTTGCTCATCAAATTGTATTACAAATAAAATAGGCCACTTTGCCTATTTATCTGCAAGTGGTCGAAATGAACAATATTTAATAAGTGTTTCTTATTCTTCATTACAATTAGCAAATGGTACCGCTTCAATTTGTTTGGAGCAAGGAGATATCAAATCCCGACTATTAAACTCTTCATATAATAATGGAAAAGACGCATCAGCATTGCTTATTATACTTCCAAAAAGCTTGGATGTGCAATTTATATCGATAATTAACAATTATGGTTTTGGATCAATTTTTAAAACCCAATTGGCTTCAAATTCGAATAATGTATCATCATCCAATTTCTGCAATAATTCAGCAGGAAACGTATATGGCATTCTCTCTTTCAGTTGGAACATTGGATCTAGGCATATCACTTTCAAAGAAGATGTATTTGATAACAACAAAGGAACACTTTTCGCTAATGTGCCATATGGTGGCAACTCCAACTTTATATACATTTCCAATTGTTGGATTATTCACAATATATATTCCTATTCACTAACATCTGGAAACTATATTTCAAATGGATCTCCAATTAGCTATACATCTACATATGCTTTGCTTCACTATGCTTCTTTCTATTGTGACACCCCACAATCACAAATCGGGGCAGATGTAACACCATGCCCATCAGTTCCAGCACCACCAACCGAGTGCGTTTTCGTACAATCTAAAGAAGGAGAGTATTCTCTGGTTCATTTTGTCCTTCAACTTGCTTTCCTAATAATACAATAAAAATAGTCCGATTAAATAATGTCTGTTGGGCTCCAAATCCTTAAAAACCTTGGTCTTACAGATGAGGAAGCAGAAAGAATGAGTAAAGAGAACAGAGAACAACCGAATTCTATTTATGCAAGGGATCAATCAGGCTTAGGATTCAAAAAGGTAACAACAAATTATATAGCTGAAGCAAATGATATTTTTGCGAGGTTATCTAAAAATATGCCTCAAATGCAATCAAGTAATGTAGAGAATGCTTCTTATACATCGAGCGTTTTCGTACCAAGTAGACTGAGGAAAAAATCCATTACATCATTATCAACAGAAGATTTGGCAACAATATTGTCGAAGCCTGATGAGGATGAACCTGTTAAGGCTCCAGAAGTGGAACATAAAAGGCGAAGAAAGCACAAGAAGGTCGAAGAACTACAATAAAGATAGAATTTTTACTCGTTAAATGAAACCCTCCCCATTTGGACAGAGCGCTTCTATTGATAATAATCCATTTTTAGCCGATGATATTAGTGGAAAACGTAATAGAATTCTAGATGCAGTGAGAAATGGGACTAATTGCTTAATTTATAGAAATGAAAATCCATCTGTTCATGTTGTTTCATCTGAGAATCCGGCTGTGTTAAATATATGCTCTAAGAGTATAACTAATCTGCCTGAAATTCCTCAGAGTGTTAAATTGCTTTTTATTCGAGATAATTCGATTAAAACTTTAGAGCGACTTTCAGATCATCCAAACATTGAACTAATAGAAATTTCATCAAATATGCTTGAAAATATTGATTTTCTTAATCCTCCAAAGTATTTAAAGGCTTTTATTGCTTCATCGAATAAGATATCTTCAATAAGAAACGGATGTTTCGATAATCTATTGGTTTTAAATATAAGCGAGAATTACTTCAGCGATTTTGATACGAAAATGTTTCCAAAGTTACAAGTTTTAAATTTGTCCTTTAATAGACTGCGCAATTTTCGAATTGATCACGAGGAATTAATTGAATTATCTCTCCAAAGTAACCATATTCAAGCGATTGATATTGGAAGCGCTCCAAAGTTGGCTAGGCTTGACATCAGTGACAACTCCCTTGATGATATTTCGTTTGTCGAGAATCTCCCATCATTAACCCATTTAACAGCTGTTGCAAATAAATTCGTTTCATTTTGGGAGTCTTATGTGGTTTCAATGTGCAAAAGTATTCAGAGTATTAACACCAGAGCAATAACAGATGGTGAGAGAGCTATCCACAAAGATAGATACAAAAGAATGCAAAAATCATCGACAAATGATAATCCTCAAAAAATTATCATTCATATTAGGCGAGCATTTAAGAATATCAAGAATATGCAGATTAGTAGCGACTCACAGAATTCCGATATTGTTTCAAACTGGATTAATAGATCTCGAGAGAAAAGTCATCGTCATGAAGTTTCCATAAGAGAATGCAAAAACATGAAATCTTATGTTTTAAATGAATCTCCGGATATGCTTACTATAATGGGTTGTTTATTTGAACCGATTTCCAATACAATATGCTTTAAGGCTCTGAAGCTTCATTTCTGTCCTATCATACACCACAGCTCTTTTTTGGAGACTATTATTAGCTTGTCATCTCACAAACCCTCATCATTGTTTTTAGAGAATAACATGCTCAATACCCTAAACGATTGTCTTTTCTTGAAGCATTTCTCATCAGTTCGAATACTTCATATCGAAGGAAACCCAGTAATGAAAATGACATTGTTTAGGCAATTCATTTCATACATCATTCCAGAGATTCAGGTTATTAATGGTGTTGTGGTATCAAACTCAGAAAAGGAGTCTGGGTATTCTCATTTTTCTCGGCTTCTATTAATTTCAAATGGAATTGACCCACAATAAAATGTATTATTGTTTTTTGTTTAATACATAATTTTTGTAATCATCTAATGTCCCATCAGGATTTGACAATTGCCATAGTAATAATTCTTCAATAAGGCCCTTGATTTTGGGTCCAGTTTTGATTTGATAAAATGATGCAAGTTCACTCCCATTCATTAATGGTTTTATCGAATATATATGTTGAAGATTCTGCATTTCAACATATGGTATAAATTCATTAACAAATTTCATATATTGATCATCGGCAAAGAGGATGTATTGAACATACTTCCAATTCTCTCCAGCTTCTCTTATCCATTGACCAACAGACACTCGATCAAATTTAAGTATATGAAAAGTATCTGCTGCCTTCATCAAAATCGAAGAAACCTCATTAGTTTTATGTGGAGGCTGTAAAACCCTTAACATTGCACAATCAATAGCTGATATAGGTTTAGATTTACGGAGCTTATCACTATATGGTGGCATATGGAGAAGAGGGGTGTAAATTGCAGAAAAATATAGGGGGATAATCAAATCATTAGGATTTCGGGACTTTAAAACCTTAACACGTGCAAGAGCCTCTGAAGGGTTAAGGTCCCATAAATGAAACGGATCAAAAACAGAATCAAAAAAGTCTATTCCAATGAGAAACTCAATAAATGGGATTAGGCCATCCTTTTCGATAATTTTCATCAACTCAATAGATATCCTGTTTCGCGCAATTGTTTCATCGAAATGTAGCTTTGCATTTTTTGCTGCTTCTATTAGTGTTTCACTCATCTTCAAATTCAGGCGGTGCATAAAACGAAAAGCACGTAACACTCTTAATGGATCCTCATCGAATGTTTGGTCAGGACTAATGGGCGTTTTTAGAATCCTGTTTTCCAAATCATCTATTCCACCAACAAGATCCTCGACTTTTCTTGTGCAAATGTTATAAAAAAGAGCATTAATAGTAAAATCTCGGTGTTCTGCATCAGTCTGTGGGGTACCAACAACCCCTTTTGGGGCTCTTAAATTGCATATATCAATCCATTTGTCATCCAAAACTAAAACTCGTGTGGTTTCAATCAGTTTCGAATGCTCAGGGTTCGATTTAATTACGATTTGTTTCTTCCTATCTCCAGGAACTACGCTATTCAAAAGCTTTCCAAATTCATAAGCATCAATGTGTTCGACACAAATATCAATATCATCTGAGTCAAGCCCAAGTAGCTTATCTCGAACCCACCCACCTGCAACCCGAGCAACAGGATGCGGATCTAGTGTTTCGCACAGCTCCCGAATCACTCTAAACATCTCTTTCTCGTCTTTGTTGAGTAAATCCTCTTGTTCCAGGTAAATTTTGTTCTCCATTTATTGTTTGGCCAGTTTTTAATGCTGACTCTTCTTTTTTTGCGCTGTGGTTTATCATTGGACGAGGAGAAAAACCTCGAAATCTCTTATTACTCCATGGTTAAGCTGAAGCATATCAAATCCGGGCTCTATATTTCGTCAATTGATGTGAATTATCAAACCGGAAGCACCCAGCAGCTTGTTCGAGCTGTTAATAGCACCAAAATGACTCTTGCCGAAACATACTGGGTCACTTATCCTTTGGCTAATGAAACTTCCGTTTCCCAGGGTGAAACTATAAGATGTGGCTCAAACCTGAGATTGCTCCATTCTGTAACTCAGAAATGGCTTCACTCACACGGAATTAAGGGCCAATTAGAACATGACTACGAGGTAAGTGCATTCGATGGAAGCGATACAGGCGATGTTTGGAGGCTAATGTGCGAAGAAGAGGTATGGACACCTTCAACACCAGTAACACTATACCATATAGATACAGGATACTATTTAAGTGCAAATGAAAAGGGCATATACGAAAAGGAAATAATGGGAGAACACGAGGTTTTCTGCGCGCCAAAGCCTGATGACAATGAGTGGTTAATCGCCGGGGGGGTCTTTGTCAATAAATAATGGAACTGTAGGTCCACCGCATTTTTTTATCGACATTTCTTGAAAATAAACTTTATCTTATCAAATTTTCAATATGTTGATCAAATACCTTAGAAAGTCAAATAAAATCGAATTAAAATGATTCTGGAAAATCATATTACATCGGATCACCTTCTTGGGACAACATTTCGTTATCCTTATTTTAATGATGATGATATTTACCGTTCTTTTGGAGGCTGGGATCGCATTGAGAAAATATGGCATGATATTGGAGAAAGGGCAAATATTGAAGATAGTCTATCGAAGCTGATTGAAATAGGGTCAAATATTGAGGTGCATGTAGATGAGAAAGATGCAAAGAATATTTTAGATATTTTTATGGGAGATGAATCCGAAGATGGGCAATATAGGCTTCTGATTTCTGATTTTTTGGCTGTTTACTTTTCAAACAGCGAGTCTGAATCATATATTGTGTTTATTAACGCTGGAATTGTTGATTTGGTCTTGAAGTTTTTTCCTCGATATAATATACCTTCTTTTTTGGAACCTCTTCTCGAAAAATCAGTTGATTTTTGCGTTTCCCTTATTGATGGGTCATTTTTATACCAGATAATGCATGCTATAAAGCATTTTCCTTCAGAAATTGGGCAGATTTTTTATATTATTGCAAGTATATCACAACATGATTTGTGCTCTGCTGATTTTTCAATGTTTATTGATCCTATTATTCGAAAATTGCTTGGAGAATTTGAAGAAATGACATGCAGATCAGGGATCAAGGCTTTAGCATCAATCAGTTATCATAGCATAATGGAATCAGAGAAGATTCTTCAACACCCATTATTTGATTCTTTATTCTTTTTGGTGGAGAAATATTCGGGATATCGCATACTTATTGATGAGTTTATACTATTACTTGGATCAATAATTTCTCATACTTCTCTGGTTTCAAGGAATGTGCTTTTTAATATAATGAGAATGCTTGAAGGATTTCTCATTGATAATGATGTTATTTATATTCATAATATCATTGAGGCAGTTTTTAATGGATCGCACAACAATATGTACTTCCTACAGTGTTGTATTGATTCTCAGCTATTGGCAAAGTTCTTTGAATGCTTTTCCGAAGAACTCAAGGCTTCTGATAAGATATTTTTGTTTAATGCATTGTGTGATTTATTTTCCATTTCAGATTATGATCAAGCCAAAATAATGATATCATTTGGCTTTTCACAACTTATAGACACATATATAGATATTGGGATTGCTGATATTGAAGAGCCTCTATTGGCAGCACTTACAGCATATTGGTTACATGCAATCAATAATTGTGATGAATCAATGATATATTTTATTATCAACAATGAGAATATACTGGATTCCATTGGCTATGTAATTAATACTAGTAAATCAAATAATACAGTCAGTTCTGCCCAACTCTTGAAGGACTCAATACTGAACCATTCTCTCCAATAAATGTTTGTTATTTAGAAATATTTCATTTTTGGATTTTCAGTTTGGATTGGATGCGAAACAAGTAAACTAGGTCTACTGCCTGTTACTCTTGCTGATGGAGGAGCTTCCTCAACTGCTTCTGTCAACTTAGTAATAAGAGCTTTGAGTGGTTCTGGTTGATCCTCAGAATTTGTTTTAGCTGAGAGAGATTCCAAAACCACTGGTGCAGTTGTTGAAATTAAATCCATTAGTTGAGACATTTCATTTGATGTCATTCTCTTCTGTCCTTCAACTTGTTCAATCCTTCCATTAGTATATTCAAGCTGCTTATTGTATGAAGATGTATCTTTTTCTAGTGCCTCTATTTCTTTCTTTAAAGATTCAATTATATAAGCACTCTCTGTTTCAATTTGCGCCCTCTCTTTAGTATGTGATACTTCATGGTCAGAGAGTTGCTGTCTTATAGCCTCGATTCTTTTTCTATACTTAGCCACATCGTTTTCAAGCATCTTTTTGCGATCTTCAAGTAATTGATTTTCCCGTTTCATATCATCAATCCGTTTTATCAGACCCTGATTTGCTGTTAAAACTTCTTTGCTTTTTGCTTGAATCTTTTTAAGCTGGTTAGCAATGGATGTTGAATCTTGAATGCATCTTATTGCTGCTGCTTCAAGTGTTTCATCTTTCATATGAAGAGCAGCGTTTTTTGCATCATTAACCCTTCTTTTGTTTTCTTCTTCAAATTGCTTCTTTTCTCTAGAGAGTTGTTGCCTCAGTTGTTCCATGGTTTCTTGGTGTACCTGCCTCTGTTGAACGAGTGTTTGGTCCATATTTCGAAGTTCTTCTTCGACTTGAGCTCTTTGACTTTGAAACTCTCTTAGTGATTCAAGCTCTGTTTGGTACATTTGAAGCTCAGTTCGAAGGAGAGCCTCTTGTTCTGCATGTTCCGCTTTCTTTTGTTGCAATTGCTGAGCAAATTTGGATATTGTTCCTTCTAAATTCACCTTCGCACTTTCAATTTGAACCTGAATCTTCGCCTGCTCCTGATTTGATAGCTCAAGAGCCCATTCAAGATGTTTAATTTCAGCATCCATATCCTTGGTGTTTTCTTCGAGTTCGTTGCCAAGCCTACGAAGTCTAGAACGAGACCTTGCAGAATCAACAATCGATTGTTCCGTTAATCCTTTCTCTACATGAATCTCAGATTTAATGCACTCGGATTTAAGCTTCAATTTCTCGATTACTTGATTAGAACTTACTCTCTCGTCCTTGGTTGCTTTACTCATACGTTATAAAAATACCCGAATGTTTGGGTGTTTTTTTCTTCGATTTTTGGACCTAATATTTGGTGTGTATGGTATTAATAAATCAACTGATATTCGTATCAGGTCAAGTGCGGAATCAATAGTTTCTTCACACCAATCATACTTTTCTGTTGAAGATTGCATTTTTTCCCAGAAGAAAATAGAAAAAGAAAATGGATTAATATACATAAGTGATGCTGACTCTGTTTATATTGCAAAAAATAGTTTTTTTAAATGCGTCTCAACAAATCAAAGAGCTGGGGGGATTTTTCGGATTTTTGGTGTGGTAAATACCACTTTTTACTGTACTTGTGTTGAGAAGTGCTTTTCTCTTTCGAATTTTTTTCTATTTTATGACAATACAAAAAATGGGACAATTAGTATTAACCTAACTACCATACATTCATGTCCTCTGGATGATTCTTCGCTTTGTTTTGATTGCATGTCGGTTAAATCAGTCACTACAATGGTTTACTACATTAACTTTACCAAGATTGATACATCTTGCTTTGGGTGGGATACTTCTTTCAATATCAATTTTGGTGTTTTCAAAGCATATAGCGAGGAAAACTTTTCAATGGCATTTTGGTATGCAAGAACACATAGCAACTCTTTTCTTATCCAGTTTATGCCCCAGACATCGATTTCCAATTGCCAATATGGAAACATCGTGAATTGTTCAAACGGAGAAGACTTTCCCATCTTCTTAATATGCAATAATACATTCTTATCCAATTTATATGTGGCTTATACTGCCTCACCATTGGCATCATTCTATGGCCCGTATATGCTTTATCTCTCTAATTGTGTATTTGAAACAGTGTTTGAAATGAACAATCAATCATATGAGCTATTTAACTGCTCAATAGGACCCAGCAAATTGATCATGATTGACTTTTTAGGAGATATGAATTGTGCTTTTCTCGATATTGAAGACTCATTGCTCGACCTGATAATAGGTGGATTCTCAGCATTTTTCTTAATTTCAATAGGACTTATTGTCGGAAATTACCTATTCACAAAATATAAGGAAAAGAATAACGAAATACACAACATTAATATCATATTAGAGACCGAGAAAAGGCTAGATCTCGACTTTGGTTAAACCCTGTTTTTGTCAGTTTTTTCATGGATTTCAACAAATTTGATGAATTCGGAAACCCGATTGATGATGATTTTCCAAATGAGGAAAACGATGATGAGCCTGAGGATTTGGTTCCAAAGCAGGATCCTTTGAATCAGCTCTCATTATTGCCTGAAGATCGAGATTATTATCCAAAATCGTCAGAAGTGTATCCTAAGTTTACTACTGTTAAGCACGAGGATGAAGATCGAATGGATTATCAAGAACCCATAATAAAGCCTCTTGAGAAGAAACTTGTTGCCTGTGATATGAAAGAGGACCCAGAAACAATATACAATCGAACTTTTCTTCGATTTTTACTTGAAAACGATCATACTATTCGAAACATAGCATTTATTGGCGCTCTTGGTCATGGAAAAACTGAATTTATCGATTGTCTGGTTCGAGAGACTCATCCAAAGATTAACGAAGTAGCTGTTACCAAAAAGGACATTACCAATCAAGTTGTTGGAGAAGGAAGGAGATTTGATAGGCTTGGATGGACTGATAGAACTTTTCTTGAACAGCGAAGGCGAGTGTCAATACATACTGAAGTTGTGACAATTGTTCATGAAACTCTCGATGGTAAGTCAATTGCCCTTAACATTATTGATACACCTGGGCATGTTGACTTTTTCGATCAGGTGGCTACTGGGCTTGCTCTTGTTGATGGGGTTGCTTTTTGTGTCGATATTGTAGAAGGCCTTACGGATCCTGGAAAGCGACTTCTTGATGCTGTTGTCCAACAAGGATTACCAATAATTCTAATAATAACAAAATTAGATCGTCTAATACTTGAATCCAAGCTCAGTATTGAAATGTCAAGGCAAAAGATACGAAGGGTTGTTGAAGAAGTCAATACATGTTTGAAACAAAAAACTTATTCGACTCGTCTTTCTCCTGAGTTGGGGAATGTGGTGTTTTCTGCCGCACAGTTATCTTTATGCTTTACCACAGAATCAATTGGTAGAATGTACCTTAAAAGCAAAGCTTCTGCCCAGGAATTTGCAAAGAGAATGTGGGGAGACTACAGAGTGGAGAATACTTCAATAATATCCAGTACCAAACAAGATTTACCTCATCCTTTTGATTGTTATATCTTAGAACCCCTTTATAAAACATTTACCCAGGTACTTTCTTGTGAGCCTAAAGAGTGGTCAAAATCACTTCGTGTTTATTTAACCAATAACCAATTAAAAATGAACACTGCTCCTTTGCTCAGAATTGCCCTTAGTTCAGTTTTTGGTTCTTTCTCGTCTTTTATTTCGACCGCATTTGATTTTTTGCCCTCTCCCCAAGATATCTCTTCTGGAAATTCTGATGTTGTAGTAAGGGTATCGAAGTTTGTTATTAGTACTGATGGTAAGACTATTAGAGCTATTGCAAGAGTTTTTAGAGGAGAAATCAAACCTGGGATGGAACTTTATGCTGTGAAGGATAGTTTTTCTACAAATAAATCCGCCAGAGATGATTTATATACATCAGTTGTAATCGGAGGTATAAGCATATCTCACACTAGATATACCACTTCGATAGATGTAGGCAAACCGGGAATGATAATTGTTATTGAAAAAACTACTCCTTGTCTAAAAGGTATATGTACGATTTCAAATATTCTTGAGAACCCTGTTCATCCAATTCTATTTCCTCCGGCTTTAATGAAAATTGCTATCGAACCCTTAAAGCCAGATGAAATTAAAAAGATGCAAGACTCCATTCTAATGGCTTTGTATTGCTACCCTTCATTGAGCCTTCAGGTTAATGGAAATGGTGATCATATTCTCTCAGGAACTGGTGAATTGTTTTTGGATTGTGTGATGCATGATATTAGGCTTGTTTTTTCTAATATTGAAGTTAAAATCAGTGATCCATTTACCAGTTTCTGTGAAACTGTTTCTTCAAAAAGTGTTACTATTTGTTATTCTGATATAGAAGGAATTGCTAAAATTGGAGTTGTTGCTGAACCCATGAAGGAACCTGTTTTATTTGATTTGGATGTTGGCAGACTTGGTAAATCTGATGATAAAGCATCTATTCTCACCAGAGATGGTTGGGACTTGTTTTCTGCTGAAAATGTTTGGTGTTTTGGTCCTGATCCTTTTTATGGGCCAAATATTCTTGTGGATGAAACGATTCCTCCAAAAAGCCCTATTCTGAATAAGATTCGCACACAAATTCAAGCAGCCTTCTTTTTATCAATGAAAGAGGGTCCTTTATGCTATGAAGTTATAAGAGGAGTCACCTTTAAGATTGTTGATTTTCAAATAGCTCCAAAAATTATAGAGACAAATCTAATGACAAAAGTCTTACCAGCAATGAAAAAAGTTTTTAATGCAGCATTTTTAGCAGCTTTTCCGAGGTTATTGGAACCTATTATGCATGTTAATATTTTCGTAACAGGAGAATCAGAAACATCAATTGTTCGAAATATTGTTGATAATAGGAGAGGAAAAATTATCAAATTTGATGATATTGCTGGAACACAACTACATGTACTTCATGCCAATGTTCCATTGATGGATTCATTTGGAATGGAGACAGATTTTCGGGCTCGAACAAATGGAATAGCCTTTTCTCAATCATATTTTAGCCACTGGGATCTTGTTGAAGGTGATCCTATGGATTCTTCTATATCATTAAGACCACTCGAACCTGCACCCAGGCATTTCCTTGGCAGAGAGTTCACCATGAAAACCAGAAGGAAGAAGGGGCTTCCAGATAATATTGATATGTCAAAATATTGTTCAAATGAACTGATTGCCGAAATTGCATCTTTGGTTGGATGAGTCAATGTTGAAGTAAATAAACTTTGGATATTATTACAATCTATAGAGTTTACTGATAAAGCTTTTTGGACAATCTTTCCAAAGACATTTCATCAGACAAAGATAATCCAATAATACTATTGTCATGAGAAATGATTCTCAAACATAATTGAGATATCTCGCCAACTAAATCTGATGTGAGTTTTAGATTGGCAAATGATGAATCTTTGAGTGAAAGTGTTCGAATTAAACCAATATATACATCTTGAAGGAAAGATTGAATTACACTTGAATTCTGTTTCAATAGGTTTGTAATGAATTTATAAATATTTTCTGCTTCATTTTGATAAGGTTCTGATGGAGGAAGGAGAGTAATAATAAACTGAATATATGGTGATAAACTTAAACCATCCGAAGTAACATTGTTTAAAGTACATAATAAAGATGCAGTGCATAACATAGTTGAGTTATAATATGCTTGCCCTTCATTTTCAATAGAAATAATCTCTTCTAATACAGAAATGATCTCTGAAAACACCTTAGATACCAGAGAAAAATCATTTTGAGCTAGGATCCTTATTGCTACAATTGGGCTTGGCGGTACTGAGCAATCACAAACCTTGAGTGCTTGTAATAATAATTTGATTGACGCTCTTTTAGATAAGCTGGGAAGTGACTTATGATCACCCATAAAAACCCCTGATATTACTTCAGAGAATGCCGACATCTCATATTTGAGTTCTTTCTGAAAACTGCTTTTACATGAATCAATAAACTTTGACAAATCAAAAAACCTGGGTAGCTTCTGCGCGATCACAGACATCAAACCATAAATATTACTCATAAGCTTGGTAGAAAAGTTTTCCGATAGATCTTCATCCTCATCTTCTCCAGTCTGGCAATGAAGTTTCCTCAGCAATCCATTATATATGGATTCAAGAATTTCTGATATAAATTCAGGTGGAATACTATATGAATTATTTAAAAATTTCTTAACTAATCGGAAGTAAGATGCAACTGTTGATGGATTAAGATCATCTACCAAAAACACTGTTTTCGATAGAAATTCAGCAACATCTTGATTGAACTTAACAACAAAATGGTACAAAGCCTTAAGGGTCTCTTCGATTAATGTCTGATATCCCATTGTGAGAATACCTACGAGTAGATCAGGCAACAAAGCAATTTGTTCCTCCTGTAACAACTTTGAATGGTTTTTGATAACTTCTTTCATAAAAGCCATGCTTTGAACTAATGCCTGAACATAGTCCATTGCCTTCTCTTGTTCATCTTCCTCCCCATTATTTGGAATCTGAAGTTCGGAATCTAAAATCTTGAGTGCTGTTCGTATGGCAATAGGCAAAATATCTTGAAGCCCGTCAATCTGGGTATTTATCAAAACGCAAAATGCAGATATTGCATATGAGGCAATGATCGGATCTTCCGACTGAACAACACTTGTAATTGCATCCAAAATGCGAGACGATATGTCAAAAAGATGTTGTGGGGCAACATCTAGTAAATGACCTAATGCTACAATGCCATTGGCTTTAATTAGAGGGTGATTGACATCATCTACCTCGGCGGCCAAAAATATAACAGAAGCCACTTCATCTATAAATGGTAATATATCCTCCCTTACAGACGATATTAGTGCAGATATGGCTCTTATTAAATCTTCGAATATTGGGTTCTCAATTCTAGATATAGCATATAAATGTTGCCATATTGGTTCCACAAAATCATGCGGTATTGAAACCTTCTCAATAATTGCATGTAAGCAATATAATGAATACTTCACCAACTCAATATCTTCTGTATCAAAAGCCAACAACGAATTTTCAATGATTTTTGCAGAATAATCAATAATTTCTGCATCAACATTCATGATAAACATATTCAAAACACTAAATGCTTCTTCTCTAACAGCATGATGATTTTCACTACTTGTACAACCAACCAAAAACTGCAAAATCATTGATGAGTTTGAAGAAGCAACTTCGGGTGCCTCTTCGATAAAAGATAAAAAGAACTTCAGTGTTGCATACTGTTGTCCAGGAGTTTCTCCTGATAAAGTCTCCTTAACTTGTTCAAAAAACTTGGATGAATTTGTATTTGTACATATAATATCTATGGTTGTTAAGATAAAAACTATATCGTTCTGAGCAATTGTACAATCATCTACAAAACATGATGATGCTGAACGATATGCAAGAGCACCAATAGCAGGGAGTAGTTCTTTAATGTCTTGGCTGAAGTAATCAATAATTTTGGTCACTGGTGAAAAAACAAATGAAACTTTATCAGGTAAAACATCGTTTTCATTGATATACTCAAGTAAGAATTGCATTAGAGATATCGGGTTAATGACACCTGTTTCTGTTACACATCTCTCGAGTGTGACAGAAAGAATCGAGGCAATATCATTCTTCTGAGATAAAGATTTCACAAATATCTCCAAAATTTTATCATATAATCCGGTTAAAACATCGGGAAGATACATTTCAAGTTGATTAATAATCTGCGAAAACAAATCACCAGCAGCTTTAATCAAATTAATATCATTTTTTGATATAGCTAATGACATTAAATTAGCATATTGAGGAAGATTATTCATGAGATCGGCATTTGATAGCTTAGGGACAAACATAAAGAAAATGCAAAGAGCATTGTCTAGAGATTGAATGGAATCATTATTATATATAGATTCTGCATAGCAATATAACTCTTCCCATGAGGATTCTTTGCTTTGAACAATGGGTTCAACAGAATTCAATATTAAATGCCGAATCACCATATTTGACTCAGTATCTAAGACTTTTATACTTAAGACTTTCAAAATATCTAAAATTTGGGAGTTCATAACATATGAAAGATGCTTTTCAATCATGCGAGATAAACTAACACATGCATTTTCTCTAATAAAACTAATTTCTTGTGATTCAATAATTTCAAATAAAGACATGAATGTGTCGGGATTCTTTTCTAATTCCAAAATGGATTGTGTCGCCTCTTGCAAATATTCGGATTGGCCAGAACGAATAACACTATAGTATTCAACAAGAGACATTTGTAGAGTCCATGATCGTGTTTACTTTGGTCTATTCAGGGTAACAGGTTCGATCCCCAATGAATGTGTTTTATATATTTATTTAAGGTAATCGTCGATGGAGAAAGAAGAACTGAAGAAAGAGCTTTGTCTCCTGTTATGTCATTATTTGCGATATAATTACCCAGAACTATGCGAAAAGTTTACTCAATTTTGCGAAAAGAACAAGTTTACTCCTGAAAATTGTATTTCTTTTCAGGAAGCACTTTGCGTACGCTATTCTAGTTTTCCTGTTGATAATTTTTTCCAATTTATTAAAACTTTGCGGCCTTTGGATGATTTCCCTAGTGTTTTCCGTCGAATAACTGATTTCCCAAAGACTGTTACGAAAACTCACTTTTCATTTGGTCCAATTCATCGAGTTATTTGCCATAGAGATTCTTTGTATTGTATTTCATGTGACTATCTTGCCCGAATTTTGGTAACAGGTGCTGATGACCATTCTATTAAGATTTTCCGGCTTCCGGAATTGACATTTGTTATGAGATTAGTGGGTCATGATCATGTAATTACTAATGTATCCATTAATCCCCTTTGCACCCTATTAATGTCATCTTCACATGACAAAACAATTAGGATATGGTCTTTAGTGGATGGCAGCTGCTTATCTATACTTTCTGGGTTTACTTTTGACATTATCCACTATGCTGTTTTTTCTCCAACCGGTTCTATGATTGCTGCAGCTTGCGAAGATGGAACAGTCCCTCTTTGGACATTAGCAGATGCGCTGGTTGGTAAACCGCCATGCAGAACCTTACGTTCTCCTGCTAAAGGTCCTGTAGCTTGGGTATCGTTTTCACCTGGTGGTGAATTTCTTGTTTATAGTTCTGAGCCATCCATAGTAACTGTTGTGCCACTTAAGTCCATGACTCAAAACATACTCGAGCATCATCAATCTCTGGTGGATACTGTTTGTTTTTCAAAGAATTTTTATGGAATTTCTGGGGAAGTTGGGCCGAAACTTCTCACTGTATCAAATGAGGAAGGTGCAGCCGTTATATGGCAAATGGAAGCTGGAAAATGGAAAGTGCTTCATTCATTTAAGCATATGACCAGTGGGAGGAGGGTTTCAAAAATAACAAGAGTTGCATGGGATAATAATGAACATTTAATTGTTGTTGCAAGAACACATTCAATCTCGATATATGATTCCATTAATGGTGAGCTAATTGGTCAACTACCTGACATTCCTGTTTGTGAAGAGTGTAAGTGTATTGTAGCATCTCCTACTCATCAATCATTGTTTTTCATTGCCAACTCGAGTGGAGATGTGGCTGTTGTTGATATTCATAGTTTAGAAATTCTAGCTAAGACGAATGTATCTCATAGTGCTGGTTTTATTGATGCTGTTTGGTCACCTGATGGACAATATATTTATGCATCTGATACAACAGGAGCTGTAACATCATTCAAATGTTGTTTTACTAAATCCAATGAGCCGGCTGTTACCAAAATTGTGGAAATATTCGAAAAATGTGAGATTAACAAAGGTAACGACTCTCATCTTTTATGCGATTCTAAAGGATCTATATATAAGCCACAGCCCCCAAGGATCGAAATTAGATCAATGGATTTAGAGATTAAGATTCTTCAACCAATGCTATTAAGAGACTGTGCAACAGAATTGTTGCTAATTCAAAGGTTAATATCAAGCGATCATCCACAAACAACGAATGGCAATACTGCACCTGTCATTGCAGGCCCTCCCCAGCATATTCCATTAACAAATGATATTCCGCTTAATCCAAAAGGCCCCGACCTTATTTTTGATGATGATCAAATTGAAGAGAATAATGAACAGTCATTATCTCTGCACATTGAATCTGACTCTGATACTTGGGATTTCGATGGAAACAAGCAAAACTCAGAAGAATCCGTATTTTATGCAGGGTTGGTTCAGGGGACAGACAGACAAACCAATGATTCATGGCCTTTGTGGATGACTGCTGTTACTTGTGAAGAAAACACATATATGCCTCAAAAAGGGGATGAAGTAATGTTTTTAAGGTCTGCATATGTTCATTTAATTGAAGAAGAAAAACTAAACGAGAGTATTACAGAATTGCCTAATCATGACACAACAAGATGCTCTGTCAATGACATTGAACCAATAGCTGGAGGGGTAAGAATTCTTTTATCTCATTCAATATCAACGTTTTCTGTAGTATTTCCAATTCCCGAAAAAGTAGCTTATCTTGTTCCATTATATAAGTATCGTGCAGCAATCAACTCTTTGTCAAAACTTGGAAAAGGTGCTAAGATTGTTGTACCATTCGTAGAAGAAAATGGGAAAGTAGTTCCATACCAAGGAATTGTTGAAAGCGTTAACAAAAATAGTGAAGAGAATCCATTTGAATCGATTGCTGTTAAATGGAATCATAATGAAGAAACATTTATATCTCCATGGGAAATTTTTTCAATAAATGGAAGAAAAATGTCACAACAAGAAAAAAATATTCCGACAATGGTAATAAGAGCCGCAATAACCATTATAGAATCATCTTTGGTTGATGAAAAATACAAATTCATCCATAACTTATCCAATCTATTACCGGAAGAAAGGGAAAAAGTCACATTTCCAATTTCTTTGAATATTATCAAAGAGAGGCTTGAGTCCTTTTGGTATCATACTATTCCTGCAATTCTTTCTGACCTTGATCTTCTGCTCAAAATGACAGAAGATATCTTTGGAAAAGAATCAGAGAACGCTAAAATTTCCCAAAAGATCATTGAACAAATATCTGATAACATTGATGAGGCAAAAAAAGCATCTCCTTCAGCAAAGAAGAAGAAATCCATATGAACACATGTTTTGTGATATCAATAAACCTGGTCTTATATGATAAACAGCTTTTTAGGATATCATTCATTCCTTATTGTTGACTTGTGGATTGAATAAACCTTCTCTTCTTGTGAACATATGAGGGAAGAAAACCAGGAACATAATCAGAGCACTTGGCATTTAATATCATTATTAGTACTAATACCCAAACAAGAGAAGAATATGCTAACACTCTATAAAGTATAATCTTCCATTGTGGTAATGTATCAGAGGAAGATAGATGATACATTGCAAAGAAAGAGAGTGTAAGTAGCCCTCCAAAAATAAATGTAGTATATGCTTCTAACAAAAATTGTGAATCAAAAGAGTTTAATTCCACTAATGAAACAACAATATCACGTACCTCAGACAAACTATATCCATATAAATTTGCCCCATTAATAATACAATACATAAACCCAGAAACACAAAATAAAAAAGAAACAGATACAATTAAATGAAACCACGTACTGTTAGGAATATATATAAAACCAAAATCAACACCAATCTTTGGAGGCACTAGTAATTTCTGGAAGGGTTTCAAACAAGTTTTCAGCATGTAAATTGTACTTTACATTGTAAAATAATTATTAAAAAACTGATTTATACAGCATATATATATTCATTAGAACTACTTATGTAAATCAACGACTATACAGCTAATATTGTCCATTGAGTTTCTAGAGAATGCGGCATTCCTAATTCTAGCAGCAGAAACCATTGGGTCACTATCAATAATTGACAGCATTCCCACTTCTTCATTGGTTAATTCATCAAAAACACCATCACATGCTATTACAATCCTGTAATCTTCAGGAGTGAGAGGAATTTTGTTGATATCTGGCATCCATGTAACCCCTTCAATCATGAAATCTCCAAATGAGCGAGATAAAGCGAGAATTCCTGATGTCCTTTGTTCTGATACAAATGATCCATCCATACGAATCCTTTCGATTTCTGATCTGGATGTGGGTTTGTGGTCCACTGTCAATGCAGTTGCTTTGCCGTCCCTTTTAATTAAGAGAGATCTAGAATCGCCAATATTGACAGAATGAATATAATTAGATTGATGAATTATCATTGACATAGTGCATCCATCAGCAAATCCTTTTTCTTTCAATGAATCGTTAACATTCCTGCATACAGATATCAAAGAATCGTTATTAATATTCCTTACATATTCTAAAATTTGATGAAGCATGTGAGAAACACTGCATGATGTATTAGAACCTCCATGTCCATCAAAAACTGCATATGCATCAAATCCCCCTGGGAAATCTTGATGAATAAACATGGAATCTTCCATTGTCTCTCTGCATCCTTTCATCTCCGAGTAACCTACCCCTTTCAATCCCATACAGTTCACAGAAACAGAGAAAAATGCATTATTCAAATCATTATCAGTAATTATTATCTCTCTGGGACGATTCTGAGGAAGTACAAAACTGATCTCTGTTGATGCAATATCTAGTGTATCAAGAAGTGGGAATATTTCGAATGGGAATACAAATTTTAACGGGTTGTGGGAAAGCTTAAGATATTTGATGTTATATTTGGGAGAATCAAACAAAAATTCGGTAATGTTATTATGTGATACATCAAACTCCGTCAAACTTGGATAATATCCTTGTAAATGGAATGTACTTAAATTATTAAATGAAAGATCAAGAATAGAAATATCGGGGTCAATAACTGGAAACACTGAAATCTTGTTATGAGATAAAAATACTTTCGTGATACTATCAAGATCTGGAATGTTATCCATTTGATTAAACGACAAATCTAATAATGTTAAAAATGATAAACCAACAATAACCCCAGGAAACTCTGTAAACTTACAATTGTAGGCAATTAAGTGTTGGAGTCCTAGGGGCAAAGTATAAATATCGTTAATTGGATTAGAACTTATATTGAGTACCAATGTTTCAGCTGTTGCTATGAAATGGGGCAATGATGTAATCTGGTTGTCATTTACATCAATTCTTTGCAAAGTTGGTATCGAAAACAATGCATCTGGTAAGGATGTCAATCCGTTTCGAGACAAATTTAAAACAACCAAATTGCATGGTAACCTAGAGATATTCAGATCAGAGAACTTGTTGGAACTCATAATTAGAACTTTAATTGAGGATTGAGAATAATCTGGTAATTCAGACATATTATTGTTACTTACATTATATGAGAGAAGTTGTTTTGAAACAATATTAGCTCCAGAACTTACCTGACAGTGATCAGCTCTAAAAAGTTCAATACTTGTAGGTAGCTCTGGGAGAATCTGAAGAAGATTATTGTACATATGAAGATTTCTCAAGCGATTAAGCTCCTTTAATGAATTTGGTGCAACTTCAATCAGGTTGTCATTCATAAACACAGTAATTACATTAAGAGGCAACTCTGGAAAGGTGGCTAGTAAGTTAAAAGAAATATTGCAAATCTGGACACTGGGGAACATTCTCCGAAAATTATCCAAACTCCGAATCCTGTTCATGCTTAAATCAAGGGTAACTAAGGCTGGGAAAACAAGGTTACTATTGATGGTTTCTATGCAATTTCCCGAAAGAACTAGTTCTTGAAGCCTAGTTGAGGAAATATCAAGCGATTTAATAATGTTGAACCCCAAGAATATCCTTTCTGTCATTGAAGAAAGGTCTGTCAGCACTTCAATTTGGTTGCAGGACAAATCTAATGTCTCGAATTGGCATTCAGAAAATGGAAAACTAGAAAATTGGTTTCTGTTCAAATATAGCCTTGAGCCTTTGACCTCTTGAAAAAATCCATCCGGAACGCTACTTAACATATTGCTATTGAGCCTTATTATCTGCAAATTTGAATATGACTTCAAAGCAATATACATTGATTTGGAAATCTTCTCGATGTGATTTCTGGTTAATATGAGCTCTTTGAGATTAACTAAATTCTTGGGAAGGTCTCTAATTCGATTATTAGACAAATCTAACAAAACTAAAGGGTGGCCTTCAACAAAGTTGTAAGGAACCTGTGATATCCCCATATCTTTACAATTAAGAACAGTCTTCTTATTATCAAACTCCGGAAACGAACCAAAAATACCCATGTCGTTTACTGTTTGTTTATCCAGCATTAAAAAACTCAGCAATAGGGATAATTCAACCACAGAGATTTTTCGATAGATTGTATGATTGGCAGGTACTAGGTTAAAAATGCTTGGAGCAATTTTATTCTCAATTGTCAGTGTATCATGTGGATGGTTTGGATATATGATTGATAGGTTAATGAAGAATGAGAACCCTCAAGAGGGCTTGGGGATGTTGTGTTTGCTTGTTTTTCCATCCATTTTTGGAATTGTGTATTCATTGATTTATGGAGCCCCTTCAGTCAAGAAAAACCTTAACAATTGGATTATCTATAACATTGTAGGGCTGGTTTTTGATCCTTTGGTATATGTTTTGCTTTATTTATTGATAATTGTGTTTAGACCCAGTCAAAAGAAAGGCTCTGTAGTTCTCAAAAGCATATTGAATGTATTTCCTAAACTTTTGATCAAAAATGTGTTTGAGGAGTACTCTTGGAGAGGCTTTTTGTTTCCATTTCTTTTCTCAAAGTACTCTTTTTGGATTTCTTCATCAATAACAAGCGTTGTTTGGTATTTTTGGCACTTTCCTTTGTGGTTTGTCTTCACTCCAAGGGAAGAACTTCTTAAAGTATCAACATTTCAGAATTTCTATCTGAATCTCTTGGTGATCCCACTATCACTCTTTTTGATGGGCAATATATATCATTTCCTATATCTGAAAACCTACTCATTCATTCTATTGATTGTAATGCATACATTCAACAACTCAATAGTTGCTTCATTCTTTGCAGAGTTATGCATTGAGGATCATGTCCTAAAACCGGCACTAACATCTCCGTTTTACCTCTTCTTTCTCCTCGTTTTCAATGGATACATCTTTTTCTTCGAGACTTTGTAGTAAAACAACTCTGCGACAGTATGATTTCTATTGCCAAATTTGTCATACATTTTTTTCCGAACAAACATTATGTCGTATTATGAAGAAGCTTGTCGTGGATTTCTAAATGCTCCATTTGCATCCGAACAAGATGAAAAAATGTACAATTCAAGTTTTCAAGAATTTATTAGAGCAAAATGGGACAAGGATGAAGGTATTAGTGTTGATTCACTCAGGAAATTCAGTATGAAGCATATCAATGTTGCTGGAACGGAAATAATGCTTTGGAAAGGGGATATTACTAAGCTATCAATTGATTCAATTGTGAATGCGGCTAATGAGTCACTATTGGGAGGTGGAGGTGTCGATTTTGCTATACATAATGCTGCAGGCCCAACACTTGTGAAGGAATGTGCCACTTTGGGAGGTTGTGAAGTTGGAGAAGCAAAAATTACCAAAGGTTATTATCTTCCTGCAAAAACAGTCATTCACACTGTGGGCCCAATATTGGATGGAAAGAATAGTCCCCAGCCTGATATGCTTGCAAAATGCTATGAATCCTGCCTATTTGTGTTGCAGGAAAATGGTTTGAGAAGTATCGCCTACTGTTGTATATCCTGCGGCTTTTATGGATTTCCAAATGATCTCGCCGCAGAAACAGCTTTTTCAAGCGTCATTTCAACAATCAGTAGTCGAAGGAGTAGTATTGATACTATTGTTTTTTGTGTTTTTGATGATAATCAAGAAAAAGCTTATCATCATGTGTTTGATAAATACATTAAAGAAAACACAAAATAAAGCTTATGATTGTTTATTATTTTTTGGCGAATTCTTTGAGAAATTGCTGGATAATAAAACTTGGATATGGGTTTGGGGAATTTAGGGAGAAATTCACAACAGAGTTATGTAATTCTCTATAATCTTTGGGATTACCTTTTCCATTAGCATTTTGTCGTCCGGGAAAACAACTCGAATCATATTCTCTATACTTCATAAAATCCATTAATACCTTGATCCCATTAAAAATTTCCTTTGGAACTTCGCTCGTTAAAGCAGATATGTTATATTTATCAATAGCTGTCATAAGTTTTTCATAATTGATTTCATGATTTGGTGTTCTCATTGTTTTAGTAATTTTACAAAGATCCCAATCATATATATAATTAGCTTTCATTAGGTCAAGTAATACAGGTATACATTGTCGGCAATAATCATCTCCTTGTGAGGAAGCTAATGTAAGATTATTAAAACTGTCCTTCAAATATTTTCCTAAGGATTGGCAGTTTAGACAAAATAGATCTTTTTTAAGATTATTGTGGTCACGAATATGAACATTACGGAAATTACTACTATGTTCAAGAGTATTTGCAAAGCTTTCCCATGTATATGGAAAGCCAATTCCTCGAAATATATTAATAAAACTATCTTTCATGAAACTAATAAAAACTCTTGGAATAAAAATACTTGTCTTTGTATCTTCGTGTCCAAGTATATTGCATTTTTGTTCCTCAAGGTCTTTTAATTCATTTGAATATTCAGAAAAATACCATTTAAGTTCTTCAATTTGTTCGGCATTTAAATCTTCTCTAATTTCTTCATCCGCATTCATCATTGGAATACATGCAAGTATTGGCATTGCCTTCGATCTTGAGTTTTCTTTCACTAATTCCCATCGACTATCATCCATTTTGGTTGATTTAGTGCTCCCTTTGGTATCCGAGAACAAGCACTTAGAAATCATAATCAATTTCTCTTTTGAATGTTTAGATAAATCATGATTTTGAGAAGGAGTCTTTAATTCTTGATATAAAAAGAGATCTAAGTCAGAAAAAAACATACAAACTTGTTCATTAATTAGTAAATCATGAAAACTAGGGAAATCTGTATAGATAGTCCAACTGAACTGGAACATTTTTTCAAGTTGTTCATACTTCTTCTGATATAAATTTCCAAGAGTTTCATTATTGATTGTGTATGCTTTAAAACTCCTGGAGTATTTTGGAACAATGAACTCAAAAACCAATTTAAGTAAAACACGAATACTTTTTGTATATAAAAGCCGAATTAGATCAACTGTTATTTTAGGTAACTTGCTTGAACAAAAGTAAAATGCTTTAAATACTTCATCATCATTTGGTGCTGTCATTTCATTAACCATATTAATAAAAAAACTAATGAATATTGAATGACAATTCAAAACAGAAGACAATAACTTGAAAATAAAAGTTAAATATTCGTCATCGTTGGTATTTTGAAATCGTTTAATGCCTTCACTGATTATCTCGTGAGATTTTTGAGCAAAGCTAGAATCAATAAAAAAATATAAAAACAGAGTTGGAAAGAAAGAATCAGTAACATAATCGCCGAATTTTCGATAAAGGTCATAAAAAGCCGTTACCATTTCCCCATTAAATGACTGAAAACGATTATCGAATAAATCATGCATATCTTTTATCATAGGATAGTCATTAAGGATATATCCAATAGGAAGATTGATAGTATTACCTGGTTGAGTAGCAATTTTGCTTAAATATAAAAATGAATCAAGTTCCTTACGAAATGAAGCTATTTCTATTTTCTTAATGGTATCGATTTTCGAAACGCATGATTTTTCTCGTTTCTTAAGGTTTTTTAGTTCACACTTGAGAGCTTCCATAAAAATGACAACAAAAAGTGAATAAAAACCGAATATGTAAATTTGTCAGTTTACCTTTGCCAGTATAATAAGAGATGATAATTTGGTTGTAGTTTTCTAGATAGGGATGTTAATCGGGGTATTAAAAATCAATTTGGGGGACATTTTTAAAAAATTGGGGTCAAGTTTCTGATGTAACAAAAAATTTTATTTGGATGATTTTTTTGAATTCTCTCCCCACTCACCATTAAAATATAACAATTTTTAATCTTTGAAATCCAATAATCACGGAGAAATACATACTTTTTGGATTGATCATGAATAAAGCAACGAGTACAAAAAGGGAGGATTTGGTTTGTATTGGGTAAGTAAAATTTTTTGGTATTTAACTTTTATAGCTAATTAATAAATTACTCTTGAACCTTTAGGGATTTCTCTGAGAACTTGTCAAAAAGTCATGAATCACACCCAAATTATTTAGAAATACATGAAGAATTGGTACTTTTCTTGCCATATTTTGGGGTTTGGCAAGGTGACTCATTGGATATTTTAGGAAAATTTGCAACGAATCATAATGAAGCAATGGAATACAATTACTGCTCTTGTATATATGGTAAATTTGGTTTTACCTTCTAGATTAAAGGTAGTATATATCATAATGTGTATTTGTTAGCACATGAAACTAGTGTCAATTCAAAGGATTCATATATTGAGTTTTTTTATTTAATTATACTCCTCTTCATTTTGCTGATTAATATGGTCATCTTAGTGTTGTTGAATATTTGGTTAATAAAATGCTGATATAAATGCAAAAAATATGGATACGATAACTCAATTGGGATTAACAAGTGAAAAATGGAAACTAGATGTTGTTGAATTCCTCAAGAGAAGAGGATATTGTCGAATCTGACATAATCCTCAAAGAATAAATACCGTATTCATTAGATTTTTTGAATTGTTTGGAGAGTCAATTATGTTGTATCGGCAGGAATTTTAGTTAGGGATGATTGTGTTGGGGATATCTACTGAGTTCCACACATAGGTGTTCTCACTCAAATTAAAAAACTGATTTACAAGTTGATAGATTTATGATATTGGCAGAAATTTGTCACTTTCCGCTTTACATTCTTGGCTAAAAGTGACAATGAGGATCAGGGGTTTGAGTGATTCATCATATAGTATTTGGGAAGATAGAATGGCCAATTTCTTGCAAAAGAAGTATTATGAAGAAAACTTTGTTGAAATTTTGGAAAATATGGCTTCAATTAAGAATGTTGATACTAGTGTTGAACAGAATAAGAAAAATTTAACCAGTTTCTTTCAAAAAATTGTTTTTCCAATTATAAAGAGGATTTCAGCCCATGATTCTTATTTTTTGGGAAATGATTACTCAAATTTTTTACTGAGGACAATCAAAACTCTTGAATATCATACAAAGATTAATAATAAGTATATTTTGGATAACATTTTTGCATTGTTTGATCATAATTTGATTTGTTTTGTTAAAAAAACTATTTCTTGGTCTAAAACAATTGGAGTTTTTTTTCAGACTGAGAATTGTTCTAAAATCATGTGCGATCTTTTGGTTGAAAATTTAAAAATTGCATCGATCAACTGGTTTTTTGTGATATTTGAGTCACTATATTACACTGTTATTGAAAGTTTTTCTCTGAGTGATAGTTTTTGTGATATTTCTAATGTTCTTGTTAGATTTATTTGCGATTGTATTTTATTGAATCAAAGAATGGATCTAAAAAAGTTGCAAGATACTCTAAAATATTGTTTTTTAGTTTTAGAGTATTACAATGTATTCACTTTCAAAATCAAGGATTTTTTAAATATTGCTGAAGATTTCATTTTGTCGAAAACACTTGATAAGCAACTGATGGGTTCATATATTTTTTATTCTATTTTTAACAGCGATTCTATTTTTTTTGGATGTACTGAGTTGGTTCTAAAATATCCCCGATTTTTTATACAAAAGGTATTTGAAAAAGATTGCCATGAAGATATTCTAAAAAAAACAGCATCGATATTCAGACTTTTTTCCAAGCACCATTTTATTACTCAAAATGATTTAGAATGTTTATGGGTAATTGCAAATAGATATCATCCATCTAGCCAGCATTTCTTTTGGGAAATGATTGGATCATCAATATACTCCTTTGATTTAGGAAGTATTCAGGATTTTATTTCTCATATAAGTGATTCAAGAGAAAAGATTATTGATGTTTTGTATTATTCTTTATTGATTAGCATGAATGAAAGCGATATATCAGGGTTTAGGAAATATATTCGTTTTATGATTGATTATTCTTTCAATAATAATATACTATCATCATTTATAGAAATTATTTATAGGTTTGTGGATATGGCTCTTGGAATAGGTTTTTCTTTAGAAATTTATAAAAACTTAGAATTTTTTTTTCTACAGAGAAATGAATTTGAGATCCTAAAGCCCATGATTGATTTGGTAGTTTTTAAAAAAATTCCCAGCGCTAATATTGATAGTAGAGTTCTTGAAACATGTATAAACAATTTTGTTGCTTATAGATCTAATCAAGACATTTTAGAACGCCTATCCAAATTGTTTCTTCTTGAGAAGAATGTTATTTCTCCAAGTATTCTTTCCAAAATTGTTACCGTCGATTTGAATAACCTCCAATGGGTTTTTTTATCTCATATCATGAATAAAGGAGGGAGAGCAATGTTTTCGGATGATTCTTTACAATTCATAAAAGAATTCTTGTTATTGAACCAAAATGAATTTTTAATCACAGAGGGTTTTATACGCTTTATAGCTTCTTTTATCAGAATACAATCGAACTATTTTGAGTTATCCAACGGATCAAGGGGGTTAATCAAAGACACAGATGAAGATATTTTGAATATTTTGTTTTTTATTATTGAGAAGCCTTTGCCTGAATCTATTTGCTCACAAATTCTCGACTTTCTTCAGAGATATTGGATAGACTTACATATTACTGTCCATAAAGAGCTTATTAGAAAAATCATAGAATTAATGGATACAACAAAGAATCCAGACTTTTTTGTGTGCTTTTTTGATTTTATTGTAACCAAAAGTGAAGAAAAGTCTCCCCTAATATCTATAGGATATGTTCCTCTTCGTTCTTATATATTTCCTTGTCATGAAATGATTCTTTTAAGAGTTAGCCATAAATTTAGAGTACTTAAAATACCTGTATCTAAAAGACTACCAAACAAAGACGTTATATCTCTTTTGGTTTCTCATTTAAGGAATCATGAATATTCTTATACATTTTCATTTTTCTTTAAAGAAAAGCTAATCAATAGTTATAATAATGAGAGTTTTTTAATTGATTATGATGGTACTCCAATAGTTGCAGAAGAAGATTTCAATATTCCTGGTTTCTATCAATCTGATTCTTTACTTTTATATGATAATCATCTCACATTAAGACTCATTAATTTATTTGAATCAAGAAAACAAATCAATGAAGATTCTTATCTAAAATTACTTTTTCAAATGCCAATTGATCAAAAAATACAAAATGATTTTCGAGATCAGGATTATGTCATTCAGTATTTTCAAGAGCCATTGCTAGAACCTATTCTAAGGTATTCTTTATATTATCTTTATTTTTTGATCATTAATGACACATATGATTCATCTGTATTTTATAAGAGTATTTTTCGATTACTAGAAGAAAAACTATTCAATGATGAATATCAAAAGTCACGCCCATTTTTATGTTTAATTCTGGATGAAATTATTTATAATCATGATGTTTCTATGGACTACACTTCTTTATGGAGTATAATTAAATCTTTGAATCTTGGATTGGATTCATATTTTTCATTGAAGTATTTGAATTCACTTTTTATTCGAGATTTATTATCATTTAAAGAGAATTTAGTTGAAAACATTGAATTCCTTGAAAAACTTGTTCCTGTTATTCATGTTATAATATGGAAAAAATTCATGAAACTGATTTCAAAAACTGGTCTTGACAACATTTTGTTTCATATATCTTTGGATAATATTGATATTCATAAGAATTTTGTTGATTCCTATGGATTTTCCGTTATTTTAACGAGTGAAATACCTTATGAGGTTCGTTTGGCTAAATCGATAGAATTGTGCCACACAAATCATTGTTCTAAGTTTTTATTTCGTTCTATTCCCAAATTGTTTTTTTATTCCTTAACTTCTAGCTGTTCAAATGTAAAAGCACTACTTGAAGAAATTATTCAATTAGCTTCAACAACAAAGTATAGCTTGTTAAGAAATATTATATTCTCAAGCTTTTTAGATGACTTTCAAAAAATATATAAACTCTCATCAGAATGCACAACTTTGATTGTGAAAGAATTGATTAGTGAATATCTTAATCCTATTAGTCTATGTAAATTTGACCAGTTTTTATACTCGCCTTCTAAAGAAAAGAGGCAAGGAGAACGGAGCATTGGAATCCAAAATGCTGGTTCTATTTGTTATATGATTAGTGTTTTTCAACAACTTTTTCATATTGACTCAGTTTATAGTGAAATGGTATTCAATGACTATAATGATGGAACCCTTTTGGCAATACAACAACTCTTTTTGAGAATGAAGTTTTCAAATAGGTCAAACGTATCATTAATGCCATTTTGTGATCAATGGATAGGTTGGGATAAACATAAGGTTAACATTCATGAGCAGCAAGATGCTTTGGAGTTTCTTCAGTTGATTTTGTCGCAAATACCTGATAATATCGGTAAATTATTTAATGGTTCCTTTAGTCACTCAATCTTCACCATGAATGGTAGGTTTTTGTCTTTATCTAAGGAGGATTTTATTTCGATATGTGTAGATGTTAAAGGATTTTCTAATCTTGATGAATCTCTTAATTCGATTATAATGCCTGCTTTGTTTATTGGAGATAATATGTACTATTCACAAGAAATACAATCGTCTGTTGAAGCTAAAAGGATAACTTTGATTGAGAAATCGTCCCATGTTCTGGTTATTCAATTGAAAAGATTTGAATATGATTTAGAAACAATGCAAAGGAAAAAAGTTGGATGCAATTTTGAGTTCCCTCTCGAAATAGACATTTCTCCATATTGTTCCAAAAACTTTGAAGGATCGACTCAATATTCGCTTAATGGAGTTGTACTTCATTGTGGTGATTCTCAAGGTGGTCACTATTATTCTATTGTTCGTAAAAAGAATGGTTGGATTAGGCTTAACGATTCAGATGTAACAACAATTGAAGAGTCAATAATGAAATCTGAGAGTTTTGGCTCAAATAGTAATGATAACGCTGACATCAACACAAGGAGATGTGCCTATTTATTGTTTTATGTTAGAAATGATAGAGATTTAATACCAAGCAATTACCATAATATAATGAATCCATTTATGTCCAGAATTGATGAAGAAAATTCTTTGATGATAAAGCATGAGCTTATTATGTCAGAGTATTGTTGTAAACTTATAATCAAATATGGAACGCCATTGATGATGTTACATTTTTTCATTGGTGTTTTGTCGCATTCTTGTAATGAAACTTTGCTAGAAGAGTTTCAAAATCAATTGATTAATTTGATAAGATCAAATTGTCATGAAGATATTGTAATTGCTTTTGAAGATCGTTTCAATGATATCTTTGAAATCCTCGTTAAAGCCCCAAAGAGCTATCGACTTTCAATGTTTTCCATTATAAAATGTATTATTCACCATTCCGAGCCAAGTACTGGATCATCATACATAACCAGAGTTTTTTATAAAGTTTTTAATTCATGTAACATTATATCCGAGATAACAATACTTGATCATATTATGGATTTGTTGCATTCTATTAAAGATTTGTTGTCCATCTTTCATAATGAAACAATATCAGTCAAATTTGTATCATTTGTGAATAATTCTTTTTGCAAGATTAATTCTAAATATTTTTTTGAGAGTTATGATGCTAAATCAATTCTTTGGATTCTATACAAGTTTTGGCAGAATAATAACAGGATTATCGATGATTTGAATTTGAAATCAATTGGGTTGCTGATTCTAAAAAATTCTAAGAATAATGAGTATTATCAAAAAGTTTTAAACAAAGTTAATTGTAAATCTTCGCTTTTAAAAAAGGATTTTTCGCCGTCTTTATCAGTCGTTGAAATATATCCCGAAATTACAAAGAAACCACCACCACTCGGTTTTCTAAGCTTTGAAAAGGATGATATATTAGAATCAATTTATCAAAAATACCAGGGTTTATCCAGATTTGGTGGTTTTAAACCTTCATCAGAAGAACAAAACATTGCTATTTTTGAATTGAGGAATGATGCTAAGCAATATTTTGATTCATTGATCTCTCTTTTTAATCAAAATAGAAATAAGGTAGGTATAAAACAATGCCAAGCAGCTCTTTGGATTGTTCTTAGATCTGGTTACCAAAATATAGAATTTGGAAAAGAAATAATTGATCAAAGGACTAAAACAAAAGAAGATGTTGAGTTCTTTATTAATTTACTACATGTGGTTTTGGTAACCCATAAAATTGATATTGAGTTGTTTTCGAAAAATGAATTTCTCAAATACCAAGAATACTTTTTTGATTGTTTTTTGTTTTTACTTAAAAATTTTAGAACTCAAGATCTATTACAAAGTATGCAAAAGGAAGAATTCATGAAAAATATTGGAAAATTCTTTGAGAAACCTGAATGTATGAATATCCATATAGATATATTGTTAACTCTCAATGCGATAAATGGTGAAAATGAGTCATTTTACCATGGACAATCATTTAATTACTTTAATTCTATTTCTAAGTTCACAAATGATCACATAATTTATTTACCTGAAATAATTTCGAAATACCTCCCGATAATGAGCAAAGATAAGCTTTCGGTGGTTTATAAAGCTATTGAGTTTTGCATGGGTAGCAAAATTATAAAGAATCCCAGTAAATTCGACTCAATATCAACAATCCTCAAAGGGTTATGTACTCATCATATTATTCCATTCACTTTGAATAACAGTCGAATTAAATCCTTTCTTTCATATACAAAAGATTTTCCCTTTGAACACTTGGATAACATCATTTCATATATGAGGGTTTTATATATATCCAACAAAGAACTAAGAGCTACTTTTCGAGAAGAGCTTCGTTTTAAAAAATCAAAAGAGTCTCTTCTACTCCTTGCACATTTCAATATAATCGATGAATTACCTATTAATGAGCTAATAGAATCAGTCAAAAATGTATTTAAGGTTCTAAAGAATGAAAAAAACAACACAGAACTCCTCTTTTCCTTTTTCAATGAGAACACAAATGAATCATATCTCAAAAAGAATTTTCATCCATTCATTTGCTCCTTGTTCCCACACTCACCATGTGATTCAAAGTCAGAAAACACATTTTGGGAACGAATGTGGTCAATGTTCTCTAAAAATGAAGACATTATCTCAATGATAGATGGGATTATATCTAATATCGATAATGGATTACATATTCATGTTGCTCAACTTGCCAATATATCATTGTTCAAGAAAGAATACCATTCATATATATCTGAAAAAGCCTTTCCATATCGAGAAATGATAGAAAATCAAAGCAAATTGAGCCCTATCCTGGAAAAGCATATGAGAACCATCTTTGATAGCGAAAACCACTAAATCTTGTTTTATACTATTGAGTTTTATTATGAGTGTCATAAAGGGCTGTTACTTAATCTCTTATTCAGATGAGCATAAATATGTGATGTATAAGCATACTGAGGCTCATAATGAAGATGATATTGATATTATTTCGAGATTTAATCCAGTTTTTTCGACATATCCCAACGCTAAACCGGGATCTCTTCTTAAATATCCTCTTTTTTATATCGAAAACTCATCAAATGGGACTTATATGATTATTTGTTCATTTTATAATCCTAAAGATGAATCGTATCCATATTATTCATTTGGTATTTCTTTTGATATTAAGTATAGCCGAGCAATATCGGAATATGGCGATATCTTTTCCGAGAATGTGACAGGTATTTCCGTATTTTTCAGTTCACTGATTAAAAACTCGATTCCACTTTTGAAAATCAAGCAAACATTATCTGATTTTCATTATTTAGCAGAGAAATTATTGATAAACAAACCTATTGTTCCAAAAAATGAAAAAATTACTGGATTATCCCGTGATTTTTTAGAAAAACTTGTTACATCACACTTGTCGACCCAAATGACAACAGTTTTTGAGGCAAAAACAGTTGAAATTGCACTTCCTTATATACATTTTCTTTCATATTTTACCATTCCATCTCTTTTAACCCAGTGTTCACTTGATCATTATTCAGATCCAATTCCTGGATTATATATACAAGTCATAGTACCCCAAAAAGATATTCCAACCAAAAAACTATTGCTGTTTCCACGATCTTGGACATATGTTAATCTGCATGATTTCCGGATAATTCAGTCACCTGATTATGTGACTCATAAGCAAATCCGTAACACTTTGAGAAATACAATATTCACTGTCTACTCTGACTCCGAGTCTAAAAGGCGGCAATCTGAAATCACGATGAAATACAAATACCGAAATTTCGATGAAGAATGCAACTTTTTCCACAGAGTGCTTCAGCCAGAATCACTGATCTTATCCAAAGAATCATGCGAATCACTGTTCTCTGACCTCTTAATGGAAGCAATCACATGCGTTAAAATAGTGGAGGCAATTATTAAAGAGAAACAACAAGCTTTTCTCAGCCCAGAGCAAGTTAAAAATGTTCAGAAAATTTTGAATATAGACGACCAAAAATTGAAAATTCTTGTCAGCATCGCCTCAGCTTTCGACATGAAGGTATTCTCAGTTGTATACACTGGATGCCAGGACGTCCTAAGGAAAATGCTCAACGCTGTTTAACCTTTTGAACCCGATGATAGATAATGTTCTCAATTTCTTCGTAAAGTCTCAAATTTGATAGAGATTTTTGTTTGTTTAGGGACCATTTATTTTATGAAGAGAATTGCTGTTCTTACGAACGGTAGAGATGTTTGCGGGTCCAATGCAGCCATTCGTGCTATTGTCCGAGCTGCTTCTTCTAAAGGAATTCAGACTTTTGGGATTCGTAACGGCTTCAGGGGGTTATATGAGGATCATGTAAAAGTGCTTAATAGCAGAGATGTTTCTGGGCGAATTGGGAAAGCATCTTCCTTTCTTGGTGTTTCGAGCTCATTTGAGTTTGATGATGATGTCAAAGTGAGACAGGCTCTTGCAAATCTGAATAAGAAATCGATTGACGGATTGATTGTAATTGGTGGTGGCGGATCGTTTTCAATGTCTCAGAAATTGATTTCTAAGGGCGTCCCAATTGTTGGTATTCCAGCCACAATTCAGGATGATGTGGTTGATACAGATATTTGTTTGGGTGTTGATACCGCTCTTAACAACATTGCTGATTGTGTTGATCACATAAGGAGTTGCGATTCATCAAGGAATAGATCTTTTTTGGTTCAAGTTGAAGGAAGATCTTGTGGTTCATTGGCACTTAGATCTGCCATAATTACAGGGGCAGAAGTGTGTCTGATTCCAGAGAACCCAATTGAGGATTTGGCTAGTGTTGCTAAGAAGATGAGTGATCATATATCTAACGGAAAAACCCAATCTATTGCAATTATTTCATCAGGTTGGAAACCAGGAACCAATGCATTGGCTGCATTCCTTGAGAATAATGAGAAGGAGACAGACTTGTTGGTGAGAAAGTCCATTTTAGGCTATGTTCAACGAGGAGGATCTCCAAGCTGTTTCGATAGGCTTTTAGGTACACAGTTTGGTACAGAAGCCCTGAAAATGCTTATTGAAGGATCCCACAATTCCTATGTCGCCCTCAAAGGAGAAAAGCTTGAGAGGCTTCCATTTTCGCAAACAATTGGTAAAGTGAAGAAGATCCCTGAAATGTATTTCCGCCTTTTCGGAGAAACCTTGAACTAAAAGCAATAGTATATTTATTTAAACTGCAATCTTAAAGTCATTGTATATCAGGATAGCACATACAACAAAAACTCCACATAAAATACCTACTACAATAAAATTAGTCTGATGAAGGGAATATGCAATGTTTGCATATACATAAATCCTATGAATGAAACCTTGTTGGGCAACGAAATATCTAAAATTAATAAACAGATCTTGAACTGATGCAGGTAAAATGTCTTCATTAATTATATAAGCAGAATAGTGACCATAATCAACAATAGCGGTGCATTGACAACTTGGTCCACATATAGATCTGGCCAATAATCCATTTGATGTCGAATTAACATATGCCATAGGGAACTGTGTTTCGTAGTCAGCATATTCATTCGATACTTTGTAAAAATACTTGGAATTGCCTACAATTGTTAAAGCTGGTGCGTTTATGCTCTTTGGGTAATCCCAAACATGATGCAGATTCGAATCAACAAAAACTTTGATTTCTTCAATATTGAATAGCCCTCTATATGATAAATGCTTTAAGGATGGTGATACACACACTAAGGCTGTCAATGGGTAATGAGAAAACTGCTCATATAGATTTGCATCAGTAACAAAGCCAAAAGATACGTTCTTCCCGATATATCTCATTGCCAATTCATTGAATATGGGCCTTTTAGTTTCTAAATCACCCGCATTTGGCCGAGCAACAAGAAGAAATAGAGGAGCTTTTGATGACAAACTCAAAACTTGCTCTTTGTTTACCAAAACATGAACATTTCGGATATAAGCTATTTTGATTGCATATTTAATCGATTCTTCGCTAATTTCTTTGACAATTGGATAGTTTTCCTTTGTTATATTATCATAAATATGCAAAAAGCCAGGTTTTAGGGAAAGCTTCATACAATAAGTCCTATGTTGTAAACAATCAAGAGAGAAGAAAAAAACTTCATCAGATTTCTCAGCAAAATCGTTAAATACGCTAACACTGGTTTCCATACCAGGATAATGGGGGAATATCAATGATGGATAATAATTATCCTTGTTTTGATAAAAATCAGAGAAATTCCCTCGAAAAAAGCAAAGAAAGCTCAAGAACATTTTGGCTGTTCGTTTAAAAATGATTTTGTTTTTTCTTGATCTCTGTCTCTGTTTGTAATAGAAGTGTTTTCACTAAGCATTATAACTACTTTAAGGATAGACTCCCTGAATTCCGAATATACAGATATGACCTTGACTTTGAAGCTCAGAATGTTCTTTGTAGAGGGTCTTTTTGTGATCCTAATTCCCCAAAATCGGTAAAGCATACATGGATATTTGAGTATATTATTGATCAGTATCTTTTATCGAGTGGTTACCTATGCCAAAATCCGGAAGAGGCAGATTTGTTTTTTGTCCCCATTTATTTTGGAGTTTTTAATCTTCATAGGAAAAAGGCTGACTTTGAAAGGATTATTATTCCAATGTTGGAGCGGCAAGGCAATTATTTCAATAGATATGGTGGGGTTGATCATATAATAATGCAAATACTGTTTTCACATGATAGAATTCCCATAACACCATTTATTCAAAAACAACTGGCCTCAATGATATCTATTGGTGATATTATTCATTCATATTCGATAGAGAACCCAAGAGAATGTTCAAGATTCACAGTGCTTCCATACTCTTCTAATATGGATTCTAGAAACAATAGCAACAAAAGAAACATACAATCTTTTTACATTGGGCAGACAAAATTAGGTGTTTTTGATAGGAGGACTACTGGGATCCGCAATGATCTTGTTCGTTTCATTTCAAAAGATCCAATGTCCATTTCAATCATATCCAAAAGAAAGGATCCCAATACTTCGGCTCATTTGTTTGATATCGCTGGATTTATGGAGAAATCTGAGTTTTGTCCAGTTCCTCAAGGCGATGGTCCTTCTTCAAAGCGTTTGTTTGATGCATATCAATGTTTATGTATACCTGTACTACTCTCAGATGAAATTAGATTGCCTTTTGAGAGTCAGTTTATTGATTATTCATTCAGCACACTGCAAATACCAATGAACAAACCAAGAGTTTTAAATATGGTGTATGGTGTATGTAAAGAAAGATGCAAAACAGATATAAGAAATGACATGATGAAAATTAGAACATTATTCGAATATAATTCATCTCATCTTAATGATATGAAGTGGGCCTGGCTTTGGAATCAATATTTTAAGGCTTCTTCAGTGGCATCATCGAAAAGGAAGGGGCTTCTAATTAACAAATACATGTGAAACAAATCTAAAATGTATAATAAAAATGTTCTTTGAACAATATGTATTTATTAATCATAAATAGAGGACAATATTATGTTGGGTATTTGAGCCCTCGGGCTTCAAGTTTAGCTTTCATATATGTTTTGATGGCATTAATTGTTTGAACAGATAATGTCGAAACATCAAGAAATGTGCAAGAATCATCAGATATTTGTATTTCCGGCTGCATTTCTATAAGAATCCTATTGATTTCATTAATCTCGTCCTCATTATCCATCATTTCAGTGGCAGTCACAAAACATCTGAGTTCATGCTCACTTAAAACAGAGTTATCGGGCTTTGGTATCAATGAATTAGACATATTTGAAGCAATTTGCTTGATTTTGGGCGGTGGAATGCTCATCAACATTGAAATCCTTGATCTCAATCGTGCAACTTCTTCTGGCCAATTGTTTGATGAATAAGCATCAATTTTATGCTTTTCTTTAATGAAAATCTTTCTGCTCTCAATAACAAGAGTAATCAGGTGCTTATCCGCATTTGGCTGATTCTCAATATCGTTAAACATGGTCTCTACATCTTCGTACCATTGGTGAATTCTTAAATATTTGTTTTCGTTTAGTTTCTGCTTTATGAAAAATAACGATAATGAACTGCCAGATTTGATCGATTGGCGGCCGGCTTTCGAAACAGGATATATAGAGCTCTTATTAAAACATGAAGAACATGGACGGTCCATCATGGTTTTCATAATGCTCAAAGCTTGTTTTCGCTGCCAATCATTCATTTGTTTACAAAACAATCGTTTTGTTCTCAAAAATTTACTAAACACACTTATTCAATCAACTGTCTCTGTATCAAGGAAAAGTAAATACCCTGATTAGACACAAGTTGATCATGGGTTCCGCTTTCAGCAAGCTCTCCTTGATCCAAAACATAAATTTTTGAAGCGCTTCTGATTGTAGCTAACCTGTGTGCAATGATAATGGATGTTCTATTCACCATTATTTCTTCAAGAGCATCGAGAACATTTTTCTCGCTTTCTGTGTCGAGAGCCGATGTTGCCTCATCTGAAATGAGGACTTTGGGGTTCCTAATTACTGCTCTAGCAATAGCAATTCTCTGTCTTTGACCACCACTTAACTTAAGACCTTTTTCTCCCACCATAGTATCGAACCCATTTGAGAGTTCATTTATGAATGCAAGTGAGTGAGAAATCCTTGCTGCCTCTATAACTTCCTCAACAAGTGCTGTTGGTTTTCCGTATAATATGTTATCTCTGATTGACATGGAAAACAAAATTGGATCCTGTTGAACAACACCAAAAACTTGATGTAGAAACCTGGGATTAATCAATTTGATATCAATTCCGTCAACAAGAATTGTACCAGCTGTAACTTCATAAAATCGCAATAATAATTGGGTGATAGTTGATTTTCCACTCCCACTATGCCCAACTATTGCGATTGTGTCATCCGGATTGACTGTAAAAGACACGTTTTTCAGTACCCATGAATCTCTTGTAGGGTATTTAAACCACACATCACAGAACTCAATTTTTCCATTAAATGTCTCTGGAATAATCCCTTCATCATGTGCAATTGATGAATCATCATCAACCACTTCCCATATTTGATTGCATGAGTCGTTGGCCCGCACTTCTTGGTTGTAGGTTCCTAGAAGCATATTTATCTCAATATCAAACATAAATGCCGCTCTTGTGAGTGCAAACAACATACCAGCAGATATTTGGTTTTTTAGTACCAAATAGCCTCCCAAATTAACCACAACAGCAATGGTCCCCCAACTAAAGAACTTTCCAATATTCATTGATAAAAAAAAGTACATACTTGATAGTCTAGAATACCCTATTGACTCATTAACACGCTTCATATATCTATCATGTTCTTTTTCTCCTCGGTTAAAAGCGCTAACTATTCGAATATTTGATAATGCTTCTTCCACAACTGTAAGAGCATTTCCGCTAGATTTAACCCTCTTTTTGTTCGATTCTTGGGCCTTAAGTCTTAATTGGCGGGTAATAATTCCAGCCATGATAGCAATTCCTAGAGATATGGAAGCTAGCCGCCACTCTAAACTAAAGGTAACAATAATGGATGATACAAGTTGCCCAATACCCCTTATTTGCCTTGTTTTCGTTGAAGAAAATATATTTTCAACAGTCGAGGACTCTTCTTTAAGTAAAGTAAAGATCTCTCCTATGGAATGGGTATCAAAATAAGTTACATCTTTTTCCATTAAAGCCTTAAACAACACAGATTTAATCTTGTTTCCTATACTTGATCCTACTCTTATCCAAAACATATAGTTAATAAAGTTACATATGGCGCAAACCACTGATAAAACGAATGATAAAAAAGCATAGTATCTAATACTAGGAAAAGGATCCGCAAGCTTCAAAGAATCAATTATATACCCCATAAAAAGATGAGAAACTATTGTTACTATTCCAGAAAGAAGGGATGGTACAAATACCAAGAAATATAATGGTTTCCGATAAAAAAACCAATACATCCGAGGCAACCATGAAATATATGTCTTCTTTTTCTGGTTGCTTTGTTTATTTATCATTGTTTCATCAGTGTTGTTAAGCAGTTGACTATTAGGATCCATTTTTTATTTAAAACTTTCGCCAGTATTTAAGAGATGAAAACAACAGGTTGATTTTGTCAATTTAAAAGGATTTTTGATCATTTTGGCTCATCAAATTGATTTCATAATACTATTAGTGTACTAAGGAAGGATGTTCCTTTAGAAGATGGTCTTTGAAAACATCAAAATCTGATTTAAATATGGTGAATACATACACATGGAAATAGGTGCATCAATTATGGCAGGAGGCATTGATGATTTCGTTCACCAAAATTACATAAGTTCTTTCCTGGAATGAATTTTTTTCTTTTTGAACCAGGATGATTCCAATGGGCTTGATTTTATAAAATGCTCATGTTTTAAATTCAACAAGTGACCCAAAATGAGATAGGTAATCAATCATCTTATTATCAAGAGATTAGAGTTAATCTCAATAAAAAATGTGGTAACATTATCCAGAATAAAAGGTTTACGATTATAGTTTGTTTCCTTTCTCTTTTTAAATTGATGCAATAATCATATGCGCATGGCCCCACCATGAGTGAGTTTAAATGGGCAATAAAGATAAAAATTGGAATCATTGAACTGTATAGCTGAATGTCCTATTCCGACTGTCCTTCATTGACTGTCTGAGTGATAAGGTTTTGATTATGTTAATGTATGGGCAAAGAGTGTATGTGTATTGATGAGTTGATCTCATATTGAATATTCAAATATTACTTTTTTGATAACAAAGGATTTTCCAGATATTTTCTTCTATGTTGCTGTTCTTATTGAATAAATAACAGTTTCCAGGACATGAAAACTCCAAATTAATGAATAAATCTTCAAAAAGGTTTTTAGGTCAGCTATTTTTCAAGAGATTGGATTGAAATGGTATTTTGAGATTTGAAAGAACACTGAAGTCATAAATATCCAATCAAAGACATATATTTTATTATTAGAATTTTCTAAATGCTGTCCAATCTTGAGGAAAGTTCATTTTGGGGGTGAACAATGATGTCTTTGTAACATGTTTGGAGTATGTTTTGAAATGCTTGATTATTAGATTATCACACATTCAATGTAAATTCCCAATTGGTATTAGAAAAAGAACTATTTGGGTTTTTATAGTGGGTATTTAATATCAGGAACACTTATTTACTCTTGGGTAGAATCATGAATGACTGAGTAATAAACCATTAATGAATCTTTTTTAAAGATATTGAAACAGAGTTCAAAATTTTTGATATTTGATTCCAACTTTAAGAAATCAGTTTGTTAAAAATGTAATGGAATAGAAACTCTGGTGATTTGTTTATACCCATCTGTTGTAAGAATCACATTGGGCTGGGAAAAAAATGCTTGGAGCTCGGAACTTAACGAATGCTCAAGCGCCCAAGCATAAACATTCTCTAATACTGATAAACTCCCGGTTTTTGATCTCATCTACATTTCAGAATATTATTATCGTTCAAAAATGGATAAGAGTCTTTCTTAATAGGGTGAAATAATAAGATAATGGTTCTCATCAATATCAAAATATGGCGGTGTTTTTATGGTGGTATTATAAAACCTGAAAAAGAATCCTGTTTCAAATGTAATAATTGGGCCTTTGTTTTTCTTTTTACCAGTCATAATAGGCAATTTTTATTGGGATTTCTATTTAGTATCTATTTATTGTATTTAGAAATAATGTGATATTTAATATTCAATTTTTTAGAAGTTTTTTTACTTAAATATGAAGAATAGCCATGAAGTTGTTTATGTTTCTAAGAGGAAATTTGCTCGGTTAACATATGTATTCTTTTTAAAAAATCATCAAAATAGCTAATATGATGAGGATATTAGATTTGATTCTTTTTCCTCTGAGAGTTTTTTGAATGAATCTCAAAGAACAGGAAGGAACACCATGTTTGTATCAAATTCTTATTTTTCAAACTTTGTTTGATTGATGGTTTTGTCGCCCAAATAAGGGCATCATATTTCTATTGTGTTTCTTTTCATCTAGAAAACTCAATAGATTCTTCTTCTTTAATATCAATTTAATCATATGTATCCTAATTATCCATTATACGTCTATACTATTCCATATATATTGAGACATGATTTGATAACACTTCTTCGACAATTCTACGTATATCCTTCAAAGTTTTTCATACCCCATGTTTTTTGTAATAAGAGTAAGAGTTCCAATAGATTCTCTGCTTCTCAAATAAACATCCATAATTCTAATATAAGAAAGTACATTGTATATAACAGAGTGATTCTAAATTCACTTTTTATGTAAACTTGAGAAATCATTTGATAACATTATAAAAGTAAACTAGTCAGATTCTTTTTTTTCATGACAGAAAATGGTGTTGTTTTTCGACATGAAAATGAGGATTTTATTCTTCAAAAAGCAGAAATTGGATTAAAAAGATATGATCGAGAATTTGGAGGTAAAAACATAGTTGAGTTTACTACCACTGCTAGTCATCAACATGTGAAGCAGTTTTTTTCATTTCTTCGATTCGGTGAAGTTCCTACGAGTTTTGAAGATCAGGTTAGTGTTTTTCAGCTTCTTAAGGAATGGGAAAGCCATTTCACAGTATTAGATTCATTTCGAGTTCGAATCCAGAGTTTTTCAAAGAATGGATATCTTATTCACAAAAATATCAAGTATCCAATAAATATTGGATGTTTATTTTTCCATTGTCCAGTTTTTGAAGATTTTTGTTTAACACATCCACAAGAGGTCTTTTGTCTTGAACATGAGTGTTCATCTAAATCCGTTGGAGTTTTTTTGGATCTTGTTCATAGCCGTATTGAATTACCAGAATTGGAAGACTCAGATGAAGTATTGGATCTTTGCCGTTTCCTCAAATGCTATTCACTTTATGCACTTATTAATGAGAGCTCACCTGAAGCCATCTTATCTACTATTATTCGCAAGCAAGATGATGATTCATTTGATTTTTCTTTTTATGAAGGAGCTATTTGTGATCAACTCAAGTGTTTTATCCAATTATCCGAGTTTGGACAAGTTTGTCTTCCATATTTATGTCTAATTTTCCAGAAAACCAACATTGTTTTTTCTATATGTGATCTTGAATTTTTTTTTAAGCATTGTGTTGATAATCACGGTTCTAAATCGTTTGTTCTTCTGTCTATGATCCAATTCGAACCAGCGAAGAATGTTGAAGAATTGAATTTTTTCTTTAACACATTTCGAGATAAAAAATATGAAGATTTCTTCTCGATTAACAGTCGTCTTTTTAATGATTTTGCAGGACAATTTTCGGAAATGGAAACAAAAGTATCCGAGCTCACTCATATCAAAGAAGAAAATGACAAAAAGATAACTGAATTGCTTGGTAAAATGGACAACTTTGACAAATTACTTCAGCATTATCAAACTTTTGAAAAAGATGTCTCTTTGAAATTTGATGAAGAGAAAAAGATTAGAGACAGTCTTCTTCAGCAGTTAAATGAACAAAGTCAAATTATCGAGAAGAAAAACTTCGAGATTTCTGGGTTTATTGCACAAATAAAACATCAAAATGAAGAAGAGAGAAAAAGTATGGATGCATTCAATCAGAGTATTATGTGGAGAAACACGAAACCACCGAACTTTGAACGTAATGCTTTTATAGCCACGGCCAAAGGTAATTTATCCAACATCATATATCTATTATCGAATGGTACATTTGTTGACCAGCGATTCTCAACTGAGCAATATGAAGGGATCCACATGAAAGACTCAACTCTTTTACATTTTGCATGCAGGTTTGGTCATATCATGATTGTTGAGTATTTAGTTGATGTTGGAGCAGATATTAATTCCAAGAATTCTAAAAACGAGACTCCCCTTCGATTTTCCGCCTCAAATAATCATCTTGATGTTTTTGAGTATCTGCTTAATCAAGGTGCTGATTTTGGAGATGGAATCAATGGTGAGAGTTATTTGCATTGGTCCTCTCGAAATGGATATCTTAGTTTTGTTGAGTGTCTTGTTAACCATCAAGCAGAAGTGAATGCCAAGAATTCCAAGAATGAGACTCCTCTTCTAGTTTCCGCCTCAAATAATCATCTTGATGTTTTTGAGTATCTGCTTAATCAAGGTGCTGATTTTGGAGATGGAATCAATGGTGAGAGTTATTTGCATTGGTCCTCTCGAAATGGATATCTTAGTTTTGTTGAGTGTCTTGTTAACCATCAAGCAGAAGTGAATGCCAAGAATTCCAAGAATGAGACTCCTCTTCATTTATCTTCATCAAGTGGCCATCTTAGTGTTGTTGAGTATCTAGTTAACCATCAAGCAGAAGTGAATGCAAAGGATTCCAGCATTATTGAATCATTATTAATTGGACTCCTCTCCATTATGCAAGTGCACTTGGTCATGGTAGTATTGTTGAATTTTTGATTCGAAATGGAAGTGATAAGAGTGGAGAAAACTATTCTCAAGCTAAACCATCTGATTTTGTTAACAATCTCTTTGAAGCCGCTAAAGATGGTAAACTATCGAGTGTTATTTATTTGTTAGCAAATGGAACTAATGTGAATTCCAAGGATTCCAGCATTATTGAATCATTTTTAATTGGACTCCTCTCCATTATGCAAGTGCACTTGGTCATGGTAGTATTGTTGAATTTTTGATTCGAAATGGAAGTGATAAGAGTGGAGAAAACTATTCTCAATCTAGACCAACAGATTTTGTTAACAATCTCTTTGAAGCCGCTAAAGATGGAAAACTATCGAGTGTAATTTATCTCATATCAAATGGAACAAATGTTAATTCCAAGGATCCCTCGAATGATGGATGGCATTATACGAATTCGATTGCACTGCATTACGCTGCTCGAAATGGTCATCTTAGTATTGTTGAATATCTAGTTAATCAAAAAGCTGATATAAATGCAAAAAATAAAAATGTTGATTTTGTATATTTAATTTGACTCCTCTTCATTATGCTTCTGCTAATGGTCATCTTAGTGTTGTTGAATATCTAGTTAATCAAAAAGCTGATATAAATGCAAAAAATGATGATGTTGAGTTTTTATATTTAATAATACTCCTCTTTCGTTAGCGAGAGGTCAAGTGAGAGAATTCCTCAAGAAAAACGGTGCAGTTTAAAAAATGGCGCGGGGGGAAGGCCCGCTGTTTTTGCTTCTCCTGAGAAGGCCATCATAGGCAGCTACCTTGGACAGAGGCCTCTAAG